>Ga0209381_1000728_pt1 | contig 70553 bp, 59 predicted proteins | sample DewCreD2012metaG_FD_184111 | JGI IMG/M metagenome (GOLD analysis project Ga0209381, IMG submission 184111) | Hot spring sediment bacterial and archeal communities from British Columbia, Canada, to study Microbial Dark Matter (Phase II) - Dewar... ... | reverse complement strand
AAAGCCAACCGCGGGCTCTTTTGGGCCTGACCTTGTAAAAAATCGCCCGCCGTCGAGCGCAAAACCGGACACAAAAAATCGCGCTTTGAAAATTTCCCAAGAAAAACAAAAGAAAGGGGGCTGTCCCTGGTTTCCTGGTTTGTCCGCGAACGCGATGGTTCTGTGTGGCCCAGCGTTCGCGCGCAAAGGGTTCATTGGTGCGAAAACATGAGGGAAACATGGGGGACAGGCCCGGGCTTTAAGGGAAACATGGGGGACAGGCCCGGGCTTTAGACCGGGACTTTTCGAGTGTCAGTAGCGGAACGTGCTGGCGATGAAGAAATACGCATAGGATTGCGTGAGATTGACCTTGAGAAACTGCTGGCTGTCCAGCGCCAACTGGTCGGGAGAGTTCACCGGTATCACATCATCGCCGGAGCCGCGGGAGTACTGGATGCCCAGCCGGGTCACCGTGTGCTGGCTGAAGATTCCCGCCGCCAGCGTTCCACCGACCATGTGAACGCGCGCCGGAGACGGATGGGTGGGGTCATCGATCGCTGGCGCGGAGGAAAAATTGCTGAAAGCGCCCGCCCCCAGAGTGAAGGTATTGAGGATCTGCACCTCGACACCCAGGTTTCCGTTGATGACCAGGTTGCGCTCGATTTTGGGAGCGATCAACAGCGCCCGCCGAGCCTGTTCGTTGTCGACTTCAATCAGCGTATACCGTGTCGGCAGGTGAAAACTCACATCGGCGGAGAGCGTGAGCAGGTCCAAAATCACGTACGCAATCCCGGCCCTGCCCTCGCCCCAGATCTGGCTCTGAGACTTCACCTTCACTTCTTCGGGCGTGGGCAAGAACCCGTTCTGGCCGCCGTCGGCTCGCGCCCTCGAAAATCGCATGTTCCCGGTGGAAAAGACCGTCAAGGAAGGGCTTCGCACCATGGCACCCAGGAACAATCGAGGGGCGAGCTGGAACTTGAACCCGGCGCACAGGAGCAGACTGTCGTTCGAGAAGTTGAGATCCATCATGGAGGAGCGAAAGGTGCGATATTCGCCATCGCGATAATCCGCGGCCACGAACGACGATGCCGTGTCCTGAACAGAACGATGCACCAGCACCAGACCCGCCCCGATGCTGAGCCGGCCATGGAGTCTCATGGCGCCGCCGAGCGAAATCCACAGCGTCTGGTCCTCAAAAGCCCGATGGTACCCGTGACGATACGTTCCCAACGAAGGATCCTGGCTGTTGCCCTCCTCGGACGACGAAAACTTGCGGTAGCTGGGCACAACCAGGCCGACTCCGAAAGCGAACGGCCGCTTGCCGTCCGAGCCGGTCCGGCCCAGGGCCTGGACGAATCCGGCCGAGGCGGGGATGACGGAAAGCTTCGACACCGGATCCTCAGGGATGATGGTTTCTTTCTTCCCCACGGTGGCATCCTGAATGCCGTAGAGGTTGGCGGAAAGGCTGAGAGAAGTGTTGCTGACGTCCACGATGCCCGCCGGGTTGTACCACAATCCCGACGGGTCCGACGCCAGGGCGGTGAACGCCCCGCCCAGGCCGACCGCTTGGTCGCCCACCACGAAATCCTGATAGTGGGTGTCGTCCGCGAAGCTGAGATGCGCACAGAGCAGAAGACCCGCCATCACCAAGGCTCTTTTCATGATCCACCTCGAATGCGCCTATGATAACTGCTCGGAACCGTTGAGACAAATCAGGGGACAGGCCCGAGCCTTATGTGCTAATCCATGCGGACAGATCACGTGCTTACTACATACCGGTCAGGGTCCGTTGCGCCGCTCAGGTCATTGTGCTAGATAGCCAGCGCCACGGGCGGATACCCGGAGGGCAAGAAAGAGGTGCGGGCATGAAACCGGAAGAAATCGCCGCGACGCTGCATCCGCTAGAGGTACGCTTTCTTTCGGTCTTCGCCGAACGCGAAACCTTCACCGATCGAGATGCCCCGCCGGAAGGCGTCACCGAAGCCCAGTTGCGCACCGTCATCGAATGGCAGCTGACCAAGGGCTGCCTGGAAGTCGTCGAGGTGGTCGAGGAGCGATTCGCCGAGCTGACCGAGCTCGGCCAGAGCCAGGTGGAGCTGACCCCCGAGCTGGCCGTGGCGCAGCGCCTTTCCGAGCGCGGGCCCCTGCCGGTGCCCGAGCTGGTCCGGGAACTCACCGGCCGCTTCGAAGCCAGCCAGATCGGCGTGGCCGTGGGCGCCCTCAAGGAAGCCGGTGTGGTGCGGCCCGGCGAGGGAGGCGCGCTGGCCCTGATGCCGGGCGCGTCGCTCGAACCCTTCGAGGCCGCCTCCCGCTTGCTCCGCCGTCTCCACCAGGCCGGCCGCGTTCCGCTGGCGGCCCTGTCCGCCGAGGACGCCGAGCGGGTCGAGGGTGGCAGCCGCAAGCGCGGAAAATCCCGCGGGCTCTACCGCGTCTCCTCCGAAAACACGCGCCGGCTTCGTCTCACCCCGTTGGGCCGGGAAACCTGGCGCCATGCGCAAACGCTCGGCCGCAGCGGCTCGGAGGTCAACCTGCTCACGCCCAAGATGCTCGCCGACGGCTCCTGGCGCGGAAAGACCTTCCGGCCCTTCAACCTGAAATTGCGCCCGCCGCGCCGGGTGGCCGGACGTTTTCACCCCTATCGGGCCTTCCTGGACCTGGTGCGCCGGAAGCTGCTCGCCCTCGGCTTTGAGGAAATGCGCGGCGAGCTGGTGGAGACCGAGTTCTGGAACATGGACGCGCTGTTCATGCCGCAGTTCCACTCGGCGCGGGATATCCACGACGTGTATTTCGTCAAGAATCCCTCCCACGCCGCCGCCATCGAGGAGCCCTTCGCCTCCCGCGTTGCCAAGGTGCATTCCGAAGGCGGTCCCACCGGGAGCCGCGGCTGGGGCTACGCATTCGATCACGCACGCAGCCGGCGCCTGGTGCTGCGCAGCCAGGGCACGGTACTCTCGGCGCGCTGGCTGCACCAGGCCCGCTGCCCCGGCAAATACTTCGCCATCGCGCGCTGTTTCCGCTACGATCAGGTGGACGCGACTCACGCCCCGGACTTTTTCCAGTGCGAGGGCATCGTGCTGGGCCAGAGCATCGATTTCGTCACCCTGCTCGGCTTGCTCAAGCTGTTCGCCCTGGAAGTGGCGCGGGCGCCCGAGATGCGCTTCGCCCCGGCGTACTTTCCGTTCACCGAGCCCTCGGTCGAGATCCACATCCGCCACCCGCAAGTGGGCTGGATGGAACTGGGCGGAGCGGGCATCTTCCGCCCCGAGGTGACCGATCCCCAGGGCGTCAACGTCCCGGTGATCGCCTGGGGCCTGGGCCTGGACCGGATGGCCATGATGGCCCTGGGGCTGGATGACATCCGCGACCTGTTCGCCTCCGACCTCAACACGGTGCGGCGGGGCCGACTGCCGCTCTCGGAGTGAGCCATGCCGACCATCACCATCGACCCTCAGGACTTCGCTGAACTCCTCGGCCAGCATCTCGACGAGGCGGAACTCGAACGCCAGCTCGATCTGGTCAAGGGAGAACTCAAGGGCCGCGACGAGCACGGCGGCCTGCGCATCGAGCTCAACGACACCAACCGGCCCGACCTGTGGTCCGCCGAGGGAATCGCGCGCCAGTTGCGCGCCGCCCGGGGCCGCCGCCGCGACTATTCGTTCTTCCAGGGCGGGGCCACCGGCCAGATCCGCGTCGAACCGGCCCTGGCCGATATTCGACCGTATGTCGGGGCCTTCGCCGCGCGCGGCGTGCGCGTGAGCGAAAAATCCCTGGTCCAGCTCATCCAGACCCAGGAGAAGCTGGCCGAAAACTTCGGCCGGGCGCGGCGCGATCTGGCCATCGGCGTCTACAACCTGGGTCGGATCACCTTCCCGGTGCACTACCGGGCGGTGCGGCCCGCGGAGCACCGCTACACGCCCCTGGGTTGCGAAGAGCCGATGACCCTGGACGCCATTCTGGCGCGACATCCCAAAGGGATCCAGTACGGCGGCATCCTGGCGGGGCGGGAGCGGGTGCCGCTGCTTCGAGACGAGGCCGGGCTCACCCTGTCCATGCCTCCCATCATCAACTCGCGCGAGCTGGGCGAGGTGGTGCCGGGAGACGCCGACCTGTTCGTGGAGGCCACGGCCACCAACCTGTTCTCGCTGGTGCTGGCGCTCAACATCATGGCCTGCGACCTGGCCGACCGCGGGGCGCGCATCGAGCGCATCCGCACCGTGTTCCCGTACGACACGCCGCTGGGGCGCGAGGTGGATCTGCCGCGCCGGCTCGATCGCTCCATCCAGATCCCGCTGGCGGAGTTCCACCGGCTGCTGGGCGTTCCGGTGCAGGGCGTCGAAGCCGATCGCGTGCTGGAGCACTATGGCTGCGACGTGTCCTTCGACGGCGAGCGCCTGCTGGTGCAGCCGCCGCCGACCCGCGACGACTACCTGCATCCGGTGGACGTGGTGGAGGATTTCGCCATCGCCCGCGGCTACCAGACCTTCGAACCGCGCCTGCCGCGGGACTTCACCATCGGCCGGCTGGACGTGCGCTCGGTCTTCGAGGACGCGGTGCGCCGCATCTTGGTGGGGCTGGGGTTCGAGGAAATGTTTTCCAACATCCTGACTTCGCGGGCCCACCTGGCCGACGCCCTGCGCAATCCGGCGCAGCCGCTGGTCGAGGTGGCCAACGTGATGAACGAGAACTTCGCCGCCCTGCGCCACCGCATCCTGCCGTGCCTGCTCGTGGCCGAGGGCAAGAGCGCCACCGCGGCCTACCCCCACCGGCTGTTCGAGTCCGGCGAGGTGGCCGTGTTCGACGAGTCGGCGCCACACGGCTCGCGCACCGAAAATCACCTGTGCGCCCTGCTGGCCCATCCGCAGGCCACCCTCTCTGAGCTGCACGCCGATCTCGAATTCCTGGCCCAGGAACTGGGGCGCGAATTCGACTACGTCGAGGTCGAGCGAGCCGAGTTCATCGCCGGCCGGGCCGCGGCGGTGCGAACCGCCGGGCGCGAGATCGGCGTCATGGGAGAGGTTCATCCCGAGACGCTGGAGCGCTTCGCCATCGGAGTTCCGGCGGTGGCCTTCGAGCTGGTGCTCGACCGGATGATGTGAGCCGATGAGCGGTCAGACGTCTTGCGGTTGCGATGTTCGGACGGATTCTCCTGGCGTGATGCGGGCGGCGGTGGAAGCCCATCACGCCGGGGCGGCGGTGATCTTCGAGGCCGAGGCGCTCGATCGAGAACTTTCGGCCCCGGCGCCCGAGCCCGCGGTGTTGTTGCGCGCCGTCGAGTCCTTTTCGCGGCATTACCCCGCGGTGCTGCTCCACTCGCGCGATGCGACCCGGGCTCTGGGGAAGGCCTGTCTGGCCGGCGCCGGCCGGGCCCCGACGCCGGATCTTCGGCAGCGATTCGCGCTCGCTCTCACCGAGATGCTGGATCGGATCCTCGAAGAAGCCGAGCGGGAGGGTCCGTGGCGCGTCGGGCATGTTCCCGAGCTGTGCCGGTCGCTGCTGCAAGAGCTCGGCCGCATCCAGGAGGATCTGCCCGATCCGGGATGCCTGCTCGTGCCGCTGAATCTGATCGGAAGACGGGTGCTCCAGGTGGCCGACGAGGGACAACCCCCGCAAGACTGGTTTGCGCTCCTCGACGCCGTCGCGGACCTATTGCTCGCCAACACCCGCCAGCGCCTGCGGGCGGAACCCTGGTACGACGGGCGCTGGGACTCCCGGCCGGATCGATCGCTGCTTCATCTGGGCTGGCTCGACCCGGTGCGCCGGGAGCGCCTGGAAGAGGACCTGCGCTGGCTCGACTCCCTGGCCGCACCGCCGGCGCGAACGCCATCCCGGTCGGTGGAAGTGTTTCTGGACCTCTCCAGCTACCAGCGGCGCGACCGGCGCGCCGGCGCCTGGGACCGGTGGTTGCAGGATCTGTCCCAGGAAGCGGCGCGGGCGACCTTTCCGACGGGCTTGCTGCGCGAACTGTGTCAGGCCATCGCGGACTGGATCGCCGGCACGCGGGACCGGCACTTTTTGTCCCGCCTCGCCTCTTCGCTCGCGGATGCGGTCCCCGCCATCCTCGACCGGCAGGACGCGGCCGGCGCCGGATTCTTTATGTCCACCGTGGGAAAAGCCGTCGTTCGGCGACTGGAAGCGGAAGCCGGGCGAGGCGACATCGACGACGGTCTGCACCGGCTCTGCGCGCTCTTGCACCGGGCCTTGCGCTCGCTCTCGTCGCGGGAAGAGTCCTTGCGGCCGGCCGCCACGGATCTGGCGCTGCGCGCCCGCCTCGGCCCGGCGGTGGGAAAGCCGCTGGCGACTTCCGACCTGATGGAGACCCTGGCCTGGGCCGAATCCAGCCCCGAGGCTGCCGAGGCGCTGCTGCGCCGGGCCGTATCCGGCCTGGAGATCGAGGAGTGCCTGTTCGTCCCCGAGACGCGCCGCCTCCGCGCCGAGGACATGGCCGCAGCGCTGGGCCGGCTGCTCTCGGCGCCGCGGCCGCCCGCGCAGCGTCATACCGTGCGCGCGCTGCTCCGCCTGGCGCGGCTGTCTCCGTACCATCTGGGCGAGCCCGGCCTGCGCGGCCGGCTGATGGCGCTGGCGCCGGCGGACCGCTTTGACTCGTTTCTGTCCGACCTGCGGCGCACGGTGCTGGAGCAGCCGGTGGCGCAGGCGCGCCGGGCGGTCGAACAGGTGCTGCGATACCTGCAATGTTCCGATCGTTCCGCCCTCGACGGCCTGGCCTCTCCCGAGAGCCTGGTCGCTCTGCCGCGGCTCGAAGACGAGCTGCACGTTTCCGATCTGCGCTGCCTGATCCGGTCGCTGGCTCGTTGCGTTCCGGGAGCCAGCGAGACGACGGTGGAGTGGATGGCGCAGCTGCCCGAGCCGTATGCGGACCCGGGCACCCTGCGCAAGCTGGCCGGCTTCGAGGGCTGCGACCCGGCCGCGCTCCAGACCCTCGCCCACCTCCTCGGTCTGTACCGCGCCCTCCGGCCGCGGAAGGACTCGACGGGGCGAGCGGACCCCGGCCTGGCCCTGGATCTGGAACAGGCCGCACGGCGCATCGACGAACGCCGCGAGCTGGGACGGGCGTTCTTCGGCGAAGACGCGGCGGCGAAACAACCAGCGCAGGACGGGCTCGATGCGCTGGCCCAGGATCTCGAGCTCCAACGCGAGGCGCTGGAATGCCTTTCGGGCTGGCGCGGGCTGCCCTCGCGCCCGGAGTCCACGGAGCCGCTCCAGCGGACCTTTTCGCTGCTCTTGGAAAACGCCCGTCTTTCCGGCGTCGGCAACGATGACACCCGGGCCGGCACCGAGGCGTGGTCGAGCGCCACCGCGAGCGATCGGCCGGCGTTGCTTTCGCGGCTTCAGCACGAATTTCTCGCCATCCGCGAGCGGACCGCCGCCGCTTTCTTGCCCCATGTCGAGGATTCGTTGCGGCGGCTACGGACAAACCCGCTGGCAAGGCCGACGGAAGCGTTTCGGGATCTGGTGGCGAGGAGCGCCGATGAGCCGCTGGAGAAAGCCTCGGCGCGCGTCAACGATGCCCTGTGCGACGATCTGCTGAACACGGACGGCGCTCTCGCAAATGTCCTGGCCTGCGCCCGCCGGCTCGAGTCATTGCTTGCGGCCCCGGCGCCGCAGAGGATCTGACCGCGCCGCCGATCCCCGCTCCGCCAGCGGCCCGAGACCATTGTCTCGACCGCGAACTCATTCCAGGCCGCAGCTCTGGGCGCACACCGTCTGGCAACAGCGGTAGGGAGACGGACACGAATCCAGGGAGGGCTCGCAGTCGGCAACGCAGAGATTTCGCAATCGGTCGCAGATGGCGCCGGCCGGACACTCCGCGCTCTCCGCACAGACCACTCCCTCCTGACACTCGAAGCCCAGGCAGAAGCGGCTGCCGATGCAGTCGGACTTTCGGGAACACGGGAGGCCGCAGTCGCCCATGTGCAACCCCACGGTCAGGGCGCGCTTCTCGCCCGGGACGAGTTCGATGGCGCCGACGGTGCCGCAGATGTCCGCATAGAGTTCGTCGCCCGCGTCCCGGACGAGAGAGGCCACCCGCAGCAGATACGGGTCGCTCGAACCCGCGTTGGGCTTGACCGAGAACAACAGGTAGCGGCTCTCGGGCCGGTTGGGGTTCGCCGGCAGATCGTCCCAGGCCGAGTCGATCTCGGCCGCCGGCTTCCCCAGGGGGGCGGAGCTCTTCCACACCGTCACCCGGACCCGCTCCGGCTCGCCATAGGGGGGAAAGTTCCGCGCGCCGGGCGTCGGGGACGGCGGGATCTCGGGCGGGATCAAGCGCAGCCCAATCCAGGAGTCCTCGGCCGCGCCGCACGCGGATGCGAGCCAGAGCGAGAAAATCCATGCCCATCGGCGCATGATGGCAGGGTAGCGCGGGGCCCGGGGGAAACTCAAGTCGGCCGGAACGCCCGGTGAGCAGGACGCCATCGCGGATGCCGTTGACTTTCGCCGCGCAGAAGGTACAAAGCCGGCGTGGGCCGTCTTTCCTCCTCCGCGTTCTGGCTGATGGCGCTGGCCATGCTGTGCTTCTCGGTCATGGCCGCCCTGGTGAAGGCCGCCTGCGGCGAACTCACATCCTCCCAGGTCGCTTTCGTTCGCAGCCTGATATCGGTCGGCATCCTGCTCTGGATCCATTACCGCACCCCGAAGCGCGGGCCGCTGTGGGGCCACCACCGCAAGCCGCTGATCGCCCGCGGCCTGATGGGCGCGATCGCGCTCAACTTGTATTTCTTCGGGCTTTCGCGGCTGCCGGTGACCGACGCCATGCTGCTCAACCTCACCACGCCGCTCTTTGTGCTTCCCCTCGGCCTCTGGCTCCTCGGCGAGCGGCTTCGCCTTCTCCAGGCGTTGCTCCTGCCGGTCGCCCTGGTCGGCGTGGTGCTGGTGCTTCGCCCGGAGGGAGACTTCGCCAGCCTGCCCGCGCTGGCGGCTCTCGGAAGCGCCGTGTTCTCGGCCGTCGCCTACATCCTGGTGCGCCGGCTGGCCGGGCGCGAGGCACCCCACACGGTGGTGTTCTACTTCAGCGTGTTTTCGGCGCTGGGTTCGCTGCCGCTGGCGGCGCTCGAGCCGCGCCTGCCGCAGCCCATCACCTGGCTGGCGCTGCTCGGCATCGGGGCGCTGGCCACGGGAGGGCAGATGTTCATGACGCTGGCGCTGCAGCACGACAGCGCAGGCAAGGTGTCGATCTTCGGCAACCTGGGGGTGGTGTTCGCGGTGGCGTGGGACGGGTGGTTCTTCGGCATCGCGCCGGATTGGCAAACCGTCCTGGGAGCGGTCCTCATCGTGGGCGCGCTGGCCTGCATCCAGTACCAGGGCCACCCTGGCCACGCCCACCACGGCTGAACGGCATATTGTTAATGCCAATAAAAAAACGGGGAAACAATGGGCAAAACCTCAGTGAGATTGACCGCGCGATCGCGGGACCGGCAGCCGCAGCAGAAATCCCCTCACCTCCTCGCCGATGGAGTAGGCCACCCGGCCCCCGGATGCCACCGGGCGCGACAGGGCGAACTTTTCCGGCAGGCGCAACGGGTGCCGTCCCAGCACGGCCCCGTCCTTCTCGGAAAAGAACCAGAGCGAGTAGCGATCGCTCACCCCCGCTCGCCGAAACTCGTCGAGATCCGCCGACCACACCAGCAGCCGCCCTCCGTCCGCCACCGGCTCGCAATCGTGATCGCAGACCACGGGGCGCTTCCATGCCTCCCGGCCGTCGCCGAGGTCCAGCGCGCGAACGGCCCCAGGGCTCTCGTCCCCGGCTGTGACCAGGAACACCCGTTTGCCTGACACCACGGGCCGGTGGAAGGCCAGCTCGCCGGGCAAATCCAGGTTCCACAGGGTGCGGCCGTCATCACCGGAAAGGCACGACATCTCGGAGCCCGACGGCTTTCCATCGCGCTCGACCAGGCGGGAGAACAGAACGCGGTCCGCCGCCGCGACCGGAGCGCAGCGCGCGCGGCCGGAGAGTTTTTGTTCCCACAAGGGCTTGCCATCCTCGGCGGCGAAGGCGCGCGCCGTACCTTCCTCGGACAGGACGAACACCGAGCCCGCGTATGCCGCCGGGCCCACGGCGAACTCGCCCGTGAGGTGAGCGCGCCAGCGCTCCTTCCCGTTCGCCGCGTCGAGCGCCAGAAGCTCGCCGTCACAGATCACCAGGAGCCGCCCCGCCTCCAGGGCCACCGGCGCCGGAATGCGTCCCTGCTTCATCCAGGCGAGCTTGCCGGTACGCAGAGAGAACGCCCGCAGGCTGGCCTGTTCGACGCGCGGCCCGCTCACCAGCCGGGTCATGTCCTCCTCCCGCGGATGGCACACGGTGAGCGCGAACAGCCGTCCGCCGGTCCGGTCCGCTTGAAGGAAGACCGTCTCGTCCTCGCAGCCTTGTTCGTCGCGCTTGACCAGGCGCCGGGCGCGGCGCCCGCTGGCGAGGTCCACTCCCACGATCCGGAAAAAATCATCGAAGAAGAGCGCCGCGCCGTCCGTGGCCACGGCGTGCGGGTTGCCGGTGAACTCCTCGACCGCGAGCCGCCAGGCGGGCCGCAGCGGGTCGGGCGCCGGCTGCGCCTGCAGCGGATCGGAATGCAGCACAAGGCAGGCGAGCGCGAACGCGAGCCCGCTTCTCTTTGCCCACGGCACGACCGCATGCTAGGCGAAAGCGGCCGCCCCATCAACTTTCACGCATGCGCCGGTCGACGCTGACGGCAACGGGCGGTTCGATCCTCCGCTACCATCACCCGTACCGGTCTGAAGAAAAAACGGGCTACTTCTTCTTCGCTCTCGATGCCTGCGGCAGCGAAATGGCGCCGCGCGGACAGGCATCGACGCAGGTCCCGCAGCCATCGCAGCGCCCGGCGAGCACGCGGATCACGATGGGAACGCACGGCACGTCCATGCTGGCGCAGTACCGGACGCACTTTCCGCACCCCGTCTTGTCCGCCGCGGCCAGCGCCTGGTTCGGGCATTTCTCGACGCACAGGAGGCAACCGTCGCACTGCTCGGGGTCGACGACGGGCCGTCTGGCCCGGGGGTTTCGCGGCGCGACGCTGGATGGCGAGTACTTCCGCCGGAGTGCGGTCTTCATAGAACCACCGGGAGGCGCTCACGCGGGCGCCGGCCCCGCGCCGAGCATCCGCTGTCGCCGCAACATTCGTGCCGCCTGTCTGTCGCCATGATCCGTGCCTTTCCTTGTCCTATCTCCATCGTATCTTTCCCTGCGGCTCGATGATGGCCTCAGGGTATCGTGTCGAGCCACGCCGACCGAAGCGCCGCCCAACAGCGCTCGATGTCCTGCGCCGCCGCGCTGGGCCGAAGCGAAACCACCGGCACGCCCCGCATCTGGGCCTCGGTCACGGTCCCGTCGAAACGCACCCGCGGCAGGACCGCCGCGCCGCTCTCCCGGGCCAGGGCCTCGACCCGCCCGGCCATCTCCGGATCGATGTCGGCGCGGTTCACGCACACCGCCGACGAAACTGCGAGCTGGCGCGTCAGGGCCAGCACCCGCGCAAGGTCGTGCTCTCCCGAGAGGCTGGGCTCCGCCACCACCAGGGCCAGCGCGGCGCCGGTGAGCGAGGCGATGACCGGGCAGCCGATGCCCGGCGAGCCGTCCACCAGAACCAGTTCCGCCCCGGCCCGGGCCGCTTCCCGACGTCCCTCCTCCCGCAAGATGCTCACCAGCTTCCCCGAGTTGGAGGCCGGCGGGTTCAGCCGGGCGTGCAGCATCGGCCCGAAGCGCGTGGACGATCGGTACCACTCGCCCTGGACCACCGGCTCGAAGGCGATGGCCTTCTCGGCGCAGAACCAGGCGCACACGCCGCAGCCCTCGCAGGCGATCTCGTCCACCCGGTGTGTCCGCGCCTGCACGCCGTTGCCCGGTCCGTCGAAGAAGATGGCGTCGTAGCGGCACAGCTCCTCGCACTTGCCGCAGGCGATGCAGTGCCCGGGCCGGATGCGGGCCCGCTTGCCGCCCACAAACGGCTCCCGGCGCTCGATGGCCGGGTTCAGCACCAGGTGCAGATCGGGCACGTCCACGTCGCAGTCGACGATCACCGACCGGCCGGCCAGGGCGGCAAAGGACGCGACCAGGCTGGTCTTGCCGGTGCCGCCCTTGCCGCTGATGACGACCAGTTCCTTCATGGAAGCCCTTCCTCCGCCGCCCGCGCCGTAAAGCCGCGCTACTCTTCGCCGTCGCAGGACTTGCCGCAGCGGCTGTCGCGGCCGCAGCAGGTGCGCCCGGTCTGCTCGAACGAACAGCCGTCCTCGGCCTTTCGCTGACCCGCTCCCCAGCCCTTGAGGATGAAGCCACCCGAGGAGGTGATCAGGCGCCGCACCTTCCCGCCGCAGGCGGGGCAGTCGGATATGGCCGGCTCGCTCATGGCCTGTTCTTTCTCGAACCGCTTCTTGCACGAAAGACACTCGTACTCATACGTCGGCATGACGCGGCACTCTCCTTTCGCTCCGGCCATCCATCGTCTGCGCCAGCACCTTGGACCAGATCTCGGCGAAGATCGGCTGCAGCGAGGGCACCATGTCAAGCGCGATGCGGCCGCGGGCGACGGCCCGGGCGATCTCCTGGCTCTCCGGGATCTCGGCCAACACCTCGACGCCCCGCCGGGCGCACTCGGCGCGCAGATCGACGCGGCCCCGGCCGGAGCGGTTCACGACCACGGCGCAGCGGAGCCCGAGCCGCTGGACGGCGGAGAGAGCCAGCTCCAGATCGTAGCGGCCAAAACTCGTCGGCTCCGCCACCAGCAGCGCCAGATCGCAGTCCGCGATGGCCGCCGCCAGGGAGCAGTCCGCGCCGGGCGGTCCGTCCACGATCACAAGGCGGTTCGGATCCGAAAGCCGCTTGACCGCGCGAATGAGCGGCGGCGACTGGGCCTGCCCCACCCGCAGCCGCCCCTGGACAAGAAGGCCGCGCGAAGTCTCGGACACCTCGACCTCGCCGATCTCCTCGCCCCGCTCGCGCAGCGCAGCCGCCGGACAGACCCACATGCACCCGCCGCAGCCGTGGCACAGGTCGGGAAAGATGAGCGGTTCCTTGCCGAAGAAGGCCACCGCCTTGAACTGGCAGATGCGGGCGCACAGGCCGCAGCCGGTGCACCGGCCGGGCAGCAACTCGGGGACCGGCTTCGACACCGGCTCCCGCCGCAGCGTCCGGGCGTCGAAGAACAGGTGGCAGTTGGGCTCCTCGACGTCGCAGTCGAGCAGATCCGCCGGCTGCGGGGCGGACCAGGCCAGGTTGACCGCGAGCAGGGTCTTGCCGGTGCCGCCCTTGCCGCTTACGATGGCCAGCTTCACGCCCAGTGACCTTGCACGTCCGTCCCGGTCGCCGGCTTGAGGCGGCCCGCCAGGAAGTCCTCCAGGGCCTGGGATACCGTGCCGCGGGCGCCGGCGGCCACCTGGATGCCCGCCGCCTGGAGCGCGGCGAAGGCCTTGGGTCCGCAGTGCCCGGTGATCACCGCCGACACCCCGAGCCGCGCGGCCAGCTCGGCGGACTGGATGCCCGCGCCCTGGAGCGCGGCCCGAGCCGCGGCGTTCTCGACGATCTCGAACCGCCGGGTTTCCGTCTCGACGACCGCGAACAACTCCGCCCGGCCGAAGCGCGGGTCGAGGGGCGACTCCAACTCCCGTCCCGTCGTGGATAGCAGCACTTTCATGGGAACCTCCGGCCCCGGGTCGCGGGGCGCAAAACCTGCCATCCGCCGCCTCACACGGTCTTCAAAGCGTCGTCCAGGGCCTGGATGAGATCCTCGACATCCTCGACGCCCACCGAGATGCGCACCAGCCCGTCGTTGATGCCGCCTTTTTCGCGCTTGTCCTTGGGCACGCAGGCGTGGGTCATGGAGGCCGGGTGCTGGATGAGCGAGTCCACGCAGCCCAGCGACACCGCCAGGGTGAAGACCTTGATGGAGTCCATCATCTTGCGCCCGGCCTCGATGCCGCCGGTAAGGTCGAAGGAAATCATGCCGCCGAACTTGCCGCCCATCTGGCGCGCGGCGATGTCGTGGCCGGGGTGCTCGGGCAGGCCCGGGTAGTACACGCGCTCGACCTTGGGGTGCTTCTTCAGGTACTGCGCGATGGCCATGGCGTTGTGGCAGTGGCGCTCCATGCGCAGCGGCAGCGTCTTGATGCCGAGGTTCACCAGCCAGGCGTCGAAGGGCCCGGGGTTGCCGCCCACGTCCTTGATGGTGACGTAGGCCTTGTCCTTGATCTCGTCGCGGATGGTGGTGAGCACTCCGCCCACCACGGTGCCGTGGCCGCACAGGTACTTGGTGGTGGAGTGGATCACCGCGTCGGCGCCCAGGCTCAAGGGGCGCTGCAGGTAGGGCGTGGCGAAGGTGTTGTCCACCAGCACCCGGATATCGGGGTTGATGCGCCGCACCCGCTCGCACAACGCCGGGATGTCGGTGATGGCCAGGGTGGGGTTGGTGGGGGTCTCGAACAGGATGGCCCGGGCGCGCGGGTTGGCCTTGACCACCCGCTCCACCGCGTCGAGATCCTGGGTGGGCACCTCGACGGAGCGGATGCCGAAGCGGCTCAGCACGTTCTCGGCCAGGTGCTGGGTCGCCCCGTACAGCACGTCCCCCAGGATGACGGTATCGCCCTGGCTGCATATGGACATCAGGGTGGAGGCGATGGCCGCCATCCCCGAGGAGAAGGCCAGCGAGGAGACGCGCAGCTCGGGGTTTTGGAGCTTCACCTCCTTGCCCTCCAGGGCGTTCATCTTGGCCTCGAGCAGCATCACCGTGGGGTTGCCCAGGCGGGTGTAGGCGTAGCCCGGGCGCTCGCCGGCGAACACCGCCGCCGCCTCGGCCGTGTCGCGAAAGACAAACGTCGAGGTCTGGTAGATGGCCCCGGTGTGCGAGCAATGCTGGGGCTGGCCCACGTGCTCGCCGGCGTGCACCGCCCGCGTGGCGAAGCCGCTGTTGAGGTAGAACCGCTCCAGAAAATCCGCCGACTTCGAGTCTTCCACGGATCGCTCCTTTGAGATGGCGCGCCGGGCCGTCCGGCGCCCGCCGGATGGCATTATGAACATATGTTCATAATTGTCAAGCGCGAAATGGGGGCGGGTCGCGCCCGCTCAGGGCAGGTAGTATCCGCCGACCAGGTTCTGCACCAGCGGGTTGCGCGACAGGGCGCACAGGCGGGCCCAGCACTCCTGGGTGATGCGGGCCTGGTTGGGGTAGCGCTGGAGCGGGATGAGACAGGCCACCTGGCCGGACCGCGGGCAGGTATTGGGGAGCGGCGAGAGGCCGCACTGGGCGGCGGGTTCGACGAGGCGCAGCACCGCGCCGGGATCGTCGAGGGCGTCCTCCAGGCAGGCGTAGTACAGCTCGAACCGCTGGGGGTTCTCGGGGGCGAGCGACGGGCCGAGCTTTACCGAGACGCAGCCGTCGACGCAGGTGCGAGCCCGCCGGTCGCACTGTCCGAGGCCGCAATCGCAGTCGTGCAGGCAGCCGTAGCACCCGGAAAGCAGCGGGCTGCAGGGAGCGCAGTCGATGAAGCGGCATTCGTCGTACAGGCAGGCGCCGGTGATGGGGTGGCAGATCTCGTCCTGGCCGCAGTCGGCGTCTCTTTGGCAGCCCGCGGCGGGCCGGGCGACGCACTCTCCCCGGAACGGATCGCAGACGGTCCCCGAGGCGCAGCGCATGGCCAGGCAGGGGTTGGGCACGCACTGTTGGGCGTAGGGCTCGCAGATCTCGTCCCGGGCGCAGTCGATGTCGTCCTGGCAGCGGCAGGCCGAGCGCAGCGCGTGGTTGAGGTAGGCGAGTTCGAGCCAGCCCTCGGGCACGTCGCCGCACTCCAGGGTATGGTACTGCTCCAGCCGGCCCACCCAATATCGATAGGTCCGGTCGTGCATCGAGTAGGAACCCGCCCGGCCTTGCGATAACACGACGCCCTCGATGTTCAGAATGGGGTTCTCGACCCGGCCGCAGCCCATCCGGTCGGGAACCGGCGGGCACAGGGTTGGCGCTCCTTTCCAGGAACCCGAGGTGTCCGAATGGGTGTACAGCTCATATCCGTCCGCCCCGAACATCTGGATCCCCCGCTCCTCCCACCACGGCTGCCGGAGAGCGGCGGCGACCCGCACGACGTCGCCGACAGAGACGGGGATCTCCTTCCCGTCGGGGATGCGGGCGCGGATCTCCAGGGGCTGGCGCTGCCCTTCCAGCGCCAGGATGACCCGGGAGGCCCCGGCGGTGGAGTCCGTTTTTCCGACGAACAGCACCCGGGCCGCTCCCTCGAGTTCGAAGTCGGTCAGGGCGGGACAGGCTCCCAGACACAGGGCGAGATCCAGCGGCAGCGGCTCGGGCACCACGCAGCCCGCGTCGCCGTCCTCCCGCTCGCCGTCGGCGCCGCAGCAGGAATCCGTCCCGAGGTCCCCGTCCGTCCCGCAATCGCCGCCGTCGCAGGTTGCGGGCTCGAAGGCCGGCTCCCCATCGCCCGGCTCGGCGGTTCCGACGTCCCGATGGGTCGAGTACTCCTGGCAGCCGGCGAGAAACACCGACCAGCAACCGGCGGCAAGCAGGACAGGCGCCAGAGCGATCTTCGGCATGCAAACCTCCCCGGAGAGCACCTTCTCGGAGTCTCACGGAGAGTTCAATCGGATGTCAACCAGGCCCTCGCCAGCGGGCCGATGAGACAAAAGCCGCCGCGATACAACCCGTTGTCGATGAGTTTTCCGAAAACCGCCTGATGATTGGGACAGGAGAGGACACGGAAGCGGCAAGAGATCTCCGCCGTAAGGCCGCGGCCAATGTGCCAGCGCGGCCGGTCACGGCGCGGCCGGGGCGGCCGGGGCCTCGCGGGTCTCGAACACCAGGAGGTACGGCACGGCGGGGTAGTTCTCCAGGTCGCGAAAGCCGGTGAACTTCTTCTGATTGAGCCAGATGATGTAGGTCTTGCCCGGCTCGAGCGCGACCGGCAGGACGATGGTGCGCTTGTCGATGTAGCGCGGCTCGCCGGTGGTCTTGGGGTAGCTATCCTTCGAGACCTGCACGAACGACCAGTTCTTCTCGGTCTTCATGTCCTTGCTGAAGGTGACCTGGATCTCCGCAAGCCCGGGGTCCACCTCGGTGTCGCCGGACTGCGGCACGGTCTTCACCACCACCGGCGGTTGTGCCTTGACTCCGCCGCGTTGACCCGCGAATGCCGCTGACGCGAGCAGCACCGCAAAACACGCCGAAACTCCCACAACGTGTCGCCTCATGACCGCCTCCTTGAAATCAGGGCTTGTTGGGCTGGGAGGGATTGTGCGGGTTTTCAGAACGGGAGTCAAACCGAAACAATGATGGCCATCAGATAGCCCTTTACCGCGTGTTCCCAGTCTGATCGCCGACGAAGTCTGAGGCTGGCCGACCTAGGGCGCTTCGCCTTCGGGGACGCACATCATGATGCCCCCTTCGCAGGAGTCTGGTGATTCTGGCGGGCAGGTGGACACCAAGGCACAGCGTTGTCCGGAACCACAATCGGCATCGGTTTGACAGCGCGCCTTTTCAGCGGGCTGCGTGGCGGTCGGCGGCTGCGTGGGTTGCGGCGCCGTTCCTCGACAAGAGAGCAAGTTCACAAAAAGGAGCAAAGACAGGACGATTAAAGTCTTCATTGGATGGCCTCCTTGGGGCAGAACAACCGGTTAGGTAGCTTTATACGGACATAAAACAATAAGGATCTTCGAAGTCAACAATATTTTGGTTGCCAGGAGATTCAGAAATTCAGAGGGCCTGTCCCCAATAAAAACCAATAAATTAGAGCGCTTGTGATTCAGGCGGCCGTGTTGTCAGAACAACTATCTGATTATGCGGAACAACCTTTTCCCGGCGACCCTCCTGGGTTGCAGGCAATTGGAGCAAGCCGCGTGCCAGCCATTTTGGCGTCGATAAGGGACGGAAATTCGGGGCAGACTTCCGCCGCCGCTCAGGGCTTGATGCGGGCGCAGCGGAAGCCGAGGGACACGGAGGAAGCGCCGGGAGAAGCCGACTGGCGCGAAGTGACTTCCAGGAAGTAGTCCACATCGAGGAAGCTCCCGCCCCGAATCACCTTGCTTGTGCCGCTGTCCGGCCCGGGGGGGTTGTCGGCCGGCGAGACGGAATAGTAGTTGGCGGCATACCAGTCGCTTACCCACTCCGCGACGTTGCCCGCCATCTGGAATGCGCCGAAGGGGCTCGCTCCCGCGGCGCCGGCAGCGACCGGCTCCAGGTCCTCGTGGCAGAGTTCGAGGGTGCACAGATGGCGGTGGTTGGCCAGCTCGCATGACACGGGCTTTCGCACCGGCGCGCCTGTGCCGGTGGTGTCGTACTCGGGATCGCCCCAGGGATAGAGCCGGGTGCTGTTGCCCGCGCCCCGGGCCGCCTTTTCCCACTGGGCCTCCGTGGGCAGGGATTTTCCGACCCAGGCGCAGTAGTCGCGCGCCATATACCAATCGACGCGGATGACCGGCGACAGGCCCCGCGCCTGATTGTCGTACCAGGTGTCGTCGCTCGCCGAAGACACGTCGTACGGCGGCGCGCAGTATCCGGCCATCATGCAGCGCCGGAATTCGGCCACGGTGACCTCGTACTTGTCGATGTAGTAGGCGCGCAGGCTGGGCAGGTGCAACGGGGTCTGATCCTGCCAGAGCGTATCCTGGGGATTTCGCCCCATGGTGAAGGCGCCCTCCGGGACGTACACCTCCTCGCCGGTGCCGGGGCCGCAGCCTTCGTTGATGGTCCCGTCGCAGTCGTTGTCCGCCACCTCGCCGCAGTCTTCGTCGTGGCCCGGATAGGCCCGGGGATTGCCGTCGTTGCAGTCATCGCCGCCGGCGATGATGGCGGCATGGCCGTCTTCATCGGCGTCGGATACATCGTTGCCGTCGCAGTTCTGGTCGATGCCGTCATACGGGATCTCGTCCGCGCCGGGGCGAATGCGCCAGGCGGTGCCGGGAGAACAACCGGCCAGGCTCTCCAGCCCCGAATCGCAACAGTCGTCTCCCCCCTGCTCGGCGGAAAAATGCCCGTCGCCGTCCGCGTCCACCTCGTCGATGAGCCCGTTGCAGTTGTCGTCCGCAGCGTTGGCCGGCGTCTCCCAATGTTCCGGGTTGATCTCCGCGTTCTCGTCGTTGCAGTCGTAACAGGAGAGGAAGGTGTCACCGTCGGTGTCGCTGAACGTCCCCAGGAAGCCGTCGTCCACCTCGCCGTCGCAGTCGTCATCGCGGTGGTTGCAGACCTCCCGGGCATCGGGATGGACCGCGGCGTCGCCGTCATCGCAGTCGGTGCCCAGGGGCGCGAGCTCCGAGTCGTAGCCGTCCCCGTCGGCATCGGCCAGATCGGCCCCGCTACAGTCCTGATCGACGCCATCGTACGAAACCTCCGCGTTGCCCGGAAAGCGCCGCGGATCGTAGTCGTCGCAATCGAGGCAGGCCGGCACGCCGTCGTGATCGGCATCCACCAGGCCCTCGTCGGTGAAGGTGTCGCAATCGTCGTCCTTGCCGTTGCAGCGCTCCGCCGCGCCCGGGTGGATCTGCGCATCGTCGTCGTTGCAGTCGATTCCTCCCGGTGTCCGGTCGCTCAGAAATCCGTCCCCGTCCCGGTCCTCCCCGCTGGCGGTGTAGTCCCGGCCGTCGCAATCCTGATCGATGCCGTCGCCGGAAATCTCGGCGGCCAGGGGATGGATGGAGGCCGCGGTATTCGGCGCGCATCCCAGCGCGCTTTCCGTGCCTTCGTCGCAGCAGTCGTCACCGCCCACCCGGTCGCTGTCGTGGCCGTCGCCATCGGCGTCGCTGTCGTCCGGATCCTTGCCCGTGGCGGCGTTCTTGTTGCAGTTCTGATCGATGCCGTCGTACGGGATTTCCTTCGCCCCGGGATGGATGGCGGCGTTGCCGTCATTGCAGTCCGTGCCCCCGACCGCCGCGGCATCGTAGCCATCGCCATCGACATCGGTGTCATCGGCGTCCTTGCCACTGCCCGGATCCTTGTTGCAGTTCTGGTCGATGCCGTCGTAGGGGATCTCGCGCGCCAGGGGATGGACCGTGGCATCCCCGTCATCGCAGTCCGCCGCCGGCGCCCAGCCGTCCCCGTCCCGATCGACAAACCCGTCTCCACCGCCACCGCACGCGGCCCAGAACAGACAGGGTACGGTGCAACCGAAAACGCGTCCGAGACTCATGGATTCCTCCCGGTCACCGGTTCGTCCCATTATCCGGGCCTGGCCCGGCGCAGTCAAACGAGGTCAGGCCGCCGGCGCCGCCGGATCAGCCTCGGGCCGGGTCTTCCAGCGCCGGTGCATCCACACCCACTCTGCGGGGTGGGCGCGCACGTGGCGCTCGATGCGCGCGGTCAGCGCCGCGGTGTCATCGGCCACGGCCTGCCGCGGATCAGGATTCTGAGACAGCGCATGTTCCTCCACGATCACCCGGTATCCGCTGGGCGGCGAGCGGAAGTTGAACCCGGTCACCAGCGGCGCGCCCGTCTCGCGCGCCAGCGCCGCCGCCGCAATCGGGGTATGCGCGGGCCTGCCGAAGAAGGGCACAAACACTCCCGGCACCCGCGTGTCCTGGTCGATGAGCAGGCCCAGGATGTTCCCGGCCGCGAGCGTCTCGCGCATCCGCAGGGCCAGGTCGGGCTCGCCGCGCCACAGCGTCTGGACCGGCCCGAGACGGCGGGTTTCGTCGATGAGCCGGGTGAAGCGCGGGTCGTAGCTCTTCTTGCCGATGGTGCAGACCGGCAGCCCCGAGCGGGCCAGCGAAAGCGCCATCAGCTCCCAGTTGCCGGCATGCGCGGTGACAAAGATGACCCCCCTGCCGCGGCCGAGGAGCGCGCGCAACCGCTCCAGGCTCTCCGGGTCGATGCGCACAAAAGTGGTCACGTCGGAAAGAGCGCGTACGCAGGCCCACTCCGCCGCGGCGCGGCCGAAATGCCGAAAGACGGCGCGGGCCAGCCGGCGCCGCTCGGAAACCGCGGCGTCGGGAAAGGCGAGTTCGAGATGGGCCAGCGTATCGCGCCGGGCGCGACCGGCCAGGCGGTACCCGAGCCGGCCCAAGTTTTCGCCGAACGCCAGGGCGAGTCTCCAAGGCAGGCAGCGTGCCAGGCCGAGCGCAAGGCGCGCCAGAAGATAGATCAGGGTGTTCTTGAGCCGTCGCATGCCGCGGGTCCGGGCGGCGGCGATTCCAGCGCCCGCCGCACCGCTTTCACCTCGGAGAGCAACCGGTCGAAGAGATCGAGATCGAGCGAGTTCTCGCCGTCGCAGCGGGCGCGCTCGGGATGGGGATGGACCTCCAGGTACAGCCCGTCGACGCCCACCGCCACCGCGGCCCGGGCCAGCGGCAGCACGAACTCCCTCCGACCTCCGGTGCAGCCCGCGCCGCTCCCCGGTTGCTGCACGCTATGGGTGGCGTCGAACACCACCGGGGCCTGCGCCGCGCGCAGCCATATCAGCGAGCGCATGTCCACCACCAGATCGCCGTAACCGAAGGCGGTGCCCCGTTCGGTTACCAGCGGCGCGCCCCCCGCCGCGCGCACCTTGTCAGCGGCGAAGCGCATATCGGCAGGCGCCATGAACTGCCCCTTCTTGATGTTGACCGGCTTGCCGGTCCGGCCGGCGGCCAGCAGCAGATCGGTCTGCCGGCACAAAAACGCCGGGATCTGGAGCGCGTCCACGACCTCGGCCGCCGGCGCCGCCTGGCCGGGCTCGTGAATGTCGGTGAGCACCGGCAGGCCGGTCGCGGACTTCACCCCGGCCAGGATGCGCAGGCCGGCATCGAGGCCCGGGCCGCGATAGCTCTGCAGCGAGGTGCGGTTGGCCTTGTCGAAGGACGCCTTGAAGACCAGGCCCACCCCGTGGGCGCGGGCGCGCTCGGCGAGCGCGCGGGCCAGTACCAGGGCGCCGCCGCCGTCCTCGAGCACGCAGGGGCCGGCGATGACCATCAGCGGCAGGCCCGGGCCGGCGGGCACGGGGCCGATCCGGACCGCGCCGCTCATGCGCCGCCCCGCTCGCGCCGCGCCATGGCGGCCTGCACGAAGGCCGCAAACAACGGATGCGGGGCCAGCGGCTTGCTCTTGAACTCGGGATGGAACTGGCAGCCGAGGAAGAAAGGATGATCGGGCAGCTCGGCCATCTCGACCAGGCTGCCGTCCGGCGAGAGCCCGGAGAACTGCAGCCCTTTCTGCGATAGCGTCTCGCGGTAGGCGTTGTTGACCTCGAAACGGTGGCGGTGGCGCTCCGAGATCTCGTCGCGCTGGTACACCAGGCGGGCCCGGCTGCCGGCGCGCAGCCGGCACGGGTAGGCGCCCAGCCGCATGGTGCCACCCTTGTCCTTCACCTCGCGCTGGCTCTCCATCAGATCGATCACCGGGTGTTTCGTCTTCGGGTCGAACTCGGTGGAGTTGGCGCCATCGAGGCCGGCCACGTGGCGGGCGAACTCCACCACCATCATCTGCATGCCCAGACAGATGCCGAAGAAGGGGATCTGATGCTCGCGGGCATACTGCACGGCCAGGATCTTCCCCTCGGTGCCGCGCTCGCCGAAGCCGCCCGGGACCAGGATGCCGTCCAGGCGGGCCAACTGCTCGGGGTTGTGATCGGAGATCTCCTCGGCGCTCTGGTACTCGAGCTTGACGCTGCCGTCGTTGGCCAGGCCGCCGTGCAGCAGCGCCTCGTGCAGGCTGCGGTAGGAGTCCACCAGGTGCACGTACTTGCCCACCACGCCGATGGTGCACTGGCGCCGGGGATGGCGCAGGGTGTCCACCACTTTCTTCCAGCGGTCCAGGGCGGCGCCGCGGGACCAGATGTTGAGCAGCTCGGCGATCTTGTCGTCGAGTCCCTGCTCGTTGAGCGCCAGCGGCACGGCGTAGATGGTGTCCACGTCCCGGCATTCGAACACCGTGGCCGGGCTGGTGGAGCAGAACAGGGCGATCTTGTCCTTGAGCTCCTGGCCCAGCGGCTGGGTGGTCCGGCACAGGATGATATCCGGCTGGATGCCGATGGCCCGCAGTTCCTTGACCGAGTGCTGCGTCGGCTTGGTCTTGAGCTCGCCGGTCGAGCCGACGTAGGGCACCATGGTGAGGTGGATGTAGAGCGTGTGGGCCGCACCCACGTCGGAGCGGAGCTGGCGGATGCTTTCCAGAAACGGCAGGCTCTCGATGTCGCCGACCGTGCCGCCCACTTCCACGATCAAGAGGTCCACGCCCTCGGCGGCCTTGAGGATGCGCGCCTTGATCTCGTCGGTCACGTGGGGGATGACCTGCACCGTCTTTCCCAGGTACTCGCCGCGGCGCTCCTTGCTGATCACCGTGTCGTACACCTGGCCGCTGGTGAAGTTGCTCCAGTGCCCGATCGGCGCCGAGGTGAAGCGCTCGTAGTGGCCCAGGTCGAGATCGGTCTCGGCCCCGTCGTCGGTGACGAAGACCTCGCCGTGCTGGTAGGGGCTCATGGTGCCCGGGTCCACGTTGATGTAGGGGTCCATCTTGAGCATGGCGATTTTCAGGCCGCGGTTTTCCATCAGCGCGCCGATGCTGGCCGCCGACACGCCCTTGCCCAGGCCCGACACCACGCCGCCGGTCACGAAAATGAACTTCGTCTGTTTGCGCGCCACCCGTGTCTCCTTTCAGGCCCCGCCCAGCCGGGCGCGGGCCCGCTCGAGATCCTCGATGGTGTTGATGCCCGGCTCGCCCGAGGCCAGCCGAAGCACCCGGATGGGAACCCCGTGTTCCAGGGCGCGAAGCTGCTCCAGCCCCTCGGATCGTTCCAGCGGGGTGGGTTCGCGCCGATAGACATCCAACAGCGTCTCCCGCCGAAAGGCGTAGATTCCCAGATGGACCAGCGGCTCGGCCGCCGCCGCGCCCGAAACGAACGGAATGGGCGAGCGGGAGAAGTACAAGGCCCGGTCATTCTGGTCGCACACCACCTTGACCCAGGCGGGATCGGAGACGCGGGACGGATCGGGAAACGGCGCCGCCGGCGTGGCCATGGCGTCGCCCGCGCGCAACCGCTCGGCGAGCCGGACCAGCGCATCGGGCGCAAGGAGCGCCTCGTCGCCCTGGACGTTGACAATCCAGGGCGCGTCGAGCCGAGCGGCCACCTCGGCCACCCTTTCGCTGCCGCAGCGATGGGCCGGCGAGGTCCAGGCCACCGGGGCGCCGAAAGCCCGGGCCGCCGCCGCGATGTCGGCATCGTCGGTGGCCACGATGGGAAGCGGACCCAGGTCCGCCGCCCGGGCGCGCTCCCAGGTGTGCTGGAGCAGGGGCTTTCCCGCCAGCGGAAGCAGGGCCTTCCTCGGCAGCCGCTGCGAGCCGAGGCGCGCGGGGATGACCACCTGACAGTGCACGGAGCCTTTTCATACCGCCGCCTCCGGCGCGGTTCAACGCTTTTTTTTGAGCCCGACCCCGAGGTTGATCCCGGCCGGAGGCCGTGCGATATATGCCGCGCGGGAGGTCTTCGCCGTGGAACGGGACGAACGCCTGGAAATCCTGTCCGCCTTGCCCAAGCTCGATCTGCATCGCCATCTCGAGGGCAGCCTGCGCCTGACCACCCTGCTCGAACTCGGCCGCAAGAACGGCGTGTCGCTCCCTCTGCAAAACGCCGAATCGCTCGCGCCGCTGGTGACCTACCAGGAGGGCGAGCCGCGCACGCTCCAGCATTTCCTCACCAAGTTCCATGCCGAGTGGTACCGCAGCTACGCCGACGTGGAGCGGGTGGCGGGCGAGATCGTGGCCGACGCCGCCCGCGAGGGCGTGATCTATCTCGAGCTGCGCTTTTCCCCCGAGCACCTGACCCGGCACAACCGGCTCCAGGCCGAGGGCGTGATGGAGGCGGTGGCCGAGGCGGCCGGCGGCGCGGCCGCCGACAACGACATCGAGGTGCGCTTTCTGCTGACCTTCACGCGCGAGCGCTACGACCTCGATCGCTGGAAGCGGGCCGTGGACTTCGCGGTGTCGCGCTCGGACCGCGGCTTTGTCGGCGTGGATCTGGCGGGAGACGAGTTCGCCCACGCCAACGACAAATTCGCGCGGTTTTTCGAGCGGGTCCGCGACACCGGCGTGCTGTCCGCCACCATCCACGCCGGCGAAGGCACCAGCGCCGCGCAGGTCCAGAGCGCGGTGGAGCGGCTCTTCGCGCGGCGGATCGGCCACGGCCTCTCGTCGGCCGAGGACCCGGCGGTCATGGAGCTGCTGGCCCGCCGCGGCGTCGCACTCGAGATGTGCCCCATCAGCAACTACCAGACCGGCTGCATCGACGGCCTGGAGCAGCATCCCTTGCCCGCGTTGGATCGGGCCGGGGTGCCCGTCACCCTGAACTCCGACGATCCCGCCATTCACGGCAGCACGCTCAACGACGAGTACGACGCGGCCGTGACGAGCTGGGGCTACGGGCTCGCGGATCTTCTCCGGCTGGAGCAGAACGCGGTCCAGGCCGCCTTCGTCGACGAGGAGACGCGCGAGCACCTGCGCGATCGGGTGGAGCGCGGATACCGCGAGGCCCAGGGGCAGGGCCTGGCCTGAGCGCGCCGCCCCGGCAGCGGCAACCCATCGCGCCGGGCGCGGGCGGCGAGCAACGCGACGCGGGCCATCAATCCTTGCGGCAGAATACGACGTCCAGGTAGGGAGGCAGGTGCTCGGCGGCCTGGGTGTCTCCCTGCACGCTGATCAGGTGATCGTGCGAGCCCTGGCTCTCGGTGCGGGCGCGCGCCCGCGCCGCCTTTTCGCGATCCCGTCCGGCCTCCTCGAAGGCCTGGAGGTAGCCGTTCCAGACGCCCAGGTTGCCGAAGAAGCCGGTGTCGACCTCGATGGGCTCTCCGGTGGCCAGGGCGTGCTCGTGAGCGCCCTCCCGCGAGGTGCGGGCCACCACGTCGAAGGTATGGGTATGCGTCTCGGCGCCGCCGGTGTGCCCGCCCAGAGCCGCCCCGCGCGGGAAACGCCCGTCCAGGTTCTCGAAGCGCGTCCAGCCGTCCGGGCAGGCGCCATCGAACATGGCGATCATTCCGGCGGGGATGGCGCCGCCGCCGCCGCCGGCGCAGGCGACAACCATAAATCCCGTCATCAGGCAGAGCCAGCGCATCACGCCGAGGATGGTACGGATTCCCGCCCCGATCGTCAACGCCCTCGCGGCGGTGGGCCGGCCCGGCTTGACACCCCCATGCCGGCCTGTTTTACTCGCCCCGCTCCGCCATCGATGGGAGGTAGCGTGTACGTCACAACCCAGGAAATCGCCATGACACCGGCGTGCCGGGCCCTGCTGCGGGCGCCGTTTTCGGTGCTGGAGAAGATGTTCGGCGCGCCGGTGGTCTGCGAGGAGGGATTCTCCACCTGCTGGCGGGTGCGAAGCGTGGCGGAGCCGGCGCTGGGATTTCGCATCCACGACGAGGCGCGCGCGGCGGAGGGATTTTCGCTGGACGCCTTCCGCCGGTTGCCGTTCTACGACTGGTGGGTCGAGGGCGGCGAGCGCAAGGCGCTCGAGGACTTCTGCCGCTGGCTCTCGGCCGAGGTGATCCGCGCCCTCGGAGAGAAGCCCCCCGGACGGCGTCTGACCGACCGGGCCCGCGACCGCATGAACCAGCTCATCCACCAGGGCGTGGCGCCCGCGGACGCCCTGGCCCGCTGCGCCGAATGGGAACTCACCCCGTCCACCGGCGAGCAGTTCGCCTGGCCCATCCGGAACACCTCGGGCGTGACGGGCATCTCCCCGGCCGCGGCGCCGCAAAAGCCCGGCGGCTCCCGAGCGAACCGGCCCGAGAGCGAAACCGGCGCGAAAAAGCCCCCCCGCCCCCGCCCTGCTTCATCCCGGCCCACAAAGAGCGCGCCGCCGAAAAAAAAGCCCACCTCGAAAAAAGCGCCGAAGAAAAAAACCAAGAAGTGATCCGGCCGCGGGGGCGCGCGCGTGCGCGCTTTCGCACCGCTGCCCGGCAACCGGCGCGAACCTCCCCGGCGCTCACCCGCGCCGCCGGCGGGCCATGAGAAGCCCCGTCAGCACCACCGCCAGGAAGGAAAGCGAGTTGCCTCCGACGCCGCAGCCGCCCTGCACCACGATTTCGTCCCCGACGTCGGCCGCGAGACGCGCAAGCTCGATCGAGCATTCGGCGTGCGCGCCGCCGGCGACGGAGCAGGTCGCCGAGGCGGAGCCGAAACCGGCCGCGCTCGCCTCGACGAGGTGCTCTCCCGGATCCGCCAGCAGCTCGAAGTAACCCTCTTCGTCCGCATCCAGCAGCGGCTGGCCGTCGAGCGCAATCGAGGCGCGCGGCACCGCCGGGCCAGGACTCTCGTTTTCGCCGGCCCGATGCCGCTGACGCACCGTGCCGAAGATCTTCCCGCGATCGGACGGTATGGCCTGGCAAGCGCCCAGGGAGGCATCGCAGACCTGCGCCGGCTCGCACACCCCGCAGCGCACGTTGCAGCGCGGATCGGCGCCGCAGCTCCGTCCCGCGCACTCCGGCGCGCACGAGGCGCACTGGCCGTCCCGGCACTGCTGGCCCGGCGGACAGGAGCCGCAGCTCTGCGCGCACAGCGGGTCCGGGCCGCAGGCGCGGCCCTGGCACTGGGGTACGCAGGCCTGGCACAGGCCGGCCTCGTCGCAACGCAACCCCGGCGGGCATTCGCCGCAGCTTGCGCCGCAGCCGTCCGGCCCGCACTCGCGCCCCTGGCAGGCCGGCTGGCACCGGCACACGCCATCGGCGCAGGCCTCGCCCGCGCCGCAGGCGCCGCAGGATGCGCCGCACACGGGGTCGGCACCGCACTCCCGTCCCTGGCACTGGGGCACGCACTGGCACACCCCGGCGCTGCAGGCGTGATCGGCAGGGCAGGAGCCGCAGCTTGCGCCGCAGCCGTCCGGCCCGCAAGCCTTGCCGCTGCAATCGGGCACGCACACCGCCGTCAGTCCGATGGAGCACCAGGCCTCGCCTCCCTCGGGGACGGCGCAGGCGCGGCTTCCATCGCGATAGCCGCTCATCCGGGCGGTAATGGTGTGATTGCCCGCGTCGAGGGTGAACGACCAGTAGGCGTCCCCGTCGCGGGCGGTGGCGGTCTTTCCTCCTGTGGACACGGTGGCTCCGGGCAGGCGCTGAGACATGTCGTCGCTTCCCGAACCCTTGTCCACGTACACCGTCCCCTGGAGCTTGCCCTGGGCGTGCTGGGTGGCCAGGTTGTGCCGGCGAATGCCGATGTAGCTCGAGGTGATGGAGTGGCTTCCGTAAACGCAGCCGTAGGAGCACCCCTTGCACTCCCAGACCTTGGGCGTCCCCCAGGCATCGCCGCTGTCGTAGATCATGATGTGGCCGTGGCCGTCGGTGTTGTACACCAGTGCGTCGCCGCGAATCATGGCCGCACCGCGGGACACCCGGGTCCAGTGCGTGGTCTCGTAGCGGAAGTTGTAGGTGGAGTAGGGATGGTAGTCCTCGGTCACGGCGCTGGCGCGCGGAACCTGCCAGACCTTGCCGGCCAGGCCCGAGCAGTCCGCGCCGTACTGGCCGGAGTGGGTGCAGTCGGGACAGCTCCCCGAGCAGGAGCCGTGGGAGGCGCCGTCGGTCCGCCAGCTGGCATGGCCCCAATAATAAGAATACCCCATGGCCTGGTTGCACAGGCGGACGATGTCGTCGCGGGAGATGGACGGGCACTCGGCCGAAGCCGCGAACGCCGCCGAGACAACGGCCAGACCCGAAGCGATCGAAACAAGCGCTTTCATAACACAGCCCTCCTGAACACGACGCCCGACTCGGTGAATGCCATCTGGTAGATGGTCCCGTCGGGCGCCACGCGGACGGGAACCAGCGTCTCCTCCGGGAGCGTTCGGGGCGGAAAGACCGCCCGCCCGAGTTCCGTTCCTTCCGGCGACAACACCACCACCGGCTCATACTCCTCGAGAACGCGGGCGGGATCGGATCCGTCGAAGCGGGCAATCGCGGCCGCCAGGTACACCCGGCCCGTGGAGTCGCTTTCCAGCGCGGTGAGTTGGAGAACGGGCAGCGGAAACTCCACCCGGGCCAGCAGCACGGGCGCTCCGCCCGGAGACTCGACGGGCCGCACCAACACCACCGCGGCGTTCGGACCCTCCCGCAACGCCTGAAGCAGCCAACGGCCGTCCGCCGAGGGCCGCCCGGGCATGACCGAGCGATCTTCGAGCGGCCGGCCCTGGGAGTCCGCCACGCGCACCAGCCGTTCGTGCCCGACCTCCACCCAGGTTCCGTCCGGGAGCGAAAAAATCCCCGTCGCCAGGCCGCCTTCCGGGATCTCGGGACCCACGAGGGGGATCCGACCCTCCGTGCGGCCGCTTTCCGAGATGAACACGACCTCGTCTCGGGAAAAACGATCGAGCGCCGCGATCCGGCCATCCGCTCCCAGCGCGAAATCGTGGTAGGTATCCGAAGGAATGGGAACGGAACGGACCCATTGGCCGTGCTGGTACACCTGGATACGTCCGTTCACCTGATCGAGCACGACCAGGTCGCCTTTCTCGGTGACACGAAAGGCCATGGGGCCTTCGGGATTTCCCTCCTCGGGACGGGTCCTGCCGAGCGAATTCTTGTCGCTGCCCCACGGAAACCGGACAAATTCCTCGATTTCGCCTTCCGGGAAATAACCTATTGTCTTTTCACTGTTTTTATAAACACCGGCAAACAAGGAAGGCCTGAAAAACCCGGGCCTGTCCCCATTTTTTTCGCTGGTTTTTCGAGTAGTTGCATCAAAGCTCGGGTCTTTTTTCCCTGCTGGCGAAAGCATGAGCAGCACAAGGACCGTAAGACCGCCCATCATTAATATACCGGCGAAAAACAGGATCGAGCGCCGTCTGTGATTGTTACTCGCGCCAACCATGATGCCGGCTGTCAAGCAACGACCATGCCAGATTCGCCCGGCAGTTTTTTTCATAAATACTTGAATCAAAACAACAATACAAATAGCCTCAAAGCCCTCTTTTCGCCACTTGCGCCAAAAAGCACCAGTTCTGACCAGCAAAAATCGACCAGAAACAAAAAAATCATATAAATACAAGCAATTATCAAATAATTCCTCGCCACATAAGTGGTAAATTCTCTTACCAGTTCTTTTTGTTGAACTGTCTTGTTCTCTCGGATAAGCTGCATCTTGAAGAGGTTTCCATGGCTTCTTTGGACGAAATGCAGACCAATGTCCGTGTCTTGCTCGACGGTGACCACGACGCCGTCTTTTGCCACGGGCATTTCGCGCGCCTGTTCGAGGCCTACCGACTCCATGTGTCCCGCTGGGAGTCGCTCCCTCCCGAGCCGCTGCTTTCCAAGATGCAATCGCTGCTCGCCGCCGCGTGTCTGCACCTGAGCTGCAAGCCCCGCGACCAGTTCACGGCCTGGACTCTGAACCTCCACCATCCATCGGCCAATCTGTTTGCCACCGGAGACAACCAGGCCGGCACCGTGACCGGCCGGCTCATCACCAGCGGCGTGCGCACCGGCAAGGAAAACCGCTTGTTCGTCGAGTCGCGCCGGGGCGCCTTCCGCGGCGAGAGTCTGATCTCGTTTACCGAGGACCAGATACCGGCCATCATCGAGGCCTACTACCAGCGTTCGGAACAGACGCGGGTGCGCCTGTTCGAGCTCGCGGCGGCGGAGCTTCTGCTGGTCTTCGGCCTGCCGCGGGTGGACGACGCCTGGCTCTCGGGCCTGGACGGCGGCGCGGCCCGCCGGCGCATCGACGAGGGGCTTTCCCTGGTGGAGGAGCGGGCCTTCGTCTTCGAATGCGGCTGCAACGCGCAGCGGATGCTGGGCGTGCTGAAGTCGTTGTTCGGTGAACGCGCGGAGGCGCTCTTTCTCGGCGAGGACCAGCTCGAGGCCTTCTGCCCCCGGTGCGGCCGGCGCTGGTGGATCGCCCGGGAGGACTTTCAGGAGGGTTCGGGCCGCGTGGGCCTGTCCTGACGACTTTCGCGAACTTGACTCCGCCGGATCTCCCCCATACGATCGGCTGGTTCGCCGCGGCCCGTTGTTCGCCCGGGCGTTCCGCGGCCTCGGGGAGGGTGTGATGAGCCGGAAGGTCCTGGTGGTCGACGACAGCTTGGCTTCGGCCCGGCAGCTCGCCAAGGTTCTCGAGGACCTCGGCGGGTACGAGGTGGTGGGCCACGCCCGCAACGGCGCCGAGGCGGTGAAGCTCTACAAGTCGCTCTCTCCCGAGCTGGTGCTGATGGACATCATCATGCCGATGATGGACGGCATCCAGTCCCTGCGCACCCTTCTCAAGATCGACCCGGGAGCGCGGGTGATCATGGTCAGCTCGATGGGCGGCGTCGGCTCCCAGGCGGAGGAGGCGCTGCGACTGGGAGCGCGCAACGTGATCTCGAAACCGTTCGAGCCGGACCGCCTGCGCCAGATCCTGGACAGGGCCTTCGAGGCCAAGTAGGCACCCCATGGGAATCCAGTTCTTCGGCGAGTTTCTCATCGAGCGCTGGGTGATCACCCGCGGGCAGCTCATCGAGGCGCTCGAACTTCAAGAATACCGCAACCTCAAGTTCGGCGAGCTGGCGGTGCGCCGGGGCATCATGACCCCGGAGCAGGTGCGCCAGATCAACGAGCTGCAGCGCTCCACCGACCTGCGCTTCGGCGATCTGGCGGTGGCCAAGGGGATGCTGTCGCCCGAGCAGGCGCGCGAGATCCTCACCTATCAGAAAAACAACTACCTCATGCTCGGCGAGGCGCTGCTCGAGCTCGGACACATCAGCGAGGACGTGCTGGATCGCGAGCTGGCCATTTTTCAGGAGGAGCAGGCCCGCTACCGGCCCTCGGAGGCCGTGGCCGTCCCCGAGGCGCTTCCCGGAGCCGAGGTGGTGCGCTCGGCGGTGGATCTCACCGCCAAGCTCTTTCTGCGCGTGGCCGGCATCAACGTCAAGATCGGCGCCGGGCAGGATGCCGACGGGCCGCCGGGAGGCGACTTCCACCTCAGCGTGGGCGTGCGCTTCGTCGGATCGCCGCGGGTGCAGTACCTGCTCAGCGTATCCTCCGAGATCGCGGTGGAGGTGGCCTCGCGCATCCTGGGCCAGGACGCCACCCGCGAATCGGAAGAGATGGTCGAGGACGCGGTCAAGGAATTCGCCAACCTGGTGTGCGGCAACACCGCCGCCGCGCTGGCGCAGCAGGGCAAGGAGTTCGAGATCCATCCCCCGGAGTCGCTGGACTCGATCCCCGCGCCGGCGCCCGGTCGCCGGCTGGTGGTGTTCCCGGCCCACGTCGCCAACGGGGCGGTGGACCTGCGTTTTATGTGCGAGGAGGCATGACCGGCGCGCCGCCGGCCGCCTCCCCGCGCGCCGATCGGAGAGAAAATGAAAAACGTCGCCATGGCCACCCTCGGCATGTGGGAGCTTCTGGTCATCCTGCTCATCGTGCTGGTGATCTTCGGCGCCGGCAAGCTGCCCCAGCTCGGCGAGGGCCTGGGCAAGGCCATCCGCAATTTCAAGCGCAGCTATCGCGAATCCCCGCGCGAGATCGAGGGCCAGGCCCGCAGCCTCGATGAGGCGGAGCCGCCGGCGGAGCTTCCCGCGCGCAACGCCGCCGCCGGCGCCAAGCCCCCCCGCGAGAAGGAGTGACCCGCCGCCGGGTCGTCATGTTCGGCATCGGCACCTGGGAACTGATCGTCATTCTGATCCTGGCGCTCATCGTGCTGGGACCGGAGAAGCTGCCCGACATGGCGCGCAAGGTCGGCCGCACCGTGGCCCGGCTCCGGCACACCGCCGAGGAGGTCAAGCGCGAGATCGACCTCGAAGGCATTGAGAGGGAGATCTCGCAGGACGGCGACCTTGCCGAGCTCCAGGAAAGCCTGGACCTCCGCGCCCAGATGCGCCGGGCGCTCGCGGATCTCGAGCCGGACCCGACGTCACCGGCCGCGACCGCGGGCGAGCTGCCGCCTCCGTCCCGACCGGACGACGGACCGCCGCACCCCCTTCCTCCCGCGCGAGATCCGGATGGCCCCGTTTCCCGGGAGTGAGCGCCGCCGAACCTGGCCGCTGTTGCTCCTCTGGCTGTGCGCCGGCTCCGCGGGGCGCGCCTCCGAGATCGAGCTTTCCCTGCAGACAGCGGGCCAGGGATACGACGTGCTCACCGGCGGCGGCGATCTGCTGCTGCGCCGCCGCCTGTCCCACTGGTTCGCCCTCGACGCCCGCCGGCTGTTCGACAGCGAGCGCTTCGAGTTTGCGCTGGATTTTCGCCTGGATGCGGACCTGGAAGACGCCGCCGGAAATCCCGGGGGCCGTCCGGCCATGCTCTCCCGCGCCGAGCTGAAGATCGACGCCGTGCCGGACCGGCTCGCCGTCCGCCTGGGCCGGCTCATGCGCTTTACCGAACTCGGCTTCTTCCGCTTCGACGGCGCCGCGGCCACGGCATGGCCATGGCCGGCGTTGCCGATCGAGATCTACGCCGGGTTCGCCGTGCGGCCGGAAAGCCTGCTGGGCGATACCGAACTCGTCCTGCCCGACACCGCGGACGACCCGCCGTGTCCGGCGCTGGGCGCGCGCGCCGGCTGGGCCGGCGCCGGCCAGCGTCTGCACGTCGAGTACCGCAGAGTGGCGGCCTGGCATGACCGCTGGCCGCTGGAAGAAGAGCGGCTGGCCGCCAACGGCTCGCTGCGCCTGGGCGAGGGACGGCTGGGCCTGGACGCGGGTGCCGCGTACAACCTGCTGCTCGACGGCTTCGACCGGCTGCGGGCCGACGCCTTCGGCGCCTTTCGCCTCGGCGGACTGCGCCTGCGCGCCGAGGCCGGGGCGCTGTATCTGAGACCGTTTTTTTCGCTGGATTCGATATTCAATTTCTTCTCTCCCGACCCGCTCGCCGAGGTCCATGGCGGCCTGAGCCTGGAGTCGCCCGACGGCGCGATGGCGCGGCTGCGGTTTCGCCAGCGCTGGTACCTGGGAGCGGCGCCGGACGGCGGCGCGACCGCGGTGACCGGGATCGAGGCCGAGGGCGGCCTGCCGCTGGGACGCAAGGGCGCGGCCTCGGCCTACGCCACCGTCGAGGACGGCGCCGGCGGGGCCCGTTACCTGGCCTGGCTTTCCTTCCAGGGCCGGTTGGGAGAGGCGTGGCGGCTGGAAGCGCGAGCGTTGCTGAGCCGGTTTTCCGACGCGGTCCAACCGCGCCAGCACGCGCTCGGGGGCGGAGGCGGGGTGGGGGCGACATGGATCTTCGCACCGGACCATGCGCTGCACCTTTTGCTCGAGGCCAACGGCAACCGCCTGACGCCTTTCTCCGGCCGCGCACTCATCGTGCTGGATTTGCAGTTTCATTTCGAGGGAGGGCCGAGACGATGAAGCCCGCCCCGTGGGCATTGGCGAGCCTGCTCTGGATTGCCGAGGCGTTCGCGGGAGAATCGGCGGTCTATCCCCCGGCCCGGGAGGCGCTCGAATTCTCCCACGCGCGGCACGCACAACTTGCGTGCGCCGCCTGCCACGGAGACCGGTCCCTGGCGGCGGCTCGACCGGAAAATCGGCCCGGCCATGATCGGTGCGCCTCCTGCCATGGGCAGTGGCTGGAAGGGCCTTCGACCCGCTGCCGCGCCTGCCATCGCGGCGAGCAGCGCGGCGCTAACCACGAGTCGGCCTTTTTGCGATTTTCCCACCCGCTGCACGCGACCGGGGCGGACTCGTGTCGGCGTTGCCACGATCTCGCCGCCCGATCCGCGTCCGGCCGGCTCCCGGAGGCGAGCCGGTGCCAGGCCTGCCACGGCGACTGGATGGAATCGCCGAGTCGCTGCGACCGGTGCCACCCCGCCGGCCCCGGCGGGCGCCTCCAAACCCGCACCCCGTTCGGCCGCCTGCGGCCGCGGGGAGGCCACGGGGGAGACGACCACGGCCCGGGGTTCGACCGGACTCACGGTCCGGCGGCGCTCGGCGGCAGGGAGCGGTGCCTGCGCTGCCACGAAGAACAGGCCTGCGCCCGCTGCCACCGCGGCACGTATCGCCCGCTGGCGATCCATCCCCCCGACTGGCGGCTCTCCCACCCCGGACCGGCCCGCTCCGGCAGCCAGGACTGCGACGCCTGCCACCGCTCGCGCGCGGAATGCCTCGGCTGCCACCAGGCGGCGGGAGTGGCGGAAGGCTCGCCCCGCCGCCCGCGCAACCAGCGCCTCCACCCGGCCGGATACGGGGACGGCCGGCATGCGGCCGAGGCCCGCGCCCACCTGCCCGGATGCGTCTCCTGCCACGCCGAATCCGACTGCATCCGCTGCCACGGCGCCGCGGGGATCGGCGGCGGCATGAGCCCCCACCCGCCCGGCTTTAGCGCCCGCTGCGCCTTGATGCGCCAGCGCAACGAGCGGGCCTGCGCCAAGTGCCACATGGCGGGCGATCTCGAGCGAAGGTGCCCATGATGCGCTCTCTCCCACTCGCTCTGGCTCTGGCTCTGGCCCTTGGTCTCGGCGGCTGCACGCTGACCAGCGGCGAGGCGCTGTTCGAGCCTGCGGACGGCGAGGCGCCGCGGGTGGAGGGGAGCATTCCCGAAGCCGGATGGATCTCCGTCCCGATCGACCTCGAGCCGCGAGCGTGGTTTTCCGAGCCGATCGATCCGGCCAGCGTCGGCCCGGACACGGCTGCGCTGTGGTCCGGCGATCACGACGTCGAGGTCCGCTACCATGTCGATGTCGATTCCGACGGCCGCGGCATCTTGCGCCTCGCTCCCGCGCGGCCGCTCGTCCCCGGCGTGCGCTACGTCTTCGGCGTCTCGCGCGGCGTGACGGATCGATTCGGCAATCCGCTGCAGGACTTCTGGTTCGCGCCGTTCGAAACCGCGCGCTGAGCCGCGAGGCTCAGGGCACCGTCAGCGTATATTCCACGGAAGATGCCACCGCGTGGCCGGCGTCATCCAGGGCCCACACGCCCCAGTAGTACACCCCAAAGCCCAAGGGCGCCGGGGCATCGATCGAGGCGGGGTGGGGCCGGCCGTCTCCGTAGCGGATGTTCCCTTCGCGCCCCGTTCCCAGACCGGAATGCCAAATCCAGACCACGTCGTCGGCGTTGGTGATCTGGTTTTCCTTGACGTGGATGGGACCCGAGAACACAGCGCACACCACGTGCCGGTATCCGGTGGCGATCCAGGAGAAGCCCGGCGTGGAGACCGAGCCGTCCTGGGCGGCGTTGATGCGCGTCGTGTGGGTGAAGAGCTGATTCTGATAGGTCGGGTCGTAGTCGTCTCCCTCGGCGCCGCAGGCGAACATGAGACACGAAAACAAGACGGTCATGGCAATCCGGCGCAGCATGGCGTCACCTCCTAGAAGATATCGTTGTACCATCGGAATTGCAGCGAGGCCGATCCGGTCGGTCCAAACATGTGCCGGGTGCGCGCCCGCTCCTGGCCCTCGCCGAACAGGCTGAAGGTCTTCTCGAGATAGGGCAGTTCGCCCAGGTACGAGAAGCCGAGCGAGAGCGCGAGGTCGAGGCTGAAATTGCCCGAGCGCAGCAGGCGCACCTCGGCCTGCGCGAACAGGTCCGCCGCGCCCGTCCACTTGTCGGTCGAGCGGGCGGCGCTCGCGGCCGAGGACCAGGCCAGCCCGGCGGCCGCGCCCAGTTTCAGGTGGGCGAAGGAATACTTCTCCCACAACGGGACCATCAGCAGGGCCATGATCTGGATCAGGTTGTGTTGCAGCAGAAAATCGCCCTCGCCCTGCCCCAGGAAGGTGTCCAGGCGTTGGTGGGATTCGAAGTTTGAAAAGCCGAAGCGCAGTCCCGCCTGGAAGTCGTTGATGCGCAGCGTGCCGTCCAGCAGCAGAAAATGCCCGTGGCGCCACTCGGGACTGTCGCTGCCGACAAAGACATAGCGGTAGCCCAGGGAAAGCTCGCGCGAGTCCACCCGCAATCCGGGCGGGGCGTTGAGAAAGCGCGCCGCCAGCGGATTTTGCAGCACCACGTGCAGTTCGAGCCGGTCGCCGTCCGCGAGATCGTAGGCGGCCTCGTGGGACCGGTAGCCCTCCTTGGCCACGCGGATGCGATGGGTGCCGGTGCGCAGCTCCACGGTCTGCGGCGTCTTTCCCGCGGACTGGCCGTTGACGACCAGATCGCAGCCCTCGGGCTCCGATGTCACCTGGATGGTCACGCGGATGCTGCGCCGGATGGACACCGCGAACCGCTCGATGGCCTCCTCGGCGCGCAGGAGCAGGTCGGCGCTGAAAGGCTCGGTGAAGCGATGCCGCGCCGCCACCCGTCCGTTGCGAAGGTCCAGAAGGCCGAGGTCGAGTTCGAATCCCGCCTCCTCCCAGCGCCACGACACGAAGATCGCGCCGTCCAGCCCGGTCTGGTTTTTGAGATCGATGAGCGCCAGCCGCTCCATCGCGGCCAGGGGGGCGAAGTCCAAAAAGCGCCGGTCGAGTTCGGGGAGCTTCCCGGGCAGAGTGAGCTTGACCGCCTGGACGCGGGAGAGTGCGTTCTGCACCAGGCGGGTCACCATGGGCGCGAGCGCGGGCGCCTCGGACTCGATCCCCTCCGCCCGAAGCGGAGCGAGCAAGATCTCGATCTGCGCCTCCTCTGCCGGCGCAAAGCGCTCCGACTCGGGCGAGGTCTCGCCGGCCCCGGCCGCAAGAGAAGCCGATGAAAAACCAAAGAACAACAGAACTGCCAGAAGGTAGCTTTTCGAAGTCATGGGAAGTGCTCCTTGGTCGAAATAGACTCTTTTCGTTTGCGGGCCTGGTCGACTCAAAAGCAAGAAGCAAGCCACAACGTGCGCCGAATCACTTTCCTGCCTTTTATTCAAGAAAATCAACCAGATCGGGGTGGGTGGCACCGGCGTTCGGAGATGAGCCCAGCAAATGGTATGTCTATTATGACGCGGATTGCGCGACAAATTTGTCGGTATCGTCACGTGCCGGTTGAACAGCCGGTCCCGTCGTGCCATACTCCTCCGAGCGCTGGATCCGCTTTCGCTCTCCGGCGTGAGAGGGAAGACACCAGCGAAGGCCCGAGCCGGATTTCGCCAGGAAGGCGGGATTCGCATCCGGTTTTGGAGCAGCGGTGGAAGAGAAATCCCTGGTTCTCCTGGTCGACGACGAGGAGGGCACCCGCGCCAGCCTCCGAGAGCTCCTGGAAAAGGAGGGTTTTCGCGTCGCCGAGGCGTCGGACGGAACCTCGGCCATGGCCGCGGTGCGGGATCTTTCGCCCGATCTGGTGCTGCTCGACGTGGTGATGCCGGGTCTGACGGGGCTGGAGGTATGCCGCCTGCTCAAGGCCAACCAGGGCCAGCGCTTCCTGCCGGTGATTCTGCTCACCGCAAAGAACGACCTCGATAGCCGGGTGCAGGGCCTGCGCATGGGCGCCGACGACTACCTGAGCAAGCCGGCCAACCCGCGCGAACTCCTCGCCCGCATGGAGGCTTTGCTGCGCATCAAGAAGCTGCAGGACCGAATGAGCCAGAACCAGAAGCGCCTCGAGGACCAGGCGGTCACCGACCCCGCCACCGGGCTGTTCAACGCCCGCTATCTCTCCGGGCGCCTGCACGATGAGTTCGCGCGCGCGGAGCGCTACAAGGAGCCGCTCTCCTGTCTTGCGATCGGCCTCGACAACGTGCTCGATTTGGCCCGGGATTGCGGGGCCGGCGGCCCGGAGGCGGTGGTTCGCGAATGCGCCCGCATCCTCGAACAGATGGTGCGCGAGTTCGACATCCTGACCCGCCCGGCCGCGGATCGTTTCGTGCTCATCCTGCCGCGCACCCACTTCACCGGCTCGCTGGCCGTGGCCAGCCGCATCCTGGCCCGGCTCGAAAGCGAAACCTTCACGGTGAGCGGCAAGGTGGTCCTGCCCCGCTTCAGCCTGGGCGCGGCCTTCTACCCCAACAAGGACGTGACCTCGGCCGAGCTGTTGCTCGCGCAGCTCGAGGACGCCTTGCGCCAGGCTCGCCAGGCGGGCGGCCGGCAGATCTGCCTGTACCAGCACACCACGTATTTTTACCGGCCCGAGAGCGGCAAATAGCCTTTGGCCCAGAACTCGCTGTCCTCCAGCCGATCGAGCAGGCGCAGCGCACCATCCATAAGGACCAGCGGCAAATCGCGCAGGGCGCTGCTGCGGGCGCCGCGCCACAAGCGGGCCAGCGTCATCCAGCCCGAGAGGGGGAATGAGCAGCGCAGCATGGCCTGGCGCGCGTAGGCCGAACACGAGGGCTCATGGGCGCAGCGTTCGCCGTCGGCCCGCGAGAGCCCGTCCGACCAGAAGCGGAACATGAGCCCGAGAAAGAGCCGGTCCTCGGGCCGGGCCGAGCCGGCCGTCGCGCTGCGCCCCCCGGCGCGGGCCTCGGCGTCTTCGGTCACCGGGTACCGCTCGTCTGCGGACCACGGACCGAACTCGCCCGCCCGCGCCGGCGCGAAGGCGGCCAGGAGCATGGCGGCGCACGCCGGTACGAAGCGCGCCGGGATCATTCGCCGTCCTCGTCCGCGGGCGGCTTTCCGGCGCGCGAGCGCAACGCCCGCAGGCGCTCCGCCATCTCGGCTTCCGCCCCGTTGTTCGAGGGGGTGTAATAGCGGCGCCGCAGAAGCTTCTCGGGCAGGTAGTTCTCCGGGACGTAGTTCCCCTCGAAGTCGTGCGGGTAGCGGTACTCCTTGCCGTAGCCGAGGTTCTGCATCAGCGAGGTCGGGGCGTTGCGCAGGTGCAGCGGCACCGGCAGCGGCCCGTGCTCGACGATGTCCTTTCGCGCCCGGGTCCAGGCGAGCAGCGCGCTGTTGCTCTTGGGGGCGCAGGCCAGGTACGTGGCGAGCTGGGCGAGGTTGAGCACCGCCTCGGGCAGGCCCACGAACTCGCAGGCGGAAAGCGTCGCGGCGGCCAGCACCAGCGCCTGTGGATCGGCGTTGCCGATGTCCTCGGAGGCGAAGATGAGCATGCGCCGAACCAGAAAACGGATGTCCTCGCCTCCTTCCAGCATTCGCGTCATCCAGTACACCGCCGCGTCCGGGTCGGAGCCGCGCAGGCTCTTGATGAACGCCGAGACCAGGTTGTAGTGCTCCTCTCCGGATCGGTCGTAGAGCAGGGCCTTGTGCTGCACGGCCTCGCGCACCGCCTCCTCGGCGATGGTCTTGCCGCCGCGGGAAGCCACGAAGCGGGCCGCGGCCTCGAGGGTGTTGAGGACCCGGCGGGCGTCTCCCTGGCCGGCGCGCACCAGCTTCTCCAGGGCGGCGGGCTCGATGAGGAGCCCCAGCGCTCCCAGGCCCCGCTCGCCGTCGGCGAGCGCCCGCTTCACGATGGCCAGAAGGTGCTCCTCGGCCAGGGGCTTCAGCACGAACACCCGGCAGCGCGAGAGCAGGGCGGCGTTGACCTCGAAGGAGGGGTTCTCGGTGGTGGCGCCGATCAGCGTCACCGTGCCGCGCTCCACGTGCGGCAGCAGCGCGTCCTGCTGCGACTTGTTGAGGTGGTGGATCTCGTCGATGAACAGGATGGTGGGCTTTCCTTCGCGCGCGCGGCTCAGACGGGCTTGCTCCACGATCTCGCGGATCTCGCGCACACCGCCCTGCACCGCGGAGAAGGGCACGAAGACGGCCCCGGTGGTGCGGGCGATCACCGAGGCCAGCGCGGTCTTGCCGCAGCCCGGCGGGCCCCACAGAATCATGGAGGGCAGGTGATCCTTTCGGATGGCCTCGGACAGCAGCCGGCCCGGGCCCAGGATGTCCTCCTGGCCCACGAACTCCGAGAGATCTCTCGGGCGCATGCGCTCGGCCAGCGGCGCGCCGGCGCGCCCGCCGTCCTTGGGGCCGAAGAGCTCGCTCTGGTCCATGCCCGGCATGCTAGCCGGTTGCGCTGCTCGATTCAATTGCGCACCGGGTCCGTTCTTGTACAATGGGGGATGCCCCTGTCCGGGAGGCGTCCATGAAGCGATTTTCGAGCCGATTTCTTTTGCCCACTGCGCTGCTTTCGGGGATGCTGCTTCTCTTGTGGCTGGGGGTGGCCTGCGGCGCCGGCGCCAAGAAGGCCCCGGCCATCCCGCACCCGACGACCTCGACCGAGGACGGCTACTGTCTCGGCTGCCACCAGAGCGGCGCCGGCGGGGCCATGGTCACCACGCACCCGTCCAGGACCGGCTGCACCGCCTGCCACAAGCCGCAATCATAGGCGGCACGTTCGCGCCTCACAAATCCCTTGCGCGCCAGGCCGGGGCCGCAAGGAGCCAGCGGCCTCGCGCCAGTATGATCTTTCGCGGCGCGCAAGGCGAGTCCTCTATGTAGCGGAGCCGGCTTTGCGGCGAGCAACTAAGAGGACTCGCCGCCAGCAGCCGCGCTCTCGACCATACTCGCATTGAGCACCCTGATCGCGCGAACGCTGGGCCAGAAAAAGCCAGCACGTTCGCGCCCACGCCATCCACATCGCGCGAGGCCGGGGCCGCAAGGAGCCAGCGGCCTCGCGCCTGTGAACCCTGAGCGCGCGAGGCCGGGCCAGCCAGAGCCAGCGGCCTCGCGCCCGCAGATCCCATGTGCGCGTAACCCTCGCCCAGCTTTCGTTGTCAAGGGCCTCCGGTCGCTTCGCGACTCGCTTCGCTCGCCCTTGACGGCGGTCGGGCTTCGGCTGAATCCCCTATCAAGAAGGGATTGCAGGCAAACCCTTCGTCTTGTGATGAAGATTTACCTCACCCCCGCATTTTCATGAATGTGCATCATTTCCCCTCTCTCCACCATGGAGAGGGGGCCAGGGGGTGAGGTCGGCGCCGGCGCCCCCCTTCCCGGGCTTTCCTCGGAGCTGGCGGTCAGGGGTTGGTGGCGTAGAGGATGTTGCCCCAGTTGGCGTACTCGCACTGCGGCTTGCACACGTTCACGCCGGTCCAGTCGCCCTTGGCCGGCGCGGTCTCGCCGTCGCCGTTGCTGTCGCCGAGAAGAGCGTCGTCCTTGAAGGAGGTGAAGTAGTTGCCCGTGCCCTGGTTGAGCGTGCCGAACTCGAGCAAATCGATGCGGGTCTTCCACACCTTGATGATGACGTTGTCGGCGAGCGTCAGCGCGCCGCCGTCGTTGTCGCCGATGCTGAGCACCGCTTCGTAGAGCACGAACGGCACCTCGGTCTCGGCCCAGCTGGCGCTGTCCTTGACCGCGTGGCTCACCCCGTCCATGAAGATGCCGTTGTATTTGTTGGTCACGGTGCTGCCGCCGACGTCGGCGTGGAACACGTTGGAATCGTCGAGGCTGACGAACCCGTTGATGACCATGGGCATGTCGTTGTCATAGAAGACGTTGCCGGTGACGACGCAGGCGGCGGAGGCGGAGCCGAGGTTGAGCGTCGCGGCCCGGTTGTCCTGCGGGGTCCCGCCCGCGTTGCGGGCGAAGGTGCAGTTGGTGATGGTGATAGCGGCGTCCTGGTCCACCGACACCGCGCCGCTGTAGGGCTTGGCGTGCCCGGCGAACTCGATGAGGCAGTGGCCGAGGACCGAGCCGTCCTTGGTGAAGTAAATGCCCCGCCAGTCGCCCGGCGCGGGACTGGTGGCGCCCGCGTCGCCGTTGGTATCGCCCAGCGCGGCGTCGTTCTTGAACGAGGTGAAGGTGATGCCCGTGGCGGCGTCGGCCAGCAGCCGTCCCGCGGCGTCGATGCGCTCGTCGGTGTCGAACTTCACCACCACCTTGTCGCCCAGGGTGAGCGAGCCGCCTTCGGGGATGCTCAGCGGGCCGGTGATGACGAAGGGCACCTCGGTCTCGGCCCAGGTGCGGTTGCCGGTGATTTCGTAGGCGCCGCCATAGAAGACTCCGTTGAACTTGTTGGCGGCGGTGCCGGGCGCGGGCTCGTGGAATACGTTGGAGTCGTCGAGGTCGAACTCGCCGTTCACCACCAGCGGCAGCTCGTTGTCGAAGAAGGTGTTGCCGGTGATGACCGTGCCGGCGCCGGCGCCGGAGGCGTTCAGGGTGGCCGCGCGCAGGTCCGCGGGCGTGCCGCCCTGGTTGTGGGCGAAGGTGCAGTGGGTCACCGTGGTCTCGCAGTCGTTGTCGAGGAGCAGCGTGCCATCGTAGGGCTTGTTCCTGCCACCGTACATGAACGAGCAGAAGTTGAAGATCGAGCCGCAGCTCTTGACCTGGATGTAGCCCCAGTCGCCGGCGGCGGGGGCGGTGGCCGAGCCGTCGCCGTTCGTGTCTCCGCAGTACTGGTCATCCTGGAGCGAAGTAAAAATGATGGATGTGTTTGCCAGCTGGCCGTCGGCCAGGATCTTGCCGCCGGTGCCCACCTGGAAGTTCTTCTGGTCGCTGAACTTGACCACCGTGCCCGGCTCGAGGGTGAGCGTGGCCAGGATCTGGATCGAGTTGTCGATGACATAGACGTTGCCGGCGGTCCAGGTGGTGTCGGCGGTGATGTTTTCGGTGATGTGGATAACATTGCATTTTTGAGACCCATTGGAGCCGCAACCCGCCGCACCAAAGGCCAGGCCCGCGATGGCCAGCAGCATCACGATTCCAACACTCAGATTTTTCATTGGATTCCTTTCTTGGGCTGTTTCTTTGTGAAACGCCGGGTGTACCCTGTTCCCCGCTGACACCAATGTCAACAGAAAAACTCATTCGGATTGCTCAAAGCACGAGGGCTTTACTCGCAATAAACCGCTTCTGCCAATCATCTCCCCTGTTCGGCTGCCCGATGGTTCCACCGGGGCGGTCCTGGGCGTCGCCGGGCGCTTCTGAGCGGCCGAACGCCCACGATCGCCCGACGCGCCGAAGCCTCAGCCGAAAAAAACCTCGCTTGTTCCGGCCGGGCAGTCTCGGGGACAGGCCCCGGAATTATTACACTTTTTGCGCCTTGGCCGAAAAAGAACCGGAGCCGCTGAACCGGGGAAGATGGCCTAGCGGGGCAGAGCGCAGTCGGCGGGAATGAGCCAGTAACCCGTACCCTCGGTACTGCCGCACTCCTGCGGCTCTGCCAGCCGCTCCTGGCAGCGCGGCGCATCCACCACGTTGCAGTCGATGGGGTGGCACTGGCTGGCCGGAAACCCTCTTCCCGACCCGTCGCCCCGCAAAATACCGCAATCCACGGCAGGGTGCGAGCAAAGGTCGCCGCAGGCGAATCCGCAGGCGGTGGTGTTGAGCGCGTCGCAGTCGGTCACCGGCGCCGGCTCCTCGCGGCAACGCAGCGTGGAGATGGCTACCGTCATCTCGTCCGCTGCGAACTGGCAGGCGTCGAGCACCCGCACCAGCCGTCCGTCCCGGGCGGCGAAGAGCCGCAGAGTCTGGCGAGGCTGGATCCACTGGCGATCGACCGTCCGGGTATCGACCGTCTGGTCGGTGCCGAAGTGATTCATGACGAATTTCCCCTGCGAACCCGAATCGATCTGCAAACCGGTCAAAAGCGCCATGGAACAGGACGCCCGGGCGATGTCCCAGGACGACGTCTCGTCCAGCGACACGGCAAAGGCCGGCCCGAGCGTCGCCCCGTCGGCCGGGGAAACATGGCGGCACCAGATGCCGCCGCTCCACTTCCAGCAGGCGACGATCCCGTCGCCGTCGGCGGCGACGAAGGAGTCTCCAGGGGTCACGCCGGAATAACTGGAGGCGACCTTCATCAACTCGACCTCGCGCACCAGCGCCCCGCCCCGGATGAGCGCCAGGTACTTGGTCGTCCCCGGCTCGCCCGAGCCGGTGATGGCCACGGCGCCGCCCACCGCGCGCGCGTCGAACGCGTCTTTCAGCGACGAAAGCGCGATCGGCGTCCCGGACTGCGCCAGTTGCCCATCCAGCCGCTGGACAAAAACACCGCCGGCTCCCCCTCTGTACACCACGTAGATCTCGTTGTCCGCCGCCGCGGCGACCGCGATCGCCCCGGCGATCTTCACCGGGCCCGCCACCGTCGCCCCCTCCGGCGAAAGCGCAGCGATGAACGTCGCCATGCCGTCTCCCTCGGCCTGTCTCCAGGCAGCCAACCAGCGGCTGCCGGACCATTCCACGTCCACCATGGTGCTGCCGGCCGGCGCCAGCTCCCGATCGGTTCCCGCGGCGCTCCCGTCCAGGCGGCGCAGCGCGAACCACACCGGCGCGGTCTTGCGCGCGCCGTCGTCGCCGGTGAGGAACGCCAGCACCCCGTCGCCGTCGAAGGCCGTCTCGAAGTTGCGAAAACGCGCCGGGCTTATGCCGAAGACGTTGGGCATGGGGATGCTTCCCTTGGCCATGGCCACGCCCCAGTAGTCGCAGCGGCAGGCCTGGCAGACCCCCTCGTCGATCTTGCCGTCGCAGTCGTTGTCAATGCCGTCGCACACTTCCTCGGCCGGGATGCAGGATGTGCCGTCGCCGCCGTCCTTGCCCGCGTCCGCCGTCCCGTCCGGCAGGCCGCCATCGTCGCCCGGCGCCGCTCCGCTCGAACACCCTGCCGTTTGGGCCATCATCAAAGCCGCCATCATAAGAATTCCTGACAATAGCTTGTACATTGATCGGCTCCTTTTCTTTGAACCTGTCTCACACAAAATCAGAACGCAGACCTCCCATGCAATATCCGAACCAAAAACAAACGCCAAGAAAGCGAAAATTATCGATGTTATTCAATCGGTTATGACTTGTTCCGCACCGCTCCCGTCTTGCAATTCGGAAAACTGTCACCGAATTGCGACAGGTCCAGACAACCTTTTCCTGCGAAAGACCCAAGGCGCTCGAACATCACCATCGGCATGCGGCTGCCCGGACGGGTCCTGCACACCGTTCCTCTGACCGCAGCCAAGGTCTTCGCCCTTGTCCCTCAACCAGCGGGCAGAAAAATCGCATGGCGAGGTTGAGGACAGGAAACGACTTTTTCCGAGGGACGGTCAGCGCAAATCGGTATTGACGGTCGATCTTGCGGGGGGTAGTCTGCCTTCCCCGGGCGCCGCTCCCCCGGAAGCCCCCGAGGAGGATAAGCGATGAGTCTTTCCGTACGAAGCGTGTTCCATGGGATCGCGTGTCTTGCGATGGCCTGGCTGGCGCTGGCGTGCGCCGCTTGCGCCGGGCGCAGCAACGAAACCGACGCCGGGCGCAGGGACGGCTACAAAAAGGACGGGGCCGACGACGGCGGCGACACCATCTCGATCGGCGGTCTTTCCATCTGCGACATCCAGAATCCCGCCTCCCCGCGCCATCCGGAGGTCAACTCCGTGGTGAGCGTCAAGGGCGTCATCGTCACCTCCCCCATGGTCAAGGGCGCCAGCGCTTCCACGGCTCCCGACGCCTTCTGGGTGGCCCAGCCGGGCGGCTGCGGCGCCGACGGGAAAAAATGGTCCGGCATTTACGTCTTCGCCAAGAACCTCACCCTCTCCGTCTCGCCCGGCGACAAGGTGGACATCGACGGCGTGTACACGGAGTACTACGAGGAGAGCGAGATCCAGGCCAGCGCAGTCACGGTCACCGGCACCGACGCCGTCCCCGAGCCGGCCAGCGTGGCGCCGTCCGCAATCTGCAAGCAAAAGGACTGCTCCACCACCAACCCGCCCGGCGTCAAGATCCCCTGCGCCGGCGGCGCCGAAGCCGAGGCCTACGAGGGCGTCCTGGTCGCGCTCGAGAACGTCGAGGTCGCCTCCACCGCGGCGCCCGGCAGCGACTGCAAGCCGCACGGCGACTTCTCGGTCAAGGCGGCCGGCTCCGAAGATCAGATGTTCGTGTCCACGCTGTTCAGGTCGAGCTACAACTACACCCCGACCGCGGGCCAGAAGTTCGCCAAGATCGCGGGTATCCTGGAGTACTCGTTCGAGCAGTTCAAGGTCCAACCCCGCTCCTGCGACGATCTCATCGGCGAGGGCGGCGCCACCGTGTGCGCCTCCTGTCCCAACCCGGCCCCGACCGTCGCCATCTCCCAGATCCAGAACCCGGCCGCCCCCAACCACGTGGGCAAACCCTGCGCGGTGAAGGTCGAAAACGCCGTCGTCACCTCGCCGGTCATCGCCAGCAAGCACTTCTACATCTCCGATCCGGCGGGCGGCGAATGGAGCGGAATCTATGTGTACAACAGCGCCGGGCTCCCCACGGCCGGGATCGCCCCGGGAAAGCTCGTCACCATCGAGGGCACCATCGACGAATATTACGGCCTGACGGAACTCAAGCCGACATCCATCACCGTGACCGGCGACGGCGCGCTCCCCGCACCCGCGCTGGTCACCCCGGACGAGGTGTGCACCGGCGGCAACAAGCAGGAGAACTTCGAGGGCTGCCTGGTCAGGCTGGAGAACGTGAAGATCGCCAGGGATTGCGTCCCCGGCAACGACAACAAGGATCACGGCGACTTTTCCGTGGTGTCCGCCGCCAACCCGGGCGAAGAACTCACGGTCGGCGCCCTGTTCCGGCCGGCGTTCTCTTGCTACGACACCCAAAACGCCTGTCCCCACGACAGCAACTACCAGGCCTGCGCCACCGACCAGCGCGCCGTCGATCTTTCGCTGTCCTCCATCACCGGGGTGATGGACTTCTCCTACGACCAGGCCCGGCTCCAACCTCGCTCCGACAGCGACATCGTCAAGTGATGCCCCCGGCCACTGTCCTCAATCGCGCGCCGGCGCTGCGGCCCGGCGACCGGGTCCGCCTGGTGGCCCCGGCCAGCCCCTTCGACCGCACGCGCTTCGAGCGCGGCGTCGAGGCCATCCGTCGGCTCGGGCTCGTCCCGGTGGTGGGCCGGGAGGAGTTCTCCGCGACCGGATTTCTCGCCGGCGACGATGCCGCGCGGGCAGAGCGGCTGATGCGCGCCTTCGCCGAGGAGGAGACGCGCGCGGTCTGGGCCATCCGCGGCGGCTACGGCACCGCCCGGCTGTTTTCCCATCTCGACCTCGACGCCATCCGGCGGCGGCCGAAACTCTTTATCGGATTTTCGGATCTCACCGCCCTGCTCAACCAGCTCAGCGCCCCGGGCGGCTTTTCGGCCATCCACGGCCCGGTGGTGACCCAGCTTCCCGACCTGCCGGCGTCCGCCCTCGGCTGGCTCCGCCGGCTGCTGTTCGATCCGTCCCCTCCCGGGACGATGCCGTGGGGCCGCCTCAAGACGGTCGTCCCGGGCAAGGCCAACGGCTTTCTCACCGGCGGAAACCTCTCCATCCTGGCCAGCCAGTGCGGCACGCCGTACTTCCCCGAACTCTCCGGATCGATATTGTTCCTGGAGGATACCGGCGAAGCTGCCTACCGGCTGGACCGGTGCTTTTTCCAGCTTTGCCAATCGGGCGCGCTGAAGAACGTTTTCGGCGTCGTTCTGGGGCGCCTGGACGGCTGCACGCCGGCCACCGGCCGCTTCGGCGCCCGCGCCACGCTGGAGCGCGCCATCGCCGCCCTGGGCGTTCCCGCGGTGTCCGGGGCCTTCTTCGGGCACCACCGGCGCAATTTCGCCCTGCCGCTCGGGATTCTGGCCCGGCTGGACGCCAGCCGCGGCGAACTGTGCCTCCTCGAAGGCGCCGCGGGATGATTGACACCCGCTCGGTCCGCGACTAGGTTCGCTCGGGTCTGCCGCAAGAGGTGCTTCATGCGAAAATCCGTATTTTCCCGCCGCTGGCTGGCCTTCGGGCTCTTGCTCTCTTGGGCCTGCACCGTCGAGACCGAATCCCCGATCGTGGCCGGCACCACCACCCGCCTGACCATCCTGCACACCTCGGACATCCACAGCCGGCTCTTTCCCTACGAACTGCGGCCGCTCACGACCGACCAGAACTACGGCCTGTTTGCCGAGACCAGCCCCTACGGCGGAGTGGAACGCATCGCGGCGCTGATCCAGCGCGAACGGGGCCGCGGCGAGCGGGTGGTGTACCTGGACTCGGGGGATCCCTTCCAGGGCGCGCCCATCTTCAACTACTCCTCCGGCGAGCCGGAGTTCCGCTGGCTCTCCACCATGGCGCTCGAGGCCATGGTGGTGGGCAACCACGAGTTCGACCTCGGCACCGGCAACCTCACCAACCAGGCGGCCCACTGGGCGCATTTCCCCTTGCTGGCGGCGAATTACATCTTCGACGACTTCACCGTCCCCAAGAACCACGCGCTCGGAAAGTACGTGCACCCCTTCGTGGTCATGAACGTGAAGGGCCTGCGCGTCGCCATCATCGGCCTCGGCGACATCTCCTCGATGTACTCCATCACCGAGGGCGGCAACTCCGCCGGCATCACCCCGGTCGAGGCCAACGAGACCGCCCGGGCCTACATGGCGTTCCTCAAGCCCTCGGCCGACGTGTTCATCATCCTTTCCCACCTCGGACTCACCGAGGACCAGGAGCTGGTGAACGGCCACGAGATGTACGTGCCCGAGGACCAGGACATCTCGGAGTACACCCGACGCGCCGAGGATCCCTGGGTCCCCCTCACCTGCCCGGAATGCTACCCGGGCAACCGCAAGTACTGGGTCCCCGGCGTGCGCGGCATCGACGCCATCCTGGGCGGCCACCTCCACGTCCTGCTGCACCCGCCCATGGTGCTCACCGACCCGGCCGGGCGAAAGGTCATTCTCGAGCACCCCGGCGCCTTCGCCAAGTACCTCACCCGCACTGACCTGGCGGTGGCCGTCCCCGCCACCGGATACGGCTGCGACACCAACGCCGGCCACTGCACCCCGGAGGACGCCTTCGGGCCGGCCACCCCCTGCCAGAGCAACGCCGACTGCACCCTGGACAAGGTGGCACCGTACGGCGCCGAGATCCTCTCCCACCGCCACCAGATCTTCCCCATCGACGCCATGTGGTGCGCCGAGCCGCGCCCCGAGAACAACTACGCCGCGGAGTTTCCCGAGCAGGTGCGCACCCTGCGGGCTTTCTGCGGTGTCAAGGGCCACGCCCCGACCCGCAACCTGCTGGAGCCCTACCGCGTCGCCATGGAGACCGACCCGCGCTTCGACCTCACCAAGGTCTTCGGCTACGCCCCGCGGGCCATCCAGCGCAAGAACCTGGGCACCGGCGGCGACTCGGAGCTCGGCAACCTGACCGCGCTGTCCATGATGCGGCGGCGGCGGGTGGAGGCGGAGTTCGCCGTGACCAACACCCTGGGCATCCGCGACAACCTCTACCCGGGCCTCATCAACATGGAGACGGTGTTCAACGTCTTCCCCTTCGAGAACACCATCACCATCATGTATCTCTCGGGCCGCGAGATCCAGGAGCTGTTCGACTACGTCACCGAGCGCTCCGGCGGCCGCGGCTGCCAGAGCCAGGCGCAGATCGCCGGCGCCTCCTTCACCATGAACTGCGGCCAGGACATCCGCAACCGGGCGCACTATCCCTGCACCCGGGCCGAGGACTGCTGCCTCTACCGCTCGGACATCGCGCCCTGCGATCCGCAGGCCCAGAACACCTGGCAATGCCTCCAGGAGGGCACCGAGCAGCCCTACTGCTACGCCCACCCGGCCGAGGACATCCTGGTGAACGGCCTGCCCATCAACCTCGACGCCTCCTACAAGCTCGCCACCAACGACTACATCGCCAAGGGCGGCTCGGGTTTCAAGGTGCTCAAGCGCAACACCACCAAGGTCCACACCGGTATCTCCATGCGCGACGCCCTGGTGGAATACCTGGCCTCGTTCCCCACCTGCGAGCAGATGCTCACCCCCAGCCCCTGCGCCAAGAACGACGACTGCCCCTACGGCTGGACGTGCAGCCCGGAGGGCCGCTGCCAGACCTCAACCGAGGGCTTCGACACCTTCGCCATGGCCTTCTGCGTGAGCGCCAAGAACAACCCCGCCGACATCCTGGTCAAGGGCGACTGCCGCTGCCGCGACGCGCTCGCCGGCGATACGGCCCGTTGCGGCGCCATCACCATCCCCATGACCCAATTCTGCACCTACCCGCTGCGCTTCCCCGTGCTCACCGGGCGCGAGGACAACCGCATCCGCCGGCGGGTGAAGTGAGGGCCCCATGCGCGCGCATGCCGTCATTCCTGTGTCGATCGGGTCCCTGGCCCTGCTGTCGCTGTTCGCCTTCGGGCCGTGCGCGGAGAAGCGCCCGCTGGAGAACGGCCTGGGAGGCTTTCGCGTCACCGTGACCGGCGTCAGCGGCGCAAGCGGCGAGGGCACGCCGGCCTCGCCCTACGCCTTTCCGCAGGGCACGGTGAGCTTCCAGGTCAGCGCCCAGGCCATCGATCGGCTGGGCGCGCCGCTCCCGTGGGAGGGCGAGGCGGCCGTCAGCGTCCAGCCCGGCGAGGTGGTGTCCATTGATCCGCCCTCGCCCTCGGGGTTTGCCGCCCGCTTCGTCCAGGGGGTCTGGTCGGGCACCGTCACCGCCCGCAAGACCTACGGCCGGGCGACGGTCTGGATCGAGGACGCCCGCTGGATGGAGACCGATCCGGCCCTGAACTTCTGCCGCGAGGACCGCGACTGCGACCCGCGCGGGACGAGCGGCTCCGTGTGCAACGAGGGCGTGTGCAACCCCAGCCTGCCCGTGCCGCAACAGACCCTCGCGGGCAGCCTCGCCACCGGCGTGTCGCGCCAGATTTATTTCCGCAACCCGGCGCTGCAACACATCCAGATCGACGGCCCCACCTACAACAACGGCGCGGCGGCCAACGATCTCTCGGCCATGGCCGGCGCCTTCGTCGAGATCGACGTGCGGCGGGACGCGGCCGGGCCGCTGCCGCCCGGCCACGGCCAGCTCATCGTCACCGGGATCTTCAACGAGGGGTTCTTCGTCACCGACCTCGCGCCGGAGCCGCTGTCCTTCCTGCCGGCGGAACTCCAGCAGGGCTTCGGCCATCTCTACGCCTATTCGTTTTCCTACCCCGACGAGCTCCTGGTGGGTGACCGGCTGGATCGCTTGGCGGGGACCGCCCAGGACTTCTCCGGGGCCACCCAGATCGGTTTCCCGTTCTGGCGCCATGCCCAGGAGCCATACCAGCCCGAACAGCCCTGCATCCGGCACGAGGACTGCACCGCCGGGCCGGCCTGGTTCTGCGGCGACGGCCTGTGCCGCATCGGCGTCGCGCCGGAGAACCTCGACGCCGTGGTCCCGCCGGTGCCCATCACCCCCGAGCTCTGCAACGAGGATCCCGCCGGCCAGTACCCCCACCTGTGCGGCTACAGCAAGAAGTCGTGGAAGCTGGAGAGCCTGGAGTCGGCCCGGGTGTCTCTGACCGACCTGCACCTGCCCGATCTCTATCTCAACTGCGACTTCAACGGCGACGGCGACATCGCCCCCAGCTACCCGGTACCGGAGGATCCCAACCTCCGTCTCGAGTACATCTGCCGCGACGAGTGCCTGGCCCGCACCAACACGGTCGAGGTCTCGGTGCGCGAGGCCATCGCGCCGGCCGAGGTGCTGACCCGCCTGGCCGTCGCCCCCTGCGCCGCGCCAACCGACTGCGCGAGCGGGGTGTGCGGCGAGGACGGCATCTGCCGCGAGATCTGCCCCTTCGAGGCCACCATCCCCAACATCGCCCCCCACTGCCTCCGGCTCAAGGTGGACGCGAACGCGGTGTGCTCCGAGCTCTCCACGCTGCGCCAGTACGGCCAGTGGACCGTGGCCATGCAGAACGGCCTGGGCCCGCTCATCAACGTCTCGACCGGAGACAGCGCGCCCACCTTCGACCCCACCGCGGCATCCAACCTGGGCCGGTTCGTGGATAGCGCCGCGGGCGAGAAGCTGCAAGGCAACCTGCGCCAGGTGCGCGCCGCCCGCCCGCGCTGGATCGTGCTGGTGGGCTGGCTGCCCCATGACATGCCGGACTGGATGCGGCCGTAATCCATGAAAACAACCGCCCGAAGAAGAGGAACGATCATGAACCGAATCCTTCGTCGCGCCCGTCTCTCGAACCCCCTGCTCTGGCTCGTCCTGCTCCTGGCCGCGCCCGCCGCGGCCGGCGACTTCATGGACACGCGCGTCAGTTTCGTCATCTCGGACGCCAACTTCTTCGCCGGGCCCGGCGAGGGCCAGGTCAACAATCCCGGCATCGGCATCGGCGCCGGCAAGCAGAACACGCTCTTCTTCGACAACTACGACACGCGCTTCACCGGCTTCGAGTCGCTCTCCCACCTGGTGCTCTACAAGAAACTGCCGAGCTTCTTCGACAACCTCACCACCGAGGCGGCGCTGGCCATCCGCTTCTACATCTACGGCGACACCGACGTGAACAAGATGATCTACGACACCGGCAGCTACATCCGCCTGAGCTACGACCTCTCGGGCGGGACGGCCGAGAACAACAACCTCCAGCTCACCCTGTTCCCGGTGTCGGGCGACCGCTTCCGCCTGGGCTACTCCTACCGCATCTCCTGGGGCGGGAGCGGCATCTTCCCAAACTACGACCCGCGGGTGAACGTCCCGGCGGTGAAGCTTCAGCTCAACAAGCCCTGGGGCTACGCCTTCCTCGGCGCCAAGACCACCCAGATCAACGAGTACCTCAAGGATACCAACCAGACCGAGATGGTGACCAACTACGGGTTGCTGGCTGGGTTCGGCGTGGACATCGCCGGCATCCGCGCCGAGGTGAACGGCGGCTTCTTCACCCGCGGCACCTTCGCCCACCAGGGCGTGCGCGGCGAGCACATGTACGGCGGCGGCGTTTCCTACCAGCTCGGCTACCACCGGGGCATGGAGATCGGCACCTCCATCGACTTCGCGCTGTACAAAAACGACCCCGACATCGACGTCAAGTTCTTCAAGCCCGAGAAATACGGCGAGGGCCTCTCCTTCATGGTCAAGCACGAGGGGACCTTCCTCTTCCAGACGCTGATCCACCCCGAGAGATACGGCACCACGGTCAACCAGATCGCCTACGCCTTCGACGTGAACGCCGCCATGAAGCTCGGCTACCTGCGCCTGCACCTGGACGCCATGTTCCGCTCGCTGTCATACGTCCTCTACGAGACGCCCAGCTTCACGCCGTTCTACGACTTCCCGGCCGGGGCCAAGACCAAGCCTGAGTTCTTCGCCGCCGTCGGGATCGACTATCACTTCCCCGACCTCCACCTCACCCCGGGCTTCACCTTCGGGGCGCAGAACCCGGCCACCTACACCATCGACAACGTGGTCATCGGCCAGGCGCCCTATCTCGGCAAGCGCACGGTGGTGGTGTGGGACGTGGCCACCCGCTCGGTGCTGCCGGTGAACGAGGGCGCGGCGCTCATCTGGTCCTTCAAGCTCAACGCCCGCTGGGACATCTCGGAGATGCTGGCGGTGGTGGCCGAGGTGTTCTACACCTTCGACAACAACCGGGTGCGCTACCGCAGCGACTTCGACGGCATGAACATCACCACCAACTGGGACGATCCCAACATCCTGGGCATGAACCTGGTGGCCCAGGCGCGGTTCTGACGCTCGCACCGCCCGCGGCCGGGGGTGCGGCTCGCCGCGCCCTTCGCCGCTCTCCCGCAACCCGATCTGTATTGTCCTTCAGATGTCTCTCTCGAGGATTCGATACGGGGCCGGCACAAATCCGCTCGCCTGGTACGCCGCGCGCGCCCGGCGGTTGCCGGCGTGGACATAGAGCCGCAGCGAGCGCACCGAACCATCCTCCCGGGCCAGGCGGCGCGCCTCCTTGAGCAATGCGCGAAAGACGCCGCGGCGGCGCAGGCAGGGCACGACGTAGAGCGACTGGATCCACCAGTAATACCCGCAGCGCCAGTCGCTCCACTCCCGGGTGACGAAGAGCTGGCCGGCCGTTCTCCCATCCACCTCGGCGATCAGGTAGAAGCCTTTGGTCGGGTCCGCGATGGCGCAGCGCGCGCCGCGCAGGGCCGGGGCCTTCGCCAGGCGAATTCCCTCGCTCTCGAAGGCCAGGGCGCGGTTGTTGCGTCCGATCGCGGCAGAGTCGCTCGGGCGCGCGCGGCGGATGTGAATCGGACGGGGCGGCGAGGCGCGGGGCATGGGCCCGGTATAGAGCGGCCCGGCGCCCGGGTCAAGCTGTCCGATTTTCGGACAGATGTTCGAAATCCGGACAATCCGGCGTGCGGGGCGCTACAGAACCATTGATTTTCCATGACAATTTTCGTGGCATCATATTTGCATCCCTCTTTTTCCAAACCCTGTCGGACGACCGACAACGCAAGGAGGGAAGGATGACCGAACCGCGAATTCAATCGCTGTCTTTCAGCATCCAATCGGTGGCCGGCGACTGCCGCGCCGACCGGGAGGACGCCGCGCTCATCGGACATTTCGCGGACTCCGCGTCCCCGGCCGACCGGCGCGAGGTCGCCGATCTGATGCGGCGTTGCGCCGCCAACATGGATCCGGAGGGCTTCGCCGCCCTGCGCGAGCTTTTGTCCGGCGGCGATCCGGCGTTTGCGAACCGGGTGCTGCTCGCCGAAGGCGCGCGCGGGCCGGAGGTCGAGCGGCTGCGCGAGACGATGGGCCGGCTCGCCCGCGATGTCTTTTGCGATCGCCGCGCCGATCCCGGACCGGGCCGGCGCTTCGACGCCACCACCCGCATCTCGCTTTCGCACCTGCAGGCCCTGCTCAAGGTTCCCGCGGACGGCCGGCTTGACGGCCGCACCCTGCTGGCCATCAATGTCCGGCTGGTCGGCCGGCATCTCGCGCCGCTGGACATCGAGCGTCCGGCGGCGAGACTTGCCGGAATCCGGCTGCATTTCTATCCGGGCGATCACGCGCAGAGCCTGGTGGTGATGCAGGGAAAGAAAGTCCTGGACGTGTATCCCATGCGCGGCGGGCCGGAGCAAAAAAGACCGGACTCGCGGTCGAACAATGTGACCGGCATGCCCTATTCTCCGACACCTCCTGGCCACTACCGGCTGGCGGGAAGCGGCGCCCACACCACCTCCGCCTGGAAGCTCTCCCAGATCCCGTGGGGCGCGGCGCTTCGCGAGAAAGACGGCGAGATCCAGTTCCAGCAGGCTCCAGGGGGAAGCTGGAAATTCGCCACCGGCGAAAAGAGCGTTTTTCGGCGGCTGCGCAAGGAGCTCCAGTTCGAGCGCCGAGAATTCCTGGACGCCCGCGGCCAGGTCCGCGCGCGCTGGGAGTACAACGACTTCGGCCACCGGGCGGTCTTCCTCTCTCGCGACGAAAAACGCCAGGGCCACATGATCCACGCCACGCCGCGGGAGGAAGCGCGCTACGGCGGCGAGCAGCTTCCGCTCACCGAATCGCATGGGTGCGAGCACATGTATCCGGAGGACCTGGACGAGGCGCTGGCCAAGGGATACTTCCGGCCCGGCACGCCGTTCATCGTGCACGGCTACGGCGAAGAACTCCCGCCGGCCGCCCAGGCGCGCCGCGACAGAATCACAAGAGACAACTAGGATTTCTTCACCGAACGATAAAGGGATCGAAAACCCTTGACGGCAAAGGTCGGGCGAAGGCTACCAGTGGGCGCGAGGGCGCTGGCTGCTTGCGGCCCCGCCCTCGCGCGCCGGGGATTATTATGGCGCGAGGGCGCTGGCTCCTTGCGGCCCCGGCCTCGCGCGCTTGAGGTTCATTGGCGCGAACGCGCTGGCTCTGTGCGGCCCCGCGTTCGCGCGCTCAGGGTGCTCGAGGCGAGGATGGTCGAGAGCGCGGCTGCTGGCGGCGAGTCCTCTTAGTTGCTCGCCGCAAAGCCGGCTCCGCTACATAGAGGACTCGCCTGGCGCGCCGCAAAAGGATTACAAGAAACAGAGAGGATCATGGTTGTGTGGATTTCTTATCGCCAGATGCGGCTCAGCCGCACTTGCTGTAGCCGCAGTCCGGGCACAAGAGGCAGCCTTCCAGGTGCTCGACGGTCCCGCCGCAATCGGGGCAGGCCAGGAAGGCTTTCGGCCGGGCGGTGGGCGAGGCGGGCGGGTCTGATCGCAAAGCGGCCGAGACCGGACGGGATTCGGCCGCGGCCTCCGGCTCCGGCACCGGCGTGGCGACCGGGAGCGCTGAGACCGCACCCGCCGGCGGCGAGTTTGCCGCCTCGGACGAGCCGGCCGTCGCGGCGGGCGGATGGCTGCGCTCGCGGATGAGCCCCACGTAGCGCTTCAGCGCCCGCGCGATGGCGTCGGCGCAGGACAGGATCATCTCGCCGTCCTTCCAGGCCGGGGATGGGCAACGGACGCCGGCGAGCTGCTTGATGATGGCCTCCGGGTCCACCCCGGCGCGCAGCGCGAGCGACACCAGCCGGCTGATGGCCTCGGCCTGGGAGGAGGCGCAGCCGCCGGCCTTGCCCATGGCGGTGAACAGCTCGAAAATGCCGCGATCGTCCTCGTTGATGGTCACGTACAGGTTGCCGCAGCCGGTGGTCATCTTCTGGGTGCAGCCGCGCACCACCTCCGGCCGCTCGCGCGGGGTGAGCCGGACGCGCTCGCCGGAAAGGCCCGGATCGGAGGCGGGCGCGGGCGAGGAAGCCGGCGAAGCGGAAGCATGGGTCTTGCCGGTGGAGAGCACCTGCTCGGAGCGCGAGCCGTCGCGGTACACGGTCACGCCCTTGCAGCCCAGGATGTAGGCCAGCCGGAAGACCTCGGCCACGTCGGACTCGGTGGCCTCGTGCTTGAGATTGACCGTCTTCGACACCGCGTTGTCGGTGTGGTGCTGAAAGGCCGCCTGGGTGCGGATGTGCCACTCGGGGGTGATGTCGTGCGCGGTGACGAACAGGCGCCGCCAGCGCTCGGGAACGCCGTCGACATGGGCCAGCGTCCCGGCCTGCGCGATCTGGCGCATCAGCGCGTCGCTGTAGAACCCCTCCTCGCGGGCGATCTTCTCGAACAGCGGGTTCACCTCGGGAAGCTCGGTGCGATCCAGCACGTTGCGCACGAAACACACGCCGTACAGCGGCTCGATGCCCGAAGAGCAGCCGGCGATGATGGAGATGGTGCCCGTCGGGGCCACGGTGGTCGTGGTGGCGTTGCGCAGCGGCCGCGCCTGCGGCCGGTCGTAGATGCTGCCGCGGAAGTTGGGGAAGGCTCCGCGCACCTCGGCCAGATCGGCCGAGGCGGCCCGCGCCTCGCGCCGGATGAAGGCCATGATCTCCTCGCCCTTGCGCAACGCGTCCTCGCTGGCGTAGGGCAGCCCGAGCGAGATGAGCATGTCGGCGTAGCCCATGACGCCGAGGCCGATCTTGCGGTTGCCCTTGGTGACCCGCTCGATGGCCGGCAGCGGGTAGCGGTTGACCTCGATGACGTTGTCGAGGAAGTGCACCGCGGTGTGCACCGTGCGCTTGAGCTTGTCCCAGTCCAAATCGCGGCCGCGCACCATCCGGGCCAGGTTGATGGAGCCCAGGTTGCAGGACTCGTAGGGCAGCAGCGGCTGCTCGCCGCAGGGATTGGTGCTCTCGATGGCGCCCACGTGGGGCGTGGGGTTGTCGCGATTGATGCGGTCGATGAAGATGACGCCCGGCTCGCCGTTCTTCCAGGAGAGCTTGACGATGGCGTCGAACACCTTGCGCGCGTCCAGCGACTTCAGCACCCGGTTGGTGCGGGGATTGAGCAGCTCGTAGGAGCCGCCGCGCTGCACCGCGTCCATGAAGGCGTCGGTGGCCGCCACCGAGATGTTGAAGTTGTTCAGCGCGTGCTCGCTGGTCTTGCAGGAGATGAAGTCCAGGATGTCGGGGTGATCCACGCGCAGGATGCCCATGTTGGCGCCGCGCCGGGTGCCGCCCTGCTTGACCGTCTCGGTGGCCGCGTCGAAGACCTTCATGAAGCTCACCGGCCCGGAGGACACGCCCTTGGTGGAGGCCACCACGTCGTTCTTGGGACGGATGCGCGAGAAGGAAAAGCCGGTGCCGCCGCCCGATTTGTGGATCATGGCGGTGTATTTCACCGACTCGAAAATGCTCTCCATGGAGTCGTCCACCGGCAGCACGAAGCAGGCCGAGAGCTGGCCCAGCTCCCGCCCGGCGTTCATCAGCGTGGGCGAGTTGGGCAGGAACTCGAGCGAGGTCATCATCCGGTAGAACTCGGCCGCGGTCTTCTGGATGTCGGCCGAGGGGTCGAAGGCGCGGTCGCCCTCGGCCACCGCCCGCGCCACCCGGGCGAACATGTCCTTCGGGCGCTCGATGGGCTTGCCGTCGGCGGAGCGGCGCAGGTACCGCTTTTCCAGCACCCGCAGCGCGTTCGGGCTCAGCGCCAGATCCTGCTCCAGCCCCAGGCGGGCCAGGTGCTCGTCGATGGCCTGGCGGATGGCCCGCGGCGTGAGACGCTCGAGCTTCTGGCCGCGCAGCCGCTCCTCCACCTCGCGGCTGATCTTCCAGGCAGCCTCGGGCGCCATGGCGCGCTGGCGAATGAGCGCATCCGCCACCCGCCCCGTGTCCCACTCCGCCACATCGTCCGCCTTGAGCTCGTCGTACACCAGCACCGGAAGTTCCACGCGCTTCTCCTCGATGTTCACGTCCAGGCCTCTCAATCCGCAATCGTTCCCAGCGACGGGTTCCGCCAACTATGCGAAAATAATCGAAAAACTACCTCATATGGTAGCGTGGGCTGAGTTATACCACTATATATTGTGCTGTCAAGAATATTATCCGCGCCGTGGGATTTCCGTTGAAAACCGCACCCCTGCGCGGACCGGCGGCGGGGCGGGTCCTTGAAAGCGGTGCGACCTTCCCGTAAGATGGGCCGACGGCGGGAGGAGCCATGGCCGAAGAAAAGAATGCCGCAGAGAAGGCAGCCGCGGAAAAGAAGATCGATCCCCGCTCCGTGTACATCACGGGCACATCGCGCATGAAGAAGGAGAAGACCGTCCTCGACGACCTGGACGAGGCCGAGGCCGCGCAGCGCATCGCCAAGGTGAATGAGATCTTCGACCAGCTCCAGCGCTCCATCAAGACCATCGGCATCTACCGCCACAACACCGCCCATTACGGCGAATACCTGGAGCGCACCTATCGCATCTTGAGCGACTTTCTGGAGCAATACGACGCCCTGCCGCTCAAGGTGGAGACGCTCTCCTTCAAGTTCATGAACGCGCCGGTGTACCAGGAGGAAGCCAGCGAGCAGAACCTGGCCAACAAGTTCTACCGCGACGGGGTGCGCATCCTCATCTTCCGCAAGGGGCTGACGGCCGAGGAGCTGCTCAACTGGGTGCTCATCTGCCTGACCAATTTCCGCTCGGCGGACTACCTGCACGAGGACATGGTCAGCCTGATGTGGAAGCAGGAGTTCGCCTTCATCGAGTACGTGGTGGTCGAGACCTTCGCGGTTGGCGTGGAGAGCGAGAGCGAGGCCCGCGCCGAGGTGGACAAGATCGTCAACTACCTCTACTCGCGGCTGACCTCGGCCTCGGCCGACCACATCAAGTTCGCCCGCATCTCGCTGGAGGACCTGGAGATCGAGCTGGAGGACATCGACCAGGCCAAGGGCGTGGTGATCAAGGGCAATCCGGCCACGCCGGAACAGAAGGCCAAGGTGCTGGATCAGATCGAGGAGCAGGATCAGAACCGCATGATGCCCAAGCTGGTGGTGATCCTGTTTCGGGTTCTGGAGGAGGAACTGGACGTCGACCTGGTGCAGTCGCTCCAGGAGGTGTTCGGGCAACTGCTGGACTCGTTCCTCATCCACGAGGACTTTCGCACCATCAACCAGGTGCTGCGAAAGTTCAAGAGCCTCTCGCGCAAGAACCTGCCCTCGGGCAACCTGGTCTACATCCAGCAGATCGAATCGCGCTTCATCGGCATGATGGGCGAGCCCGAGCGCCTCGAGCGGGTGGCCGACATCCTGGAGTCGATGGCCGAGATCCGCGAACCCCAGGAAATCCACCGCTACCTCACCCGCCTGGACGAGAACGCCATCGTGCCGCTGCTCACCGCGCTGGAGCGCATGGAGAAGGTCGATCCGCGCCGGCTGGTGTGCGACGCGCTGGCGGTGCTGGGCAAGGAACAGCTCGACGTGTTCCAGCGGCGCCTGCAGAGCAACAAGGCCAACCTGGTGCGCGACATGATGTATGTGATCGACAAGATCAACCCGCCCGACAAGCTCAAGATCATCGCCACGTTGCTCAACCACCCCAACCTGGCCATCCGCCTGGAGGCCCTGCAGACCATCGGCCAGGGCAACGACGAGACCTGCCGCGCCTACGTGATGAAGGCCCTGGAGGATCCCGACACCCAGATGCGCATCACCGCGGCCCGCCTGCTGCCCAACTTCGACCTCTCCCACGCCACCCGCACCCTGCTGTCGCTGGTGCAGCACGACGAGTTTTCCAGGAAGGAGCCCAACGAGCAGATGGCCTTTTTCGCCGCCCTGGCCATGACCAACACCCCCGAGGCCATGGAGTACTTTCGGGAGCAGCTGCGCCAGAGTTCGCTGCTGGGCAAGAAGAAACAGGCCGACCTCAAGCGCATCATGGTCAACGGGCTGGCCATGTCGGGCTCCATCGCGGCCTACAAGCTGCTCAAGGCCGAGTTGGAGGCGGGCATCAAGGAAGAAGACGTCTCGGCGGCGGCCGAGCGGGCCTGCGCCAAGCTGCGCGAGAAACTCCTGGGCACCTGAGGAGCGGAGGGTACCGTGGCCGACAAATTCCGGATCCAGGAAGAAGCCAAGGCCTCGCCGGAGCGCATGGACCTGGCGCGCTCCTACGAGGAGAAGCTCCAGGCCCAGGGACGGGCGCTGCTCGGCAACCTGTACATGCTGGTGCGCAACGTGAAGCTCTACTCCCCCGACAACGACATCTTCGCCAAGCCCCTGGAGCAGCTCAAGGACACCATCAACACCGTCATCGCCATGGACGGCAACCTCAACCTGCAGGCGGCCGGCGAGTCCTTCTACCTCAACAACATGCTGATGAAGGTGGAAGTCAACTCTCTGGACAACATCCGCTACCTCCAGAGCGAGTTCCAGCGGCGGGGCATCGGCGGTTTCGTGCTGACCACGGTCATCACCATCCCGGAGCTCAAGAATTTCATCTTCATCTTCAGCAAGGAGTGCGAGGACGAGGTGGGCGAGCACGGCGTCTCGGCGCGCAAATTGCAGGCGCTGAAGCTGCGCCGCAACGAGAAGGTCCAGGAGATCCTCAAGGAGCAGATCAAGTCGGACACCCTGGAGCGGCAGGTGGATCGCAAGCGCTATACCCTGACGGTGTACGCCCGGGCCATCTACTACATGCGCCGCTACCTGGCCGGGCTGCGCGGCCAGGGGCCGCAGATCGCCATCGGCAAGGCCGGACGCTTCGTGCAGGACCTGGTGGACCTGTGTCACGCCCACAAGACCCACTTTTTGGGCCTGACCACCCTCAAGGGCGACGACGAGTACCTGTGCTTTCACTCCGTCAACGTGACCCTGCTGTGCATCGTCTTCGGCGCCGAGCTGGGGCTGGACAAGTCCCACCTGCGCGAGCTGGGCATGGCAGCCATGTTCCACGACATCGGGGTGGTGGACGTGAGCGACGAGCTCCTGCTCAAGAAGGGCAAGCTGGCCCCCGAGGAATCGCGCCAGGTGCGAAAATCCCCGATCTTCTCGGTCAAGAAAATCCTGCGCCTGCGCCAGCTCAACCAGCTCACCATCCACCGCATCATCACCGCCTACGAGCACAAGACCGACTTCGGCTCGCCGGTCAAGGATCTCAAGGGCAACATTTCCTTCGTGGTGCCGCGCACCGAGATGGCGGTGTACAGCAAAATCATCGCCATCTGCGATTGCTTCGACGCGCTCACCTCGCGCCGGCCCTTCCGCGACGCCTACAGCCCGGACATCGCGCTCACCCTGATGTGGTCCGAGCTGCGCCACAAGTTCGATCCGGATTTCCTCAAGGTGTTCATGAACGCCATGAGGCTCAGCTCGGTCAAGGTGCTCTCCCAGCAGGGCGAGCGCATCGCCATCTTCTGAAGCGACCCCGTCGGGCGGCCTGCGGCCGGTGTCCGAAAGTGCGGCGAAAAGGCGCTGAAATCTCTCCGACGACTTCGCGTAACAGCGGCAACGACAGCTCGGCGGAACCTGTTTGCGGGATCTCGCGGGATCGGGGTTGAAATGCGGCGCCCGTTGCGGCAAAAGGGGATTGGAAGCGGCGGCCGTGCCATGAGAGGGCTTGCCGCAAGCGGTCCGACAGCGAGGCGACGACATGTTCCAGAAGGACATCCAGCTCTGCGTTTTCTTGCGCAACCAATTGGGAAAGCTGGCCGAGGTGTGCGATCTGCTCGGCTCGCGCGGGGTGAACATCCGCGCGCTCAACGTGTCTCCCGGGCCGGATTTCGGGGTCATGCGAATGGTGGTGGACGACGTCGGAAGGGCCGAGGCGGCGCTCGAGGAGCAGGGCCTGCCGTACCTGGAGGTCGAGGTCCTCGCCGCCGACCTCCCCAATCGCCCCGGAATGGCGGCGCGCCTGGGAAAGACCCTCTCCGACGCCGGGGTCAACATCGAGTACACCTATTTCTCCGGCGGGGCGCCCGACACCAAGGCTCTGATGGTGTTCATGGTCTCCGACATCGAAAAGGCCCTGGACTGCCTGCGCGGCTGCGTCCTCGAGTGAGCGATTTCGGCCGGTCTCTTTGTGCGGAAACGGGCGCGAGTGTCGCGTCGCCGACGTAAACCATTGATATGAAATTGTTTTTTCTCCGGGCCCGGCATGGACGCGGGTGGTGATCCCTCCCGGGGATGAGAGAATTGTCTTTCTCGGAGAATTCCTCCTGGTATAATGCGTCCCAAGACTTTGGGAATTCTGATAACCGGCGAGCCCTACACGGAGGTTTGGACATGAAATCGGCAAGGCCCTATGTCGGCGCTCTCGTCTGCGCGCTCGTGTTCTCGGCGAGCTCGGCCCAGGCGCGGGTGAGCCCGCGGGACATCTACGTGCAGAAGGGACCGGCGGTGGTCCTCATCGTGGCATCCCAGGAAGGCTCTTCTTCGGCCTCGGCCGGGACCGGCTCGATCGTGCGCGAGGACGGCACCATCGTCACCAACTGCCACGTCATCTATGACGAGCAGACCAAGAAGCCCTTCCCGGTGGTCCATGTCTTTCTCAAACCCGACCGGGTGACCGGCAACATGGACAAGGACCTGTCCCGGCACTACACCGCCAAGGTTGTGGCCTTCGACCGCGAGCTCGACCTGGCCATGCTGCGCATGGAAAATCCTCCCAAGAACCTGGCGGTGATCACCCTGGGCAACCCCGAGGAGGTGGGCCCCGGCGACGAGACCATCGCCATCGGCCACCCCGAGCAGGGCGGGCTGTGGACCATCACCACCGGCGTCATCGGGGCCGAGTTTGAAAACTTCAAGGGCATCCCCGGCAAGGACGTCTTCCAGATGGAGACCAGCCTCAACCGGGGCAACTCGGGCGGGCCGCTCTTCGACGTGCGCGGCTACCAGGTGGGCGTGAACACCGCCATCGCCCGGCAGGGCGAGGGCGGCATCGCCATCACCGGGGTCAACTTCGCCCTCAAGGCCAGCGTGGTCCAGAAGTGGATGGCCAAGTACAACGTGGCCCTGGCCTACGGCTCCGAGAAGATCGGCGGCACCCAGGTGGCCATGGCCGAGCCCGAAAAGCCCGCCCAGCCCTCGAAACCCGCCGAGCCGCCCAAGCCCGCCGAACCGGTCAAGCAGCCCGACACGCGCGCCGCCGACAGCACGCCGCCGACCAAGATCGATTCGCCGCAGGGCGGCATCAAGGTCGAGGAGGGCTACGGCGAGGTCAACGACGAGGACGAGGATGCCACCGAGGTGGCCAAACCGGTCACCCCCAAGACCGGCGATGCGAAGCCGGCCGACGTCAAACGGCCCGTGCAGGAAAAGGTCAACAAGCAAAAGAAGCCAAAGCCGCAGCGGTTCGCCGAGCACTACCGCACCAAGCCGCGCCCCTACAGCTTCAAAAAGCTCTTCACCGCCGTGGACAAGGTACGCGCCAACGCCCAGGAAGCCTTCGACGACCTGGAGCGCGAGGAGCGCAAGCGCGGCCGCTAGGCCCCGCCGGCCGGACCGCCCGCCGGATTCTTCCCCTCTCCCTTCCCCCTCCCCTCCTCGTCCTGCTGTCTTTCAGGCGCGAGTTTTCGCACCTTCGCACCGGGATGCGCCGGCTCCTTCGGCTCCGCAACCTAAGGCCATTTTCTGTCCTCGAAGGCCCGTTGGGCAACAGCAGCGCCACCCGCTCGCCGGGCCGCAGGCCCAGGCACAAAAAGGCGCGGGCGGCCCGTTCGACCTGGCCCCGGTATTTTGGGTAACCGATGCGCCGCTCGCCGAACACGACGGCCGCATGTTCGGTATGCTCTCGGGAGGAGCGGACGAGATACTCGTGCAACCGCATGATCGCCTCCGCCGGCGTTCAGTAGAGTATTTCTATCTCCGTTCCGGGATAGTAGTGGCGCAGGATGGCCCGGTGGTCGAAGCCGCGCCCGGCCATCACCGCCGCCCCGATCTGACAGAGACCCACCCCGTGCCCCCAGCCCGCCCCGCGCAAGACAAACGAATCGGGCCGCCCGGCCGGCCCCTCGGCGTCGATCACGAAGGCCGAGCTCAAAAGGTGCGTCTCGGAGAGCGCCCGGCGGATTTCCAGCTCCTTGCCGATCTCCCGGCTGCCTCTGTCGCCGATGACGCGCAGCATCCAGATGCGCCCGGATTCGCCGCGCTCGAGCGGCTCGAGGGCGAGCACGCGCCCGAGATCCAGTCCGAGCTTCTCCCGGAGCCGCGCCCCGGCCTCCTCGACCGAAAGCCGCACCGTCCAGCGAAAAAAGTCCCGCGTGGCCAGGTCGTAGAAGTTGAGCGCCTGCCGGAGAAGCTCCGGGTCTCCCTGGCCGCAATACGTCTCGGGAGGGCGCTCGATGAACTCGCGCAACGGCAGCGCCGGCCTCGGCCCCGGCCCGTCGAACACCGGCCGAAGATACGGGATGTCCTCGTCTCCCCAGGCGGTGGCGAACGATTCGCTGATGCCGCCGCAGCACTTGGAGAAACGGGCGTCGCACGGCTGGCCGCCGAAGGTCAGCACCCGCCCGCGCGTCTCCCGCACCGCCGCCTGCGCCTCGACCGACTGGATCCGGCCCAGCCCCTGGTAGCGCTGGCAGTGGTCGTCGGCGCACACGTCGAATCCGTCGTGGGCCTGCCGGTCGGTCCAGCGCAAGATCCGCCCGCCGGCGGCGGGGGCAGCGGGCGCCGGCGGAGCCGAGGCGCGCCGCCGCAACTGGTGGAGCAGCCAGCTTCGCGAGATGATGGCGTGGGCGCGGATGAGTTCGGGCGGGGAGCTGGCCCGCATCTCCGAGCACACCACCGACTCGAGGTAGGTCTCGAGTGGGACATCGTTGATGACGGTCACGCCGCCGTCCGGCCGCGGCACCAGGCGCAGCCCGCCGCGGAACGACTGCTCCTCCTCCCGCTGCCAGTGGAAGCAAACGCCGATGGTGGCCCGCAGCGAAAAACAGTCCCCTTTCGGATCGAGCGGCGCGAGCTTGAGCGGGCCCGAGGTTCTTTCGATCACGCCGGGCCCGACGGCGGCGCCGGTCTCGTCCCGGTAGCGTCCCTGCAGGCGGATGTCCACCGGCGCCGGGCTCTCGATCAATCCGACCGCGATGACAGGCTCGTTCAGCGGCATTCCAACTCCTCGGCCAGCCGGGAGAAGTCCGCCTCGGGAAGCGAAACTTCTTCGTAGATGGCGCGCGCGACCGCAGGATCCAGGCGCGACAGGTGTTCCGGCTCGGCCAGCACCATCACGCCGCCCATCTCCAGCGCCGCCGGGCTCACCGAAAGGCGGCGATCCTCCGGTGCGAAAAAGCGCTCGGGGCGCTGTCGGTACCGCGGCCAGACCGCGGCCCGGTATTGCTCTCCGTCGAAGCGGACCAGCAGGTTGAGCGGCGGCTCGGGCTCGATGGCGCCCAGCCGGCGCATCGTCTCTTCCACGAAGGCCGCCACCGGCGCCGGCTCGATGCCGCTTCCGACGAGCAGCCGCCGCCCGAAGCTGCGCACCGCGCGCCGACCGTCGCCCGAGAGCTCATGGAGCAAGGGAATTTGCGCGGCGGCGCAGGCCTGGAAGTGAAAATGATCCGGCGCCGTGGCGCCACAGCGCGGGCCGTTGTAGAAGACCGCCATCTCCGGGCCCAGCGCCCGGGCCAGCCCGAGCATGAGCGGCACCCGCCCCGAAAGCCGCTGCGGCGTATGCGAGCGCGCCGGCAGGGTCAGATGCCGCGGCAGGATGGGATAGGGGTTCACCAGCGCGACCAGCTCGCCGAAGGCCAGGCCGCGCTCCTCGGGCGGGAGGTGCTCGGGACACAAAAAGCACGGCCGCAGGGCGATGGCTTCGTCGTCGAGCCGGGCCAGGGTGGAGCGGCGCCGCGCCGGGTTGGCCTGGACCCAGATGCGGGCGCCATCCTGGGCCAGTTCCCGCTGCTTCAGGCGCGAAAGGCCCTCGATGTTCCGGCGGTAGATCTCCCAATTCTCCTTATGGTACCGAATCAGCTCATCCACCGCCGCGGGAAGTTCGTCCGGGTCGTGGATGACGCCGCGGATGATGCTCTCCCAGCTCATGCCGCGCCCCGCTGGTTGAGCTTCTGCCGCTCGCGGATCTCCTCGGTCCGCAGGGTGTCCTTGAACACGGCGTTGCGGTTGCTCGCCGAAAGCGAGAGCCGGGCGTCGGTGTTGTCTTCCCAGCGCCGGCACCAGTAGAGCGACTCGAAGATGCGCCCGATGCGAAAACGCCGGCACATCCGCAGCCCCACCGCGTAGTCCTCGGCGTAGCTCGCGTCGGGAAAGCCGATGCTGCGCAGCGTCGGCGTGTGGAAGGCCCGCGGCGCCCCCAGGCCGCCCACGCGCAGGGCGTTGTTGTGGCCGTTCTCCTCGGTCCACTCGGCATGGTCCACCAGGCCGGGGGGCACCGGCCGCAGCGAAAAATCCACCGTGGTGTACGAGCCGATGACCATGGCGTAGGGAGCGCGCGAAAATTCGCCCACCAGGCGCGCCAGCACCGAGTCGCCGTTGTACAGGTCGTCGCTGTCGAGCTGGACCGCGTAGCGGCCGCAGGCGGGGCTCGCCACCGCCAGGTTCCAGCAGCCGCCGATGCCGAGGTCGGTCCGCTCGGGGACGATGCGGACCAATCGCCCGTCCTGTCGCGCCAGATCTTCGAGGATGCGGCCGGTGCCGTCCTCGGAGTGGTTGTCCACCACGATGACGTTGAAGGCGAACGCCGTCTTTTGCGACAGCGCGCTTTTCACCGCGTCGGCGATGGTACGGGCGCGGTTCTTCACCGGGATCACCACGCTGGCCTCGACGGGGAAGGCGCGGTCGTCGGGAAGCGGCGGCTCCCGCGGCGGCGGCCGCCAGGCGCCGATGCGGCGAAGGTGCCGCGTACACGCCTCCTCCATCTCCCGCTGGGCGTCGCGGCGGCGCGGATCGAGATAGTCGAAGACCTTCTGGCCGCTGGGACGCCGGTCGGCCAAGAGGAGCCGGTAGCAGGGCTCCCCCACGCGCACCACCGGCCCGCTCCCCGCGAGCCGGAGGCGAACCTCGTACCAGGCGGCCTGGCGGAATGCGGGGGCCTCCGTCTCAATGAGCGGCGCTATCGCCCGCAGGCGCGCGCCGTGAAGCAGCGCAAGGCCCCCGAAGTCGAAGTCGTCGCGCAGGGAGCCGGGCTGGTAGTCGATCAGGGGATGGAGTTCGCCCGAACCCTCGAGGTAGTCGGAGTAGGCCAGCGCGGCGTTGCTGGCCTGGAGCGCGCCGAGCAGCTTGTCGATCCCCTCCCAAGAGGCTTCCACCCCGGGGGCCAGGCTCCACAGCAGATGTTCGGCGCCGCTTGCAAAAAACCAACCCAGCAGCTTTCCCAGCGACTCCTTGGAACCGGCGTCCGGCAGCCGGAACACCGGGCACTCGGGCAGCCCGCGCGGGAGGCACGCCTCGCCTCCTGCCGCGACCAGCGCAAATTTCATCGGCGTGCCTCCGGGGCGAGCGGGGTGGCGAAGGCCAGGCCGCGGGTGCGGTTCTTTGCCAAAAAACGCTCCAGCGGCTCGGCCAGCACCCGCCCGCGGCTTTTCGAGGCGTGGAACAGCATCGGCCGGCCCCGCCGGAAAAAAACCAGACCCACATGGAAGAAATCCAGCCCGGCGCGGGTCGAGCCGAAGGCCACCACCGAGCCGTCCTCGAACCGCGGCAGGGCCCGCCGGAGGCTCCGTTTGGGCACCACGAAAAACCGCGCCGTTCGCGGCAAAAGCTCTGGGATGGCGCTCAACCGGGCCTGCACCATGCGCGCGCCCGGCCCGCGGGTGCGGATGCGGATGGCGCCTCGGCGGTGGTTGCATTTCATCCAGTCCGAGAAATAGTGCAGCCGCGCGCGCCAGTCCACGCGCCCGCCCCGGTAGCGCAGGCGGCGAAGCTCGGCGAGAAAGCCCGCGCCGGAGACGCTTCGCGCCACCGCCAGCGCGCTCTCGACGAAGGTGACGCAGTCGAAGCCCGACAGATCGCACACCAGGCGTTCGGGCTCGGCGGGGCCGCCGGAAAGCGGGTTTGCGCGGTAGGGGCGGCCCACCCAGGACTCGGCGGTCGCGCAGAGGCGCGCGGCGATGTCTCGCACCCCGGCGATGCGCCGGTGCGAGGCGGCCCGCTCGGACTTCCAGTCGGCGGTTTTGTCCCGGCGGCTCACGGAGGGGCATTGTATCCGCCGGCTCGCCGCTGCACAACGGATCAAATGATGTATCTGCCCGCAAAATAAGCTCAATCAAACAACCTGAAATCCGGCACGGGGGCGCTGCCCCCGTGAATCCCCGTGAACCGCCGGGAGAAAATCCCTGAAAGAGCCGCTAATAATAAGGAGAAAATCCCCCGAAAAAATCGCTAGAAGAGGGGAAAAAGCTCCGAACAGGAAGAAGACGGGGAAGGAAAGCGTCGCCTGGCCTCTGGGATCTTCCGTGGTTGAAGGTTTTTCGAGAGCGAAAATGTCCGTCTGTCAATAAACCAGCCCGAGATTGCCGCCCGCGGCGGGCACCACGCCGCCCTCGCCCGGCAGAAAGCCGGCATAGGCATCGAGCGAGAGACGGGAACGCTCGCCCAGTGGAAACTGCACCCCCGCCGCCAGGCTTCCGATAAAGGTGCGCCTCGGCGCCACCGAGGCGCCGATCCGCACCTGAAAATACGGCCGGATCTGCCCCGGGTCGCGCAGCGCCAGAAGCCCGCCCAGGTACGGCGTGACCGAGAGGAACTCGAACTCGTCGCGGTTGTTGCGCTTCCAGATGCCCAGGTCGGCGCCCATGAGCAACGCCAGGCGATTGGCGTCGATGGCGAGCATGTATTCGGCGCCGGGATTGAGATAGATGTTGCCCGCAAAGTCGCTGTGATCGCCGGAGTTGTTTCGCGCCGCGCCGGCGAGCTGGGCGGAGAACTTCAGGCGAAGCTGTCCGCCCTCGTGCAGGCGAACGGCGGCGAAGGCCTGCGCGCCGAGCTGGTAGCACCCCTCTTCGCCGCTGCTCGTGCAGCCGAAGCAAGAGAGTTTCTGGCCGGAGAGCGACAGGCCGAAGTCGAACGCGTGATCCTGCGGCCCGGCCGGCAGAATGGGCACGCCGAACGGGGTGAAGGCGCATAGCAAGAGCCAGAGCGACATGGCGCATCCAGAGAGCAGGATTCTTTTCATTTCTGCCTCCATGAGTTGATGCGAGGATGTTATGCAATTCCGATGCCACGATAAAACCATTTGAAATCAACAACATGCGATTGAATGCAGTGTGCTCCTGTTTCACAGGTGCATAACTGCCGGCACACGCCGAGCCTCGAACCGGGCAAGCCGGTGCAGAACGCGTTTATCGAGAGCTTCAACGGCAAGTTCCGGGACGAGTGCCTGAGCCAGCACTGGTTCAGTGGCCTGCAGGACGCACGGGAGACGATCGAGGACTTGAGATTGGGGGCAGGTCACCCTCAGTACGCAAAGAAGTTGCTCCCGTCGGCGACGAGGGCGTTGGGGGCAGTGCGGGCCACGGGGTCAAAGGCGGTCCAGTGATACGACTCCTTCTTGAAGTTGCGCAGCGGCCAGCGGAGCAGTCCGCTGCCTT
>Ga0209381_1000716_pt1 | contig 71456 bp, 70 predicted proteins | sample DewCreD2012metaG_FD_184111 | JGI IMG/M metagenome (GOLD analysis project Ga0209381, IMG submission 184111) | Hot spring sediment bacterial and archeal communities from British Columbia, Canada, to study Microbial Dark Matter (Phase II) - Dewar... ... | reverse complement strand
TGCAAGCTGACCCTTTTTATAAAAAACATTATCTTCAAGGCCAGTGCGGACATGCCCTCCCAAAAGGATAGCTATAGTATTCATAGCAAGCTGGCATTTGCCAATTCCTGAAACATTAAATATACGATGTTCAGGGAGACATCGTATCATTGTTAATACATTTTCAGGGGTTCCAGGAAAACCACCCATGCCATTTACTCCCATAACTAAATTTATATAATATGGCGGCTTTAGCAATTGTTTTTGAATAAGATTTTCAACCTCTAAAAACATTGATGGATTGTACAGTTCAAGTTCTGGCTTGATATTGCGTTCAAGCATCGCTTTAGCAAAAGCTTCTATTTCTGAGCGATAGTTAATAAATGGAAGCTCATTGCCCTGATAAAAGAAAACAACTGAACCACAGTTTAACGATGCGGAATCGGGATTTGCGTCAAGTGACGAGATCCTTTTTTCAATAGGAAGGCCTGGACCACCGGTTGTGTTTTGTATTATGAGCGGGCATCGCGCGCGAATGCCTTCATTTATTTCAGAAAATATCTCTTTAGATGCAGTTTGCTTTCCTTCTTTATCGCGAGCATGGATATGAACAATTGAAGCGCCCGCATTGTAGCAATCATAGGCAGCCTGAATAATTTCATCAGGCTGTTGGGGCAATGCAGGATTTGCTTCTTTACCATGTATGCCGCCGGTGAGTGCTGCTGTGATTATGAGTTTTTCCATTTATGACTCCTTTTTCAGTTTTCTTCCCCACTGCATTACCGCATATGCTGCACTTACCCAATGGTCAATCTGTGTAAAAATAGGTATGCCTTTTGAAATAAATTTTTCTTTCATTGTATCTGAATATGATCCATTGGTGCAGCAGCATATAATTGGCTTTTTCTTTTGATTACTGTGCTTTACCATTTTTTCAATAATTGCTTCATCCAGTGGTGTATTTTGAAATACAAAAAAGGGCATGATAATATCTACTCCATCATCATGTAACAGGCTTGTAAGAACAAAGTCATAATCATCTGAAGTTGCTGAACCGGTTAAATCAACCGGGTTATTAACAATGTAAAAAAAACTGAAATGATTACGCATTGTTTCTATTGTTTTATTGCTTAATGTAGCCAGCTCAAGATTTTTTTGTGGGAAAAGATCAAGTGCATTGACCATTGGACCTGCACCATTGGAAACCAATGCAACATTATTTCCTTTAGCAGGTGGTTGCAATGCCAATCCTACACATGCTGCATGGCATTCATGCAGGCTATCGGTTAAAATTACTCCGTTGTCTGATAGAATATCATAATATAATTTATAGCTTCCCCCATGCGCCCCGGTATGTGATACGGATGCATGTGCGGCTTGCATGGTTCTTCCAGTTTTGAAAACAACAACGGGCTTTTTATTTTTATGAGCTATCGCCACACTTTTTAAAAATTTCCTTCCATTTCCAAGGCCTTCAATGTATGAACCAATAACAGTAGTTTGTTTATCATTTCCAAGATAAGCAATGAGATCGCCTTCATCAACATCCACTCTGTTACCATAACTTACTATTTTATTAAGTCCTGTTATCTGCGATAGTTCCATGAAACCAACTCCCCAGGTACCACTCTGGGTAATAAAACTAATATTGCCTTGGGGTGGACGTGTGAAACGATCTATATGATAAAAAAATGAATCAAAGCGTGTAAAGCTGTCAAACGTGCCAATACAGTTGGGGCCAATGATTCGTATATTCCATTCTTTTGCCTTTTTAGCTATTACGTTTTCAAGCTCTTTGTGGTTACCACCTAATTCTTTTCCACCTCCAGAAATGATGATTGCATTATGTGAACCAATGATAGCCATTTCATCAAGTATATCAGGAACAAAGCGTAAATCAACTGCAACAATGACAACATCAGGTATTTCAGGAAGTAGCTTTAACGAGCTATACGAAGGTAGCCCCAATATTGTTGTTTGTTGGGGATTAATTGGGAATATTGTACCGTTGAATGCACTTTTTAAAAGACAATCAACAATAACATGGCCAATCTTATTTGGGACACTTGAGGCGCCAACAACAGCCACGCTTTTAGGATTAAAAAATTTATCTAAATATTTTGTATCTGGTTCTTCAATGATAAGGGGGTCAATTTTATGCTGCATGAAAATAATTGAAGCATCAGCAACAGTACATGCGTATTCACTTGCAATAATTGGATTGCAATCAATTGATTGAATATATTCCCTACCATCTAATGCAAGATGGCCAAGTTTAATAAAAATGTGGATAAGTTTATCAATATTAACACCTTTACCTCTATAGCCTTCAATAAGGGGATAGCCTTTTAGTTTTTTTAACATATTAAAAATTTCTTTTTCAGTTGCAGGGAGGATGCAAAATGAAACATCATTTAAAAGATTGGTATAAATTCCTCCAATACCAGCCATGAGAACGGGGCCAAAAACAGTGTCATTTGAAAATCCTGCAATAATTTCAACCTGCCCATAACATTGTTCTTCTACAAGTATACCATTATATCCTTTAATGTTTTGGTTTGTTACTTTTTCATTCAAATTATTAAATGCAATAATGAGTTCTTCTTTATTATTAATATTTGTAATGATTCCGCCATACTCGGTTTTATGTAATAATCCCTGTGCTGAGATTTTAGCTACAACAGGAAATGTCAGCAGTGCACTTTTTTCCAAAACTTCGTTATGATTTCTTACTAATTCGCCTTTTGGAACTGGAATGCCATATTTTGAAAGAATTGATTTGGATTCAATTTCTGATAGTACAAATATATTATTATTAATACAATTTGTGTGAACACTATTAAAGTCAATAAAGGAATTCATGTGTTACCCCGTGCTTTTTCTGATTCTTCAATGCTTTTTTGTATGTAACTAGTTGAGATTGCAGGGATAAAAATACATGCAATTTGCAATGGTTCACTACTGGTATTCAGTGTTTTATGTTTCATCCCTGCGGGAGCGTATAGGGCAGTTCCAGGCTCTATAGTAAATTCATTATTTTCAAGCCATGCTTTGCCCTTGCCGGATAGAAATATCATGAGTTCACCTGATTCGGAGTGCGAATGCCAATCTGTACAACCGCCATTCGGCGCCAATGTTGAAAGCAGAAACGTGAATTCTTTTACCGTACCATCTTTATCAGGCGACATCAGCACCTTCAACTCGCGTTCAAAAGGCTTATTAATCTTTGAACCTTGTATAGTGTCAAATTTCACAAACATAATAACTCCTTTATATTGTATATAATGCAATGATATTGTATTATTGTCAATAACTTTTTATAAATTTTTTCAATATCTGTGTTCATAATTAGATAATGAACGAAATTGAAAAATTTCAGTCTTTATCCCTTAAAAATAATTTAATATTAAAAGTGTGCATTAATTATTATTTGTACATAAAAATGCATTTATGAATTAACAGTTAAAAAATTTTAAATCTTTAAAGTTGCAAATAGCGTGGATATTTAAATGAAAACACAAGATAATATAAAATGGGATTGTGATGGCACAAAGGACAGTCATTAAATATAGTCTTTATAAAAATATCGTAATAACGCTATACAGCATCCAATAAATAAAGAAAATTTGCAGTTGTCCATTATGATGGTAGCAATAAGTTTGTTGAGTATTTTGATTCACTATATGTGGAAACAAGTTTTCAAAAACAAAGTCATAAAAATGCAAATGATATACAATAGAACGCGCAGATTCTTTGATAATATATGCTATGTGCTTTTCTGTTGTTCCTGTTTCATTACTTCAGCCATTTCCTGCATGCTGGCATCGAGTTTTGCCACATCGCTGCCAAAATAAAGCGCTGCTATAATAATGATAATGCCACAGGGAATCCAGCATCCAAAGGAAATTCCCAGTGCATGCGTGATGCCAATTGTTACGGAAAGAGATCCAGCTATGAATTCACCTATTCCAAATCCAACTGAATCGGTGAGATTGAAAATTGAAAAAATAGGTCCGCGGTCTTCAGGGCGATTTACACTGAGAAGCATATTGCGAATATTAGCGCCGGTGATTGAAGCCCATGCTGCACCAAAAAATCCGGTTATTGCCACGATAATAAAATCATTAGGCACTAAATACAAAATGCTTAACGTGACAAACGCACCCGTAATAGTCGAAATCCCTGAAAATAGTGGCTGGAAAGAAGGTTTGATCATAAACAATTTTCCTCCAATCGCTCCACCAATTATCCCGCCGGTGGCAGCGCCGATGCCAAATATTCCATATATTGTTGTTGCTGTATTAACATCAAACCCGCGCTCAGTTTGAAGAAATTTTATTAACAAAAAAAGCGCACCCCACGGAAGATTGCCTGCAAGTCCCTGCATAAAAAGAAGAAGATTGGTTTTAATTTTAGCCAATCGAATATAGTCTTTGATTTTTATAATGCCAGGATAACGCAATCCCTGTTGTATCAACTCTTTCAAGGCTTCTTCGGAAGCTCCTTTGGGAATTTCTGGAATAATATAATAAAACAAAACTATGAGTAAAAAGTTTGGTGCTGCTATGAGCACAAACGGTAGCCGCCATCCAAGTCCTGCGCCTAACGAATATCCCGCCACCATGACACCTAAAAGACCGCCGATTCCCCAACATGTGGTGAGTATTGCTGCCGCAATCGTCCGTCCTTTTTTATCGAAGATATCTCCCAGCATTGAAAATACGATGGGGAATGCCGCACCTACACCAATGCCGGTAAGTATTCGCAGAATAAAAAACACAGTAAAATTAGGTGCAAAGTACGTAAGTGCACAGGGAATTTCTGCGGCAAATACCGAAAGCGCAAATAATTTTTTTCTGTCTACTTTATCGGTGTAGTATCCCCAGACAATGCTTACTACTGCTCCAATCATAGTGAATAAAAACGACATAAAACCAATATCGGATGAATCAACACCAAACTCCTTCTCAACCTCGATGAGCACGGCACTGATTATATTTTTATCCGCAGTGAGAAAAATGATATTTACCGCCATCAAAATAATGATGAGAATGCGCATTTTAAAACTTAATTGCTTTTTCATGGTAACAACCCCATTTATGCATTATCATTCAAATCCATTCTGTGCGCACACCGACGCATACCATCTGCCGCTGTGCTTGATTGTTCGCTTCTGAGTGGCATAATCAACGTATATAATGCCAAAACGCTTTGTATAGCCTTCTGCCCATTCAAAATTGTCCATAAGGCTCCATACAAAATATCCTTTGATGTTACATCCCTCCTGAATCGCCGTATGTACATTTGATAGATAGCTCTTTAAAAATTCAATGCGTTGCGTATCCACAATTTCTCCCTTCTCATTTACCACATCGTCGAACGCTGCGCCGTTCTCGGTGATGTAAACCAGGGGATTCCCATACTCGTTTTTTATCCAGGTGCAGAGCCGATATATTCCTTCTGGATATATTTCCCAGCCCATGGCGGTGAGCGGATATGATTTCGGCTGCACAATCGAAAATCCCGGCACCGGCGAAAGCGTCTTTTTCACCACCATCCGCGTGTAATTATTTATTCCGACAAAATCGCAGGTGTTTTTCATTAAATCAAAATCATCGTCGCGGATATCGCGGTTCAAAAACCGCAATTTTTTTTCGATAAGGGAAGGATATGCGCCTTTGAAAAATGGATCCAAAAAAATGCGCTGGGTGTAGCTTTCGGCAAGAGCAGCAGCTTTTTTGTCTTTTTCGGTTTCAGGAACCACCGGCGATTGCGCGTTGACGATTCCAACCTGGGAACTTGGCGAAATTGCTTTTATCGCATGATACGCTTTAGCATGCGACAAAAGAAGATTGTGAATTACTTTCATCGATTTAAATAGGCTTTTATACCCCGGCGCGTGAACGCCGGCAAAATATCCCGCTCCATAAATGATCAACGGTTCGTTCAGCGTCATCCAATGCCGCACCCTATCTTTAAGCGCTTTTGCGATTATTTCCGCATATTCAGCAAATGCGTCGGAAATAAACCGCTTCGTCCATCCGCCTTGCTTTTCCAGCGCAAGCGGCAAATCCCAGTGATACAATGTCACAAAGGGGATGATGCCATGTGCATGCAACTCATCAATGAGGCGCTTGTAGAAATCCAATCCCTTTTCGTTGACTTTTCCGCGCCCTTCCGGCAGCACGCGCGGCCATGAGATGGAAAATCGATACGCCTTGCAATTGAGCTTTTTTATTATCTGAACATCTTCTTTGTATCGATGATAATGATCGCACGCGATGTCGCCGGTGTCATCATGGGCAATTTTTCCACCCCTGTGGCAAAACTCATCCCAAATCGACGGGCCTTTGCCGTCTTCGTTCCACGCGCCTTCAATCTGATACGCCGAGGTTGCAACTCCCCATACAAAATCTTCTGGAAATTTTTTCATGCCTATTACCTTATTGGTCATTATTTACAGTATCTATGATAAGAAGAAAATAATAAATTTAAAAATCAAACAGTATTTATTCCTTAAAAAAATTTAACATAAATACATGTACACTCCCGCCGCCGAAGGCGGCGGGAGTGTACATTAATTATTTTTTTGTACACAAAAATACATTTAGGAATTAACAGTGAAAATCAAACTAAAATTATAAAATTAATAATATAATTACCCATAATCTGCATTTCAGCAAGTATTTATTTGTTGACATTTTTTATAGGTTGTCATTGCACAATATGAAACACAATTGGGGAAAATTATGGCACAAACGATACAGTCGCTTGACAGGGGATTAAAGATTTTGGAGATACTGGGAAAATCAGACAGGCCCCTTTCACTGAATGAAATAACAGAGCATTTTGATATTGACCGATCATCAATATTTAGGCTTTTGGGGACATTGGTTGCAAATAACTTTGTTCATCAGGATCCTGATACAAAGAAATACATGTTGGGATTAAAGATAATGGAGCTTTCTGGAGCTTTTGGTGAACAGACTAAAATTGAAACTTTCTTGCGGCCAGTTCTAAAATATGTTTGTGAAAAAACGCAACAGAATACACACCTGGCTATGCTGCATGGACAGGATGTGGTATTCATAGCCGTTGAACAACCACGAAATAGCCTCAGCATGCATATATCTGTAGGGACACGTGAACCTGCATGCGCCACTGCACTGGGGAAGGTACTCATTGCTTTTATGCCTCACCAGGAAAAGGAATTGCTGCTGTGTAATATCAAATTACAAAAATATACACCAAAGACCATAACATTAATTGGTGCGTATAAAAAACACCTTGATACTGTAGTCCATAATAAATATGCAATTGACAATGAAGAATACAGATTAGGTGTTGTGTGCATTGCTGCGCCTGTGTTCAATCACCGGGGTGTGGTTGACTATTCAATTGGTATTTCAGGCTCACGTGAGCAGATATGCCCTAAGCTGGATGAATATATCTCAGTAGTTAAAGATGCAGGTGTAGAAGCTTCGCGGCTGTTAGGCATGCCTGTACAGTAGTATTACTCATACTCAAAAAACCAGTATGGCCCTTCCTTGACAAAAAGCAAACTCATGCCATTATATAGTTGAACAGTGGCTTTTGATTGGGCGATAGTTACCTGTGCAATGGGCTGGTTGAGCGCAGTCAAAAGAACATCATCCCCACGGGTCGCTGCTATTTTCTTCTGCAATAAGAGATACTCAGGTATATTCATATTTTTGATGCTATCAGGGCTAACATTGTAATATTGCGCAAATGCTGTAATCTGTGCCCTGTTCATGGTTTGAAGATCATGAATAACCGTAGCAATCTTTTTTTTGCTGTTAGAAGATAACAACGCTGCAACGTTTTGCATATTGTTATGTGTATAGGCATCTTTAAGTGCGTTAAATGCCTCCTGTGGCGTAAGTGGTTTTGATGGCTGGCAGGAAACAAAACCAATAACAAGAATTACAATATATGTTAATATACGCATGTGTACATCTCTCCCCTTTTTTCAACTATCATGTTATCTATTAAGCGTGTGGGTCCAAAAAATGCAGCAACAGCAATAACGGATTTTTCTTTCAGTGTTTCTATAGGCTGAAGCGTTTCATAATCAACTATGGAAACATAATCAATCTTTTTAGGTTTACCTGAAGTAATTATATCAGTAATTGCTGGTATCAGTGTATGTGATTGCACTATACCTTGATGTATGAGCTCTTCAGCTTTTTGTAATGACTTGTAAATAACAACGGCGTTGGTGCGGTCATCGTCTTTTAAGTGCACATTACGTGAGCTCATTGCCAGCCCATCAGGTTCACGGATAATTGGTGCAACGATTATAGTAACAGGGAAATCCAGGTCCTTTACCATTTTTTGTATAATAACAGCCTGCTGTATATCCTTCTGTCCAAATACTGAAACATCCGGTTGAACAATGTTAAAAAGCTTTGCCACAACCGTAAGCACGCCCCTGAAATGGCCGGGGCGGGTTGCACCGCATAAATGGTCGGTCATCATTTCGATGTCAACATAGGTCAGGCGGTTTTGATACATCTCGCTATCATCAGGAAGAAATATCAAGTCAACACCTGCATCTTTGGCCAGGGCAAAGTCCCGGTCATAATCCCGCGGATAGGTGGTATAATCTTTGGGATCATTAAATTGCATTTTATTCACAAATATGCTCATGACCTGATAATCAGAATGCTGCCGTGATATTCCAACCAGGCTCAGGTGACCTTCATGAAGGTATCCCATTGTGGGGACAAATCCTATTTTTTTATCATTACGCCGATGCAGAGCAATTTCATTGCGCAAATCTTTAATTGTATTGACTATTTTCATTAAATATTCTCCTAAAAAAAATTAAACTACCATCTTCCGTGCTGCGATGAGCATCATGTCACCTAAATATAACCTTTTTGCTGCTTTGTCGGCAATTGTCCGCACAAATGTTCCCGGTTTGCCAATGCCACTGCCATACGTAACAAACCGTGTAACGGCAAACCCTTTTAATTGCAATAATTTTGCAAGCGTCCTGTACGAAAAAAAATAAAGATGATGAGGAAAATTATAGTAACGCCAGTTTTTGCCAAATAGCACCCGTGCTGAAAATACACTGCTTCTGCAGGTTGAAAGGTATAGCATGCCGTTATCATCCAGCAAAGAATAGATCTTTTCAATAAATGCATCGGGGTTGTGAAGATGTTCGATAGTAGCCCATAAAGTAATGCACTGGTAGCGTTTGGAAAACTGAAATGTAAGAAAGTCTCCACAATAAGCATTTACATGCAAAGTGTCTTGAGCAAACCGAATACAATCCTGTGCAATATCTATACCTTCGGCATGCCAACCACGATGGGTTAAATAATCAACAAAATACCCTGCAGCACAGCCAATATCTAAAGCATATTTTTCACCTTGTAAAGAGGATTCAAAATCATAAAATTGTAAATCTGCAAGATTAAGTGTAAGGAGGCGCAGAACTTCCCTGTGCATTAACTCAGAAAAATAATTGTTGTAACCACGGTCAGTGCGCTTATTAAAATATTCTTTGTAGTATGTGTGCATTTCATTGTAGTGTGGCCTGGGATTAACAAATTCAAGGCCACAGTTTTTACACTGTACAAGGGTAAAGTGCTCGCCATTTTCACATGGTTTTGAAAACAGAGGCTTGTAATTATAGGTATTGCATAAAATACAGGAAACGGTTTCGTATCTCATAGAATTATTGATGAAGACAGCATATACATTTGGCAAGTATTTTTTATGCTTAATTCAGTACGTGTTAAGGTTTCCCTTTTAGAAATAAATATTGATTTATTACTTTATATAACTGTTAATTCCTAAATGTATTTTTGTGTAAATAATATAGTGTACAAGTATTTATGTTAAATTATTTTAAGGAATAAATACTGACTTTATATTTGATTTCATTAATGTCAGAATGGTAATGGATTCCGGAGCAAATCTGGAATGACATTAATGTAATTCCATTTTCAGAACAGAATAATAAAGCCACAATGAATTAATTAAGTCATGGTTCTATACAATAGTCTTGACTTTATATTATTAATGGTATAAAATTGCTACTACATGTATTCTCAAAAATACAACTTAAAGAAAATAATGCAGAATAATTGTTGCAGAGCCAGTATATTATTTATTATATTACAATACAAAACATACCATGAAAGTTTCCAATAGAATAATTGTTATCACACAACATAAAGAATGTGAGGCAATAGCCAGCAATATTGCCGCACAGCATCAATTGGTAGTTGAAGAAAATGAAAAACTTCATTCTCTTGATGCAATAATAAAGGAAATAGAAAACTCTAAATCAACAGCTTTTTTACGCACCGCGCTTCATACATTTATCCGTGAACATGGTATCCCCTTTTTGATAATAGTTGATTATCCTGTTGTTGCTGACACACGCAAAGATGCTATTGTGCAAAAGATATTCACAACATTGCTCATTTCGTTTATGATTATTGCCCGTGGCACTGGCCTGGCAAATATCAAAGGGAATTTTTTTGTCAAAATCACAAAAGGTGATGTGCAGCTTTTTAAGAATATCATAATTCATCCGGAAAAACTTTTAGCAACAATAAAAACGAATGATGATAAGGTTAACGCCATTATTAACTACTATGCTGATCAGAAAGTGTTTCACACGCTTTTTTTTGTAAAACCGTGTACTGGTTCCACCAAAGAGGATATGGCACATGAGCTATCGGCCTATATTGATGCTGTTAAAAAACGCCATGCGTTAATTGAAAAAATTGTGGAAAAGCAAAGGCATACACCGTTACGAAGCAAGGATGCGGCAACAGTGCTGGTAAAAATAAGTAATGATAAGATTGTCCTGGACCATGAGATTATGATAACGCGCGATAGTGCCTATCATAAATATGAAACTGGGCATATCTATGTACTTGGAGATTGGACAAATATACACAGCAGAAAAGTTGCTGGTAAGGTTATTACTGCAATTAAGGATGGTTTTGCTGACTGGAAACTTGGAAGCGATGACCCTGTTATTATTCATTTAGAAGAGGCACTGATTGACCATACAACGGCTGCAACGTTAGCGCAAATTGCTTTTAATGAATTGAGGGGTTTTGCTAATATCAAGATATACTGCAATGAAAAGAATTATAAAATACTTGAAGCTGCAGATGGGTTTTCACTGGTAAAAAAACTGGTATTCATACAAAAATCTTAGCAGCCAATAGTATAATAAAATCCATCTTTGCCAACAATGGTTACTAAGCTATCTAAAAGCTTCTGGTGTGGCTTGATGTGATAAAGCGGATTGGCTTTGACAATATTTTCTTTTCCATTGGTCTGGCGTACATGAAAAAATACTGGTTTATTCCCCTGATACCGCTGTAATAATCTTTTAATATTTTCCAGTATCTGGGTATCTGTGCCTATTGGATTAATGATAATATGCAGCTCGCTTATCTGGGTTAGTTTGAATTGAGTGAGTTGCAACACCTTTTGTGCCAGCATACGGGATGGTTTTTCATTTTCTATCTCCACAGTCCCCGTAACAACAACAGGTTCCTGAGACACAATCAGGGATTCATATTCAGACAATGTTTGTGGCATAAACAAAACCTGAATGCTTCCAGTGAGGTCTTCTATAACAGCCTGTGCAAATTTATTGCCTCTCTGGCTTTGCTTAATCTGCACATTGTTCAAAACCCCAACCAGCGTTATGGGGGTTCCGTTAACGTTTTCCTCTAAGTCTTTTATTGGTGTGCATGATAATTTTTCAATATCCTTTGCATAACGGCTTAAAGGATGGGAGCTTGCGTAAATCCCCAACACCTCTTTTTCATATTGCAGCTTCTGGTTTTCTGGCCAATCATTAATTGAAGCAGGTTCAATATGGATGCGTGAAAATGATTTATCAGATGCACCAAATAAATCACCCTGGCCTGTTGCAATATCCTGCTGTAGCTGGCGGGCAGTTTCAAGCATAACATCCACCGAGGCAAACAGTGCTGCCCTGTTTGTGTGCAGTGAATCAAATGCTCCGGCTTTAATAAGTGATTCAAGTACTCCCTTATTTACAGTCATCAGGTCAATAGATGTAAAAAAATCAGTGAGGTCTTTGAATGTGCCTTTGCTTTCGCGTGCATGGAGTATTGATTCTATTGCTTTATCACCAACGCCTTTAATTGCAATCAGCCCATATCGTATGGATTTGCCTTCAATGGAAAAATCACGCTGGCTTTTATTAATATCTGGTGGAAGCACCTGGATGCCTTTTGCCTTGCAGTCTGTATAGTATTTTGCAATATCTTCAATCTTATCAACCTGTGCTGTTAAAAGGGCAGTCATAAATTCTAGCGGATAGTGGGCTTTAAGATACGCTGTTTGGTATGATACAAGTGCATAGGCAGCAGAATGGGATTTATTAAATCCATATCTTCCAAATGTAGCCATTAACTCATATGTCTTTTGGGCAACCTCTTCCTTTATACCCTTTGCTATTGCTCCTTTGACAAATTTTGCACCCATTGCATCAATCATCTCGGGTTTCTTTTTACTCATTGCTTTTCTGAGTTTGTCTGCTTCAGGGAGTGTAAACCCGCCCATTATCTGGGAAATAAGCATAACCTGCTCCTGATATACGATAACCCCTAATGTGTCTTTGAGTATGGGTTCCAGGGAAGGGTGAAGATATTCTATTTTCTGTGGATTGCGTTTTCGTTCAATGAACTGTTCCACCATGCCGGAGTCAAGCGGACCTGGACGGTAAAGGGCCACGATTGCAATAATATCGTCAAAATTGGTTGGGCCCAATTTAAGAAGTATATTCTGCATACCACCTGATTCAAGCTGGAATATGCCCATGGTATCAGCCTTTTGTAACAGTTTGAATGTTTTTGCGTCATCAAGCGGGATTGCATTAATGTCAATATCAATATTCCGATGTTTCTTTATAAGCTTAATACACGTATCGATGATGGTGAGGTTTGCAAGACCCAAAAAGTCCATCTTGACAAGGCCAGCCTTTTCTAAGCTGACTTTCTCATACTGCGACGAAATACTTCCATCTTTTGGGTCCACATACAGTGGTACGTGTTCTGATAATGGGTCACGGGATATCACTACACCCGCGGCGTGCTTTCCAGCCGAACGGGTCAGCCCCTCAACTTTTAATGCAATATCAATGAGTTGTTTACCAGCATCATTGGATTTATACAGTTGCTTTAATTCTTCAGAATCCTTAAGTGCTTCCTCTAAATCCTCATGATGGATAAGCTTGGTAAGCGCATTAACCTGAGGCAAAGGGATGTTTAATGCACGTGCCACATCACGAATGGCCCCCTTGGACTTCATTTTATTAAAGGTAATTATCTGGCTTACATGATCCTCACCATATTTCTTTTTGACATACTCAATAACTTCATCACGGCGCAAGGCGCAAAAGTCAATGTCCATATCAGGCATTTCGTTTCGCTCGGGATTTAAGAATCGCTCAAAAAGAAGATTGTATTTAATGGGGTCAAGCTCAGTTATTCCCAAGCAATATGAAACCATTGAACCTGCAGCAGATCCTCTGCCAGGCCCAACAGGTATTCCATTATTTTTTGCAAACTGGATAAAATCCCACACAATGAGAAAATATCCTGAAAACTGCATTCGTTTTATGACCGATAGCTCATAGTTAATGCGCTCCTTGACATATTCAGGGATGCTACCGCCAAAGCGCTTACTGGCACCCTGATAGACCAGCTCAGTAAGATAGCTATCCTTTGTGTAACCATCAGGCACCTCAAAATTGGGAAGGATTGGGTTGCCCAGTGGTATCTGGCAATCTGCCATTTCAGCTATTTTTATTGTGTTATAGAGTGCATCCGGATAGTCTTCAAATATCTTTTCCATCTCTTGGGGAGTTTTGAGGTAAAACTGGTCATTGGGGAAGCGCATTCTGCCCTGGTCATGTAACAATTTGCCGGTCTGTATGCAAAGCAATACATCATGGTAATATGCATCATCCCTGGTTACATAATGTGCATCATTGGTGGCTATCAAACCTATGTTCAGTTTAGAAGCCATTGCAACAAGCTCTGCGTTTACCTGTTTTTGCTCCTTTAGGTTGTGGTACTGGAGCTCTAAATAAAATCTGTCTTTTCCAAAAAGGTCAGCAAATTCCTGAGCCCGTGTATGTGCCTCTTTTGTTTTGCCTTCTAATATAAGAGAAGGTATTTCCCCGGCTACACATGCAGTGCTTGCTATAAGCCCTTTACTATATTTGGTCAATAGTTCCCAGTCAATACGTGGCTTGTAATAAAAGCCTTCCAGATAACCCAGTGAGGATAATTTGATAAGATTTTTATACCCTTCGCAGTTTTCAGCAAGCAGTATAAGGTGATAGGCATTTTCTTCGTTGCTTGCACGGGTGCTTTGCTTATGAAAGCGTGAGCCCGGTGCAATATAAAATTCCTGGCCAATAATTGGCTTTATGCCAGCCTTATGTGCTTCTTCATAAAATTCTATTATACCAAACATATTGCCATGGTCAGTGAGGGCTATGGCCGGCATATTGTTTTTCACGGCAAAATCAATGAGTTGTTGAATACGTATAGCACCATCCAGGATTGAATACTCTGAATGGTTATGAAGATGTACAAAATCCATACTGTTCTCGCTTAAGGAAGGGATTAATATTATGAACTATCGCACATGAAATACGACATAATAATATGTGGTATGTAACCAATATACTGTCTTCATTTTGATTTTGCAAGTAAATATTTATAAAAGTTGATTTAAAAGTTTTTTAGCTAATCATAATACAAATATTTTTTTAAACTTTTAGCAATATGTTGTTGACCATAATACAGATGTGCGATAGATTTTAGTAAAAAAGGAAAGCTATGAAGAAGATAGAAGAAATAAAAAATGTACTTATTCAGAATCGTGCCCTTATCAAGCAACGATTTAAGATAGATATTATTGGAATATTTGGTTCATATATAAGGGGACAGGCAAATGATAATAGTGATATAGATATTTTAATTAAAATTGATGAATCTGCTGATTTAATTGATCTATGTGGAGCAGCAAATTATTTAGAGGAGATGTTGCAAATTACTGTTGATGTTGTTCCAATAGATGCAATACGTGAAGAATTAAAAGATTTTATTTTCAAAGATATTTATTATATATGAGAAATACTCAATTATATATAAAAGATATTTTGGATTCTATCAATTCAATAGAGACTTTTGTAAAAGGAATGGATTTTAATACATTCAAAAATGATGATTTGGTGAGTAGCGCTGTTATCAGAAAATTTGAAATAATTGGAGAAGCTGTGAAACATATCCCTGATGAAATGCGAAAAAGGTATCCAGAAATCCCGTGGAAAGAAATTGCAGGTTTTCGTGACAAGCTTATTCATTTCTATTTTGGAATAAAATATGATTTGGTCTGGAATACCATAAAAAAGTTGCCAGAATTAAAAAAGGAATTTACTGTGGTTTATAATGATATAAAGGGATGATTCTATTTTTTAGGGAGAATGCACCATGATTGACACAAAGCTGCTTGACATTTTAGCCTGTCCCGCCTGTAAAGGTGATGTTGAATATGATGCTCGTAATGAAAAGATTATCTGCACTCAATGCAAAAAGAAATATCCTGTTAAAGATGGTATTCCTGTTATGCTTGTTGAAGAAGCTGAAGAATAATTTATTGGTTAATAAGAGGTTTAAGCATGTTTGATTCTAAGCATCCTGTTGTTAAAGTTGTTGGTTACGTTATTGTTGGTTTTTTCGTTCTTATAATTATAATATCGTTTGGTATGCCTGACTTTTTATCCCGTATGGGATTTGATCAGAATACCATCGCAAAGGTAAATGGCGAGACAATAGGCTATATGGATTTTATACGGTATAGGGACACGCACATGTTTGGCAAGACAGAAGATCCCAAACAGCAGCAGCGGATGATTATTGAAAGAATGATACAGGAAAGGCTTTTAGTGCAGCTTGCAAAAAAAGAAGGTATTGTCGTTACTGAGAAAGAAATAAAAAATGTTATACGCAACCGTTTTTCTGACAACACCGGAATGTTTAATGAAGCATTTTTCAGAAATTTTCTGGATAGATTCCACATGGGTATTTCTGATTACTACAAGTATGTGGAACAGGAGATATACTTAGGCAAATTGCAGAATCTGCTTTTGGCGGGAGTTAGCGTTTCCCCTTTAGAGGTAGTGTCTGATTTCAGAATTCAGAATACAAAACTAAAAATACAGTATGCATTTGTGTCAAATCAGGAACTGGCAAAACGGTTTGCCAGCGCAATTGCTGTTACCGATGAAGAAGTTGATACGGAGCTTAAAAAGAACCCAAAGGAATTAAAAGACCCAAAAACTGATAGACAGCGTATAAAAGATAAGCTTGCCAATGACAGGTTGGAGAAAATTAAACAGGACCTGGCAAAAAAGATTGACCAGCTTGCACTAGCCGGCAGGTCATTTGCAGAAGCTCAAGCTATATTGCAGGGAGTTGTGTCATATTCCAATGAATTCAGACCAGGTGATCTGATACGGGAAAAAGATGAAAAGGGCAGGATCCTGTATCCTTTGCAGGAGTCAAAAATATTTCAATCAGATATTTTCAGTTTAAAACAGGGAGCAACATCACGGTGTATTTACGGATTTGACGGGATATATATTTTCACACCTGTGGTGCGGCATGTACCAGGCACTCAGGTGCCAGATAAGGAGCGGCAGGCACTGGAACAGAACCTTTTTTACACCAAGGCTAATTCTTTATATATATCACTGTTAACCAGACTGTTTGAAAAGTCGAAAATAATAAGGAATCAGAAGTTTGAAGCACAGTAGAATAAAAAAAGTGGTTTTAATTCTTGTAACACAGCAAGGGGTAATGTATGAATATTAATGCTGAGTATGTTAATCCATTCTTAGAGGCAGCAAGCGCAGTATTCAAACAGCTTCTTAATGTTGATTTAAGAAGAGGAAAACTGATATTGAAAGAAGTGCCACAGCCATCACATGATGTTGCCATTATTATTGGTATTACCGGCGCGGTCACGGGGCAGGTGGTTTTCAGCATGAGTCTTGAGATGGTAAAAAAGATTGCCCAGACTCTTGCTCCTGGATTATCTGAGAAAGATATAATGAATGAGTGGAAGGATATCGTAGGTGAAGTTGCCAACATGATAACCGGGAATGCAATGAATCTTTTTGCCTATTCAGGCAAGCGTGTGGAAATGACAACACCTACTGTAATTGAAGGTGAAAGTTTTACCATTACCTTAATAAAACAAACAACATTGGGGATTAATCTTTACAGCCCGTTTGGGCAGTTAGAGATGAACGTTGCGCTGAAATAAATAGAGTTATTCAGGGAAATAGGTTGCATCCAGCCGCTTAAGTTCATCAGCAACCCTTTCTTTCAAAGGCGATGAGTAGAAGGTATTATATGCAGGGTCTTGAGCCCGCTTCAGGAATATGGTATATACTTTTCGTGCCAATTCAACATCTTTCAAATTTGGGTCAGTACTTAAAATCCTGCCTAACCAGTAGTATGCATCATCAACTGTTTCACGGTCGCTATACTGCTTTATAACTTTAAGTAATGCATTTAACGCTGCATTCCCTTTTTTTTGTGATATATACAGTTGAGCTGCCAGAATCAGTGCATCGTCAGAAAAATCCTGATCAGGGTATAAGCCTGCTACTTTAGTGTAGTATTCGATAGCGTCCAGTGGCTTACCCATTGCCTGATTTACCCTGCCTGTCATAAAAAGGGCTGCAGGGTATTCTCCAGATTGTTCAGGTATTGTCGATAGTTCCTGTAAAGCATTTGTATATTTTTGTTGCTGTGTATAAATCTTTGCTTTCCACAGTGAAGCCTGATCTTTAAAAGGGCTCTGGGGGTAATTTTTTTGCAGGCTTTCCAGTGCTTGCAGTGCCCGTTCATAGAATTCAGCATTGTAAAATTCAATGCCCTGCTTTAACAACACATCATCAGGTGTACCTGAACCTTTCTTTTGTGTAGCATCATCTTCACTTTTGTATTGCATGGGGATTTTGGCAGCTTTTGGCTCAGAAAGGATGGTTTCCAGTATTGCTTCTTTATTTGCCGGTTGCACTACCACCAACGAACACACTATCAATATATGTATCAGATTCATTGTTCAAATACCTTGTCACGTATATCCATGGGCTTAAGTTCTTTTGAGCCTTTTGGCGTTATGGATTCTTTTCTTTCAGTATCAACGTGTGGCGGGGGCTTCAGTGGAACAGTTACAGGCTTTTCCTGGTTACGTTTGATTGAATCTACTGGCGTTACCACTGATGGCGTGTAATCAGGATTAATGGGTTCAACAGGTTTAGTATCATCAAGCCCTGATAGAGGTTTTTGTATTTCCTTGACATCTTTTGGCATATCAAGAGGTTTTGCTGGCATTGTCATTGCCTCATCCTCTTTTGTTGGATAGGTTAGTTTATTGTCGGTGAGTTGCTGCCGCTGTTCCATCAATGCGCCTTCAAGCATTGATTGGAAAGAGCCTGGTTCCTTCTTCATTTTGATGTCTAGGTCAAACACATCATTGGTTATTTCTGCGTACGGTTTGCCTGCCGGTTTTGCTGACTGCTTACCCAAATGGTATCCCAGGAATATAGCACCAATAGACATAAGGAAGACAAGAAAGAAAAAACCCTCTTTTATGGATTCCTGTGTTCTAATATCAATAGAATCAATCATTCGGTTAATGATTCGAACTATTGTCTGTAATATGGATGCAATTGGATTCATATAACTTTGTTACTATAATAATTATTCTCTATCAATAATAATAACAATATTGCCTTTTTTCAAGTTATTTCTCGTTACACTGCTGGCAAGGATTTTTTTTAAGTCACTATTTGCTATCACCGGGCAACTGTTATAAAGGCGCAGCGCAGCACAATAATATGGATTTCTGCCAGCTTTTTTATGGTGCAAAGCTACATCATCGCTGAAACAATATGCAACGGTTCCATACACATAAGCATCGCGTGAGTCAATGAAATCTTTGCCAAATATTTCGGTTCCGTCTTCAGCATAAAGCGATGGGAAAAGCATGGGCACAAACTTTTGCCCCCGTGTATCCACAATTAGCCCTGAATACTCAGTTGATGGCAGTTTAACAGGCAACTCCAGCATATCTTTTGCCGGCAATGTTTCAGGTAAAAGTTTTAAGAGCCTTCCCATTGGGAGCGTGGCAGTGCATTGTGTGCCAATAGCGCCATAAGGCTTAAAGCTGTATTTGATATCTTTTGGGTACAATCCCAACTGCATCTGTGTATAATCATCATTATCAATGCAGTTGCCCAGTGACAACTGCGGGTCAACCTGTATAATCTTGAGTGCTGTTATGAGGGATTCTGTGGCTTTATCTTTGGCTTCTTCTATTGCTCTGCTGCGTGCATTGTTTACCGACAATGACTCAAGTGTATTAGCATCAAGCAGGGTGCCGCTTTCAGTAACAGTAGGCTTTGAAGCTACTTTTGCAACAATAATCTGGTCGGTCCAGTTAATTTCAACATTGTTGTAGTACTGGATAACCTTATTGTTGACAGGCGATGATAGTGAAAAAAGGATCACTGTTAGAGCTATCGCCATGAAAAAAATAAAAAAGTACCGCCTGAAGTGTAGTCCCATAGTGTGTAACATTTTAGTTTCGTTTTTTAAAATTATCGGACAAAACAGCCATGAAATTCAGTCAAATTAATGACTCTTCAAGTTTTGCAAAAATCTTTAAAAGTTGCCGTGCTGCAGCCAGAGCGGCATCTTTGATTAACGCATCAATCTTTTGCTGGTCAAGGTTATGTCGTGCAATATAAAACAATGTTTTGCGCATAAAAGGTGAACACAGCGTGTCCATATCTTCATCGTCAAGCAACGCATATAGGTGTGCTGTATCCTGTGATGCTACAGATTGCAAATCTTTAAGCTTGTGGTAAATGCTTCTAAATTTCCCAGAAAGGGATTGTGTATGTATTGTGTTGTGGTGCGATAGTTCATGGGATAAAATCTCCTGCGGGCTAACAGAAGGCTTTTTCCACTTTCCAACAAGTGCCTGCAGTGGTGAAAATGTTGTATTGGCAATAACCGCACCATCCTGGGTTGTATTGTACACAGGTATTGATACTTTTTTTGCTGAGTCCTCAAACCAGCTGCGGTATAAATCCAGGACAAAATCAGTGATAACCGTGCTGCCATTATTGGAAGGGACATATTTTATTTTGCGCTTTCTAATAACATTCTGGTTGATGGTATCAAGATTTTTAAAGCGGTTGGTGGCAGGCAGCCAGTCGTCGTTATGATGAGTACCGCGACTGTGAATTTCCCTTCCTGTATAGGCCAGATCCTGTCCCACCAGCACTATTGCGCTGCACCCTGCATTGAGCAAAAGGTCAAACGCACTGGTTGCAACCGAACCTCCTGATTGGATGTCGCCAATCTGGCCGGTGAAGTCCTGAATCCATTCCATAAGTGGCGTTGATTCCCTCTTTACACTGCCATCGGGTGCGGTATAGTATTTTGCAGTGGTGCTAAAGATCTTGTTTTCAATCAAACGGGTTACTTTGGGGCTGCTGACAACATCGGCAAGCAGCAGTGGTTTTTGCTTTATGCCCAGAAAATGTTTTATACTGTGCGTTTGCGCATCCAGTGTCATAACAATATGGGGCCTGATGCTGTGGCGTTCCAGTACCTTATATGCTGTGTCAACACACACAATTAATGCTTTGTCATACGCCTGTGCCAGTGCATCTAAACTTTGGATTAATGAAGGCCCGGCTGAAACAATGATTCCCGGCATGCCTTTAAACTTGCCAAACAGAGATTGTACCGGTAGTGCGGTGTGCATCTGTTTTGAATTAAGAAGGATGTTTTTTACCCACAGTTCCTCAAATTCAAATCGGGTTAAAAGATCACTGATGCGTGAGCTTATCTGTTTATGAAGGCTTGCTGTCATGGTATCATAAAATTCTGGATGCAATGAGTACGATGGCCGGTGTACCAGCAATGCAGTCCCCTTGAATGACCTGATATCAATTGATTCCAGTGCGGTGGCAATCTGTTCTTCATCATGGACTATAGAAGCAAGTGAAATTACTTCAGGGAATTCCTGCCTAACACGCTCTGCAAGCATTTTGTCTTTTTCAATAACAATAATGGTATGTGTTGGAAATTTGCTTTTAAGAGCCTGTATATGGTAACCTAATCCCAGCCCGCATACAATAATGATTGAAGCGCGTTTAGGGTTACATTGGTCAGCAATGCGCTGTGCTTCTTTAATAGGATCATACGCTGAATGAATACGGATTATTATGCCACCAATGTTATAGTGCAGTGTCTTGTGGCCACTTTTTGCTATGCTTATTGTGAAATTTTCCATGGGATTTACTGAGCAATCTTGTTATAAGTATCCATGCAGAGTTTGTGCAGTTTGTTGAACGCATCTTCTGTTTCTATTTTGAATTGACGGCATATTTCATCTTCACAATAATAATGAAAATACTTCCTTGATTCAACTCCGCAGAACAGATTTGCTAAATAGGTAACAGCAACATGGTCTTTATATGTGCTGTTGCATGATAATGGCGAATGGTGCCACTGTATCGCCTCAATCAGGTATTGCGGTAATTGCCACTTCTGCGCAATAAGCTGGCCTATTTCGGAATGGCTTATGCCTATTGAAATTTCTTCCATTACCGTTGACGTGCGTATCTTGCGATCCGAAACAAGGTCGGCTATCCAGTTGGTAAGCTCCAAGTTAACCGAAAGAAGTACTATCTTGCCTAAATCATGGAGTAATCCACACAATGAAACCTGTTCCACGATGGTGCTCATTTTATACTGGATGGCGATAGTTCGAGCATATGAAGCTGTTTTATCGCAGTGGTCCCATATCTGCTCAAATTTCTGGAAGCGCTCATCTAAGATTTTACGTGCACTTATTGTCATAAGTAATGATTCCAGATTTTTCAGGCCAATCGTCATAACAGCTTCACTTATGTTATCAATACGTTTTCCCGGAACAAACCCGGCCGAATTGGCCAGCTTCAGTACATCGGTTGTGAGTGCAGGGTCACGCATTATGGATAATGTAATATCTTTAATTTCAACATCCTTCCTTCGGCAAAGCTCTAATAGCTGGATAATATTGTCCGGGAACGTGGGGATGCCTTCTATTTGTTCAAGTATCTGCTGTTGTATTTCAGTTATAACTTTTTCCGGGCGTAATTGATAGGGTAGATTAAGTAAAACCTGTGTTATCTTGCCATCAGTACCTATTTTATAATTTGATGGGTCAACCCCGGCATTTTTCAAAAGCAATATTACAAGGACTATGCCAAGCCCTGCGCCTTCAGTATCATCGTAAACATCCTCATAGGCTTGAGTAAAGTCTAAATACTGTTTGGCTTTTTCAATACGTGTTTTTATGCGTGCAAGCTCTACAGGATGTATGGGCGTGGGATTGGTGATAGAAAATCGTATTCCATTATCCTGCTTTTTTATAGTTAAGGTAACTTTTAAGTCATTATTCTTCAAATCCTGTTCTAATGTGTCTAATTGCCCCACAATATCTTTTTTAAAGTTTTCAATGCCTTTTTGATACGATTCGGGGTCATCGATGTTTAAGTTTATTTTTTTGAAATAGACCCTTTTGGCATTGGCTTTTGTGGCGTTGACAATTATTTCGCGCAAAATTGTAATCATCATATCAAGCAGGAATATCTTGTCCTGCTTTGACAGGATTTTTGCAAGCAGTGCATTCAGTGTTTTAGATATATTTTCATTGGGATAATAAAACGAAAGGCTTACTGGTTCATTTTGTTCAAATCGCTCAACAAGCTGAGATATATTTAAAATTGCCATAGTATTCCTTATTATAAGGATATTTCTTTACATTCATTATGGTATATATATACATATCGGTTAGTTATGCCATAAAAGATAATTAATTGCAATCAATTAATTGTTGGTATTACTATAAATAAAGTAAAAAAACTTTGAGTATGGGTGGGATAAAGTATAAGATTTTTGTACTGGTACATGGTCCATGGAAATATACGTATTCCACAGCTCGCGCCAAATAGGTTGTTGCAGCAAATGAATGTTATGCTGAATAAACTCCAGTGGAATATTGTCAATGTGTGCCATATAGGCTAGTTTCCCAATTGATGAAGGAGTAAATTCTCCTATACATATTTTTTCAAGGTAGTATTGTTTACCTAATAGTGCTGCATAGGCACAGTTTTTAAATGAAGCAATAGGTAGAAGTATTGCAATCCTTATTACTGCATAGCGTTTGAGATGATGTACCAGTTGAGTGTAATCACTGTACGTATTCAAGTCAATAATACACTTTGCACTGCCATTTTCTATCCTGGCAACGTAACGGGAACTATCGCTTTTATACTGAATAATGTGAAGTGAGCGAGTTTGATTGCTGTATAATATAACAGCAGTCAGCAAGGAAAGAATGATTGCACTTGCCCTTCTTTTGTATAAAAGTGGAAGCAGCAATACTATTGTGTAGCTGATAAGCGGTATTAACGAAGTGATATATACTGTACCATTCAATGAGGCAAAAAATTGAATACATGAGGCAATACATACATAAAGGTGATTGATACAATATGCAAGAACATTGTCTGCTCCTGTTAGTACCGCTAAAGGTGTCAGTATGCCGCCAATCATAAACACGCTAACAAGGGGTATGATTATAAGATTTGAAACAAATGCAATTATCGATAGTTCCTGAAAATGACAAACCATGACAGGCATGGTGAAAAGCTGGGCAGCAAAGGTCATTGCCAGTGGCGCTGCAGCTTTGCCGTAATGTCTAAGCCCTTCATGATACGTATTGTATAATAATAGTATCCCCGCTGTTGCTAAAAATGATAACTGGAACCCAGCGCTGAATAACTCATAGGGATACAGACATAGGATAATGCAGGCTGTTATGCACAGTATATTAATACTGTGCCTTTGTGCATTGAAAGCAATACACAGTGCACCTATTAAACACATCAATGATGCCCGCACAAGCGAAACGGGCTGGTCTGAAATAAAAAGATAGGTGCATACGCATAAAGCTGCAAGCAGTACTGAAATTTTTTTTGGTGCCGATAGTAGCCTGCAAAGTGCCATAATGCCAAATATAATAATGCCCACATGAAGCCCGCTGGCTGCCAGAACATGCAAAACGCCTGCCTGTTTAAAAGCTATTTGCACCTTGGGATGAATATACTCCCTGTTGCCTAAATACAATGCAGTTAAAAGCGATGCGGCATCATTGGAGTATGTTGAATAAAACCAATGTTTTATATATTTCTGTATTTTTTCACGAATTCCAACGGAAACTTGAGAATGCATAATAATATCATTTTTCTTTAAATAAAATACAGCACTTATTCCCTTCCTGGCTAAATATGGAGTATTCACAGCTTCATGGCTTCTTGTGGGATAGGCAGTAGCACTAAACACAATGGTATCGCCTGCATGTAACTGGAAATGTGTGTCAAATATGCAGTATGCTTTGAATATGCCTTTGGTTCCTGTGCACTGCACAAGCGATGCAGTGTTGTAGCGCTTATATTCGCTATCAAGGACGTGTGCTGAAAATATTCCTTTATGTTTATCGATAGTGCTTGCACACATGGAAATAGTGGTAAACATTGCAAAGAGGGCTATTCCAGTAATCCATATCAGGGCAATGATTATTTTAACAGTTACTATCGCCCAATATTTTTTGTATGAGTAGATGTATGAGTACATACATGCTGATACAAAAAGCAAGGACATAATATCAAAGATATACGTAAAAGGACTGCACGAGATGCCCAGAATATATTGGTATGTGTGCAGTATTGTAGCACACACGGTACAAGCGGCTGCAATTGAGGGTATGCCATACTGGATGATGTATGTTTTATAATCGTCCCACCTTGTACACAACACCTAAAGAAATTCCGCCTTCTATTTTTGTTGATGACTCGCCCATGCCAAAGCTTCCATACTGGGCATATATGTCTATGAGTGCTTTTATTTCTGATGAAAGTGTGAAGAGTGAACATAAAGAGATATTTGCACCAGTACCACCGTTGTAATCAACCGAAGCAGGCGGTAAATCTAAATAAAGCCCCAGTCCAATGCCAGGCTGATAAACATTTGAAAGCGGGTAAAAATATTTCCCCTTTACTGTTGCAAGCGGATGGCCTACTGAAAGGTCAGGGGTGGTGTCTGATGAGTACTGCATGTACACTAGCGAAAACTCGCCGGCAAACTGGTGCACAAAAATAGCTGTAATAATGCCTCCACCATAAACTGCGCCTATACTTTTTACTGTTCCCTGCTCATTATTAATCCAGCTTTCATAATTAATGGAATTTGTGCCACCCTGAAAAACAACACCTACATACGTGAAAAACAACTCCTGTGCTCTTACTATTGTTGTCAAAAAAATAATACATGCTATAGTGGCTGCACCAAAAAAATATTTTTTATTATCTATCACGCGATTTACCTGTCACTGGATATTCAAAGGGTTTTTAACTGATTGAGCACTAGTTGGCGGCTTAAAGTCAAAATACCCTGATGGTATATTTTCACCGGCTATTACGTTTGATAATGTATAGCTGGTGGAGTCACCCTGCTTGTCTTTCAAGATTAATTTTTTTAATAAAAAATTTGCATCTGCTACAATAACGATTTCTGGATATGGCTTATCAAAACTTCGCAATTTAATGGTATATCCGTTTGGTCCCTGCGAAGCAAGCAGTGCATTATATCCTGAAACAATGGCTGCAATGCCGCCTGAATATCCTTCGCCAACATCCTGCACACCGCAAACATTTGATGATTTATCAAACACCCACAGCTTTTTGCCGTTGGTTACTATCGTTTTACCGCCAGGAGCAGTGAGGTTAATATACAGCTTATCAGGTGCTTTGTATTTGAATGTGCCGGTATAGGTAAACCCGTTTGATGTGGTCCATGATATGGTGCCACTTAATGTGGAAATGCTTCGCATCTTTTGCTGAAAGCGGATAACTGCTTCCTCACCGGTAAGGGCATATGCAAACGTAATCATTATCAATACTGCTAAACTTGTTATTGTTTTTTTCATGTATATCACCAACAATAGTAGTATTGTGCTTAATTATATAATACGCGTTTATGAAAAAAATTAAAAAAAATTTTTGCCATGTAGGGGTAAATGGCCATTTGCCCCTACATGTAATATTCCTCATTCACACGTACTATGAATGGCAGATGGCGGTATTCGTATGCGGCATCTATCCCATACCCTGCCACCCATACATCAGGCACGGTAAAACCAATATAATCAATCTCAAGCTGACTGCGAATATTTTTTACTTCCTGCGATGGATTGTCAAGGCGTTTGTACAATAAGCTGCATATTTTTAAACTTTTGGCATTGCGTTCATGAAGCAGGTAATTTTTTAGCCACGAAAGGGTAAATCCCTGGTCTGCTATATCCTCAACCAGTAGCAAATCACGCCCTTCAATATTTTTGGGCGATAGTTCAAGCGTAACAGCCCGATAATGCTCTCCACTTGATTTTATTGTTTTATCGTACACACTGGTTTTTATACAGTGGATGGTAGCATTGACGCCACCCTGCCTGTAAATTGCACGCGATAAATCTGATGCAAAGATGAACGAGCCGGTTAGTACAAGCAATATGTCAATATGTTTTGAGTGATTTAAATCACGGACAATGTCTTTGGCAAGGGCTCTGACCCTATTGTGTATGCATAGTTCGCTTATTAGCAGCGAATGAATCTTTGGGTCATTATTAATTAAAGATTGTGTGCTTGATAATAAGGTTTCGGAGCTATCGCACACGCCTTCTAAAGTGACATCAATAATGGTCTCGTAGTTTGATATATATATTGTCATGGTCCCTCGTTAAGATACATATCAAGTAATGTGATTAGGAATAGTTATATAGAATGTTTATGAATGCATATTTATTAGTCAATATATTTTAATATTATTGGCTCTGACCCCATATAAATAATAATCCCATATATGACTTTTTATAGGGTGCATCTCGATGCCGCCTGCAAAATATTGCCGCTCTGACCCCTTTTATGTGCATGCCATGTGCCCCTCCTATATGCTTTGACCCCTTTTTAAAATAAACATTGGACATTGACCAAAGACTTTTTAGGCTCTGACCCTATATTTCGTATTTAAATCAAAACATTGAACCTTGAACTTGTAACTTTGAACGTTGAACATCACCTCACCTCGGCTCTGACCCCATATTTCAGGGGTACATCACGATGCGCCCCTACATTATAATTTTTTTACCAGAATTACAAAAAATTTTCCCAAATCTTGTTAATTTTTTCCTCTTCATGCGTTTTATATAATGAATACTTTAAACATTATACTCAAATATGGAGGAATACTATGGCAAGGAAATTGCGTGTACAACTACCAGGTCTTACCTATCATGTCACTTCACGATGCATTGAATGGAGGGGTATGCTCCAGGAAGACTACTTTAAGGCAATCTTTGCGGAAATATTGCGTAAAGCCAAAGAAAAATACCATTTTAAGCTCATTGCCTACTGTATTATGGACAATCACATCCATTTGGTTATCCACACGGTAGAGGATGGAGCACCAATTTCGCGCATTGTGCAGTATATAAAGGCACGATTTGCTGAAATGTATAACAAAATAACCGGAAGAACGGGACCATTCTGGAATGAGCGGTATAAGGATAGCATAGTACAGTTTGCAAGAAATGGCGTACATTACTTATTGTGGTTATTGTGGTATTTGGCGTATAATCCGGTAAGAAAACGTATGTGTGTCAGTCCGTTGAAACACAAGTATAGCAGCATACAGGCGTATTTAGAAGAAAATGCAGATGTTGGAGTTCCCATAGATCATCACGAGTATTTTATTAAGTTAGGCAAAACCTTTGCTGAGAGGGTGGCAAAATTCATGCAGTATGAGGAAGCTTACCGTAAAAGATATTCTTTAGTGGTAGAGTGGGTGTAAAAAAGTAAAAAAGGGGTCAGAGCCTATTTATTTTCAAAATTGCCTGTTATAAAACATTTGGTTAGTACTATAGGCTTTATCAGTTTTAAAAATTCGCTTTCGGATAGTTCTTTTTTAGGCATTTTGAATGATTCAGATAACGCATAGCAGGCAAGTTCATAAGTGTGTACACCGCTGCCACGTGGTGGTTGCGGGCCACCATACCCGGCAAAGCCAAATGTGTTTATCATTTCAATAGATTCTGCTGGCATTGCCTTCAGTGATGCTCCCTCAGGAATTTCAGCAGAATGAACAGGTATATTGAGCACCAGCCAATGCACCCAGTTACGTGCCATTGGATGCCGGTCAACAAAAGCAATGGCAAGTGAACGGGCTTCTTTAGGTACATCGCTTATGGCAACATGTGGCGAGATATTCATGCCACCTGCTATGGCTTTCATGGCGTATTTTGCAGGGATGGTTCCACCACTGGCAAACGAGCGGGATGTAATGTTCATGGCTTCCTCCTTTTATATATTTTTCAATCTGCTTCTAAATAAAATTATACATCATGGAATGAGTGGAAGGCAACACATTTTTTATGTGTTAAATGTTAAATCTATCATATGGCTACAGAAATTGCCTTTGAAGGAATGATTACTTCCTTGAAGAGCTGCTATTAGAGGTAGTATATTAGTTCTTAATCTTGTATATAGCAGGTGTTAATAAAGATAATCCAAAGAATGAAGTGATATTTATTTTATAGAATAAACTGGTTTACTTTGGCCTTTACCTCCAGTCATTGATATCATCAAGAGGATAGAGTGGACGAGTGATATTTTTGTATTTCAGTTTAAAGACGTCAATGTTGGAAATGCCTGGACTGACTACGTTTACAGTCTTTCGATTATATAGCAGGAAGTAGTATCTGAAAGGGAACAAATTTTTAACAACAACAATGTCGGCCTTCCAAAGGTTGAGGCCCAGATCAGTAAAATATTTTGGCTCACTAGTGGAATCTGGCAACTCGGTTAAGATAAGGTGAATCCCCTTTTTCTTTAGTATAACTGTTTTACCAAGGCGCCCTTTATTTTTGTATATAAGCTCGCCAGTAAATTCAACAGGCTTATTGTATACTTTATCAAGGCGTCCACCTACGGAAACTGTTACCATATCATGCAGTTTTGCAGCAAAGGCTTTTTCAGCTGCAACAGAGTCCCGTATAGGTATATAGGAAATTAGACCAGGTGCTTGGCCCATGATGGCTTTGAGTATCCATGTATTTTCACCAGGCGTGCCAGTACCTACTGCATCAGATACGTCGCAGAAAATAACAGTACCCAATTTTCTGAGGAGCCATGAAGATTTTGCAATTTCCACTGCTTCTTCAGGAGAGTTTCCTGATGGAGGTTGAATTGTACGAACCGCCCAATTCATTTCTGCAATCTCGTCTGCAAGTTTTTCTGCCAGGGGTTTATTGTTGTCAGTTACTGCTACAGTAGTCCATCCAAGTTCGGGAACATCAATCCATAGGTGAACCATGAAGTTGGATACTGATAATACTCCTTTCTCATTTTCCATACTCTTCATTCTTTTGAAGATTTTTCTCATTGGTGAAAGAAAATCAATATTCATGCCACCGCCTTTAAGGAGCTTCATCTTCCTTACTACCATAACTGGTTGTATTTCGCCCCTTACAGTCTTTATCAGGATTTCACCAACTTTGTAGCCAACATCGTAAAAATCACGGTGAGGATTGGTCTTATAACCAACAATAAATGTTGCTAGCTCAGCACGCTTTTTTGTGACACAGGCGTGTAAATCATGGCTTACACCAATAGGGATATCATTGCCCAGAACATTGCGAACTGCCATGCATAAATCCCCTTCAGGATCTATCATGCCCTGGACACCCATTGCACCGTGGAGTGAAAGATAAACTCCATCAAGTTTACCGGCTTTTTTAAGCCTCTCGACAATCTCCTTGCGGAATCTCATATAAAGATTATTATCAACTGGACCCCCAGAAACAGATCGTGCTTTCAAAATAGGGACAATTTCCACCTCACCCTTACCAAGTTCTTCAACCGCAGCTATAAATCCACCTAATTCTTTCTTTTCTTTTTTACTGAAGGGAATAATGTCATTGCCTGTAAGGATTGGACTTTCTCCCATGAACTGGTCTTCTTTGGTAGGTACTGGCGAGAATGAATTGGTCTCCTGAAGGACCTCTACAACCGCAATACGATATTTTAGGTTACCTGTTTGTGGAGATGTCTTTTTTTTGCAGCTTGGTGCAGCAAGCATAAGGATTACAAGCAAAACTGGGATGGATATATTTTTTATCATAAAAAAGCATCTCCTTTTAATTATATTCGATTATGAATTGTGTAAAAAGTGTTTCTCTAAATTTAATTATTAATGCGGGGGAAATCAAGGATATTTTGATTTACTACATCAAACTTGATGTTATGACTACAACAACACAAACTATTAAATCCTGTTTGACATGTGTAATTATATATTGTACATTTAGACATTTAGTAAATTCACATGTAGTATTTATAAACACTTGAATTTTTCCGCTTACAATGTTCATTTCAGGTGTATAGTATTATCGTACAACGAAACCACTGAAAGGATGCTGACAATGAAATCTGCTTATTTTTCAAGTACCTATGGCGATATGTTTTACAGAAAAAAAGAATGTGATTCAAATACCAATCTGGTGTGCATTCATGGTGCTGGTGGGGATTCAAGGCTGTTTATTCCTTTAATGAATGAAATCAACACCATGACAGTGTATGCTGTAGACCTTCCTGCACATGGAAGATCAAAGATTAATGAATGTTCGTTAGAGGTGTATGTGCAGGCAATGGGACAGTTTATACAATCACTACAGGGTAATGTCTTTGTACTTGGCCATTCAATGGGTGGTGGCATTATTTTTGAACTGGTAAAATGTGCACCCGTAAAAGGTGCAGTTTTTTTAGCAACAGCCGGCACGCTGCCTGTAAATCCGGTTGTGTTTGAACTGGTGGACAAGGATTTTGACAGTTTATGCCGTCTTGCAGTTGACCTGAGCTATGGCAATGTGGATGACACCATGCGTAACACTGCAATTGAATACATGAAACAGGCAGGAAGCAGCATATTAAAGAATGATTTTACAATCTGCAATAACTATAATTATGAGGAGGATGCTAAAATTTTCACGCCACCTGCTTGCTTTATTGCAAACAGAAAAGACAAAATGGTGCCATTGGATTTAACCTACGCAACCTTTAAAAAGATGCCTGATGCCATGTTACAGGTATTCCCGTATAAAGGGCATATGCTGCATATCGAACAGGCAAAACAGGTTGCACGGTGCATAGAACAATTTGTTGAGCTATCGCTTTAAAAATTTTTATATTTTTTTAAAATTTTTTATGTGTTAAATAGTAATAAATAGTATATATTGATTTGTGTAATCATTGTTTTTTGTTTGTTGATGTAAATTAAAAACCATATATAACAGGAGGTTGTTATGAGTGTCAAGGTTGCTATCAACGGATTTGGCCGTATAGGGAGAATGGTATTGCGCATCATCATGAGCGATCCAAAATATGCTGATATTGATGTACGCTGTATTAACGATTTAACTGATGCTAAAACACTTGCAGTACTTTTCAAGTATGATTCAGTATTTGGCATTTTCAATGGTACAGTGGATTATACTGATAATTCCATCATTGTTAATGGCAAAGAAATAAAGATTCTGGCAGAAAAAAATCCAGGCTCATTGCCATGGAAAGCTGAAGGCATTGATGTGGTTGTGGAAGCAACGGGTAAATTCCGTGACCGCGATAAGGTGATGCCCCATTTAGATGCAGGCGCAAAAAAAGTAATTATTACTGCTCCGGCAAAGGGTGAGGACATCACTATTGTATTGGGTGTGAATGAAGATAAATATGACCCTGCCAAACATCATATCATTTCCAATGCTTCATGTACAACAAACTGTCTGGCACCGGTTGTCAAGGTTATCAACGATACTTTTGGTGTTGAGAAAGGTGTCATGACTACTGTCCATGCGTATACCAATGACCAGCGTTTGCTTGATCTGCCACACTCTGACTTACGCAGGGCCCGTGCTGCTGCACTTTCAATGATTCCAACCACAACAGGTGCAGCAAAAGCAGTTGCACTTGTATTGCCTGAATTAAAAGGGAAGTTAGATGGGCTGGCAATCCGTGTCCCCACACCTGATGTTTCGGTAGTGGATTTTGTATGTACCGTAAAAACCAGCACTACAGCAGAAGATGTCAACAAGGCATTACGGGAAGCAGCAAATGGCAAAATGAAAGGCATTTTGCAGGTGTGTGATGAGGAATTGGTATCAATAGATTTTAAAGGCAATACCAATTCTTCAATTGTTGATGCTCCATCAACTTCGGTAATGGGCGGCAACATGATTAAGATACTCAGCTGGTATGATAACGAATGGGGCTACTCCTGCCGCGTTGTTGATTTGGTACAGTATTGTATGAAGTAAAACATGTTAAAATCCTGAATTTTTTAAGCCTCTCATTATAACACGGTGAGAGGCTTTATATTTTAATTTGATATGATGACGTAATACTATTGTGGATTGTATTTTTTACGTAATAATTTTGCATCAAGGGCATCCTTTTCCCTGCCTGTTGCTTCTTTATTTTTAATAAGCTTTTCCAATGAAAGTACGGGTATTTCCATTCCATCTATTTGTACTTTAATACAATCATCATATGCTTCATCAAATTCAACTCCTGTAATTGAAGTTATAATATCAATTCTACGGGGAATAACACCAATTTGGAAGACTGTTTCATTTTCCATCAAATCTTTTTCTGTTAGTGAATAAAGAGGTGCTCCAAAGCGCTTCAGGCAACACAGTACTTTTGAAGCATTCTGTGAATCGGGTTTTATCCAGATGTCTAAGTCGCCTGTTGCTCGGGGGTATCCATGAACAGCAAGTGCATAGGCACCAACAACAATGAATTTAACATCTTCTTCTAATAATATTTGTAACATTTCTTTGTAATCGCTGTTCAGCATCTGTTTCACCTAAAAAAGCCCATGTATCAAGTGTAATATCCCACACCATCTGAAAAAGCTTATCCGGGCTATCATTAACAAAACCATCGTCGGTAATATCATTTATTTTCTTTTTTGAAACTTGTATGCGCTTTCTATCATTCATGGATTCTAAACTTTATGTAGTAAGTTAGTTGCTATTTCCCTACTGACTTAAATGGAATTCTATTATAGAAAAATATATACATTTGCTAAAGTCAACTACAATTCATTTGTAAATAAAAGGGCACGGTTTTTATAATATTACATGTCACACTTTCATTAGAATTAAGAATTGTTATAATAAAGGACATTAAGCAGATGTGCAATGAAAAATTTTTTTTAAATATATGCAACCACTCGCGCTATGTAACTGTATATATAAAAAAAAATAGAAATTTTGTGCGATAGTAACTGGATAAAAGACTTTATCCTTGACAATAACTCAATTATGGGCAATAGTATGTTACACAGTAACTATCGCACAAAAAGAGAGGCGTATTATATGGATACTAAGAAAAAATTACAACTCAGAAGGCAAGTGTTTGCTGGTAACTGGAAGATGTATACAACGCAAAAAGAGGCAGTGGACCTGTCTGTTGGTATTGCCGAAGGACTTACTGTGAAAGATAGGGAAATTATACTTTTCCCACCTTTTGTGTATGTTGTCTGTGTAAAGACAGCCTGTGAAGGTACACCTATTAAGGTTGGTGTGCAGAATATGTACTTTGAAAAGGAAGGTGCATTTACTGGTGAAATTTCTCCTGCTATGGTAAAAGATGTAGGAGCAGAGTATGTTTTAATTGGCCACTCCGAACGCAGGCACATCTTTGGTGAGACTGATGAGATGATACATAAAAAAGTAGTCTCGGCATTAGCGTTTGGGCTGAAACCAATGCTGTGTGTGGGGGAACTTTTAAATGAACGCGAGGCCGGAAAATCTGAATCAACCGTTGAAAAGCAGATAATTAAAGCCTTTGAAGGATTGAGCGAAGACGATGCGTTAAAAGTGGTCATTGCTTATGAGCCAGTATGGGCAATTGGCACAGGCAAAGTTGCAACACCCGAGATAGCACAATCCATGCATGCTTTTATTAGAAAAACATTGCAAAAGCTGTATACTGATAAAGTGGCGGAGGGCATTTCTGTATTGTATGGTGGTTCGGTAAAGCCGGATAATATTGAAGGATTGTATGCGATGCCTGACATTGATGGTGTGCTGGTTGGTGGTGCAAGCCTTAAAGTGCAATCTTTTCTTGACATAATACAGGTGGCATTGTAACAAGGCACAAATAACAGCATTTTTAAAATTTAATTACTATATAAAGGTGTAGTATGAGTATACTTATTTCAATAGGAACAGTATTGTTTGGAATATTGTCAATACTGCTCATTATCATAATCCTGCTTCAGTCGGACAAAAGCGCCGGGATGGGTATTTTAGGCGGGTCCAGCAACACGGCGTTTGGTTCTTCAACTGCTGATATCATTACCAAAATTACGACCGTTATGGTTGCCCTTTTTATGGTAGGTTCATTGGGGCTTTCTGTTGTTGAATCATATAGGGCACGCAGCTTAGAAAAAGACCTTTTGAGTGAAGAAAAATCAAGCGGCGTAATAGAACAAAAGGCTGAAGAGAAACCTCAAGCACAGCAAGAGCAGCCAAAATAAATTGTGAGTGGATATCCTTTGTAGTATATTGCTATAAATATCTTAAACCGATGGAGGAACCCATGGCAAAAGAAGTATATGTTGATGAGAGCGAATGTACAGGATGCGAGCTTTGTGTTGATACGTTGCCAGAAGTTTTTGAAATGACATCAGATGGTGTGAGTAAAGTTAAAAACCCAAAGGGTGCATCAGAGGATAAGATTCAGGAAGTTATAGACAGCTGCCCTGCAGAATGTATCCACTGGAAAGACTGAGTATTATACTATATAAACCCTGGTCATACTGAAAAAGGCATATTCATGCAATATGCCTTTACATATTTATAGTAGTAGGGATTGGGCAATTATTGAAACGTGAAGGAGTAAGCGTAACGATGGGAAGAAATTATTTATTTACATCTGAATCTGTTTCGGAGGGGCATCCTGATAAGGTTGCCGATCAGATTTCGGATGCTATTCTTGATGAGCACATAAAAGGCGATCCATACTCACGTGTTGCCTGTGAAACGCTTGTGACAACCAACCGTGTTGTTATTTCAGGCGAGATTACATCAGCAGTAAATGTTGATTATGAAGCTGTTGCACGTAAGGTTATTGAGGAAATTGGCTATACATCACCCGAGATAGGCTTTGATGCAAAAAATTGTATAGTTGAAGTCTTTGTTCACCCGCAATCGCCTGATATTTCACAGGGTGTTACTGAAGGCCAGGGGCTTTTTAAGGAGCAGGGTGCTGGCGACCAGGGGATGATGTTTGGGTATGCGGTTGCCGAGACCGAAGAATTAATGCCAATGCCAATTTTATATGCTCATCGCCTTGTTAAGCGGTTGGCTGAAATCCGTAAAAAAGGCGAGGTAAACTTTTTGCGCCCTGACGGCAAGTCACAGGTTACTGTTGAGTATGAAAACGATAAGCCCAAACGTATAAGCGCCATAGTCATCTCAACGCAGCATGATGGCGCCGTAACACTTCCAACACTGGAAGAGATGGTCCGTGAGCTTGTTATAAAAAAGGTAATCCCTGCACATTTGTGGGACAGCAATACCAAGATATATGTTAATCCCACAGGCCGCTTTGAGGTAGGTGGCCCGCACGGTGATACCGGTTTAACAGGAAGAAAGATTATCGTCGATAGTTATGGTGGAATGGGAAGGCATGGCGGCGGTGCATTTTCAGGCAAGGACCCGTCAAAGGTGGACCGCTCGGCTGCCTATATGGGCCGATACATTGCAAAGAATATTGTTGCAGCGGGTCTTGCGTACCGATGTGAATTGCAGGTGGCTTATGCCATTGGTGTTGCTGATCCTGTATCGGTGATGGTGGATACATTTGGTACCAATGCTATTCCTGAAGAAGAGATTGAAAAAAGAATAAAAAATGTATTTAATCTGAAACCAAAATCCATTATACAAACGCTTGATCTGCTTAAACCAAAGTATAAAGCAACAGCAGCATACGGACATTTTGGCCGCAATGAATCAGGTTTTACATGGGAAGAAACAAAAGTGGCAGCGCAGTTGCGGTAGTAGTTTTAGATAATTACTATATAATATAAACAGGGCTGACCGAGTAGGTTGGCTCTTTTTTCATTCCAAAATCATTGACTTTTGCATATTACTATGATGCAATGTGGATATCGTACCAAAATATCGGGGGTTTGCCATGAAAAAAATCATTATTGTATTAGGTATTGTTGTACTTATAGGTGTAGTTGCGATCTACCTTTTCTTAAGAACCGGGTTGCCAAATTACACCAGTGATATGACTGCACCCGGGCTTTCTGCACCGGTAAGCATAGAGCGTAATACTTTTGCCGTACCAACGATCACTGCGCAAAATATGGAAGACCTTTTCTTTGCCTGGGGTTATGTCAATGCACAGGACAGGCTTTTTCAGATGGAGTTTACCCGTCGGATTGCTCAAGGGCGAATCAGTGAGTTTGCAGGAGCGGATGCGCTGAGCAAGGATTACTTTTTACGGGGGGTTGGCTTTTATACTATGGCAAAGGCCTATGCACAGAAACTATCGCCCTATTATAAAAAATTATACCAGCGCTACGTGGATGGCGTTAACTATTATCTTGATACGCATGGCCCCAATGTGTACATGAAACTTTTAGGCATGAAAAAAGAAAAATGGGAGATAGCTGATTCTGTTTGCGTTGGTATGATGCTGAACTGGAGCCTGGCATATAATCTGAAATATGAACTTTTGTATCACAAAATATTCCAGAAGCTGGGTAATGAAAAAGGTATGATGCTTATGAATTTTGTTCCAGCTAATACTCCAACTATTACGGGCGATAGTTCAAAAGAGTGGCTTTCTGATTTGCAATTTGCATCATTGGTAAAAGAGATGGACTGGCTTTTAGGTTGCCGGTCAGCATCCAACAACTGGGCGGTTGGGCCGCAGTTGACTGCAAACAAGAAGGCAATATTGTGCAGTGATATGCAGGTGCATCAATCAAAGATGCCTAACGATTTTTATCTCATCCATGTAAAGGCCCGCGATTTTGAAGTGGCTGGTGCGCAGGTTGTGGGTCTGCCGTTTGTTGCGTCGGGCTACAATAAGCATTGTGCATGGGGGCTGACCAATCAGGGTGCCGATATGGTGGACCTGTTTAAGGAAACTATCGACTGGAAAAATGAACGGTATAAATATAATGGCAGGTGGTATGCCCTGACAAAGAAGAAAGAAGTTTTTGCTGTCAAAGGCAGCAAGCCGGTTGAAAAAAATATTTACTATGTTGGCAGAAAGCCTGTGTTAACTGAAGTTTTCAAGGATTTAGGGTTTGATGTGAGCCTGGACTGGACAGGGTTTGATGCAATAGATTTTCAGGGATTTTTTATGATGAATGCTGCAAAAAACTTTGATGAATTCATGGAAGGTGCAAAGCACATCCGCATTTCACCGCAGAACGTAGCATACGCCGATGATAAGGGCAATATTGCATTCAGAGTAATTGGTTCGCTTCCAGTGCGCAAGAAAGGTACAGGCAATGTTATACAGGATGGGCAAAAAGTTTATTGTAACTGGGAAGGCAATATACCGGATGAAAAATATCCCATGATAAAAAATCCTGCCCGCGGATATATTGCCACTGCAAACAATCTCAATGTTAAGGATTATCCGTATGACTTAAATGCAACCTATGCTCCTGGATATCGGTATGAAAATATTGCACTGATGTTAAGGGGCAAAGATAATCTTGATGCTGAGTATATGAAGGCAATACAGACAGATACACATACTGTCCTGGCAGCGAAAATCAAAAAAATTGTAAAAAAACATGTCAACCGTGAAAAATTAGAAGAATACATGAAGCAGGCGTATGATATGCTCATGCAATGGGATGGAAACAGCAGCAAGGAATCTGCTGCAGCTTCTATCTACAATACATTGTATGTGCGGTTTGCCTATCAGACATTTGTTGATGAGCTTGGCGATGAAGTGGCTACTGAATATGTCAGTGAGCGCTATATCAGTATGGAACGCTTTTTTGAAATGGTAAAGGATGGTAGTGTTTTCTTTGATGATACCAGAACGCCACAAAAGGAAACAATTGGTGATATTGCTACACGGGCATTTGTGGAAACATGTACGCTGCTTGAAGAAATCTTTGGCACAAAAACGCCTGAAAAATGGCTGTGGGGTGAAATCCATAAAATAAAATTTGAACATGTGCTGGGCAAATCAGCACTGTTCAGGCCCCTGGTCAATTATGGGCCATTCCCATTTGAAGGCGATGGTGAAACAAATTGCCGTGCTAAATTCCTGGAAGTTGCACCACCATTTATTGCAGATTTAGCATCTGCACCACGCATCATTGTAACATTTAACCCACAGCCTTCCTGCTATATGATGCTCATCACTGGGGAAAATGAACACTTTATGAGTAAGCATAATACGGACATGGTGGATGCGTGGCTTGAGCACACCTATTTTAATGTAGGTAAAGAAAAAATTGCATATTCAATGAAACTTGTGCCGTAAAAGTAATATTTTTGTTTCAATTAGAGTGTGCCACTGGTTGAAGCAACTTTAGATAGTTGGTAAGGGGATATTTAGTGCATACATACCCCCTTATAAAAACTAAAATTTGATTACAGGGAAGCAATGAAAACATTGGTAACTGGCGCGACGGGCTTTATAGGCTCATTTCTGGTTAAAAAGCTTTTATCGCAAGGTTATGAGGTGCGTGCATTGGTGTTGCCAGGTGAAAAATGTGAATGGCTTGCACAAGCAGGAGTAGAAATTGCATATGGAGATCTGACTGATAGAAAAACTATTGCTGGCATTTGCAATGGCATTCATACGGTATATCATTGTGCAGCACGGGTAACTGATTGGGGCACAAAAAAACAGTTTTACAAAGTAATCTATGAGGCTACAAAAAATATATTAGAGGAAGCCAGCAGAAGAGCGGAGAGGTTTATATACTTAAGCTCTATTGCTTCACTAGGTTTGGGCAACCATTTAAAGGGAAAAAAAGAAACAGACCCACCGGTAAAAACAGGTATTCCCTATAACGATGCAAAAGCTGATGCAGAGACAATTGTTATGACATATCATGAGAATGCTAAAATTGCTTGTACAATAATCAGGCCTGCTAATGTTATTGGTCCAGGCAGTGTATGGGTCAAAGATATTATAGCCCGATATATGTCAATAACTGGTGTGCCACTAATTGACAATGGGAGGTACAGTGCAAGCCTAGTATATATTGATAATTTAGTTGATGGTATTATCAGGGCAGGTACAACAAGTATTGCAAAAGGCAAGACATATCATTTCAGAGACGATTGGGATGTAACGTGGAAACAGTATTTAACTGATTTAGGTAGGTGCGTTGGTAAAAGTCCCAAAGGGGATATACCATTTGTAATTGCATGGTATGGAGCACTTGTACTTGAAAGCCTATGCAACCCTTTGCATATCCGTTCCCCTTTAACACGGTTGGCTGTTGCAGTAATGGGGAGGGACAACGATGTTGATACAGCATTGACTCAGGCCGAATTAGGGTGGAAAACAGTGGTATCGTATGATGAAGCTATGAATGAAATTAGGAAATGGGTTGAATTGAGTCAAACATAAATAAATTGTATTGACTTAAAACCACATCAAATCAATAATCAACCTTCATTGCAGGCAGCTTGAAGCCTAGTAATCTATTCGTCTATAACCAGGTATGGGGTTGTATGGGGTATCACAGTACTATAAAAAAAATTTGTATATTTGCAGCTTTTTTCTTTTGTTTAGTCCAACCAGTCCTTGCACAGAGTAATAATGGGCAAAGCTCTGATGCCCAGAGCTATCGCAACATGAATATTGATATGCAGGTGGTGTATGGGCAATATAACGATATGCTGTCAACGGTTAATCTTTCACAGGAACAGGAAGGGTTTGTATACCTGCTCAGGACATATTTGAAAAAATCCAATGACTACGGCTACAAGGATGATATTTATAAAAATACAAGCTACTACCAGAATCGCATAGGGTTTACCGGGAATGTAACAGCTTCAGAAACCTGGAAATCAATTTTTGATATTAGCGTGCATAATGATTCGTACGGCATGGCCGATAATCCCGTGTACAGCCGTGAGGAAAAAGATAATGTTATCCTTGACTGGAAAAATATAGTAAAGTACAGCCCATCGTTTGAAATGTACTATGGTATTGGTGGTGCACAATATTACCATAGGCTGGTTGGCACAACAACGGAAGGCCTGGAAAGCCGTGTTTTTCAAGGGCATGGCCAGATTGGGGGTGAATATATATGGTCTGCTTCTAACCGATTCAAATATTCATCAACATTTTACGGCTATTCATACGAAAAATATGAAAATGATTTTTTTTGTAACAATGAGATAGTTGATGACTTTAATATAACAAAGGATGTTGGAGTAACAATTGGCCTTAATGCAGATTTTAACAGGGATGACCGCTGGCTTTTTGGGCCAATTATTGGAACAAGCTACAAGGGGTTTAGCAATTCTAGCGTTGTGCTTCAATACAGTTACTTCATGCAACCGTTTAAGCCGGAGGAATTATACCTTCAGCAGAAATTTATTGCGCCAATTTATAATCTGGAGCCGGCACATGTCCACAAGATACATGCAAAAATTGATTATAAGGTGAATAGCTTTTTGACAATGCAGGTACTATCACAGACTGAACATAGTAACAACTTTTATAATTATATAACTGTTCCTGGCGATGTGTTAACAGCAAAAGGGATTGAGTCCTGGGTGTTTACCAATAGTGTAATGCTGGTAATGAATATTGTGCCAAAAGTGCTCAATGTTGATGCACAGTATACCTATGCATATTATCATGCTGATGAACATATAACCTACAGGCCTGAGCATTTATTGGCAATGGCAATAACCTATAATGGAACAAAGTGGAAAATTAATCTGTCACATGACATCGCAAGTTCAGTATACACCTCACCCGTTGAAGATACCAAACTAAAATCGCGGGTGGTTGGATACCTGGACTTACAGCGAAAAATGCTTGAAGGCTTTTTTGCATATTTTAGAGTGGAAAATTTGTATAATAATCGCTACTATCTGCGCGAGAATTATCCGGAGTCTGGAATCAAGGGCTTGTTTGGAATACGGATATTATTATAGGCGATAGTTCATAGGATTATATCACAGGATGAAATGATATGCACAGTGGTACACTAATTGGCGTATTTGATGCCGTGCCAACATGGGTTATGCTGTTACCTATTTTGATATGTTCGGTGATAGCTGTTGCTGCTATCGTTGAAAGAATAATTTTTTACCGAAGAATTAATGCCGATTATGCAATGCTTGTAAGCAGTGTACATAAAGAATGCATGGCCAATAATATCCAGCAGGCATTGCTGTTGTGCAAAAGAGTGCCTGGCCCCATTGCTGAGCTCATTCATAATGCAATAACCTTTGCCAGCACAAAGAAGGAACGCGAAGGGCTTATTGCTGAACAGGTATATGCTGCTCAGAAAGCCATTGAAAAGCATATAGGCATTATAGCAACTATCGCTACCATAGCACCAATGTTTGGCTTGCTTGGAACCGTTACCGGTATGATGAAGTCATTCAGTGCGTTGTCAAAGGTGGGTAATGTGGCACAGGATTTACTTGCGTACGGGATTGCCGAAGCACTTATCACAACAGCGCTAGGTTTGCTTGTGGCGATACCATCGTGGATTTTCTATAATTATCTGGTAGGCCGTGTTGAGAGCTTTAATAAGGATCTGGAATATGTTGCCAATACACTGCTGGACTTTCCATTATGCTCAATAGAACAACAGAAATAGTAATATCAGTACTGCTACCAAAGATATAGGTATATATTTAAGCACATATGGGTACTCAAGGATTGAAACATACAATAAAAGTAAAAAGTAAATTAGGGTACAGATCATTAATTGATATTACATCGCTTGTTGACATGACATTTCTTCTGGTGGCTTTTTTTATGGTGACGTCAAGTTTTGGGTCGCTGTCATCCATTACAGTACACCTGCCCAAGGCGGTTCAGTCAGGGCAGATGCAGCATGCCAATATGGTTATAAGCATTAATGAAAAAAATGAGGTATTTATTAATGATATAAAATTTCCTTTAGGAAATTTGTTGCAGGAATTCAGGAAAAGAAAGGAATCAGTTAAAGACAAGGTGGTTATCATCCGTGGAGACAGGGATGCAAATTATGAAACAATCATTACCGTGATGGATCTGCTCAACCAGGCAGGCATACCACGGTTTACATTAGCTACGGTTAAACCCAGGTGAAAACTGGTGAATGCGATATGGCAAACAGTTCTGTGAAGAGCAAATGCTGTGGTGAAAATTGAATAAAGGAATTGGTCAGGATGAAGAAAGCAGGGATTTTTGTTTTAGTAATTGTTATTATAGCAATATTTAATGGCGGTTTTGGGCAGCCCTCAAAATATGAAGGAAAGATTGTTAAAAAGATAGAGTTTACCGGGCTGCTTGATGTTGATGAAGAAGATTTATTAGATGTAATGACCACTGAGATAGGGTATCCGCTTAGAGCAGTGGAAATACGCGAAGATATTAAAAAAATTTTTAAAACCGGAAAATTTGAAAATATTATTGTTGAAACAGAAGAATACCAGGATGGCGTTGCAGTCCGTTTTGTATGTACTGAACGTCCTGCAGTTAATAAAATAATTTTTAAAGGTGTTGAAGAGGTTAATGAAACAACACTAAAGGAAGAATTGCCCATAAAGGAGGGGGATGTATACCGCAAAGACAAAGTTGAGGCAAGCCTTATTAAAATCCGCAATAAGTATGAAACAGAAGGTCTATTCAATGCAATTGTAAAGTACAAAGTTGAAGAGGTCAAAGATGAGAAGAATGCCGTAAATATAATATTTATCGTGGATGAAGGGGAGGATATAAAAGTACAGAAGATAGCCATAGTTGGCAATACTATAGTTCCTTTAAGCACATTAAAAGGGCTGTTGCAGACGGAAGAGGAAGGCCTGTTTGCCGATGCAAAATTTAACAAAGCTACGTATGAGGATGATAAGTCAAAAATATTGGCATATTACCGTGAATTAGGGTATCTGGATGCTGATATTGTAGAAGATACTGTTGAATACAAATGGCTGGATCCTGAAACACAGGAAAAGCGTGGCATATATATCACAATAAAATTGCGCGAGGGGGAGCGCTACTATTTTGATGGTTATGATATATCAGGCAATGAAGTATTTACCACTGAAGATATTACATCGCAATTTGAACAAACCAAAATCGGTGAACCTTTTAATGATACATTATATCAGAAAGACCGTCAGATGATCAGTTTTACCTATGCTACAAAAGGATATATATTTGCGCGCATTATCCCTGAACGAAAAATTTCAGAAAAAGAAGTGGCTGTTGCTGGCAAAAAAGAAAAACGGAAATATGTATTTACCCATTTCCATATAAAAGAGGGTTCCCAAGCATATATAGAAAATATTATTATAAAAGGAAATCAAAAAACAAAAGATAAGGTTATCCGCCGTGAACTTATTGTTTATGAAGGTGAACTTTTCAATTCATACAAGATGCAACTTTCCCGTGAAAGAGTATATAATTTAGGCTTTTTCAAAGAAGTTAACTTTGATATACGGCCTGGCTCAAAAGAAGGTTATATGAACCTTATTGTAGATGTTGTGGAACAGCCTTCAGGTACCATTTCACTTGGTGGCGGTTGGGGTTCTATGACTGGTTTTTCTATCTTTGCTGATGTAGCAGAAAATAACCTGTTTGGCAATGGGCAACGGGTCTCACTTCGGTTTGAATATGGCCCATTAAGAAACTCAATTACATTGGGTTTCAACGAGCCATGGCTTTTTGATAAACCCATTGGGCTCAACCTATCTGTTTTTTATATGTTATCAACTATCGAACAGAGTTCAATCTTTACAAATTCCAATCAAAAAGCTAAACATCAGACGCAGCAGTATGGATATTCAATTGGGTTGAATTACAGGTTCTGGTATTACTATGGGATTGGATCCGTGTGGTACCATGCCATGAAAGAGGTTATTAATGCTTCAGGCAACAGTACTGATACGGTATTTTTGGAACAGGCTCAGGGGTTACAGGAAAAGCGTAAATTAACACTTTATGCATATCGTGATTCCAAAGATAATTACTTGAATCCTACACGTGGATGGCGGGCTGAATTTTCTGCTTCATTTACCGGTGGATATATAATCCGCGGTGATGACCACTGGGTGCAGTATTCGCCTGATCTGTACTGGTATTTTTCTCCGTTCCATTTACCTTTCTTAAAAACCCACCCTTGTGTCATTGAGTTGCGCTTTAATGGAACATTTATAACTCCGCCATGGTTTAAGAATAAGATGTATGATGTACAGAATCCTGATAAGAATCCATGGCTTGAATCTGAAGACAGGCTATACATTGGTGGCCCGGAAACATTGCGCGGATGGGAAATCCTTGATTTTGATTTTCCCGATTCATGGCGTTATGGGCTATTTCACCGTATATTATATGGCGCCGAGTTTAGAATACCCATACACCCTACATTTTTATGGTTTGTATTCTTCTTTGATGCTGGTTCGGTGTGGACTGACAGGTTCTGGGAAAAAAGCTTAGAGCAGTCAACTCAGGATATAATCAATGAAGACAAGGCCAATGGTTTAGTCTATGACATCAGGGATATAAATAAGATTGACTACATGTCGTATTTCAAGTATTCCTATGGATTTGGGTTTAAGATCCAGATACCTATGATGCCACTACGATTCTGGTTTGGGCGAAAATTAGCATGGGTTGGCAGTGATGACGGCTATTTTAAACCATTAACCGGCTTTCAGTTCCAGTTTGGTATTGGAGATATGCGATTCTGATAATGAAGCGTAACATTATTTGCATAGTGTGTTTGCTTATTATATCTTGCCAGACAACTGACAGGGATGAGAGTCTTTCAATCAGGTATGTTCAGTTGCCCATATTGTATAATTACATGATTCAGACTTCGCCGGATGCTGTTGTCTTGCAAAAACACTATAATGATTTAAAGGCACAACTTGATGCATTGCCTGTAAATGGAAATGAAAGAAAAGACATTGCACTAAAGCTTCAATCTATTGCAGACCAGATGGACAAGCAGAAAAAAGTTTTTTTAACGGATATTCAGCAGGCGATAGCAACTGTAGCAAAACGGAAAGGTTATCAGATAGTCCTTGGTGGCGGCGACACCGTTGTGTATGCCAAAGATGGGTATGATATTACCAGTGAAGTTTTAAAAGAGCTTGCAGCATTACGATTGCAGAAATCGCCATCGGTACGCTAATGCTTTGGCATTTTTAGTAACCCTGTTTTGAAATTATTTAGTAAAAGCATCCTGAACTTTGTCCTGGATTTTTTTAAATGATTCATTCAGGATAGAACGTTATGTAATGGATTACAGATCAGGTATGCAGTGAGCCAAATTTTTTATAGGAGGAGCATGTATAGTGACTGTCATAAAACCTGTAGTTAATATACTGTTAATATTTATGCTTGCATGCAGTGAATATGGATACTATCAAACAAAAGGGCAGGAGCTTTTAAAAAACTATAAAGGCAATTACAGTATTGTCATCAGCAAAAAAGCTTTTATGTTATTTGTTATTAGCAGAAACGGTATTGTTGCCAAATACCCTATTGGATATGGTTTGAATCCTGATAAAAAACCCAAATTATATGCAAATGATAACCGCACCCCGGAAGGGTTGTATTATATAACCGAAATTTTGAGCATGGATGCCCCAAAAAATTCAAGTGCATATAAAACACTGTTAGAGATGAATAAAGTATATTTTAAAGCTAAAGATGGGCATTATAAGTTTGGCCATCCTGATGTGGATTTGGGTGACAATGCGTATGGGCCGCGGTTTTATCGTATTTCATATCCCAACAATGAAGATATTGTACGGTATGAAGAGGCAAAAAAGAAAGGTTTGTTACCGATAGTTAATGGTAAAATGCCTTCTATAGGTGGAGGAATTGCAATACATGGCAATAATGACCCGGATTCTATTGGGCAGCTTGCTTCAAGCGGGTGTATACGCATGTACAATGATGATATAATAGACCTTGAGCAGTATATTCAGGTGGGCACACCTGTTTTAATTCTTCCGGATTAAAATTATTGCATAAATTGTGTTGACATTTGCAATTCATTGCATAATGGTTGCAGTGATTTTATCTATGTTGATTGTTTAGTAAATAGAGTGCTAATTTACCGTTTTAGGCGGAGTTATTTGCAACATGTGGTTTTATTTAAAAAAATGTATAAAGCGAGGTAATACAAGTGTTTCCATTTGAGATAGCATACGCGGCCAATGGGCAGCAGGCATCAAATCCATGGGTGAGTATCATACCACTGGTTTTGATGATATTAATTTTTTATCTTCTTTTGATACGGCCTACACAAAAGAAGGAAAAAGACCGTATGAAGATGATTGACCAGCTTAAAAAAGGCGATAAGGTCCTCACTTCAAGCGGCATGATAGGTGTGGTAGTCAATATTAAGCCAGAGGAAAATATTATCACACTAAAATTAGCAGAAGGCGTGAAGGTGGACTTTGTAAAAAGTGCAATTCAGCAAAAGTTGTCCTGATAATTTATGGTAAGCTTTTGTGTTGGCAGGAATGTTATATGAAAGATTTCCGTAATATTTTTCTGACATTATGTGTTGTGTGTATGGTGGTGCTATGTGGCACTGTGATACCTGGTTATGCACAGGAAGCACCACAAACCAATGTCCAGTTTCCGGAAACTGGACCTGGCAGTGATGCCCCTGTACAGGAACTATCGCCCCAGGTTCAGAAAGAAACACCCAAAGCTGAAACAGTTACTAAAGAACCCCAGGTTGTGAAAAAAGCTGAACCAGCTGATGCTGTAAAAAAAGAAGAAAAAAAGCCTGCCGTTATTACCAGCGATGATGTATTACAAAACGATGCTGCAAAAGGGCTTAAAGCTGACAGCAAGACATTGCTGAGTATTACTGATGGCGCATTCAGGTATTCCCGCATTCCCGGGATTACCATAAAAGAAAATAATGAACAGATCATTGCAAAGATAGAAGAAGAAACACAGCATATTGATACTGGAGAAAAGGGTTTATTTGGCCTAAGCAAACAGGCATCTGACCGTATGGCAAAAATTATTTTAGTGGTTATTATTGTTTTTGTTTTCATCCTCTATCGCATGAGGACCAGAAATACTTCAGGTAGCGTTTTGCGCAGATTTCCAAAATAATACATAATAATACATGAGGTGTACATGAGGGGATTATTGTATAAAGCTATTTTTATAATCTGTATTGTTATTTTTGCTGTTATGCTCATTTTGCCTACAATTGGGAAAAATACTCTGCAGATAGTGTTAAGCCAGACATCCACAGAACAGGATGTACAGGCAATAAAACAGCGGTTTCCTGAATCAAAGTATGCAATTTCAATTAAAGATAAAGAAGTGCTTGTTGAAGGGTATAATCTCAATGTAGCGGTAATGAATGAAATAAAACGATATTCAGGTGTTGTTGATGCAAAGCTTTTGCCACATTGGGCTGAGAAGGCGTTGCTGGCAAAAAAGATAAATTTGGGCTTAGATTTGCAAGGTGGATCGTATTTGGTGTTACAGGCCAATTACCATAAGATTGAAGAAAAAACCGGCAAGCCGCTGACCAATGCCGAAAAAAACGAAATCACCGAGCAGGCACTTGAGCTGCTCCGAAACCGCGTTGATAAATTTGGAGTGGCCGAGCCTTCCATCAGGCCCAAAGGCAATGATGCCATTGAGATTCAGCTTCCTGGTGTTAAGGACCCTGAAAGTGTAAAAAAAGCAATAGGCACAACGGGGCGTGTTGAGTACCGGCTTGTTGATGACACATATACCCAGAAAGCCAATCAATGGCTTAAAGAACATTATGCGGGGAAACCCCTGCCTGAGGATCAGCTTGAACTCAATAAACTTACTGACACAATTAAGAATGCTATAGTGCTTCCTGATTCATTAGAGTTGTTATATTACTATGAACGTAATCCGCAAACTAATAAATTATTCCCGGCATACCCTATAGTCCTTGAAAAGAAGGTTGCACTTGCTGGCAATGACATTAGCAAGGCATGGGTGGCACCGGATGAGTATCAGCAACTATCCGTACATTTTAATACCACACCGGAAGGCGCTGCAAAATTTGCTCAGGTGACAGCTGAAAAAAATCACGGAAGAAAGCTTGCGATAGTTATTGATGATAAGGTCCGCAGTGCTCCTTCAATCAGGGTGCAGATAAATACCGGACAGGCAATCATACAGGGGGATTTTACCTATGAGGAGGTTACGGCCCTTGCACGAATTATTAAAGAAGGTGCATTGCCTGTTGATTTAAAGATTATAGAGGAGCGCACAGTTGGGCCTACACTTGGTATTGATTCTATTCAAAGTGGTGTAAAAGCGTTTATAGTTGGTATTGCAGGTGTTATGCTGTTTATGCTTATTTATTATAAATTTGCAGGCTTAATAGCAGATATTGGACTGTTACTCAATGGTGTTTTTATGTTGGCGTTACTATCGTGGTTGGGATTCACACTTACGTTGCCTGGTATTGCTGGATTTATTTTAACAATGGGTATGGCAGTGGATGCTAACGTTATCATATATGAGCGAATTAAAGAGGAACTGAGAGCCGGAAAAACACCACGGGCAGCAGTTGCTCAAGGGTTTGAGAGGGCATTCTGGACAATCTTTGACTCCAATATCACAACATTACTTTCAGCATTTGTACTATCACAATTTGGGACTGGTCCTATCAAAGGGTTTGCCGTAACTCTTTCCATAGGCATTATCAGTTCAATGTTTGTGGCATTGTATATTACAAAATTTATTTTTGAAACAGTAACTTCACGTGGCTCACTGAAAAAATTAAGTATTTAAGGGGTGGCACCTTGGAAAAGATAATTCCATTTATACGATACAGAATTGTTGCATATGCAATTTCATTGTCTTTATTACTGATATTTTCTGTGCAAACCTATCGCAATGGAGGTTTTAACTGGGGCATTGACTTTGTTGGTGGAATAAAGCTTACTGTAAAATTTGAGCAGGGAGTTGATACTGCACAGATACGTAAGGTTTTGACTCAGAATAAAATCAGTGCTGTCATCCAGCAGGTGGGGAAAGAAGAAGACAATGAATATCTGATTTCAACAAAGCTTGCCAGCCGTTCAGAGAATGTTGAAGAAAGCACCAAAGAATTGAAAGCTGTTATTCAAAATAATTTTAAAAACGTTGAAATATTGAGTATAGAAACAGTGGGGCCGGCAATTGGTGATTTCCTGAAAAAATCAGCCGGTAAACTGATTGCTCTTTCAATTATCATCATGACGTTGTATTTAGCATTCCGGTTTGAATTGAAGTATTCCATTGGAGCAATGGTGGCACTGATTCATGATGTTATACTATCAGTTTTATTCTGCGGATTTGCCGGTATTGAGATTAATATACCGATAGTTGCCGCAATCCTTACCATTTATGGATACTCTGTCAACGACACCATTATTATATTTGACCGTGTGAGGGAAAATTTGCAGATTAAAACCAAACAGACATTCGTTGATGTTATCGATAAATCCATAACGCAGACAATATCACGAACACTGCTTACCGCACTTACCACATTATTTGCTGTATTTGCTCTGTATATGATTGGTGGTGAGGGGCTTAACGATTTTGCCAGTGTTCTTTTATTTGGTATAATTATTGGAACATACTCATCAATGTATATAGCATCCCCCTTTGTTTTATACTGGGAAAAAATGTCGTTAAAAAAAGCGTGAGTTTATGCCTTTTCGGCATACTATTTTCCTGATTGTGTGTATTGCAGCAAGCTGTACTGTCTATGCACAGCCTTCAGGTGATCCCTATGGCTATCATGCTATAGCAGGGTTTGCAAATCAGCTTGTTGAACAAAGGGAATATTACCGCGCATACTATGAATATCACCGGTTACATAATTACTATCCTGCAATGTATCCCTATGATGCCTTTTATATTGCGTCGTTATATTGTCATTACCAGGGCAGGCAATACCAGTGGGTTCTTCAACATGTAAGCAACAATTCCATTTCAAAACCACAAATCTGGATCTTTATGTTTGACAGTGCATTCAATAGTTCATTGATATCACCCCGCATCATGGATGTAGAGTTGCCACAAGGCGCCAATGAAGAATACGAAGCAATGATTCTGAAAAGAAAGCTTGCCTATTCATTACTTACCATGGATAATTACAATGAACTATCGCCCTATACCCCACTTGCAAAAGATTTTGACCTGCAGCGTATATATGAATACAGCAGGTTTACACGGGATAAACTCAAAAATCCACATGCTGCATTGGCGTGGGGTATAGTTCCTGGTGCCGGCTATATATATAGCGATAATACTGAGAATGGGATTATAGCTGCGATAGTTATCGGTGTGTGTGCTGCAGTTACGTATTTTGCTGTGGATACCGGTAACAGTGGCATTGCGTTTGTTACCGGAGCTGCCGGTACATTCTTTTATGGTGGAAGCATTATTGGAGGATACCTGGCTGCAAAGAGAACAAACAATCAGATTATGAAGGAATGGAAATCATATTTAGAAGAAGAATTAAAATTTGCTCAGGACAGAGAAATAATTTTTAACAAATATGGAAAACCTAAAGCACAATGAATACATGACTTTAGCGCTTAAAGCGGCGTTTGGCAAATTGGGGGTAACTTCGCCTAATCCTGCTGTGGGTGCGGTTATTGTTAAAGATGGTACTATTATAGCAACAGGTTCTACTCAGGCCTGCGGGCTTGATCATGCTGAGGTCGTGGCTTTGAAGAATGCAAAGGGTAACTGTAGCGGTGCCACAATGTATGTGACCCTTGAGCCATGCTGCCACTGGGGTAAAACGCCGCCATGCACTGAAGCAATTATACATGCTGGCATTACAAAAGTTGTTATTCCTGCACTTGACCCAAACCCTGCAGTTGCCGGTAAAGGGGTCAGAGCATTGCAGCAAGCAGGCGTTGAGGTGTTATTTTTACAGGAATTTTCACAGGCAGCTATTGATGTAATAAGGCCATTTAAAAAAAGCATTTTGCGGCACAGGCCATTTATTATTCATAAAGCAGCCATTTCACTGGATGGAAGGACTGCAACAGTCACTGGTGATTCAAAATGGATAAGTTCACCAGTTTCAAGGCTATTAGCACACCGCCTGCGTGCTTGTGTTGATACCATCATAGTTGGCAAGGCTACAGTGGAAACAGATAACCCAATGCTTACTGTGCGCTTCAGTGATTTTGCAAGGGAGCATACTCAATTTTATGAAACAAAGCAATACACAGTATCAGGCTATTCCAATAGTTTCATTAATGGGCTGCTTGAATTCTGGAAAGCTGATGTAACGCATGATTTGAAAAAAATAGTGATAGGGCTGCCGCAGTCATTGCATACTATTCATCTAACCAATGATGGCAATGCGTATTTTTTTGTGGCACAAAAGGATAAGGATTTATTTTTAAAACGCGATGATTATGGCATAATAACTAATCTTATAGATTGTGGCAGAATACAGTTTTTACAATCAAATACCGGTGTGGAGCAGATTCACGAGTTGCTTGACATATTGCATACCATGGGTTCTATGATTACTGTGCTTGAAGGCGGGGCAATGGTTGCAGGTTCTTTTTTTGATGCAAATGAAATTGACCAATGCATGTATGTTTATAGCCCAATTCTTGTTGGCAAAGGTAAAAGCGTTATTGAAGGCAAGGGCAGGCAGTTTATTGCCCAATCAATGGCGCTTTATGATGTGACCAGTGTTTTTTTAGGGCATGATATGCTTGTATCAGGTTATAAAGAACGATATCAGTTTGAGGCAGTGTAAATGTTTACCGGCATAATAGAAGAAATAGGAATGGTGCAATCCGTTAAACCATCAGCAAATGGGAAATTAATTTCCATACATGCGCACATGGTAATAGAAGGCACAAAAGTTGGCGATTCAATTGCCATTGATGGAGCCTGTCAAACTGTAACACAGATTGGCAGGGATTACTTCACCGTGTTTGCTTCGGATGTGACGCTTGCTATAACTACGCTTGGTTCATTTAGAACTGGAACCCAAGTGAATCTGGAACGTGCCATGCAGCCGCAGGGGCGTTTAGGTGGGCATTTGGTGCAGGGGCATGTTGATGCAACCGGTAAAATTGTTTCACTGCAAAAATTTCCTGAAGGGCTTAAGGTTAATCTGACTGTGCCTGATAGCATCAGTATGTTTATAGTGCCAAAAGGTTCTATTGCCATTGATGGCATATCACTGACTGTAGTGGACAAAAAAGACACCATAGAGCTATATTGTATCCCGGAAACTATCGCCAATACCACGCTTGCCCAAAAAAAAGTGGGTGATAGTATAAACGTTGAAGTTGATATTATAGCCAAATATGTGTACTATATGCTTCAATCAATAAAGGGTGGCGATAGTTCCCTTGAAAAGAAACTTAAGGAAGAAGGATTCTGGAGTGTGTAATAGCTGAACGATATATAGCCTGAATCACTTCCAATGCTTTATAGCCATCATCCACGCAAAAAAACAAATGAAAAATTTATCATGTAAAGAGATAGTATTTTGAAATATTTTAAATTTCTTGCAATTTATAACAGATGTATTATTAATACTTATGGTACCATTGAATATTGTTGAATTATAGTGTATATTTTATTTCAGAGGAAAATGAATTATGAATAATCAATCTTATAAAGAACGAATCACAGTTGATCCTGATATTATGCTGGGAAAGCCTTTTATTAAAGGTACGCGTATAACGGTTGAATTAATTTTACGAAAGCTTTCCGAGGGGATGACATTTGAAGATATACTTATTGCATATCCTCATATTACAAAGGATGATATCCTTGCCGCCATATCATATTCTGCTGATGTTATTTCTAAGGAGGAATTAATTGCAACTTAAGTTATTGGCGGATGAAAGCCTTGATTTTAGAATAGTTACGGATTTAATGAAAGAGGGTTTTGATGTAATATCAGTATTAAAAAATTATAGAGGAATCTCAGATAAAGAAGTATTAAATTTAGCTAAAACATTCAAAACCATTCTTATAACAGAAGATAGTGATTTTGGAGAATGGGTTTTTGCCCATAAAGAGAATGATATTAGTGTTATTTTTTTACGGTATAAACACGAAGACATTAAAGAGATTTCATCGTCGTTAATCAAGGTAATCAAAAAATATAATGTGGAGCTTTACGGAAAATTTGTTGTTATAACTGTAAAGAAAATACGCATCAGGGAATTATAAAAAAAGATTCATACCGTATAATTATCTTTATATTTTTTATAGTATAATCGTTTTTCCTTTTTCTGCTGAACGATATATAGCCTGAATCACTTCCAATGCTTTATAGCCATCATACCCGCTTGAAGTAACGTGAGAAGGCGTGTGTAAACACTTCTTGGCTTCTTTGTATAGTTTAACAAAATAATCGGGTTTGCCTTTTGGCATTATGGATTTAGGTATTAAATCCTTAAAGCCTGTGTAAAGCTTTGATTTTACAGGTTTATAAAGATGAAGGTAACCATTACCGATAACTATCTTACCTTTGGTGCCAACTATCTGCAATTCAAACATGAAATAATCACGGTGGCCACCAGCTTCAAGAGTTACATGGATGCCTGAGGTGGTAATGCAATGAGCTATCGCATAATCTTCGTATAGTGAATCTTTTGTATAGCGTGTGGTGAATCCCTGAACCTGAGTTATATTGCCAAAAAGGTACTGCACAATATCTACAAGATGCGTGCCATCATGAAGAAGAGGACCGCCACCTGAGCCAGGCTGGTGCGCTTTTGACGGGGTAAAGACAAATCCGTGTACCGATGATATGCTGCCAATTTCATTGATAGCTATAAGTTTTTTTACAAAATTGTACCGGTAATCATAGCGACGTTCATGGTTAATAATAAGTGTAGTATTGTGTTTTTTGCATGCGTCTATTAGTGCTTTTGCCTGCCTGAGGTCAGAAGCAATTGGTTTTTCGCATACTATAACTTTTGCGCCATTTTGTGCTGCTGCAATGCCAATAGGCGCATGGGTTTGTGTCCATGATGCAATGATAACACAATCAGGCTTTTCCTTTTGCAAAAGTGTTTGGTAATCAGTATAACAGTGTGATTGGGGGATTCCTGAAATCTTTGAAAAATGGTGCAACCGATCTTGATTAATATCACAGGCATGGGTTATTGCAAGCTTTGCAGCTTTTGTGCCACCATAATGTGTGCATGGCTTATACCTTAGAGGATCACTTTCAAGAAGAAAGCCAATCCTGCCACAACCAATGATGGCCACCACAGGTTTCATGGAACGCTATAATATGGGAAGATAGGTATTAATTTCATAATCGGTAATGTGGCGATTATACTGGTCAAGTTCATAGTGTTTATTTTCTATAAATAATTCTACCAGTTTGTCGCCCAGTGCATCCCGCATAAGGCTGCTTTTTTCAAATAGCTTCAATGCATCAGACAGGTTTGAAGGCAATGATTTTTCAGCAAAACCCGATTTCTTTTCATTGAGATTATGGGGTTTTGGCAGTGGGTAGTTATGTTCAATGCCTGAAAGCCCAGCGGCAAGAATAGCCGAAAATAGCAGGTATGGGTTGCATGCCGGGTCAGGGTTTCTTAGTTCAACTCGTACTGAATTGGGCTTGTCGGTTCGTGATGTAGTAATACGGATAAGTGATGATGGATTATTTATACTCCATGACAGGTCAATAGGGGCTTCAAATCCATAATTTAACCGTTTGTATGAATTTACCCATTGGTTGGACAACGCAAAAAATTCAGGTGCGTGTTTTAATAAGCCAGCTATGTAGTGTTTAGCAATATCGGAAAGCATGAATTCATCATTATTATCGTAAAAAATATTCACCTCATTTTTGAATAAAGACTGGTGTATATGCATGCCACAGCCGTTGAATTGTGATAGTGGTTTTGGCATGAATGATGCATAGATATTATTTTGCTGGGCTATCTCCTTGGTTGCTGTTTTGAATGTCATAATGTGGTCAGCTATGGTAAGGGCATCATCATGGCGCAGGTCAATCTCATGCTGGCTTGGTGCTCCTTCATGATGTGATGTCTTTACACCAATACCCATTTCTTCAAGGGTCAGTACCATTTGACGGCGAATATCGCTAGCAATATCAAGTGGAGTCAGATCAAAATACCCACCACGGTCAAGAAGCTGGGGTGATTCTGAATTTTTGAATAAAAAGAATTCAATTTCCGGGCCAACATAGAATAAATAGCCTTCATCGGATGCTTTCTTGAGATTTTTATACAGTATATACCGCACATCGCATTCATAGTGGGTCATGTCGGGATTATATATGTAACAGAACATTCTGGCTACAGAATTGCTCTTTGGACGCCATGGCAAAATTTCAAATGTTTCAATATCAGGCATTGCTATCATTTCTTTTTCGGTTTTACGTACAAATCCATGTATTGTAGAACCGTCAAAGCGCACCCCTTCCTCTAAGGCATCCTCAAGTTCGTTAATAGTTATGGCAAAACTTTTTAAAAACCCTAATATATCAGTAAACCATAACCTTATAAACTTTACATCATTATCATGTGCTGTTTTTAAAATGTATTCACGATTTTCCACTATCGTATACCATTCCTCTTAATCCCGTGTATTGAAGCTATCCTGAAAACAGCTTCATAGTATTCTTCTTTTGAAATCTTTCCTTCGGCCATTTCTTCATACAGCAGTCTCAGGAGCAGATAAAACATACACCGCCTCCTTTGCATTAATATGTGCTTCTGTAGTATTAATCGGTCTGAAGGTGTAATGAAATTACAGGTAGTACGGCTTATTTTGTCAATTAAAAGCTTATATATATGAGTAAAATAAAAATGATAAGAAGGAGCACAAACAATGATATTATTACATATGTTAACTTTGAAAAACCAACATCCTCATAGGTTGTTGATGCAGATGAAGGTTTTGGTGGGGATTTGGGTATTGATTTTTGTGTTAAAGGTCCATCAATGATGGGGTCATAAAGGCGTAATTTAACCTGGCGTTCATCTTCAATACACTTGCCATAAATACCAGGGCCTATACGGGTAAGTATTTCAATAGGCTCATTCTTCCCATCAGATTTTATATCTATGACTTCTGTGGCTATTGGCTTTATATGATTTTCAACACGTAAGCCCAATAAATCAATGAAATAATTTGTCCTGTCGGTATTTGGTATGATTTTTGTCATTATTTTGTCGCCAACTTTTAGTTCGTAGATAGGTTTGCCTTTTACAGGGGCCAAAATGGGCTGTATATTCAATATAACAGCACCCTCTTCCAGTTCGGCTTCAGCAGCCTGTGATTTTTCCTCAGGTTGTGTATAGCGTTTTTCTTTTGTCTGGGCAAATTCTTCAGCGGTTACTTCCTGAATGCTTGTTTCAAGGACAAGGTTTTTATCATGTATAACCCTGTTGATGGTATCAAATAGAAATGTATCAATGCTATCGTAATCGTAATTGTTTGCATAATCATATAGCTGGTTAGTTTTAATATCCTCGCTTGCGATTTCTTTGAAATTATCCATTATTGAGGTGGTTAAATTTGCGTTAAAGTTGCCTTTCCACTTAAGTTCCAGGATCACCTGTTCATATTTGTCCCATGGAAGATGTGGTTCATTTTCATAGATATTAGAAAAGGTTGAAACGGCAACATTGTATGTGTCAATATGCCTATCCTGATTAAAGATAATAATAAAAAGCCCGTATAAATTCATGGAAAGGGCTTTGAAACGTCCTTTAATAATAATTAAATGGTCGCTAAAAAGATTGTCATTGTCACTTTCTATAGCCATAAACTATTCCACACAAATAATATGTATATATATAGTATCTATCGGCATGTATATATGTTTTGCTATAAATATTGATAACTATCGCTTAATAAAAAATGATGTATACAATATAGTGCCATAGATTATAATAATATTGTCAATATAAAAATTTTTTATTTGATTAATTTTGCATATATATTCTTTATATAAAGAGAAATAAAATAAAAAAGCTTTGATGAGATAATCTATGAAAGGGATGGAATTGCTTACTGACCTGTACGAATTGACCATGATGCATGTCTACATGAAAACAGGCATAATACATAACTATGCCATTTTTGATATGTTCTTCAGAAAGAATCCTTTTAATTCGGGCTATGTTGTGTTTGCCGGATTGGAGCAGCTTATTGACTATCTGGAAAACCTATCATTTTCAAAGGATAGCATTGACTATCTGTATTCATTGCGTACTTTTTCTGATGATTTTTTGGATTATTGCAAATCGTTTCGTTTCACCGGGAGTATATATTCATTCCAGGAAGGAGATGTAGTTTTCCCTGAGGAACCAATAATCAGGGTGGAAGCTCCATTAGGTCAGGCTCAACTTATTGAAACGGCATTGCTTAATTGCATAAATTTTCAGTCGCTCATTGCAACAAAAGCAGCACGGGTGTGTTTAGCAGCAAAAGGCAGGCAGGTGATTGAGTTTGGATTGCGGCGAGCTCAGGGGCCTGACGGTGGCTTAAGTGCAAGTCGCGCTTCGTTTATTGGTGGGTGTATTGGCACATCCAATGTTCTGGCTGGGAAAATGTATGGCATACCAGTTAAAGGCACCCATGCACATAGCTTTGTTATGGCGTATAATACGGAAATTGAAGCATTTAATAGTTTTACAAAAGTATTCCCTGAAAGCTCAATATTGCTTGTGGATACCTATGATACACTACACTCGGGTATTGTTAATGCGATAGCAGCTGCAAAAGAGCTTGAAGCCAGTGGTAAACGACTAATAGGCATCAGGCTTGACAGTGGTGACCTGGCAGATTTAAGCAAGAAGGTGCGAAAGTTACTGGATGATGAAAACTTAGAATATGTAAAAATCGTTGCTTCAAATGACTTAGATGAATTTAGGATTGATGAATTGCTGCAACAGGGAGCTCCCATCGATGTCTTTGGAGTGGGAACAAGGCTTGCAACAGGCTACAGTGAATCAGCCCTTTCCGGAGTGTATAAAATGGCTGCAATAGAAAAAGACGGGGCATTAATCCCCAAAATGAAAGTATCCGATGAAATGTCAAAAGGCACAATCCCTTCAAGGAAAAATGTATACAGGTATTATGATTCAGGCAATACCATGTGTTTTGATATTATATGCCAGGATGATGAGGTTGTGCTGGATGGCGATGTTTATGATATAAAAGGCAACAGGTTTGCTGTTGATAGAGATCTTGTTTACCGGTGCATGCATACGCCTATTGTTCAGAATGGAACAGTAGTATATTCAAAGCCGTCACTACAGGAAATTCAGCATCATTGTATTGCCAGCTTACAATCACTCCCCGAATCCCTGAAAGATTTATATGCTCCGGGTGAATATCAGGTGTACATAAGCCCAAAGCTTTTCCATTTAGTGGAATCTATGAGGACTGCAATTCATAAGAAAATTGATTAAATTAAGAAAAATTTTAAATAATACATACTTCCTCTACTAAAGCTGCGGGTAAATATGTACTTTTGTATGAAATTATTATTCGTGATAAATGATGAAATATATTTTTAAAATATAGTTGAAGTTATTGACTTATATACTATAATATGGTGTCATATTAAAAGAGTATTGATATATCTAAGTAATCTTTTAGAACTCTGGCTTGAATGTATTTTAAAGGAAGGGTTAGGAATATCAATATGATAATAAATTCTGGATAAAGCTTATCCTGGCTCATATCAGAATACAGTATAGTGTATATTAAATCCTATTCTTAGTGGAGGTTTGTACAAACATATGAACGGTGAAGCATTAAACAACAATCAACGCACGATAACCAAAAGTTTAGTATTAAAAGTAGTGATTGTTGCTTTGATTGTTATTTTTGTATTATGGTTAATTGTTAATATTAAGGATTATGGGAAGGTTAATCTGATTATTTCAAATGAGGAAATTACATCAAATGATCAGGTTTCTGTACAGAAATTTAAAGATAATGACAAAATATATTTTTTTGTTGATAGAATTATTAAGCCATCTCTAGACTGCAATGCGGTTACCATTGTAATAGATTATTATGAAAACAACTCTTTTACGCATTATAAGCAAATTACGTTTGAAGTAGATAAACACTTTAAAAATTTAAGCACATATATACCTCAACAGTATTTTAAAAGAAACGGGAAATATCAGCTAAAAGTGTTGCTTGATGGCAAGCTTATGGCAACAAGGGAATTTGAAGTAGAAAAATAAATGTCTGAAGGTGTGCAATGAAACGATTTTTCATCTTATTTATTTTTTTTACATGTTCAATTTCTGTAAATAGCTTTGCTGACCAGTTGACTGCTGACAGGGCTATCCAGGAAAATAAGGAATTTATAGAATTTATGGATGTGCCCATATCAAATTTTGGCGAGAAGTATAAAGAAACATTTAAAGATATTTATCAGATACATTTTAATGCTGAAGTAGCATATTTACAGTCAGATTATAACAGGGCATTCAGTAATGTTTATGAATCACAGAAAAAGCAGGCTGATTGTTATTCACAGGTAGTGCGCGATTACCTTAATGAAACAAAGAAGTTTTTAGATTCAATATCGCCCGAGGTGATTAAATCCAAAAACAAGAAGGCACGGTTATATCTTAATTTGGCATACAGGGACCGTGAGGTTGCACGCACCCATCACACAGTTGCAGATGCATCAAATCCTAAATTGTGTTCAAATAAGATCTATAAATACATTGAAGCCATTAAGGTATTGCGCCGTGCACGCAGGTACGGTTTTTTAGCTATGTTTGAGTCACAAACTGATGAAACAAAGAAAAAGATCTATAATCACCTTTTTGAAATTGAGCGTGAAAAAGGGAATTTATTTTATGTCAGGTTTATTTCAAAAACAGAGCAGGAAATAATTGACGAGATGCAGAAAGAATATTATGATGTGCAAATAACGCCTGCTAATACTCAGGTTTCAAAACAGGAAGACACGTACGAAAAGCGAATAGAAAAACGAGCGCGTTTCAGGGATGAGCGAAGGGTTGCGGAATATCTTTTAACTGCAGAGTTTGAAAAAGCTGAGCCCATTATCCGTGATTATGTTAAGGATTTCAATTTTAGCCTTATAACAGCTTCAATAGAATATCTCGTGGTGAATAAATCGCCAATAGTTGGTACTTATACGGTTGAGCAATTAAAACGTTTTCATGATGACAATTATTCCCGTTACTACAGCCCTTCTACACTCAATGCGTTTGCTAGTGATATGAAAGTTGTTGATGCCATAGAAAAACAGCCTGAAACTTCTGAAGTTCCGAAAGCTGATGAAACAAAAGAAAAGCCAAAGGCAGATAGTAAACAAAACTGATATAACATTTGTAACAATCAAGTTTATTTTTTGGGAACTATCGCACATAAAAATGTACAGGAAGGCCTTACATGGACAATTCTGAGTTGCTCAATTCAATACACAGGAGAATGATGAATGAATTGCTGAATCGTTCTCAGGGCAGGTCAAGTGCTCCGCAACTAAAAGAGATTATTGCTATAGACCAGAACCTACGCAAGGAAATTGCAGACCTGTATACACGGCTGGTGGATCTGGGCGACAAAGAGATGGCAATAAATATTTTGTCTGATCATGTTGCCATTATGGTAGAGATGATAGTTAGCTTTAAAAGCGAGAAATAAGAAATATTCTGAAGGTGCGGTTATGAAAAAACTCATCATTAATGTTTTTCTTGGGATATTACTTGTAGCATGCTCGCAGGAAGAATTTGGTGGCCTTGGGATAGAAGTGCCTGCTGGCACTGAAAAGGTCAGTAAAAGCAGGCCATTTGTTATAGCAAGTGTGTATGAGGGCGGCACAGGGTATCAAGCCGGGCTTAAAGAAGGCGACATTATTATTTCAGTTGACGGGGTTCCCCTTGAGGGATTGCAATACGATTACATTGTTACTAATTTGCTCCGTGGCAAGGTTGGAAGTGTAGTGACGCTGGAAATACAAAGAGGCGACAACCTTATGTTGTTTAGAGTTATGCGTGGCAAAATTGTCTTAAAATAAAACACCATGAAGAAAATTATAGATACCATTATAATAGCCTTTTCAGCTCTTTTCTGGATTGTTATTGTGGCAGATAGTATATACTGGTTTTTCTTCTGAAATAATTATGTGTGTTAGGTAGGGTTGATAATGGCTCAGAATATTGTAGCCAAGGTTAAGGACTCAATAGAAAAAATGCCACCACTGTCCCCGGTGGTGCATAAAATAATTATTGTGGCAAATGATGTAACATCATCCGCACAGCATTTAACTGATGTTATTCAGCTTGATCCTGTGCTGACTGCAAAAGTTATACGCATGGTCAACTCTGCATATTTTGGCCTCCCGCAGGAAATCAAGTCTTTAAAGCAAGCAGTGGTTATGCTAGGCATTAATACTATAAAAAATGTTGCGTTATCATCTGCTTTAATGGGAAAAATTGCCTTAAAAAAAGGGATACTTGACCCGGAAGAGTTCTGGAAACATTCTATTGGAGTAGCTGTTGCTTCTAAACTCATTGCCCAGCGGTTGGGTGTTGACAAAAAGCTTTTAGAAGAATTTTTTATTGCCGGGCTTATCCATGATATAGGCAAGGTTTTAATGAACAATTTTTTCCCTGATGAAATGAAACAGATAATTGAAACATCGCAGTCAAAAGGCGGATTAATTATTGATATTGAAAAAAATGTTCTGGGGTTAACACACGAGGAGATAGGCATTGCAATAGGGAAAAAATGGAATTTTGAAAATAATCTGCTTTATGCAGTAGGGAAACACCATATCCCTGTCCTCAAAGGTGATTCAGCCATCTATTCAATGGTGGTCCATATAGCAGATACATTTGCCAAGGTGTTAAAAGTTGGATTCAGTGGAAATTATGTTATTGATGCTATTGATGAAGCAATATGGCAAACACTTGGATTGACAGAGGAGATGGTTCTTGAGGCATTGTCTCCTTTGAGTGATGAGATACAAAAGGCAAAGTTATTTCTACAATGAGTTCGCTAACCGTAACATTCTGGGGTGTCAGGGGTTCTATACCTGTTCCCGGGCCCGATACTATGAAATATGGTGGGAATACTGCCTGCCTGGATTTGCGCTCAGATGCCGGGGACTGGATAGTGTTTGATGCAGGTACCGGACTTAGAGTACTGGGTGAATCACTTGATCTATCAAAAAATTATACGGTTAATTTATGCATTTCACATCCTCACTGGGATCACATTAATGGATTTCCTTTTTTTCCTGTAATTTATATTCCGGGAAATACTGTAAATATTTATGGCCCGGGGACATTTGAAAAAAGCTTAGAGGAGATAATACGGGGCCAGATGCAATACAGTTATTTCCCTGTACGTACTGATGAGTTGCGTGCCACACTTAATTTTTATGAAATAAAAAATAACCAGTTCACTGTTGATAACTTCATAGTATATACTCACCTTCTCAATCACCCGGTAACGTGTTATGGCTATAAGGTTGTATATAATGATAAAGTTTTTGTTTATTTAGGGGACAATGAACCATACTATAATGTGTATAAAGATAATGACCCGGAAGTAATGCAATTTGCAAAGCAGATGAATGAGCAGCTTATTGAATTTGTCAAAGGAGCGCATGTTCTGGTATCAGATGCACAGTATATTCCGGCTGAATATCCCAAGAAGACCGGTTGGGGGCATAGTACCACTCATCACGTCATCAATTTAGCACTTAAGGCAAAAGTGAAAACGTTATTTTTATTCCATCATGAACCATTAAGAAAAGATAAGGAATTAGATGCGATAGTTACTCATTACAGGAACGTGTTGCAGAAAAAGGGCCTTTCACTTGAACTGTTTGCAGCAGCTGAAAGGCAATCCTATACATTTTAGTCATTCATATATAATTGTATTGCGCCCTGAATTTTTTGCCTTGTATAGGTTGTCATCCACTTTTTTTATAATATCATCAACTGTTTCAAACCTGCCTAGCATATCCTTAATAGATACGATGCCAATACTTGCTGTTACTTTAAAATTGAGATTGCGGTAAGCGTGTTCAGTTTCCATTATTTCCTGTTTCATGCGTTTTGCAACATTCATTGCATCATCGGGTTTTGTTTCAGGCAATATGACCATGAATTCTTCGCCACCGTACCTGAACGCTAAATCTGAATCACGAAGCTGGTTTATTATGATTGATGATATCTTGCGCAGGACAATGTCACCAACCTGATGCCCGTAATTGTCATTTACAGCTTTAAAGTGGTCAATATCCAGCATCAAAAGCGATAAATCGCGGTTATAGCGTTTAGACCGTTTAAATTCCAGTTCAATCTGCTCTATAAAGTAGCGCCTGTTATAAAGCCCTGTTAACGGATCGGTTATTGAAAGCCATTTCAATATTTCAGTGCGCTGTTCAACCATCTCTTCAAGGTTATTTGAATATTTTTCTAATAACTTTTTTGATTCAATCAGTTCATTAACTATGGTATCCTTTTCACGTAACAGTGAATCTGACTTTTCTTTAAATTGTTCAAGCCCATGTGTCAGCCTGATGAGAAGTTCCTTTGAGAAAGGGTCAGCAGGGGTGAATGGTGTATTAATCAGTGACTGTATTGAGCTTAGTAAACGAGTAAAAGGTTTTGCAATAAATGCTACAGCAATTAAACCGGCAATAATAGTTATTGCAATGATACCGGTAATAGTGGTTGTATTAAAACTGATCGCTTTATTTATATAAAGGAATAGCGAGACAGCTCCTGACAAGAATGAATTATACAGAAGGATTTTAATCACCAATGTAATGCTCATGTCATGGCGCATATATTGAGTGCCTTATCAATCATAAAGGCTGTTGCAAATGCCTTCAATAAGCGATATAACGTTTTTCCCTAAATCAGGGATATAATAGCCGCCTTCTAAAATGGCAAATATATGGCCTTTACAGTAATCTTTGGCATGTTTTCCTGCAATCTGCCCGATTGTATAATAATCCTGTGTTGATAGGTTTGCGCCCCAATCTTTGATGTACTGGTCAAATCCTGCACTGATGCCCAGAATATCAGCACTGCCGCATTGTTGTAACCGCATTTTTGTTTCGTTGATAAAATCAAGAGGGTTTGAGGACTGGATATTTAACACGGGCACATTAACGTTAGATTTAAAAATAGTATCAGTTCCGTCGCCAAAATGCAGGTCAATATCAAGAATAATTGCTTTTTGAATAATGGAATCGGCTATCAACCGTTTTATGGCAATGCCCATATTGTTAAAATAGCAAAATCCCCAGTTGTGATCAGGATTGGCGTGATGACCCGGAGGGCGTATGACTGCAAAGCTGGGTTTGCCTTCCATAGCTAGTCGCGCAGCGGTAAGGGCACCGCCGGCAGAAAGTTTTGCAACCTTGAAACGCACTTCATCCTGTTTTTCCATATTAAGCAACCCTTCAGAATGGCAAAGGAGTATATCGTCGTCGGTGCAGCTTTCAGGTTTAATTATCGGGTAACTATCGCCCAATTCCTTCATTATGTGCCGTACACGTTCCGGTTTTTCCACCGATGCGGTAACGTAATTGGTAGTATATGCAGGGTCATAAATAACATAAAACGGGCGTTCCATAAAGTTACTCCTTATGTGTTTCTATTTATATGATACGAGAGGAGGAAATAAATGTCAATTGAGTTTTTAAAACGGGCGTTCTTTTACATTGAATTGCCAAAGCTCAACTAACTTTTCAAATTCTTTGTCTTTGGGTTTGCCTTCATAGGCTTTGTTGCGCCGTTTTATAAGGTACATAACGGTACTGTCTTCAAGTAAAAATTTTTCCCCTAATGCATTGAGCTTGCGGATACAATAATTAAGATTATAGGTTTGAAAATCACCAATATGTTGCGATGAGGCGATAGTTGGCTCAAACTTCATTAACAGTTCAGTAAAATATAATGCAAGCCGCCATGAATCGGTACTACCGCTTAAACCAGCTTTGAAGTACATGCTCAGCTTTTCATATAAATTAATGTTGTGGTAGTATGATTCAAATACAATTGATATTAATTCAGGGAAAAGATTGGTAATTTCAATTATATCGATGGGTTCATTGCGGCTTATAAAGTACTCAAATATCTTTTTGCTGGTATCATTATCAAGAGGCTCCGGATCAATAAGTTCCACAAACATGTCCTTTATTATAGTACGGACCTTGCCTGCTTTTTTCAGGTATATCTCTATCTCAACCGGCTCTACGTAATAGTTTATAGTATCCTTAACTTCCATGAATGGTAACAATGCCTTTACTTGATGTTTATTTTGGCTTTCAATTCATTCATCTTGTGTATTAATCCTTTAACCTTTTCCCTGTGCTTTTCATTCAGGCTTGCGCTTAAGGCTTTTTGTGCCAGAGTTTCATCTATTACGCCTTTATCAATTTTTTTCTCTAACTCATCAATTAATGTATAAAAAGAAATGTAAAGATGAAATAATTTCTTTTCTGATATGCCCCACAGGGTGTCACCGGGCTTAACTATGACAATTTCACCATCTAAAAGAATAAATCTGTTACCCGGGTAAATCCAGTGTGGATTTTTTTCTTTAAGGCTTTTTATGTCTATACGGCTGTAGCCATTCTTTACTGCAACATCATTGGCATAAAAAAAGATATCCCTGTCAGAAATATGGATGGCATATTTTTTTGTGAGGTATTCAATATAACGTGCTTGCTTTTGGCGTTCCAGTTTTTCCTGATACAATGTAAACGCATGGTAGCTTCCAAATATAATAACTGTAATAAAAGCTAACGCAACCAGGGCAACTGCAGCTTTTTTCAATGCAGCTAATCGTTTTTTCAACTTTTCTTTAGTAATGAGTGATAAATCAAGTTGTTGTGTTTGGGTAATTTCTTTTTTCCGTTTGTTTATTGCTTTTTCTATGCTTTTAGCTTCTTTTGCAATTGCACTGTTTTTTTCATAGAACAGGTCTAACAGCAATTCTAATCGTTTGCGGTCTTCAATGATACGATTAAATATATCCGGCAGTGCGCTGCTGTTGGGTATTGATGTATCATCTAATCTTTCGATGGCATCAAATGGAAATGTGTTGTCAATGTCCACCTGGTCATATACCATATATGCGTATGTGTCATACAGCATAATAGTACATTTATAAGTATGTTCCTGTGGTAGCGTTTGTTGTGATTTATAGAGTATTTTTTCAATTCGTTTGTAGGTATCTCTATCAGGTGTTGTGTGCAGTAGCACGCGCAGTGTTTGCATAATGTTATATATTTCTTTGGGCGATAGTATATGGATAATGTTTTCTACCTGAGAAAAGTCATTGTTTTTAATTGAAATTGCTGCTTCTTTATTGCAGTATGAAAGCATATCGGATAATAATTTTGAAGTGTCATCATAATAGCGAATATCATATTGCTGGACAGGAACACAGTGTATAATATCTTTAACAGGGATAATTTCCTTGTGCTGATTAATAATTGCGATAGGTTTAATATTTGATAATAGCAATGCAGCCTTAGTATATATTGCATCTTCTACGATGTAGAGATTTGCTTGTGTTTCTGATGCCTGATTCAGGGCATTAGGGTCGCAAATATATACTATGGTTACATCTTTTGTTATTGGCTTTACATTCTTAATGGTGATTATGCAGTTGTGTGAGGATGCAATATTTTGAATTGTGATGCCTTCAGGATTATCACACACATAACTTTTAGATGGTTTGTGATGTATTGTACATTGGTTAAAAAGCTTTTGCAGTAGCTTAACTTCATCATCATTGTTATAAAATACCCGCAGCCTTCCTCCTGTTGCGTTTTTCCATTTAACCAGTGGAACCAGTGGCATGGTATTTGTGTTGGTTATAATAATATCGCGGATATTGGCAGGGTCAATCTGAAGTTGGCCAAATGCACTGTAGTAGTGCATGGGAATACCAACACTGCTGAACAATTTATTTTTATAAAGCATGACTGCATTGCTCGTTACCACAAAGCCACTGCTGGCATACCGTTTGTTGTTTGCTAATCCGGAAAGCTTATCATGTACCAGCACATCACCAGGATATTTCTGGTGGATTTCCTTTAAGTCAAACATCGTTTTCTGGTTGTGGAGTATTTTAAAGTTACTATCGGTATAAAAAACCCCTAAGAATGTTTCCCTGTCCGAGATGATCTGCTCTTTGGAAAGTTCCGGTATATCCTCTTCAATGTCAACAATGGTTGCATTATTGAGGTCAAGCCCAAATAGTTTCTGGAATTCCAGGTAGCGCTTTACAATAAGTTTACTGCCAATATACCGGTTTGTGGAAAGGTAGCGTGGGTCAATGTTATATTGTTCATTGGCAGGATTGCCGGTTATAAGGTCAGTGATGATGATATTTTCAATGAGCGGGATGACACGTGGTGTCAAAGCCATACTGTTGCCGATGCGTATAAATGGCTTTTCATCCCGGGTAGAATCACCGGTAAAGACAATAAAACATTCGGGTGAAATAATAAATAACCTGTCATCATCGTTTTTAATTATCTGGTTAAGTTCCATAACCCTCCATTGCCATAAGGTGAGTTGATGTTTTAAGATTTGCAATAAATTCATTATTAGTTTTTGCGTTCAGTATTTGCGATACTACATTTGGATTTGAACATAGTTGAGCTATTTTTGATATGATAAAAATTTGCACATCATTATCATGTTGAGGTGTAATAACCATAAAAATTACCTTTGCAGGTTTGCCGTCAGGAGCATCAAAATCCAACCCTTGTGGATTGGTTGCACATACAACTACTGGTTTTTTGCATTCTACAAGACGTGCATGTGGTATGGCAACATACTGGCCAATACCTGTACTCATTAGTTGTTCACGTTCAATAATGGCATGTCCTACCTGTTGTGCATCATATCCATATCGGCTTTGTATGTGTTGTGACAATTGTTGTATTAATTCATTGCGATTGGTGCATGCGCAATCCGGAATATAATTATTATCTAAAAGTTCAATGAGGGAAACTTCCTCTTTAGGCTTAAGTATTAATTTTAATAAAGGTCCTGACAAAAGTGAGGTTGCAATGGCCATCACAACTATTGAAGAGTATGTTGTGGCATTAATAATCCCATATTGCAATGCAAAGATACCAACAATGATTCCCATGGTTCCGCTGGTGCTCATCCCGATCCCGATGGCTAAGGAATCGGTGTATGTATTATTGCTGATTTTTCCAGCAATCAAGCATGCAATTATATTTGAAATAACCACAACTAATGTAATTAAAAACGATTGGACCAGCGATAGCTGTGTAATAAGATTAATCCCCAACCCAATAGAAACAAAAAAAAGCGGTGAAAAGAAGTTGTCAATGAATTGATTAATAATTTCTTTAGTATGTGCGTTAAGATGAGGGGAATCGCCCATTATGATGCCGCCCATGAATGCACCCAGAAATGCATGGATGCCAATAGATTCGGTCAATGATGCTAAAAACATTGATAATACCAGGCACAATGTTATAACGCCACCTGGCCACTCCGTTCGTGCCTGTACGACGGGAAGTAATTCATTAATGACATACCGGAAAATTGTTAAAATGACAATTGTTATAAATATTGTCAAGCCCAATGATGTTAGGATGGAAACAATGGCAATAGAGCCCGTTTCAACTGTTTTAATTAACGATGAAAAGAAAATCCATCCAATTATATCATTTACCATTGCAGAGGTTAAAATTATCATTCCTAAATCAGAATGGAATATTTTAACATCCAGTAGTATTGTGGCAATTACCGGTAATGCAGTAATAGCAGTGACAATAGCAAAGAAAAGGGACGTTGGCAGTGATTTATATGTGCCTGAAAAAGCTGGAATATACCACGACACAACAAAACCTGCAATACATGGGATAAGTATGGAAAATAAACTTACGGCAGCAATAGACTTACCCTGTTTAAAAATTGATGACAGCTCCACTTCAATGCCAACTTTCACCATAATAAATATTAAGCCTAAAAATACGATTCCCCTTAAATACCCGGTTGAAGGAAACAGCCAGGTAAAAAAATTGGGAGCCAGATGGCCAAAAAAAGTAGGGCCAAGCAGGATTCCTGCAATAATCTGCCCTATAACAGCAGGCATTTTAAAACGACTAAAAAATTCACTGAAAACCTTAGCAACAATTAGCATGATGCTAATTGAGACCAGTAATGTTAATATTTCATTTGAAGATATATGCATTGTGATTCCACAATACTTTGAATTATATTCTAACTATATATAACTGCAAGAATTTTTGCCGGGCTGTCAGTTGCAGTATCAACCCGGTGAGGCACTATTGAATCGTAATATATGCAGTCGCCCGGATACAATATATCGGAATAATCAGCTAATTGTATTTTTACTTCACCTTCAAGGACATAGATAAATTCCTCACCTTCATGACTATATGGCTGGCCGGCGGTAACTGGTTCAAGTGTTACAATAAACGGCTCCATGTGGCGGTTAACTTTTTCAGGTGCCAGAGATTCATATGTGTATCCATAGCGAACTCCTTCTTTTGATGCAACGCGTGAGGTAATTTTTCTTTCGCTGCTTCGAACAATAGTAAAAGGAGCTTGAGTGTTTTGTCCAAAAAACCTTCCCATTTCTAAGTCAAGGGCGTGAGCAATCTTTATTAGAGCTCCCAAAGGTGGAGAAATAAGATGATTTTCAATTTGGGAAATAAAAGCGGATGAAAACCCTGTTTTTTCTGCTAGTTCGGTGAGCGAGATACCTTTTGCTTCGCGGAATTCTTTTATTTTTTCGCCAACTCTGATTTCACTCATACGTGTGCTCCTACTATTAATAATTGGTATGTAAAAAATGGTGCAGGCTTTTACTCACTGTAGTACTCAAGTCAAAAAAGTCAAACAGAATAATAGTGTTGTATGAGAGGTATTGCAAACAGCCTATGAGAAATAGGAGTGAATTGTATGCAAGTTTTTATCAGCAGGAAGTTGATCTGCTAATGTTTGTTTTAATTTGTTAATATCTTGCATAGTAATGTTTTCAGGGACAGGATAGTGCTCTTTGAATTGGCGCAAAATATTAATAGAATGTATAAAGAGTGTATAGTAATACCAGTCTTTGAAAAGCCGGGCTGCATACTCAATTTCTTCAGGGGTTAAAATTTCTTTTGCAATACATGAAAAATATTTGCAGGTATAATTATTAAAACAGTCAAATCGCATATCCTCTTGTGTTGTTTCAGGATAAATTGCACAGCCAATAGTACCATCATCAAGAAGTATCACAAATGGGCATTGAATGCCATCCTGGTATAATTTAGGGAGTGTGATGATAATGCTTTCATCAATAGTGCTAAATGGGTAGTATGAGCCCGTAAGATTGCTTCTACTGGCTCTGAGGCAGTTTGCAATGTAATCACTGCTATAAAGCTTAAATAGTTCACGGCGCTTTTTAAAAAGCGCATGAATTTCTTCAAAAGGTGCATTGTAATTATGGCTTCCACAGCACAGCGCACATGAAGCACCATGCCCTGGACGGCAAAGGTTTAGAGTATTCATAGTAGCCTTTTTGTATAAAGTAATTTTATGACATTTTTGTATCAAGAAAAATATTAAAGGCATAATAAAAAAGCAGCCTTTCTAAAGCACGCTTGCAAAGGTTAATATTAAACAATGAAAAGACTTTTACTTGTACTTTTTATTTATATCTGCCATAACAAAATAGTGCGAAAATAATTGGGGAAAAATAGATTGAGTGTCAAGCACGCAATGACAGTTTAGTCAAGTAAAATGGGCTAATCTCCTGAAGCCCCTTTTCCCCTTGTGAAGATACAATAACCTACGACGATTACGGCAGGCGGGTGGCAATAGACAACCCTGATACCGGAAAAACCCAGTGGTGGTATGATGATGCGGGCAATATGATAGCCAGGCAGACAGCCAATTTGCAA
>Ga0209381_1000709_pt1 | contig 71905 bp, 60 predicted proteins | sample DewCreD2012metaG_FD_184111 | JGI IMG/M metagenome (GOLD analysis project Ga0209381, IMG submission 184111) | Hot spring sediment bacterial and archeal communities from British Columbia, Canada, to study Microbial Dark Matter (Phase II) - Dewar... ... | reverse complement strand
AAACGTCACCTTTATTGATATAGTCAACAATATCGGAGAAGATTTTATTTTCAATTTCTCCGGTTGCTCTATTGAGTACCATAAGTTTTGCTTTGTCGCGCGGATAAACCGGGTTTTTTGCAATTGCAGTTTTAGGCAAATTATATTTAAAATCTGATAACTTCATTTATACTCCTTTTATTTTCTTTCAATCCCTCACTTAATGGAATTGTTGTATTCACTTAGATATTATCAGCCCTCCCTATAATAAGGGAGGGCTGATGAAGCAGTTTATCTTTTCTTACTTGTTTTTTTAGCTACAGCTTTTTTTGCTTTGGATTTACCAGACAACACTTCACGTGCAACTGCTTGAGCCGCAGCCAATCTTGCTATCGGCACTCTGAATGGTGAACAACTTACATAATTCAAACCAATTTTATGGCAGAATTCAACAGATTTTGGTTCACCACCATGTTCACCGCAAATACCAATTTTAAGGTCTGGTCTTGTTGCTCTACCGCCCTCAACAGCAATTTGCATCAATTTACCAATTGCATCTTGATCAATTGATTCAAATGGATCACCAGGAAGGATTTTCTTTTCGAGATAATCTGGTAAGAAGCCTCCTATATCATCACGAGAAAATCCAAAGCCCATTTGAGTTAAGTCGTTTGTGCCGAACGAGAAGAATTGAGCAACTTCTGCTATTTTGTCAGCGGTTAAACATGCTCTTGGTATTTCAATCATAGTACCTGTTAAGTGAGGTATTTTCTTCAAACCGAATTTTGCACAGACTTCATCATGTACTTTATTAATAATTACGTACTGATGTTTGATTTCGTTAACATGGCAAGTAACAGGAATCATAATTTCTGGGAATGGTTTCTTACCTTCTTTCATTAACTCAGCGGTTGCTTCAAAGATTGCGCGGACTTGCATTTCGGTAATTTCTGGATAAGTAATTCCCAAACGCACACCGCGATGTCCCATCATCGGGTTATTTTCGTGAAGTGAATCAGCTCTTTCATTTAATTCATCTAAAGAAATTCCTAAACTTGCAGCAAGTTTTTCTCTTTCATCTATTCTATTCGGAACAAATTCATGAAGCGGCGGATCAAGTGTTCTGAATGTAACAGGATAACCGTCCATTGCTTCTAATGTTCCTTTTACATCTCTCAATACATAAGGGAATAATTCATCAAGAGCATTTCGTCTTTCGGTTTCGGTTTTGGAATGGATCATTTTTCTTAATTTGAAAAGAGGTTCTTCTGAGTTTTTACCATAGAACATATGTTCGGTTCTGAATAATCCAATTCCTTCTGCTCCAAATGCACGTGCTTTAGCAGCATCTTCAGGAGTATCTGCATTAGTTCTTACCTTAAGTTTTCTAACCTGATCGCATAATTTCATAAATGCCTGGAAGTCCGGATTCTCTTCGGCTGCTTTTTTCATCGGTAATTCACCTAAGTAAACAGCACCTTTTGAACCATTAAGAGTTAACCAATCACCTTCTTTAACAGTAATATCACCAACAGTAAAATATTTTTCGTCGTAATTTATTTTAATAGAACCGGCACCAACTATACAGCATTTTCCCCAGCCACGTGCGACAAGAGCAGCGTGCGAAGTCATTCCACCTCTTGCTGTTAAAATTGCTTGTGCAGCTCTCATTCCTTCAATATCTTCAGGATTAGTTTCTTCACGGACCAAGATAACTTTTTTGCCTTGTTTAGTCCATTCAACAGCATCGGTAGCAGAAAATACAACTTGACCGGCTGCGCCACCTGGACCGGCTGGTAATCCTTTGGTAAATGGTTTTGTAGAAAGTTCATGAGCAGGATCGATTATTGGGTGTAATAATTCATCTAACTGAGCAGGATTAACTCTTAATATAGCTTCTTCTTTTGTTATTAGTTTTTCTTTATACATATCAAGAGCCATTTTTACAGCAGCAGGTCCGTTTCTTTTTCCAACACGGCATTGTAACATATAGAGTTTACCTTCTTGAATGGTAAATTCGATATCGAGCATATCTCTATAATGTTTTTCTAGTAAACGTTGGATATTATGTAATTGTTTGTATGTTGCCGGCATTGCAGTTTCAAGAGAGGGGAGATGCTGTGTATGTTCTGTTTTACCTACTTCGTTGATTGGATTAGGAGTTCTAATACCAGCAACAACGTCTTCACCCTGAGCATTTGGTAACCATTCACCATAGAAATAATTTTCACCGGTTGCGGGATTACGTGTAAATGCAACACCTGTTGCGGAAGTATCGCCCATATTGCCAAATACCATTGATTGAACGTTAACAGCAGTTCCCCAATCGTCTGGAATTCCTTCTATTCTTCTGTATGAGATTGCACGTTTTCCCATCCAGCTTTGGAAGACTGCAGCAATAGCGCCCCATAATTGTTCCATTGGGTCTTCCGGGAAAGGTTTGCCTAATACTTCCTTTACTTTTTCTTTGTAAATCTCAATCAATTCCTTAAGATCATCTGCGGTTAAATCAGTATCATTATGAACTCCACGAGCTTCTTTCATTTTATGAAGTTCTTTCTCTAATTGAGTACGAACTCCCTGACCTTCAGCGGGTTCAATTCCGGCAGCTTTTTCCATAACTACATCGGAGTACATTTGAATTAAACGTCTATGTGAATCGTAGACGAATCTTGGATTACCGGTTTTTTTAATTAATGCTTCACGTGTTTCGTTGTTAAGACCAACGTTTAGAATTGTCTCCATCATACCCGGCATCGAAGCGCGTGCACCAGATCTAACTGAAACAAGTAATGGGTTAACCTTATCACCAAATTTGGCGCCCATTTCTTTTTCAACTTTAGCAAGGGCTTCTTTTACTTGTTTTTCAAGTTCTTTAGGATATTTTTTGTTGTTTTTGTAATAAGCTGTACAAACTTCGGTCGTAATAGTAAAACCAGCTGGAACAGGTAGACCAATGTTAACCATTTCGGCTAGGTTTGCTCCTTTTCCACCAAGAAGTTCTTTCATATCAGCTTTGCCTTCGGCTTTTTTTCCGCCGAAGTAATAGACATACTTCACAGATTTGCTTTTTGCCATTTCTTTACCTCCAAATGATAATGTGATTTTTTTATAACTCAATTGATTCTATTTATTAATAACTTTTCAAACTCCTCTTGATTATCGAGCATGAGTTTGATCTTTAAGTAATATATATCTATGTCGTCAAGATCTTTAGAGAACTTATATAACTTAACAGCATCTTTTTGGGTTGTTAAAACAGAATTAGCATTAGTATCGTAGAACTTTTTCCTTATATCCTGAATTTCTTTTAATGTGTAATTCTTATGATCCGGGAATAACATTTTGTTAGTAATATCAATCTTATTATTCTCAAGAACATTTAAGAAAGAATATGGTCGAGCAATTCCGCAAACGACCAAACTCTTTTGTCCCTGGAACTCTTCTAACGTAAACTCTTTATGGTTTTTAACATCAAATATGCCGGTTGCAACGTAGTATCCATAAAAAATTATTTTGTTTGTAAACTTATCTGCTAATTTTTCCGGTAAATCTTTTTTCTCAGAAAACTTTCTGTTTATTATTACAATGTCTGCTCTATTTAGTGAATCAAACGGTTCGCGCATTAATCCTAATGGAAGGATCTTTTGTTCCATACTATTTGTTTTTAATAGAAATCTCTGGTCAATCATAACTATATCTAAATCTCTATGGATCCAACGATGTTGAAAAGCATCATCGAGAATTATAATCTTAACACCGGAGTCATTAATAAGTCTTTTTGCACCGATAACTCTTCTTTCTGATACAGCTGTTGGGACTTTTAATTCGTCTGAAACAAGATACATTTCATCTCCACACTCATCAACAGTAGTAAAAATTTTATTACCATCAGAAACAAATAAATAACCAAAAGAATTTCTCCCGTAGCCGCGACTTAGGACGCCAATTTTTTTGTCATATTTTTTTAGCATTTCAGCCAGAAAAATTACTGCCGGTGTTTTACCACTTCCGCCTACGGTTAGGTTTCCGACAGAAATTACAAACGCATTTACTTTAGAGATTTTAAATATCCTCTTGTCGAATAAATAATTCCTTGCACGAATTATAAAACCATAAATAAATGTTAACGGTGATAATATTATTCTAATAAAGTTCAGCAATTCTTTTGGGCTTCCTTTTGTAATTTATTAAGTAATTCTTCGCATTGTAAAATAAATAATGATGTTTCGTCATAGCTCAAATTTTGGTCTATTGAGATAGCATCAGAATATTTGACTTTTACCGTACTGAAAGGATAGGGGATTTCAAATTTATCCCAACTTTTCAGAACGATTTTTTTGCTACATCCAATTCCTGTAAGAAATAACGGTACATTGGCTTTTTTAGCTGCAATTACAGCGCCGGCTTTCATTTTATGTATTGGTCCTGTTGGTCCATCAGGTGTAATTGCCAATGAATAATTATTCTCAATTAATTGCAATAAAATGGATAAAGCTTCATTGCCACCAATATGACTTGACCCACGAACTACTTTGTAGTTCCATTTTTCTAAAATATGAGCAAGTACATCACCGTCTTTACTTTTACTTACTAATGCAGAACAATTCATGTTTCTGTGCAAATACCATCCGATTACCATTGAACCATGCCAAAACGCAACAACGAAATTCTGTTTTCTTGATAATACATTTTCTAATGCTTCTCTATTCTCAATTTTTATTTTAACAGTACTTAAAAGAACATTCGAAAAAAATCCGGCTGTTTTTATACCAATAAATCTTAGAAAATTTTTTACTGAGCTATTTAACTTCATTTAATTGTTCATAAATAATTTTAGCGGCTCTTTGCGATGCACCACTGTTACCAATTTTATTTTTTAATTCACTAAGTCTGGTTTTAATTTTTTGATAATGAGATTTATCTGATAAAAGTTTTTGACAAGCATTATAAATGTTAGAAGAAGTAACTTGATTTTGAATGAGTTCTTCAACAACCGTATCTCCAAGAAGAATATTTGCCATAGCAATGTTCTTAATTTTAACAAGCATTTTACCCAGGAAATATGTAATTGCATTTGTAGCATAAATAACAACAAAAGGTAATTCCATAATTCCAGCTTCCAAAGTAGAAGTTCCGGACTTGATAATACCAACGACTGAATGTTTCATTAAATCGTATGTGTAGCCGTGAACGAGTTTATAATTTCTCGAATCGGATAAATTTTCGAACAACGAATTATCAATATTATCAGCGCAAGCAACAACTATATGAAGGTTATAAGTCTGTGCTAATTTTTTCGCTGCTTCAATTGCCGGGGGAAAGAGTTTTTTTATTTCATGTTTACGGCTACCGGGCATAATCAGTAATATTTCTTTATTATCATCCAATTCTAATTTCTTATATAGTTCTGCTTTAGATAAAAATTGGTATTTGTTTAACCTTTCAATAATAGGATGTCCGACATAAATTGCATCAAGTCCATGTTGTTTAAATAAGTCTTGCTCAAAGGGAAAAACAACAATCATTTTATCAACTACTTTTTTAATCTTTTTTATTCTTCCTTTTCCCCAAGCCCAAACCTGAGGTGAGATGTAATAAATAATCTTTCTGTTAATTCTCTTTAATTTTTTTGCGATATTTAAGTTGAAACCCGGATAATCGATTAATACAACACTGTTAATATTTTCTGACTTTACTTTTTCTATTAAAGTATTTTGTACCTTTTTAATGAATGGTAAATGTCTAATTACCTCAATGAAGCCGAGAAATGCCATTTTTTTTATATGAAACTGAACATTCATTCCCGAAGCAATCATTTTATCGCCGCCAATACCAAAAACCTCAACTGATGAGTCTAATTTTTTTAGCTCATCAATCAAAGATGCACCATGTAAATCGCCCGATGCTTCACCAGCTATTATCATTAGTTTCTTATTCAATTAGTCAACCAATAAAGAATAATTAATAGTATCACTGTTAAAGAGATTGCTTGAAGAGTTCTTTTTTCTGATTTCAATCCCATATTTAATTTGAATGGCGGTTGTTCAAGTCCCGGATTTTCATACTTAGTAAATGTTGGAATCCACCTTGGCACTTTCGAAAAATAGTCTTTGTATTTTTCACCGAATTTACTTTCTAAAAATTTTTCTTCTTCATTAATTATTGTATGGTATTGGAAATAAAAAAATAGAATTGCAAGAATCAAAAGATAAGGATACAAAGCCATAGACATAACACCAATACCAGTGTAGATCAACATGTTACCGAAGTAGAGGGGATTTCTAACGTGAGCAAATGGTCCTGAGACAACTAAATATGTTCCGCCAACGCCGCCACCCGTGGTTCTTGTTTCACTTCCGGCATAAGATACACCCCATAGTCTAAAGAACTCTCCTATCATTACAATTACAAAACCAACTACAAGACTTGTAATTGTTGCTTCCTGGAAAATAATCATTAACAATAAAAATGGAAGAGGAGTATAACTTCTGTACTGAAAAATCTTTTTTGAGAGTTCTTTCATAATCAACCTTTTATATAAACTTCTTTTCTTTTAAGCTCTGCTTGATGTCTTTTCTTAAGCCGTTTTTTTTCTTTCAGAATATCTAGTTTTGTAATAACATCATTAAAGTTTGTAAATGGAAAGTATGTTATTCGGTTTACTTCGCAATATTTTAGTAAAGAATTTTTTGCAAAAATAAAATCGCAATATTGCGAAGGACAAACATCTGACCATCCATCACCAATATAAACTGTATATTCTTCATCCCCGCTGAAGTTAAGAACGTGGTTTCTTTTACAGTTAGCACACCGGTCGCATTCTTCGTCTGTATAAGGGAATAAGGGTATCAGTTTATTATTTTCAAAGATCAATCGGTTAGAAAAGACATTTAAAGATGATAAGTTCTCACGCCCCAAAATCGGGTTAATATAGTAATCTAAACCATCACTAAGGATTCTAATTTCAAATTCATTTTTATTACAGTAATTGATAAAATTATTGAAAGTATCATCAACTTCGATTGAATTAAGAAAATCAGAGAAATCACTTTCATTGAAGTTTTCTATGGTATTACAGAGAAGTTGCCAACTTTCCTTAGCATTAATTTTATTATCAATCCAATCTTGTATAATTGCTTTTGATTTATTTTCATCACCAAATTTTAAAAACATTGCTTCGCCAACATCAGTTTTTGTTATTGTACCATCAAAGTCAACAAATATTTTGAAAATTCTGTCTGACATTATCTTAGTTTTCTTGTATTTCCGGAATTTCTTCGAATCGAACACCAACTAATTTTGAAATACCTTCTTCTTGCATTGTAACACCATACATTGTTTCTGCTGCTTCCATTGTACGTTTGTTATGTGTTACAATTATAAACTGAGTTCTATCACTGAATTCTTTTAATAATTTTGTAAAGCGATCGATGTTTGCATCGTCCAACGGAGCATCAACTTCATCAAGAATACAGAATGGGCTCGGTTTAACCAAATATATTGCGAACAAAAGGGCAGTGGCGGTTAAAGTTTTTTCTCCTCCGGACAGTAACTCGATCGAAGTCGGGCGCTTACCTTTAGGTTTTGCAACTATTTCAATTTTTGCTTCGAGAGGATCAACATTTTCTTCAAGAATTAAGTCTGCTTCGTCACCGGGATTAAACAAAGTCTGGAATATCTGTTTAAAGTTCTGCCTAATTTGTTCAAAAGTATCAAGAAATAATTTTTGAGCAGTATCGTTTATTTCATTTATAGTTTTTATAAGGTCTTTTTCAGATTCTATTAAATCATCACGTTGTTTATGAAGAAAATCTAATCTTGATTTTTCTTCTTCAAATTCTGAATAAGCCAACAAATTAACCGGTCCAATGTTTTTCAGTTTTTCTTTATAGGAAAGAACTTCTTTATTTGTTTCATCGAAGTTGAAGGTTTCTAAATCATCATATTGCTTAAGAGTAAGTTCGGTTGAATAATTTTCCAGGATGTGCTGTTTTATATTTTCTATTCTGAAGTTTATTTCGTTCTCCTTTATTTCAAGAGAATGAATCTTATCGGATACTTCCTGGCGCTTATTTCGCAAATCGTTTAGTTGTTTTTCGTACTTGTTAGCTTCTTCTTTTATCTGTTTAAGATTAAGGTCAATTTCATTTTCTTCATTCAATAAAATAGAACGAATATCTTGAATTTTTTGAAGTTCAGTTTTGATTGACTCAATGGAAGAAATCAGTAAATTAGTTTCAGTGTTGTTGTTTTTTAATTCTTCTTCCCGTTTGGCAATACCACTTTCAATCAGGGTAATATCATTTTTAGAACGGTTAATAGAATCTGTGAAGTTAAGTATCTGTCCTTTAATTCGTTCTAACTCAAGTCGGGAGCTGTTTTGTGCTTCAACAAGCTGGTTGAAATTATGTTCGTAATCCTTCAGAGATTCTTCAAAGTTATTGATAGTTGAATCAATAGAAGATTTTTGTGCTTCAAGCTCACTTAATAAATTATTTATCGAATCAATTTGTTTGTGAAGGATATTGGATTTTTCTACATACTCTTGTATTTCTTTTTGAGAGTTTTCAATTTCTTCATTTGCCTTTTTGTGTTCAAATTCGAGCTGAGAAATTTGCTTCTCTATATTAGCGATATCATTGGCAATTAATTTCTGGCTGTCATTAAGATTCTTTAAATCTATTTTAGAAAGTTTGAGTTCTGTTTCAGCAATTTGGGATTTCAATTTTTCCAGTTGAGACTCGTGTTTTGGATATTCAGCTTTTAAGTTCTCAAGCATCTGTTTCCGTCCAAAGAGGGTCTCGTCTTGTTTAGGCATTGAGCCAGCATCTATTATCCCATCACTTTTAATAATGTCTCCGTCAAGAGTTACAAAGTCAAACTCTTTGTACTTATCATGCAGTTTAATAGCATCGTTTAACCCGGAGGTAATGGCTACATTAGCTAACACCTGGTTGAAGTATTTTTCCCATTTTTTTTCGGATTCGACAAAATCTTTTGCCCAACCAAGAAATGTAGGTTCCTTTTCTACCTTTTTAGCTTTTTTATTTAAGCGATAAGCTAAATATTTTTCTAATAAGGATTTCTTTTTATCAATATCATTTTTTAAGAGGTAGAATGAAGCTTTACCAAGGTCGTTTTGTTTTAAGTAATTAATGGCACTTTGTAATTCGTCAATAGAATCTATAAGTAAATTATTGAGAACTGATTTCAATCCGGCTTCAAGAGCAAATTTATATTTGTCCTGAGTATTACCAACATAAGCAAATATGTTTTTCTCGCTTTTGCTCCATTCTTTATTTTCCAACAAGATTTTAGAGCCTTTAGAAACACCTTCCAGGTTTGAAATTAATGTCTGGATTAGCTCAATTTTTTCTTTTAAGCTGGTTAATAAAGCTTTCTCTTCAATCTCTTTTTCTTTTAGATTATTTAATAATGTCTCGAGTTCAAGTTTTTCTTTCTCTCTAAGGGCGATCTGTAAACCGGCATCACTCAGTTTTTTCTCAGCATCAGATTTTTCATTATTAAGTTCCTCAATAAATCCGACAGTTTTCGCAATGCGAGTAGTGATGTTTTGGATTTTTTGGTTTAGCTTATCAATATTATTTGCATGAGAGTCTAATTCTTTTTGAATAGTTGCTCTTAAATTGTCTTTGTCCGACAAATCCTTAAGTAAATTGTATCTATTATCAATATATTCTTTTAGTACTTGTTTCTTTTTTTCAAGCTCTATTCGCTTTTCTGTAATAAGATTTTCATTATGAATTATTTCATCTGATTTTGTATTCTCAATATTCTTTAAGGTATTTAATTCTTCTTCTAAAGCTGTAATGCTATTATTTGTCTGAACTATTCTTTCCTTAAATTCTTCAATTTCTTTGACTAACCTTGAATGATTTATTTGTAGTGAATTTAATCTTTCTTCTGAAACTGAAATGTTTTTTTGGTTAAGATGTAATTGCTCAGTATTTGAGGAAAGTTCATTTCGTTTTTGGTTTAACTGCTGTTCTACGGTATTAATTTTATCCCTGTAAATTATTAATTCATTCTCGATATCTCTGATTTCAGTATCAATAGATTCCTTTTGAGCAGTAAGTTCTCTTACTTCTCTTTTAATACTTTCACTTTGTTGAGTAAATAATGCAAATTCTCTTTCAGCCAGATCAATTTCCTTGTCTCTTAATACTGACTGGATCTGATTATATTGATCAGCGCGTTTGGCTTGTCTCTCTAATGACCTAACAGTTTTTTCAACTTCAGAAACAATATCATTAACTCTGGTAAGGTCTGCTTTAACATCTTCAAGTTTTTTTAGGGATAGTCGTCTTCTTAATTTATATTTATTAACACCAGCCGCTTCTTCAAACATTCTTCTGCGTTCTTCTGTTTTATTACTTAGAATAGTTTCAACCATTTTTAATTCGATTACGGAATAAGCATTTGTGCCCATTCCTGTATCCATAAAAAGGTTTGTGATATCTTTAAGTCGGCAGATGTTTTTATTTAATAAGTATTCACTTTCTCCGGAACGAAATATTCTTCTTGTAATTGTAACTTCGGAATATTCTGTAGGAAGGATTCCTCTATCATTAACCAAGGTAATTGAAGCTTCGGACATTCCCATCGGTTTTCGTTCGCGAGTACCATTAAAGATTACATTCTCCATCTTATCGCTTCTTAATGTCGTGGTCTTTTGTTCTCCTAAAACCCATCTTATTGCATCTACTATATTAGTTTTCCCACAGCCATTTGGACCTACGATTCCAGTGATACCACGATTGAATGCAATACTTGTTCTATTTGCAAACGACTTAAAACCGAAGATTTCTAGTTTCGATAAAAACAATTCGCCCTCTTATAAAGAGATTAATTGATACTGCTTGAAAGTATTGTTTATATAGTATAAGGTGTAATTTGTAATCTGATAGTAAATGGAAATACCAATAATCAGAAATAAAATAGCAAGGAATCCATAGAAGTAAACCTTCAGCTTACTTACTTCAAATAAAACATGTATTCCTTTAAATATTCTTTGTAAAATCCATAACCAGAATAAGAGTATAAATACAAGTATAAATGTGTTAAAATTTCCACTTGCAAGAATCTTGTATAAGATTAATTCTACAGGTAAAAGAATTGTAAAAGGAAGCAAAGCCCATATTATCATGAAAAAAATGCTACTTAACTGGATTTTCGTTTTAATAAAAAACGAAGCCGCTTTAATTATGAAAGTGAGAAGAATAATTTTTAGTATTAATACAGAAAAAATAATTATAAAACCTTTTTCGGGATTCCACGATAGAAAACTAAAGCTTTGTAAAATTAGCGGTTCGCCAAAAGATAAAAGTATTTTTTCTAAAAGTATGTTTGTTCTTAAATAATAGAATAAAATTGTAAAGAAAAGAGAGATTGAGCCAGATTCAACAAGTAACAAAACAAATGTATGGAATCCAGAAATTATTCGTTGATCTCTTATATCCGAAAAAAAGTTATAGGGGCGAAAGAACGCTCTAGTGCAATCATCTCTGAACTTTCTGCTTGTATTAATTAAGATAGCCATTAAAATTGCTAATCCAAGGGCTATAAGAATAAAAGTAATTTTATTTTCGTCTTTTGTGTTTCCAATCGGTATTGTTACTTTACCTTTTTCGTTAATGTAAGAATCGATTACTTTATAAACGAGATTATTTGAAGTAAGATTATTTTGAAATATCCCTAATTTATATTTGTTGCTGTTGCCGCCATATAATGAATAAAATTCACCTTCGTAATTGAAAAGAGTATTAATAAAAAATCCATTTAGTTTACTTTTCTTTGAAATTTCTAAAATCTGTTCAAAGTATTTAGCTTTTGATTCTGATGAATTTTTGATTAGGTATCCGCCTGAATTTCCTACATAGTTTGGATAATTTACTTCGGAAAGGAAGTATAAGTTCTGGTTTTCATTATCAAATAACTTTTCGATTGAATCAGAAAATATTTCCGGTTTCATTGAATATATTTCAATTCCTAATAAATCAAGACCTTCTGGGGATGTTTTCTGGAAGCCAATGAAAGAAGCGTATGTAATAAGATTGTTTTTGTTTTTATTTGATAAGATATGTGAAATAAAATCTTCTGTTACAGTTGAATTCGACAAATAAGAACTTCCCACTCCCCAAAATATTGTGGAAGAATATTTGCTGTATGATTCAGTCATTTCATTAAATCTGTTTGCAGCTCTTATTCTGAATTCGTTATCAATTAAAAATTCTTCAGGAACAGAGTTAAGAGGTAATTCTACCAAAGAAAATAATCCAATCTCATTACATAATTTTATTGCTAAAGGATTTGGATAAGCTTTAGCAAATCGTATGGAATTGAAACCAGCATTCTTTATGAATAAGAAATCTTTTTTCAGTTTATCTATGTAGCCATTTTGAATAAGTTGATCTTCATTAACTATGTATGTTATACCCTTCATAATGAATGGGTTATTATTGATTTTTAGTAACTGACCTAAACTTTCTAATCTGAAAAATGAAACATCTTTTATCTCTTTATCAATTACTTGTTTGTTTATTAAAAGGGAAAGTTCTGCTTTATAGATATTGGGAGTTTCGTTAGACCAAAGAACAGGATTAGTGATTTCTACTTTAAATGATTGCTTTATTTCTTTCTGGTTAAATTGTGTTATTGGGAAGTCATATGAATAACTTGTTCCAACAAAATTTTTCGGGATTAATTTTATATTGACAGTAACGATATCATTCGGTGTCAGTTCTTTATTGAGATTAAAGTTTTCTATTGAGAAATTAACGGAAGTACTTGCCACAGCCAATTTTGAATCTATTGAATAAGTTAAATCAAATCCTGATAAATGAGTTTTAGGTAATACTATTATTAGTATACTTCTTAATATTCCTTTGGTTTGTTGTGGGAATAAAAAACTTTGTTTTAGTGGAATTGTTTTCTTTGAATCTATTCTGTTGTTGATTTTTATGATGATCTTATTTGGACTGTTAGGGTTTAATAAGTCGTTTGGTAATTCTAATTCAAATGGAATTTCTCCGACTGTCTTTTTGAATATATTACTGCCGTTTAAGTAAATATCAACTGAATTGTTAACACCACCTGAAAAGAGCATAAATTTAGAATTATTTATTTCGTCCACCGATAATGAAAATTGATTTTCAATGGTAAATGATTCTTCGTTCTCTACAAGGAAAGGAATATTAATCTTTTTGAAGTTTTTCTCATCCTGGTCAATAAAAACTTTCCAACCTTTATTAAGATCTATAATTTTTCTTGGGAAAGGAGCGTTAACTATTAATGAATCCGGGTAAATAGGGGATAAAGACTGAACTTTAGGTTGGGAATTGACCGTAAGGGTGACTAAAATTAATAAAAGAAAAGAATACTTTATTTTTCTTGCCATTTTTAGGTGAAATTATCGAAATAAACCCTTAAATATACTAAAAAATAGGGGGGATATCAATTTAGGAATGTTTGAAATTCGCTTATTTTCGCAGTTTTTAAAATTTATTCTGCTGACATAATAATTTTAATAAAACTTTCTGGGTCTAAGCAAGCTCCTCCTACTAAAGCGCCATCAATATCCGGTTGGGACATAAGAATACCGGCATTTTCCGGTTTTACACTTCCTCCGTATTGGATAATTAAGTTTTCTGCAGCATTTAATGAAAAAGACTTTGTTATTAGCTCCCTTATAAAATGATGAACTTCCTGGGCTTGTTCGGGTGTGGCATTTTTACCTGTTCCAATTGCCCATACCGGTTCATAGGCAATAATCACTTCTTTTAGTTCTTCTTCAGAAATATTTTGTAAACCTATATTAATCTGATGTTGTATTATTTTAAAAGTTACACCTTTTTCTCGTTCCTCGAGTGTTTCACCTATACAAAAGATGGGTTTTAAGTTATTTTTAATAGCCGCTTTCAGTTTTAAGTTAATGATTTCATCTGTTTCTTTGAATATCGTTCTTCTTTCTGAGTGCCCGATAATCACATATTCACATCCAACACTTTTAAGCATTTGTGCAGATATTTCACCAGTGTAAGCACCGCTCTCAGCGTAGTACATATTTTGTGCACCTAAACTTATTTCGGTTCCTTTAAGTAAAGCATTAGCTGTTTCTAATGAAGTAAATGGAGGACAAATAATAACTTTGGTAGAAATGGATTTTCCCTCTAAACCATTTTTTATTCCAGATATCAAATTAATTGACGATTTCAGATCATTGTTCATTTTCCAGTTACCAGCAACAATTTTTTTCCTCATATTACTTACTCAGATTAGTTTATAAATTTATTTTAGTTAACAGCTTCTACTCTTCTGATCCCCGGGACTTCACGGATCAAGACTCTTTCAACTCCCGCTCTGAGTGTCATTTGAGACATAGGACAATTGACACATGCACCAGTCAGTTTGACTTCCACAATACCTTCGTTAGTAACATTTACTAGTTCAACATCCCCGCCATCTGCTTTTAAGTATGGCCGAATCGAATCCAAAGCTTTCAATACTTTTTCTTTTAAGACTTCACTCATCTTTTTCTCCTTTCAATTATCCCCTAATGAAATATCTATTTGGGGAATCTTAGAAGATAAATTATTAATACTAATTTGAGCTGCAAGGTTTTTACTTATTTCAAAAATTTTAACTGCTTCTTCAGATTCAGGATCACTAAAAACTATTGGTTTCCCTTCATCGCCACCAATTCTAATATTTGGATTTATTGGTATGGCTCCAAGAAGTGTTAATGATAATTCGTTTGCCAATTTACTTCCTCCGCCTGATCCAAATATATCATATTTTTTATTTGTATCCGGTGCAATAAAATAGCTCATGTTTTCTACAATACCAAGGATTGGTACATTTACTCTTTGGAACATTCTAATAGCTTTTTTAACATCAATTAATGAAACATCCTGAGGGGTAGTAACAACAACTGCACCTGTAAGTGGAATAGTTTGTACTAAGGTCAATTGGATATCACCTGTTCCAGGAGGTAGATCGAATATTAAATAATCAAGTTCATCCCAATGAACATCGGACATGAATTGTTTTATAGCTCCACTAGCCATCGGACCTCTCCAGATCACCGGAGCGTCGTCTTCAATTAAAAAACCAATAGATATTACTTTTATGCCATAATTTTCTAAAGGTATCATTTTTGCCGTCTGGATATCCTGAAAAACTTTTGGTTTTTCTTTTATCCCCAACATTAGAGGAATACTAGGACCATAAATATCGGCATCAATTAATCCAACTTTTCCACCCAATTTTGCTAGTGCAATAGCGATATTTACAGCGACTGTACTTTTACCAACGCCTCCTTTTCCACTTGCCACTGCTATGGTATTCTTTACTCCAGGCAGAATCTGATTTTTTCTAGCATCAATATTTGAACGTACATTAGCTGTCATTTCTATAGTTATGTTTCTCACCGAAGGGATGTGAGATTTTATTGCTTCGATACAGTCATCTTTAATTTTATCTTTTAATGGGCAAGCCGGTGTAGTAAGCTCTATAACTACTAATACATCATTTTCATGAATCTTTACATCCTTGACCATATTTAAAGAAACCAAATCGCGCTTTAAATCCGGATCGTTAACTGTTCTTAAAGCTGCATAAACGGAATCTAAATTAATACTGGACATTCATTCTCCTAAATTTTAAAAACAAAAATAATAATTTTAGTTGTTCTTGCATAAGATATTGTGAAAAATGTTATTCGTGCTTAAATTGAAATCAATATTGAAGATTATTGACAGACTTGTTTACGATAATTCTGTTACTATGAAATATAATAGCAAAATTCTTACAGTAATTAAAAAAATGCCGAAAATTTATTTGTTAGAATTAAGAAGAACTAAGTGAGTATGCTATGGGCTTATTAGAAGTTATTGGATTTTTATTACTTGTTCTATTGGTTTTAGTTTTTGTTTATTATCCAAAAAAAGGTTTTAAGGATAGATGGAAAACAAATAAAAAAATTAAAGAAAAAGTTTTGATTGAAGACACTCTTAAGCACATTTATGATTGTGAGTATAATTCAACAGATTGTACTTTGAACAGTATAAGCGGGTATCTTTCAACCTCTCACACAATTTCATCTAATATAGTTGTAAAATTAGAAGAAGCAGAGTTGGTAAAACACACTGGTTCAAAAATTAGTTTAACCACAGAAGGGAAATCATACGCGCTAAGAATCATAAGAATACATCGCTTATGGGAAAAATATTTAGCCGATAATACAAGTGTAAAAGAATCAGATTGGCACAATTTAGCTGAACAAGAAGAACATAATTTAACAAATGAGCAGGTTAATCAACTTGCGGCAAGTCTTGGCAATCCTCTAAAAGACCCACACGGGGATCCAATTCCAAATGAGGAAGGAGAATTACCGGAACAAATTGGTATGGAACTGTCTCAGATTTCAATAGGTGAGATAGTAAAAATATATCATACAGAAGATCAACCAGAAGAAATTTATGCTAAAATAACTCAACTTGGTCTTTTCCCGGGAATGTTGATAAAGATAATTGAGAAAAGTCCTAAGAATATTAAAATTTTGTCAGAAGGTTCTGATATCGATATCGATCTAAGACTTGCAATGAACATTCATGTGATACCAATTCAAGAAGAGGATAAAGTCTCAGAAGCTTTCGAAACATTATCAAGCATTCCAGTTGGAGAAGAAGTAACAATAGTTAGTATATCAAAATCAATAAGGGGACAGCAAAGACGAAGATTGTTAGATTTAGGAATTGTACCAGGTACAAAAATTAAAGCCAGATTAAAAAGTATTAGTGGAGATCCTACAGCTTATGATGTTAGAGGAACTACTATTGCCTTAAGAAAAAATCAAGCTGATAAAATTTTTGTCAGGAGATGACTGAAATAATGAATTCATTAGATAAAGAAAATTGTGCTACATGCCCAGCTCATAACATAAGCAACCTTATTAAGCTGGGAATAGACATGACTAATTTTGATTTTGTAATTGCATTAGCTGGTAACCCCAATACCGGTAAGAGTACGGTCTTTAATAGTTTGACCGGATTAAAACAACATACAGGTAATTGGCCTGGAAAAACTGTTACAAGAGCTGAAGGTGGATTCATTTTCTCTGGAAAAAGATTCAAATTAGTTGACTTACCTGGAACTTACTCTCTTTTATCAACTAGCACAGACGAAGAAATTGCAAGAGATTTTATATTATTTGGACAACCCGATGTAACTATTATTGTGGTTGATGCAACTCGTTTGGAAAGAAATCTAAACTTAGTGCTCCAAGTTTTAGAAATAACTGATCGAGCGGTACTATGCTTAAATTTAATTGATGAAGCCGAGCGTAAAAAAATTAGGATTGATGATAGGACTTTGTCAAAAATTTTAGGTATTCCGGTAGTGCCCACCGCTGCAAGACAAGGATTTGGTATAAAAGAATTATTAAAAAGTACTTATGATGTTGCAACCGGTGAATATATTTGTAAACCGTTTAGAATAAGTAACGAAATAAAAGGTGTTAATAATGCTGTTGAAGCAGTAACTCAAATGCTTAAACAAGAATTTCCTAATTTGCCAAACACAAGATGGATTGCACTAAGATTACTTGAAGGAGATCAAAAAATTATTGATGCTGTGCGTTCCGGGGAAATAGCAAAAATTGTTCATTAATAAAAATTATTTCTTTATATGGATAAAAAATGTCGGATAATTTGAAAAATTATGATTATATCATAGCGGCTGCAAATAAGTTTCGGTGGGAAGTTGGTGAACAGTTTCATGATTCAATCATAGAATCAATCTACAAAGAAGCTGAAACCATTTCCAACAAAGTTGTTTCCACGGATAATAAAAAATCAAGATTCAATCTTGATAATGCAATCGATCGGATTGTAACGAGTAAGTGGACAGGTTTTCCGATAATGTTTTTGCTACTTGCATTGGTATTCTGGCTTACAATTGTGGCGGCAAATTATCCTTCCAGTTTAATTGCTGGTTTGTTAGTTGATACTATTCATCCTTTTTTGAAGCAAGCTGCCAATAGTATTAATATACCTTGGTACATCAGTGGTGTTTTTATAGATGGAGCTTATCTTGCGGTAGCTTGGGTTGTGAGTGTTATGCTTCCGCCAATGGCAATATTTTTTCCTCTCTTTACATTGTTAGAAGATTTTGGATACTTGCCAAGGGTAGCATTTAATATGGATAGTTTATACAAGCGTGTTGGAGCTCATGGAAAACAAGCTCTTACAATGACTATGGGTTTTGGATGTAACGCAGCTGGAGTAATTGCAGCAAGAATTATTGATAGCCCTCGTGAAAGATTAATCGCGATTATCACAAATAATTTTTCGCTTTGTAATGGCAGATGGCCCACACAAATATTGATTGCAACTGTATTTATTGGAAGTTTAGTCCCGCCATTTTTAAGCGGTGTAACTGCAGCAGCGGCTGTTGTAAGTGTTGCGCTATTAGGTGTTTTTTTTAGTTTAGTTGTTTCTTGGTTTCTATCGAAAACAGTATTACAAGGCGAAGCTTCTGCATTTAGTTTAGAATTACCACCATACAGACCACCGAGAATTTTACAAACATTATATACTTCATTAATTGATCGAACAATTTTTGTTTTATGGCGTGCAATTGTTTTTGCGTTTCCGGCTGGTATGGTAATTTGGTTAGTTGCCAATATTACAATTGATAATATCAGTATAGCTGAATACTTTATAAAATTTGTTGACCCCTTTGCAGTTTTTGTAGGATTAAATGGGGTGATTATTCTTGCTTACATTATTGCAATACCGGCAAATGAAATAGTTATTCCTACAATACTTATGTTGACTGTGTTAGTTACCGGCACGACAGATGTTGGTTCTGGTTCAGGAGTATTATTTGAATTGAATAAAATAGAAGATGTTGCAAGTTTATTAAAAGCTGGCGGGTGGACAACACTCACCGGAATTAACTTAATGTTATTTAGCTTACTACATAATCCATGTTCTACAACAATCTTTACTATTTACAAAGAAACTAAAAGCGTTAAATGGACGCTAATTGCTACGTTATTACCGATTTTTATGGGATTATTTATTTGTTTTACCATATCTCAGTTATGGAGAATTTTTTAACAAATATTGTATGAAACATTTATAGGAAAATTATTTAAAGGGTTAGTGAGTATGTGAATATTTAATAGTGAGAAAAGAGATTCTTATTTCTTAATCTTTGTTTCTTTTTTAGTTTCGGATTTTTTTATAGTGGATTCCATCATGTACTCTTGATGATTCATCTCCTTCTCGGTAAATACCCTTCTGTTAAAAACATATAGACCGGTTGGCAGTAAAATTCTGCTTTTAACATTATCCATTAAACAAGTTTGCAAAATTTCATCGCGGATATATTTTTGATGCTCTTTATTTAAAACAGGGAATGTGGTTTCTACTCTTCTGTCAAGATTTCTTTGCATAATATCCGCACTGCTCAAATAAAATTCTTCATCACCGTTATTGTAGAAATAATATATTCTGCTGTGTTCAAGAAATCTTCCAACTATGCTAATTACTCTGATATTTTCACTTAGACCCGGCACCTGAGGAACTAAACAGCAAACACCTCTTACAATTAAATCTATTTTAACTCCTCTGTTAGAAGCTTCATAGAGAGCGGCAATTAATAATGGATCAACAAGAGAATTTAATTTAAAGATCAGATGACCTTTCCCACCGGATTTTACATTTTTAATTTCTCTTTCAATTAATTCAAGAAATCTTTCTCTTTGATTGATTGGAGCCACACAAAGTTTTCTATAACTTTTTTGCTCAGAATAGCCGGTCAGGTAGTTAAAAATTTCTGATACATCTGCACAGATATCTTCATCGGTAGTAAAGAGACCCAAATCAGTGTAAATTTTTGCAGTTGTTAAATTGTAATTTCCTGTACTTAGATGGACATATCGTTGCACACCTTCTGTTTCTCTACGCACGACTAATGTCATCTTAGCATGTGTTTTCAGTCCTAAAAGTCCATAAACAACATGAACACCGGCTTTTTCAAGTTCACGTGCCCAATAAATATTATTTTCTTCATCAAATCTCGCTTTCAATTCAACTAGAACAGCAACTTGCTTTTTTCTTTCTGCCGCTTCAATTAAATATTTTACAATAGGAGAGTTTTGTCCGACACGATAGAGTGTTTGTTTAATAGCTAGAACATCCGGATCGCGGGAAGCTTCTTTTATAAAATCTTCAACCGGGGCAAAAGAATCATACGGGTGATGTAATAAAACTTCATTTCGCTTTATTAAAGTAAAGATGTTTTCTTCTTCCAAAAAAACTTTAGGAATTATAGGATGAAAAGTTTTTTCTTTAAGATGAGGTAAAGGCAGATCATAAATTATCATTACGTCACTTAAACCGAGATTACCATCTATTATATGTAAATCGTTTCTTGTTATTTCGAGGTTTTCGATCAATGTATCGATCATATAATCCGGCATTTGATTTTCTACTTCTAATCTAACAACGTTTCCGAATTTTCTTTGTTTAATATTTTCTTCTATTAATTGTAAAAGATCATCTGCTTCGTCTTCTTGAATTTCTAAGTCTGTGTCTCTCGTTATCCTGAATCTGTATGCTTCAACAATTTCCATCCCCGGGAAAAGTAAATTAAGATTTGACCTGATAAGGTCTCCAATCCAGATAAACTTAAAAGAACCATTCAAGTTTCCATTCGAACCTTTTTGTTTTACAAGTTGATCAACCCTTAATAGTCGTGGCAAAATGCTTGGAACTTTTACTCTTGCAAAATGCTTTTCTCCGTTTGGTTTCTTTACAAGAATTGCAAAGCTTAAACTAAGATTTGATATGTATGGAAAAGGTCTGCCCGGATCAAATGCCAAAGGAGTAAGTATTGGATAAATTTCCTTAAGAAAATATTTATTTAATGCGTCTCGTTCTTCTTTTGTAAGCTGGTTTAATTCGCAAATAAAGATTTTGTTTTCATTAAGTTCAGGAATTATTTTTTCTTTCCAATAACTGTATATTTGTTTTAGCATTGGTTGCAAATTCTTTTCAATAAGTCTTATCTGTTCATGTGGTGTCAATCCGTCCATAGAGGTATCAAATACGTTAGCGCGTATCTGCTCCTTTAACCCTGAGACACGTATCATGTAAAATTCATCAAGGTTCGAAAAGAAAATGGATATAAATTTTATTCTATCTAATAAAGGAAGGTTCGGATTAATTGCCTCTTCCAGAACCCTTTTATTAAACTCAAGCCAGCTTAAATCTCGGTTAAAAAAATTTGCCGGATTAAAGTATTTCTTCAAATATTCTTTTGATAATAGCATGCAGAAATTTTATAAAAAAATGTTTTTTGCTTACCAATTATTTGTCAAATTTTTTAGCAGATGAAAAACTATCCAAGTCATAATGAATAATATTTTCGGGTTTAGGCAGTCTTTTAATTGTAACTTTTGCTTTTTCAAAAAACTCCTCAGCAAGCGTATCATGGTAATCGGAGAAAATTACAATTTCTTTTATTCCTGCTGTTATCAAAGCTTTTGCACAGTTAGTACAAGGCATATTAGTAATATAAGCGGTAGCTCCTTGTGTACTTATACCATGCGATGAACATTGTAGGATAGCATTCATTTCTGCATGAATAGTTCTGATGCAATGATTATCTACAATCATACAACCGGCATCATCACAATGGTCATCACCTGGAATGGAACCATTATAACCGGTGGAAAGAATTTGCTTATCTTTCACTAAAACACAACCGCAATGCATTCTGGGACAAGTTGCTCTTTCAGATACCAGCATTGCTACTTTTAAAAAATATTCATCCCAGGATGGTCTTTTATTACTTTTACTCATTTGTAACCTATTTGATTCAATGGCAAATTTAAGAAATTAAATTCTTTTTTGGATAGAAATCGGGTTTAAAATAAAACTGCTGTGGTCGAGGGCGCTTCCACAGCAGTCAGATTTGTTTACAGAGGGTGCTTATGTGTAGTCAAACTAGATGACTTCCTGAATTAAAACAAAGATTATACCACGGTGAGATGGTTAATTTTCTGCAAAATCTGATCGAAATGTTTTGAATTTTTGCTAAAAATGGGTACTGAAAATATTAATTTCAATTTACATAGAAGGGGGGTGGAAAAAATTTCAAGTAATATTTTCCGATTTCTTCAAAATGATCTTAAAAGTTGTTCCTTCATTAATAGTAGACTCTTTAACAAAAATTTTTCCACGATGATAATTTTCAATTATTCTTTTAGAAAGACTTAAACCAAGTCCCCAGCCACGTCGTTTTGTCGAGTATCCGGGTCTGAAAATGTCTTTTCGTTTATTGTGTTCAATTCCTTTTCCATTATCTGTTACTTCAATTTCAACATTATTTTTATTAAAGGACACAACGAAGTCTATTTTGCCTTCTTTGTTTTCAATGGCATCGAGTGCATTTTTAATTAGGTTTTCAATTACCCACTCAAAGAGTTCGGGATTTAATTTTGCCTTTATATTTTTATCACCAACTAAATTGATATTGACATTTTTACCTAATTGAGGGAGTCGTTTTTCGAAATACTTTATCACTCTTTCTATTGATGCAATAGGTGAATCGTCAATTAGATCTGGTTTAGAGCCAATTTTCGAAAAACGGGTCGTTATTTTGTTTAATCGCATCAGGTCATTATTAATTTCTTCGATACCGTCGAGAACTTTCTCTGGTTTATCATAATTCATCTTAATAATTTCAGTCCAACCAAGTAAACTTGATATTGGTGTTCCAAGCTGATGTGCGGTTTCTTTTGCCATACCGACCCAAATATTACTCTGCTCGCTTTTCTTTATATAGCTAAAGCTTGAATAAGCAATAATAATGAAAAACACTGCGAACAAAATTTGTAAATATGGGTAATATTTCAATTTCTGAATTATTTCAGAATCGCCATAATAGATTTTTTGAATTACTTGTCCATCCGGAGTTTTAACACTAATAGGAGTATGAGTTTGACTTAATTCCGATAATTTTTTCTTAAGAAAATCTTCAATTTGTTTTTCATTCGCGTTATTTAATATTTCTATGTTTTTAAAACCTCTTCCTTCCTTGGTTGATACTACATTATCATCACCATCAGTTACAATCATAGGGAAATCAATTCTGCGTATTATGTTTTCAAAAATAAATGTAAAGTCATTGGAAATATTATCTGAACTGGTAGCATACTCCAAACTATTAGCGTATAGTTGAACAATTTGACGTTCTCTTTCCTGAAGTTTGTTTACAAGGTTTTGGGTGTAATAGAGTGTTCCAAGTGCTATAGCAACACCAATTAAAACAAGTATCAGTTTTAGATTCATTGTGGTTGGGCTGTTTGTAAGTTTCATAGATTAACTCAAATAAATCAAACACAATTACAAATTAATAAATGTAAGGGCTATATGAAATGAGAGAATTTTTATTACTATAATTCGATTGTCTGTTGTCTTTTAGGTCCAACAGAAATTAAGCTTATTTCAAAACCGCCTTGCTGGGAGATAAATGATAAATAGTTTTTAGCTTCTGAAGGGAGGTCGTCGTAATATTTTACATTAGAAATATCGCATTTCCATCCGGGCAATTTTTCATAAACAGGTTTTACTTGCATCATTTGGTTAACATCGGTTGGGTAAGATTTAAGGATTTTACCGTTTATTTCGTATGCAACACAGACTTTTATTTCATCCAGGTAGCTTAATACATCAAGTTTAGTAATAGCTACTCTTTCAATTCCATTTATCATTCTTGAATAGTTTACAAGAAAAGCGTCAAACCAGCCACATCTACGCGGTCTTCCTGTTGTGGCGCCAAATTCCACGCCTACTTCACGTAATTTATTTCCTTCATCTCCAAATAATTCTGTTGGGAATGGTCCTAGTCCTACACGTGTGGTATATGCTTTAACAATACCAATTACAGAACTAATTTTTGTGGGAGGAATGCCGGTTCCTGTGCAAGCTCCACCAGATGTAGGATTTGAAGAAGTAACAAATGGATAAGTGCCATGGTCAATATCGAGTAAGGTTCCTTGCGCTCCTTCTAATAAAATCGATTTACCTTCATTGGCAGCATTATTTAAATAAGTAGGAACATCAGTAATATATTTATCTATTTTTTTATCGAACTCAAGATACTCTTTTATAATTTCATCAACATTTAATTCTTGGTGATTGTAAACTTTTTTTAAGATGTTATTTTTTTCTTCGATGTTGGCTTTTATTTTTTCTTCTAAAACAGTTTTATCAAGAAGGTCAACAATTCTTATTCCTTTACGTGCATACTTATCGATATAACAAGGTCCAATTCCTCTGCCAGTTGTTCCAATCTTTGATGATGTACTTTCGTTTATTGAATCGAGTAACTTATGATATGGCATAATCAGGTGAGCATTCTGACTAATAAATAACCTACCGTTAATACTTATTCCGGATTTTTCCAACAAATCAATTTCGTCTAATAGAGCTTTAGGATCGATAACAACACCATTTCCAATTACACAAATAACATTCTCTCTAAGTATTCCTGATGGTATTAGGTGAAGTATATATTGCTTATCTCCAATTTGAACTGTGTGACCGGCATTAGCACCGCCCTGGTATCTAGCCACAATTTCAAACTTTTCGCTAAGAATATCTACAATTTTTCCTTTGCCTTCATCACCCCATTGGCTACCAACAACAATACTTATACTCATTATTTCTCCAATAATTTGATTGTGAATATAGGGAAGGTAAAAAAAGAGGTTGTTCTAACAAAATGTACTAGAACAACCTAATCAATATCAGTTAAAGCTCTTTACCGCTTCATCAACTGAATTAAAATGTTCGAAGATTGTTATTAATTTAGTAATAACAAGCAAACTTTCAATTTTTTCTGTAGCATTAGCAAGTTTAAGTGAACCGCCGCCATTTTTCATTGTGGTATATCCGCTAATTAACATACCAAGACCGGAGCTATTCATAAATTTGCAATCAGCGAGGTCTACTACAACATTTTTTTTATTTTCGTCTAATAATTTATGGAGAAGGTCACTAAATTCCTGAGCTTCCGGGCCGCCCATAACGTTTCCTTTTAACTCAATTATTACCGCTCCATATTTTTCTGATGTTTTGATTTTCATGTGTTCTCCTAAGAGTTTTCTAAATTTATTTACAAACTGATTCTAAATTAACATTTTTTTATTAAAAAAAGTTATTGTAATTAATCCTTCATAAATATTTATATTGGTAGATAAATAATTGAACCCTATGGGAAAAATAAAATTTTATACATTTCCTTACAAACATTTTATTTAATTTTAATATCGGAACCTAACTTATAAAGTATCGTCTAAAATAATGGACTTATTAAACGATAAAGAAAATTCAAAACCTGTTGAGAAAATTCAAGACCAAGATGAAGATTTTATCTTAATCAGAAGCTTTATTGATGGGAATAAATCGACTTTTAGAACACTGGTTATAAAGCATAAAGAAAAGGTTAGAAATCTTGTTTATGTAACTTTAGGCGACACGGAATATGTGGACGATATTTCGCAAGATGTATTTATAAGTGTTTATCATAAGATAAAGGAGTTTAGATTCGAATCTAAATTTACCACATGGTTATACAGGATAACTATTAATAAATGCAGAGATTATTTAAGAAAGAAGAAAGTCAGGAGTATATTTGTCCCGATTGGAGATTCAGACAGAGAATATCCTACAAGTCCTCATTCGGAGAATTATGATATTCCTCAACTTGTTCAGAATGCAATAGCTAAATTACCTGAAAAATTAAAAGTGCCATTGGTTTTGCGAGATATAGATGGATTAAGCTACAAAGAGATTGCCGATCAGTTAGGCACAGAAGTGGGAACTATTAAATCCAGAATTTTCAGAGCTCGTGAAAGTCTGAAGTTTTTATTAGAACCGTATCAGAAAGAATTAAGAGCATAATGAATGACCTTAACAATAAATATAGTTTTAATGAATTGATTAGAAAATACATACCGTTAGTAGGTATTATTCTTCTAACGTTCTTATTAATGATTTTTTTTAAATCTAATAAAAATCGCATCAGTCGTTTAATTGAGGAAGGAAAGAATAATCTTGTTGCATTCTATACTCAGAATTTGAAGCCGCTTTTCGCCTCCACAGAAATTACTAATGAAGATGTCTTTAACTTTGCACTTTATCAGACTTTACCGCTCGATAAAGACAAAAAAAAATTGTTATTAGTGTCTGAGGAAAGTAACAATAACCAAATCTTTGAAGTAAAAGACGCAACTTATATCCCTTATACTAATAACTATGAGCGTTTTACTGATTATTTAGGGTTGAATAGTGATCAAATTTATCGAGTTGATTCTATCTTGGGAGCTTATAAAAAAGAAATATATTTGTCGGTTCTTAAAAGTGATAATAATGCTATTGCTATTAATCCTAAATTAAGTGATTTGCAAAAAGCAATACTTGCAGACTTAATTGCTTTTTCAGAAAAAGTTAATCCACCCAAAACTTATAACCTTTTTCCATTAAATGAAAAATCAATCAATATAAATAATCTTATATCCTTTGCCAACCTTACGAAAGAAAAAGCAAATAATGATTTTATTTTTATTACACCAGATACAGTTTTTCAGACCAAGTGCGAAATTGACGCAAAAGCTTTTGATAAACTTCCCAATAATGATTTAAATAAAAATCTAATTGTGGGGAATTTAAGAGATAATTTTCATATTAAAATTGATTTGAGCAAACCGAGTTCCTCACGACAAAAGGATGCGAAATATGACCCCAGATTTTTTCATCAGGTCGATTCTAATATTGTTCGTGTAATTGTTCCTATGCCTAAAGTTCCCCAAATAAGTTATCCCAAATTTGATGATAGTATTAAAGTCAAACTTGAGCAAACTGCCGATAGACTCAAAATGTATTCTGTTAAATGGGATATGGATCCTAAAACCAATCCGGAGAGAAGGGGACGACCAGGTCCAAAACCACTAAAAAGAGGTGAGCAATTTCAATTTCATTTTAATTTTGATCCCGAAGCTCTCGCAAAACATGCAGTTAATTTTTCTCGAGGGAATTATCAGAATTGGGATAAATTAGGTGTTAAAGCAGATTCATTCGCTAAGTTTTTGGAAAAAACAATTTCGGATTCACTTAAGAAATCTATCAGAAATCAACGTGAGAAAGTTTTAAGAAAAGATCAATAAGTAGCTGCAACTGAAAATATTATTAGTAAACTCATAAATTTTATTGACTCAACCAATTAATTAATGCTGCAAAATAATCTTAAAAATATTGAACGCGCCAAAGGTTTAGAAAATGCTATTATTGTTTCAATATTATTATTTCTTTTTAGTCTGATATTTCCCCAACGAGATAGTTTTTTACTCGCATTAATAAGTGAATCTCTAATACTGCTGGTTCTATTTTTTGTTTTTTCCTACATAAAGTCTCTCTTAAGCACTAAGACGGACTCACCATTTTCTTTGGTCTTAAATGCCGGGATTTTGGCGGCTCTTATTTTTTTTATAATCTCTGTTTCTAATTACTGGTTCAGTTCACTAGCAGATAAGGAATCGAACCAGAACATAATTAATTTCCTTTTTTCTATTACCATTATTTTCATTTTTTTAGTAGCTGTGATTTATATTTTAGCTTCTTTCAGGGAATTGTTTTATCTGAAGCAGAAGAAAGATCTCACTGTTTACTTCAATACAATGCAAGTTTTTTTCCTTTTAACCTTCTTTTCGAATTTACTTTTAAAAATTGATGAAACTTTAGATTATCCTTACAATTCTTTTTTTGTTGTATCAATTGTTCTGATAAGTCTAAATTCTTTACGGGTTTCATGGATTGCCTTTTTAGTGAAAAAACAGAAATTGTATCTTTTACTTGTATCAACAATTCTTTCTCTTCTGTTTGGTCTTAATTTTGGGTTGTTGCATAACGAAACTAATACAATAAGACAAATCATTTATAATTTTTCTCCCGGACTCTATTCCATCCTAAACTTGACTATGCTTTATGGTATGTTATACTTCGGTGTAATTTTCTTTACTACGTTATTCCACCTTCCAACAGCCGAAGCATTTGATAGAAAAGCATTAGAAGTTTCTTCATTAATGGATCTTACAAAACTTATAACTCAGGTTTTTGATTTCAAGGAATTGGCAGATACAGTTACGTCAATTACAGCCAATGTTTGTAATTCCTATGCCGCATGGTTAGTTACAAGAAGAGATGGGGAATATGAAATTAGTTCTGTTCACAAAATTTCTTACGTAGATGCTGATAAGCTGACAAAAATGTTACTCAATTCAGATGAATATGATAATTCACGGGTACAAACATTCTATTACGATTCTGTAAGTTCAGAATTCAGAAGTGAGATGAACGATTGGAAATCAATTGCAATTGCCCCGTTAAAGTTGCACGGACAGATTAATGGTTTTTTACTTACAGCGCGGCAAAAAGATGTGAATTATGATGAAGATGAAAAAAAATCACTTCAAGCTTTTGCTGATTATGCAACCGTATCTCTCGAAAATGCTAAACTCCTGAAAGAATCCATAGAAAAAGAGCGTCTTGAAAAGGAATTAGATGTCGCAAGGGATATTCAGAGAAAGATATTACCGGAAAAGGTACCGCAATCGGATAATTTTCAAGTTGCTGCACTTTTTGTCCCGGCTTTTGAAGTAGGTGGCGATTATTACGATTTCTTTTATCTGGATGATGACAACTTAGGTTTTGTTGTTGCAGATGTTTCTGGTAAAGGGATTTCGGCTGCATTTATTATGGCAGAAGTAAAAGGAATCTTTGAATCACTTTCAAAATTAATTTTGAATCCGCGGGATCTTCTGATAAAAGTAAATGAAATACTGAAAGAAAGTTTAGATAAAAAAAATTTTGTTACAGTAGTATATGGAGTGTTGAACAAAAACTCCGGAGTTATAAATTTTGCAAGAGCCGGTCATCCACCAATTATTTTATGTTCAGGAAATAAAATTGAAAGATTACAGCCAAGCGGAATAGGAATTGGACTCGATTATTCCAATGGGTTTGGAAATTCATTAAAAGAAATGCAAATTGTATTAAAGAATGAAGATATTATTGCATTTTATTCAGACGGAGTTCCTGAAGCAAAAAATGCAAAGGATGAAGATTTTGGATACGAACGATTTGAAAATATCATCCTTCAGAATAGGAATAAAAGTATAGATGAGATTACAAACATTCTCATGCAAGAGCTATCGTTATTTTCCAAAGATCATTCGCAACATGACGATATAACATTAGTATTAATTAAATGGAATAAGAAAAATTAAAAACAAACGGAGTATTTAATGGCGGATTTCAATGTCAACTTACGGGATGTTGGTTCCGTAAGTGTAATTGATGTTAATGGGTATCTTGATGCTCACACCGCACCTGAACTGGAAAATGTTTTCAACAAATTGCTCGATCAAAAGAATTTTAAGGTAGTAGTAAATTTTAGCGATCTGAAATATATCAGCAGTGCCGGTTTAGGGGTTTTTATGGCTTATGTAGAAACTATGCGTGAGAATAACGGGGATATCAAGTTCTCTAATTTGAAAGACAATGTGTATAATATCTTTGATCTTCTTGGATTTCCTATTTTATATGAATTCTATAAAGATGAACAAGAAGCTATTCAAAAATTTAACGAGATGAGCAAATCTTGATTTACCAAAACAAGAAAATAGAAAAGGAACTTACCATAAAGAGTACAACAGACAATCTTGCTCTTGTAAGGGAGTTTACAAAGAAAGCCGCAGAAGAATGTGGATTTTCTGAAGAAACTGCCGGGAAGATTGTTTTAGCTGTTGATGAAGCTTGTACTAATATCATTAAACACGCCTATAAATATTCTCCGGATGGAAAAATTATTATTTCAGTTAAGTTCGATAAAGATAAATTAGCTATTTCGATTGTTGATGAAGGTCTTCATTTTAACCCTAATAATGTGCCGGAACCGAACATTGTTGAATATTACAAACAGAAAAAAATTGGTGGTTTAGGAATCTTCCTGATGAAAAAGCTAATGGATGAAGTAAAGTATTCTACAACATCTGGTAATAAAAACGAAGTAACTTTGGTAAAATATCTTACCGAATAGTAATGTTAACTACAGATCATAATGCAACCTTACGAAATTTTTCAGCTCTTGTTGATTTTAGTAACCTCGTAAATTCTAGTCTCGATATTAATTTTGCTCTTAATAATATTCTTCTTACATGCTTAGGGAAATTCCATACATCCAAAGGATTAATTGCATTGTTTAATGACAAGGGTGTTTTGGAAGTAAAATCATCCAAAGGTTTACAAAAAAACGTGATTGAAAAATTTCCTTTGGTTGAATTGAATACCTTGGAAAACAACAATTCTCTTAATGAATTTATAAAAGAAAATAATTTCCCGGTTTTTCAATTAATAAAATCTTCGGAAGGTATAAAAGGAATATTGCTGTTAGGTACAAGATTAACAAAAAAAGAATATGATAATGATGATATAGAATTTCTAAAGACAATTTTGAATGTCGGTGCCACTGCTATCGAAAATTCATTAACCGTTGAGAGATTAAAACTAGTCAACCGCGACCTTGATAGCAAAGTAAATCAACTCAGTTCTCTTTTCGATTTAAGTAAAGAGTTTAGCGGAATTTTACAAACAGAAAATATTGCAAAACTTCTTGTTTATTCTTTAATCGGTCAAATGCTTGTTTCCAAATTTGCTATTATTACTTGTAGTGATGGAGTTTTCAAATTTCTTGAAAATCGTTTTGACGAAACAAAGTTGACTTCAGCACTAAAAGATTGTTATGCCAATCATTTCAGTAAACCGATTCAAAGAGATGAACTGAAAGGAGAATTAAAAGCATTTGCAGAAATTGGTGTGGACTTAATTGTTCCGATGCAAATAAAGAATGTAACTAAAGGTCTGATTGTTCTTGGCAAAAGAAAAAATGAAATGACTTATTCTAAATCGGATGTTGAATTTGTTTCTTCTGTTGGAAGTCTCGCTATAATATCGATAGAAAATGCAAGATTATTTAGCGAAGCTCTTGAGAAGCAAAGATTAGAAAAAGATTTAGAAACCGCTCGCAATATTCAAAATAATCTATTGCCTAAAGTCATTCCAAGATTTTCCAACATAGAGATAGTAGCATTTAATTCTTCTGCAAAGATGGTTGGCGGTGATTATTACGACGTTGTAAAAATAGATGACAATAAAATTCTTATTGCTATTGCGGATGTTTCTGGCAAAGGAGTACCCGCTGCACTTTTAATGGCGAATCTCCAGGCATTTTTGAAATCGATTTGTAAACAAAACCTACCATTGGCAGAAGCTACAAATTTGATGAACGACCTTGTGGCAGAAAATACAACGATGGGCAGCTTTATTACTTTTTTCTGGGCATTGTTCGAAAATGATGAAAAAAAGTTTACGTATGTAAATGCCGGTCATAATCCGCCGCTTTTAATAAGAAACGGTAAAATAACTAAACTTAAAAAAGGGGGAATGATATTAGGAGTTCTTCCAACCACCGTTCCTTATTTATCGGAAACATTGCAGTTAGAATCAAACGATGTGATTGTTTTATATACAGACGGAATAACCGAAGCCATGAATAAGTTAAATGAAGAATTTACAGATGAAAGATTTGAAAAGATTCTGTTAAGCAGTTATCAAAGTTCCGCTCAAAATATTTTAGAAGAGATAAAGATTAATGTAGGTAAATTTACTCTGGGCGCAGAACAGAGTGATGATATAACTTGCCTGGTATTAAAGGTAAAATAATGAAATCCTCCATCGAAAAGTTTTTTATTGCTAACAAAACTAAACTGATTATATCGACATTTATTCTTTTTTCCATTATAAGTGTAATTAATTTCATTTTTGTTTACTTCGTTACAGCACAATCAAACGATGAGTGTCTGTGGATTGAAAAACATGTTCGTCCCGATAGTATTGTTATTGTTTTTGACCAAGTAAAAGAAGGCGGTGTAACCTATCAAGCCGGAATTAGAAATGGTGATGAACTAATTGCAATCGATGGTAAAAAGGCAAAGAATAATTTTGTAGCAACTCAAATTTTAGATAAGGTTCAAAAAGGGGATTATGCAACATATACTGTTAAAAGAGGTAACGAAATATTTGATACCCCGGTAATAGTAAAAAAGCTTATTAATATTTCCGGTTTAGCTTATGTTCTCCTTTCTACATTATGGTTAATAGTTGGATTTATTGTTGTAATGGCTAAACCTGATGGAAAAACTCAATCATTGTTTTTTATGATTGGGATTTTCTTGGTAGTTAATAAAATGACTAGTATGTTGTACAGAGGGTTAATAGTAGATAATCCGTTATTCAAAAGTCCGATTATTCCACTAATTATTGATAACCTGGCGCAGTTTGCCGGAATCTTTTTACCTTTTATGCTTATCAAATTCTTTTCAATCTTTCCTAAGGATTATGCTTTCTCAACTCGTAAGTGGTTTAATAAAACTATATACCTATTACCTGTTGGTATCTCAATCAGTTTTCTGATCTTAAAAATCATCTTTGTTTATTCTTACAGGTCAGAAAAAATCTATGTAACTCTGAATTCTATAGTCGGGTTTTTAGGAATTGTCGGATTCATTTCGGGATTTGTTCTTTTGCTTATCAATTATCTTAAGTTGAAGACAAGAAATGAGCGTGTTCCGATATTTATAATACTCCTTGCATATTTTGTGGGAGTACTTGCTCTTATCTATACAGATTTTTTGGCTCCGTCCATTGCCGGATTGATATTTAATAATCCTGCATACTTTACACCAATTATACTTATCGCTTTGCTGCCTTTAGCATTTGGATACTCAATTTTTAAGTATGCTTTGATGGATGTCAGCGAAGTAATACGAAACGCAATTATTTATGGTACTGCTACTGTAATGTTAGCTGGTATCTATTTCCTTGTAATCTATTTTATTGGTCAAAGTATTGGATCGTTTTTAAGTGAGGAGTATCAGGGTATAATTGCGGGTATTATTTTTGTGATTTTTGCAGTTGTGTTTCAATCAACCAAAGATCGATTTCAAGAATTATTAACAGAAAAATTTTATCCTGAACAACACGCATTCCAAAAAAACTTGTTAAAGTTCAGTAATGAGATTTCAATAATTGTTGGAATGGATAACGTTCTTAACTCTGTAGAACAACTTTTTGTTAAGTCGCTTAGGTTAAAGCATTTTGGAATAATGTTGATAAACAACAACAAAGAGAAGGTATATTTTATAGTAAGACAGAATGGTTTAAGTAACCCAACCTTAAGAATTTATGATCAAGGTAATTCAATAGAAAAATATTTTATAGAAGAAATCCGAATTGGAAAAAAACCTGTATTAGAAAGACAGGATTTTAAGAATGTAGCAGAGGGAAGGTTTTCTGCTTTGCTTGACGAGGAAATCTATACAGTAATTCCATTGATAATAAAATCGAAAGTGATCGGTTTGTTACTTTTCGGAGTAAAAATATCGGGGTCGCAGTTCACTTCTAAAGAAATGGAATTGTTGATAACAGCAGCAAGCCAGACTGCAATATCAATAGAAAGTGCACGCCTATACGATTCAGAATTTGAAAAACAGAAATTAGAACGAGATCTTGAAAATGCAAGAAAGATTCAGCAAAGTCTTTTACCTAAAGTTCCTCCTCAAATTAGAGGATTAGATATTTACGGAGAGATGATTCCTGCTATGCACGTTGGGGGAGATTATTATGACTTTATTCGTGTTTCGGATAAGAAATTTTTTGTCGTAATAAGTGATGTATCAGGTAAAGGACTTAGTGCTTCTTTCTATATGTCAAAAATCCAAACAATGGTTCGACTCTACTGTGCAGATAAAAAAACACCTAAGGAAGTAATTGTTGAGATCAACAAAAAAATCTATAATGAAATTGAGAAGAACTGGTTTATTACCATCACCCTAGCATTAGTGGATATTGATAAGCAAGAAATTTCTTTTGTGCGCGCCGGACATACACCATTAATGAGAATTAATGATAATTTATTCGAATTGTATCAACCAAGCGGTGTCGGTGTTGGTTTGAACAAAGGTGAAGTTTTTGAATCAACCCTCGAAGAAATGACTATTAAGCTGAAAAGTGGCGATGTTATTTTCCTTTATTCAGACGGAGTTACAGAATTAATGAATGAAACCGGTCAGTTATACGGAATTGATAGATTAAAGAATGTGCTTATAAAAAATAAAAATATATCAAGTTATGAATTGGGAAAAACAATAATTAATGATTTGGAAACTTATAAAGGTAATGCCGATCAATACGATGACGTAACATTTATCATTATGAGAGTAGATTAGTTATTTTCAATCAGATGACTTTAAAAATAAAAAACCGGCATTAAGCCGGTTTTTTTATGAGTTCTAAACAAAATTAAAATTGCACTTTTCTATTTGTGCGGGAAGCTACTTCTAAAACAAATGCGCTTGCAACGAAAATTGATGAATAGGTACCGGTAAGAATACCAATGAATAGTGCAAATGCAAATCCTTTCAATACTTCTCCACCAAATATCATAAGGACTATTACGGTAAGCAATGTAGTTAAACCGGTAATAATTGTTCTACTCATAGTTTTGTTTATCGCACGATTCATTGTTTCTTCTAATGGAAGAGTTTTATGAATTTTAAGGTATTCTCTAACTCTATCGAAAACAACAACCGTATCGTTAATTGAATAACCAACCAATGTAAGGAACGCTGCAACAACACTTGTTGTAATTTCTAAATTGAAACCGGGAATAACACCATAGAGTACAGAGAAAATTCCTAATGTAATAAGCACGTCGTGGAATAGGGCAGCAACCGCACCTACAGCGAAGATAAATTTAAATCGGAATCCAAGATATATAAGAATAACAATAAGTGATAAGAATACGGCTATTACTGCATCACGCTTTAATTCCTGTCCTATTTTAGGTCCAACTTTTTCCTCTTTTAATACTGTAAAGGGATTGTTTGCAAATTTTTCTGTTAATGTTTCTTTAATCCAGTCAGAAATTCCAAGCCTAACCACAATAGCATTTTTAGTTTCTTCCTCATTTAGTTCAGTTGTCTGAAAACCAGCTTTATTCAGTCTTTCACTAACCGCTAAAGAAATAGAATCATTTGCAAACGAGTAAGTAATCGAGTTGAAAGTTGAATCAATAATTTTTTTCTCTACACCCGGGAAAGAATTAGAAATTATAGTTTCAATCTTGGATTTAACTTTTGGTAAAATGCTCTGGGGAATTTCCTGAAGCTCAGTTCTCAATAAAATTCCTGTTGAACCGCCAAACGTTTTCACTTCAACGTTACCCAAACCAATATTTTCAACTTCAGTTCTAATTTGTCCTATTTCGATTGGGTTAGAGAATTCTATTGCAATTTCGGAACCACCTTTAAAGTCAATTCCAAATTGAAGTCCGCGGAATATAATACTCAATGCTCCAAGGATAATTACCACAGATGAAATAAGGTAAAAGAAATTTCTTTTACGCATGAAATCAATATTTAAATTCTCGAATAATCGCATTTATTCAATATCTCCTAAAATTAACCTACTTGGATTTTTAAACCTTTTGAAATCATGAAATCAAACATTACTCTGACTAATACCAAAGCACTGAACAAACTGGCTGCAATACCAATCATTAATGTTAATGCAAAACCTTGAATTGGACCGCTTCCGAATTGATATAAAATTACTCCGGTAAAGAATGTAGTAATGTTAGAGTCAAAAATTGCTGACATTGAATGTTTAAATCCGCTTTCAACGGCAGCTTTAACAGTTTTACCCGTTGCTAATTCTTCTCTAATTCTTTCATAAATAAGAACATTGGCATCAACTGCCATTCCCATTGTAAGTACAATACCGGCAATACCGGGTAAAGTTAGTGTTCCTTGAAATCCGGCGAGTATACCTAATATTAAAAGTATTGTAAAGATTACTCCAATATCTGCCATGGTTCCCGCTTTTTTATAGTAAACAATCATAAAAATTGCTACTATTAAATAACCGAGCCACATTGAATTAAAACCTTGGCTTATCGAATCTTGTCCTAATGATGGTCCAACAGTTCTCTCTTCAATTATGTCAATAGGAGCAGGAAGGGCACCGGCTTTAAGAACAATTTCCAAAAGTTTTGCTTCATCAAGATTTGGTATACCGCTAATTTGAGAATTACCGCCTGTTATTTTATTTTGGATTGTAGGTGCTGAATATGCCTGACCATCCATAACAATTGCACATCTTTTACCAACATTTGAACCTGTTATTCTTGCCCATTCGCGTGCACCTTCAGAATTCATTTGCATTGTTACTATTGGAGCTGAGGTCATGGGATCAATATTCGCTTGTGCATCTACAATTACACCACCGGTAAGTTCGGCTTGTTTGTTAACCATATACATTCTGTAATATTCAACACCCTCAGCTATTTCAGGTTTAGCTTCATAAATGAATTCAACATTATCTGGAATAACTTTAACAACTTCTGGTCGGCTTAATAAATTATTTAAAACTTCGCGATCAGATTTTTTAACATAGGCATCTGCAATTCTTCCTTGTGGATCAACCAGTCTTGCTAAAGCAAAGAATGGATGTTGTTTTGCAAATTCAGCTTCGGTTAATTGTTTAGTTGTATCAACCGTGGTTTTAGAAGTTGAATCCTTTGCAGCAAGAACTTCATCAATTCTGTTCATTATTGGAATTGCAAATTCTGGATCTTTCAGTAATTTGAATTCGAGAAGCGCTCTTCCTTGTAAAAGTCTCTTGGCTTCTTCTTCTCTTGAGATACCGGGTAATTCAACAATAATTCTTCTTGATCCTTGCTTTTGAATGCTTGGTTCAGATACACCGTATTGGTTAACTCTGTTACTTATGATTTCAATAGCTCTTGTGACAGCATCAGATTCTTGTTCAAGCAATCTTTTTTGAATATCGGCATCATCTTCGCGGATTGAACCAAAGTATCGGCTCATTCTGATTCCCTTGGTTTGCATCTTTCTGGCTAAAATTGTCACTACATTTTCTTCAGATAGTCTTGATTCTTTTTCCGCTTCGCTTAACAATTGTTTGAATTGTTCATCAGGGTCTTTGGCAAGTCTTTCTAACAGTTTGGCTGTATTAACTTCCATTACAAGGTACATACCGCCTTGTAAATCGAGACCAAGTTTAATTCTTTTGTCGCGTGCAGATTTATAATCAGGATTACTTGCAAGAATACTATCCTTTTTATTCTGGATAATTTCCTTTAGTTCAATAGATGAAATACCAGGATTTCTCTTTTTGATACTATCGGATAAGGATTCAAGTTTTAGTCCGACTTCCTTGTTGTTTTGATAGTCTTGATAGGTTGGATATAGTAAATACAAACTAAGAGCAAGAGCGCCGATAATAATAATAAGTCTAAATCTTATTTCTTTCATTCCAGGTCTATTGTTTTGTTAATGAAATATTCAATTAAGTAGGGAAGTAAAAGTAAAAGCCGGAATGAAACCGGCTTAATACTATTCTCTTACAACCCAAGTTTTAACAGAAGCTGTTACGCTCGGATGAAGTTTAACAGAAATCGTATAAATTCCGAGTGCTTTTATTGGTTCTGTAATATCAATCTTACGTTTATCTATTTCGAAGCCTTTTTCGTTAATAGCATCTGCAATCATTTGATGTGTTACCGCACCAAAAATCTTTTCTTCTTCACCAACTTTAACAGGAATTGTAATCGATATTTTTTCAAGTTCAGAAGCTAATTTTTGTGCAGATTCTAATTCTTTGGCTTCTTTTTTAAGAATTTGCTTTTTCTCTTCTTCCAGAGCACGGATATTCCCGGGAGTTGCCTGATATGCAATTTGTCTTGGTATTAAATAATTTCTTGCATATCCGTCTTTAACGTTTACAACATCTCCTACTTTACCGAGCTGCTCGAAATTTTTTCTTAGTATAACTTTCATAGTGTCACTCCCAATTACTTAACCGCTTCGGATACGAATGGTAAAATTGCTAAATGACGAGCTCTTTTAATTGCTGTAACAAGTTCACGATGTTGTTTAGCAGTAAGCCCGGTAATTCTCCTTGGAATAATTTTGCCTTGATCGGTCAAAAATCTCTGGAGTTGTTTTGAATCCTTGTAATCGATATAACTATCGATTGTACGTTTAACTTTCTTTTGTTTTACTTCTTTTCTCATTGTTTGTCACCATCTTTCATTAAATCTGATTCTTCATCAGTCAAAAATTTATCGAATGAATTGTCTTCGTAATCGGATTCTTCTACCGAAGAATCAACAGCAATATCGACACCATTTTCCATATTCTTGCTGAATTTATTTAAGAATTGAATTCGCTTTGCTTTTATTTCTACAACCGTTCTGTTTTTACCATCTTCAGTTTTGAAGGTTCTGCTTTGAAGTTCACCATCAATAAGAACTGCACTCCCTTTCTTTAGACGGTCTTTACAGCTATCAGCTAACTTATTCCAGGCAACTACACCAACATAACAAACATCCTCTTGCCATTGGTTACTGCTATCTTTATATCTTCTGTTTGCTGCAATGTGAAAATTGACAACAGGAGTATTATTTGAAGTTTGTCTGAAGACAGGGTCTTTTGTTAAGTTACCTGCTACAATTACACTATTAAGTTCTGGCATCTTTAATTCAGCCATCGTTACCTCCCTTACTTGTCTTATTTGTTATTCATTACCTTCATTGTTTGTTAATTCTTCTTCAACAATTAATTCGTTTTGTTTAGAAGATTCTTTTTGTTTTGAAATAGCTTCTAATGCTTCTTTATCCAAAGCAATTGTAAGATAACGGACGATATTTTCGTCCAAGCGGTAATTACGTTCAAGAATTGAGATTAGTTGAGTTGGAGCTTTAAAGCGAATTACCAGATAATAACCGCTTTTCGATTTGTTGATTGGATAAGCGAGGCGTTTTCTACCCCATTTATCGGTTTCGACTAATTCACCACCATTAGTGGTAATTACTTCAAGAATTCTTGAGATTGTTGCTTCTATTTGCTCATCTTCTAAGGCAGCATTAATAATAACAACGCTCTCGTAGTTTCTGATTCGCATTCTTTTCACCTCCCTATGGACTTTTAGGCCTACTACACTGCGTATGTAAGTAAGCAGGGTTAATAAATTAGGCTACAAAAATAAGACTATTTAATAAGCGGCGCAATAACTAAAGAAACAACCGACATAAGTTTTATTAATATGTTTAAGGACGGTCCGGATGTATCTTTGAACGGGTCCCCGACTGTGTCTCCAACTACTGCCGCTTTATGAGCTTCGGAACCTTTTACATAGGTGAATCCTTCTATTTCGATTCCTCCTTCAATTAATTTTTTTGCATTATCCCAAGCCCCACCAGAATTCGATTGGAAAATTGCCATTAATACACCGCTAACAGTTACACCGGCTAATAAACCTGCCAACATCTCTTTACTTAAAAATCCTACTATTACCGGAATTATAACCGCCATTAAGCCAGGGACTAACATTTCTTTTATTGCTGCTTTAGTTGAAATCTCAACACATTTTGAATATTCTGCTTTTGCGGTTCCTTCCCTTAATCCTTTAATTTCTTTGAATTGTCGTCCAACTTCTATTATCATTTGTTTTGCAGCTCTTCCAACAGCTCCCATCGCTAGTGCAGAAAATAAAAACGGAAGCATAGCTCCTACAAATACTCCTCCCATAATAATTGGTTGGGCAAGATCAATAACTTTTATTTGAGCCTGATGCATATATGCTGTAAACAGTGCAAGGGCAGTTAATGCAGCCGAGCCAATTGCAAAACCTTTTCCGATTGCTGCGGTAGTATTTCCAACTGCATCTAATTTATCTGTTCTTTCTCTAACTTCTTTTGGTAATTCAGACATCTCAGCAATTCCACCGGCGTTATCGGATATTGGTCCATATGCATCAACTGCTAATTGAATTCCCGTAGTAGATAACATACCTAATGCTGCTATTGCAATTCCATAAAGATTTGCAAAATGGAACGAACCAATTATTCCTACAGAAATAATTATAATCGGTAAAGCTGTGGACATCATTCCAACACCTAATCCCGAAATTATGTTTGTTGCTACACCAGTAATGGATTGACTTGCAATTTCATAAACGGGTTTTCGATCTGTACTTGTATAATATTCTGTTATTATACCGATTAAAATTCCAGCAGCTAATCCAATTAATGTTGCATAGAAGATACCAATGCTTGTATAATTGAATCCATCAAAAGTCCAGCTTTCAGGTAATAGATTTTTTATTATGAAATATGAAGCAACAACCATTAAACCGGCAGCCAAGAATTCTCCTGTATTTAATGCCTTTTGTGGATTTCCGCCTTCTTTTACTTTAACGAAAAATGCACCGGCAATTGATAAAACTATTCCAACTCCAGCTAATAATAATGGAAGCAGTACTGCCTCTAAACCAATTTCAGGTACTTCCGGACTTGCGAATATAGAACCAAGAACCATTGTTCCTACAATTGCACCAACAAAAGATTCAAATAAATCTGCACCCATACCGGCAACATCTCCCACATTATCGCCAACATTATCAGCGATGACAGCAGGATTGCGTGGGTCATCTTCGGGAATTCCTTCGTAGACTTTTCCGGCTAAATCAGCGCCAACATCAGCGGCTTTAGTATAAATTCCACCACCAACTCGCGCAAATAATGCGATTGAAGAAGCACCAAGAGAAAATCCAGAAATTACATTTATTATTCTTGCCAAATCAAATGTATTTGTAATATCCCAAATATTTGAATAGAGAAGAAGGAGTGAACCAAGTCCAAGGATTCCAAGTCCAACTACATTCATACCCATAATTGAGCCACCAGAAAAAGCTACTTGTAAAGCTGAACCTAAACTCTTTCGTGCTGCATTTGTAGTTCTTACATTTGCTTTGGTAGCTGCAATCATTCCAAGAAATCCGGCTAATGCTGAACTAAAAGCACCGCCAATAAAAGAGACAGCAATCAACCATGAAGAATCTTCTCTTCCATAATTAGATACACCAAGCAGTAAAGCAATAGCAAGGACAAATACAAGTAAAACTTTATATTCAGTTTTTAGAAAAGCAATTGCACCTTCACGAATATAATTTGATATTTCTACCATTCGTTCGGTGCCTGGTTCTTGTTTAGTAATCCAAGAATTTTTTAAGTAAGAATAGATTAATGCAGCTATTCCGAAAAAAGGAATAATATATATTAGCCAGGACATTTTTTTCTCCTAATTAAACATAGTGATTCACTTTTATTGATTGTTATTTTTTAGTTTATTTTGTTTACTAAAGTAATCCAACATAACCTTATAACCACCAACAATAAATTGTTCGACTAATTCAACTGTATAGTTCACACTTTCCTTTATTGAATTTAACTCTTCCTGTGAAAAACGGTCAAGAACATAATCTGCTAATTCACCTTTTTCAAATTTATTCCCCACTCCAAATCTAAGTCGTGGGAATTTATCATCTTGTAGGTGGTAAATAATCGATTTTAAGCCATTATGGCCTCCATCACTTCCACTTTGTCTTAAACGTATTTTACCAAGTTCTAAGTTCACATCATCGACAATAACTAAAATGTTATTTAAAGGGATCAAGTATTTAGAAAGGAAATCAACAATTGCGATACCACTTAGATTCATATAGGTAGTCGGCTTTACTAAAAAAAAATCGGAGGATAGTATACTACCCTCCGAATATAAGTAATCATTTTTTGAAGGTTTAAAGGTTAATTTATGTTTATAAGCTATTTCGTCAAGAATAATAAAACCAATATTATGCCGAGTTGATTCGTATTTTTTACCGGGATTTCCCAGACCGATTACAGCTCGCAAAATTCAATTATTCCTCTTCTTCTACCTGCTTGCCTTTACTGATTACTTCAGGTTCCATTTTTTCTTCACCTGTAACTTCGGCAGTAGGAGCAGCTTCAACTTGTGCTCTTGGCATAACCACAGAGACAATTATTACATCATCATTATGTAAGAACTTTATTTTATCCATTGCAAGGTCTTTAACGTGTACTGAATCGCCAATTCCTAGGTTAGAAATATTTATTGTAATATGTTCTGGAATATCTGCCGGTAGACATGATATAGTCAACTTATGCATTGATTGCTGAATAATTCCGCCTTCTTTTAATCCTTTTGCCTGACCTTCAAGTGTGATTGGAACTTCGATTTCGATTTGTTGATCAGATGAAATCCCCATAAAATCGAAGTGAACTATTTTGTCTGTAACGGGATCGAACTGTATTCCTTTTAAGATCGATTTTTTTGTTTCTTCATTCTCGATTTCCAGGTTTACAATATGAGTTTCGGAAGTATAAACAAGAGGATTTAGTGCCAATTCCGGAACAGAGATCGGAATGGGTTCAATACCTTTAGCATAGAATATTCCAGGGACCTCGCCACTTTTTCTTAATTTATTGACGGCTCCTTTAGTAGATAATTCTCTTTTTTTTGCTTTGATACTTATTTCTGACATTTCTTAATAACTCCTAATAATTAAAAAACTATATTTTATCTTTATCAATATCAAATAAAGAACTTATTGATTCGTTTCTATGAGATCTAATAATTGCCTCAGCAAATAATTCTGAAGCAGTTCTTACAATAATTTTTTTACTCGAATTTTCTTTCAATGGAATACTATCTGTTACATATAAATTTTCTAATTCACTTTTCTCAATATTTTGAACAGCTTCACCTGAAAGTAGGGGATGAGTAGCTATTCCAAAAATTTTGTTCGCACCTTTCTCTTTTAATTTTTTAACAGCGGAGACAAATGTACCACCTGTATCAATAAGGTCATCAACTAACAAAACATTTTTTCCCTTTACATCGCCGATAATAGTCATAAATTCAACAATATTATGTTTAGCTCTGCGCTTATCAATAACTACAAAGTCAGCATTAAGTTTATTTGCATAAGACCGGGCTAATTTAATTCCTCCGATATCAGGAGAAACAACTATTAAATTGTCAGCTTTATCTTTGAAAAGAACAGTAAAAATAGGAGATGCATACAAGTGATCAAATGGGATATCAAAAAATCCCTGGATTTGAGCAGCATGCAAATCCATGGTAATCACTCTGTCTGCACCGGCAACAGTAATTAAATTAGCTACCAGTTTTGCTGTAATAGAAACTCTTGGTTGATCTTTTCTATCCTGCCTAGCATAACCAAAATAAGGAATAACAGCAGTAACTCTTTTAGCCGATGCTCTTTTTGCAGCATCCAACATAATCAGTAGTTCCATTAAATTTTCTGCTGGAGGATGAGTAGATTGAACAATATATACATCTCTGCCCCTAATATTATCCTTAAACTTAGCCCAGATTTCACCGTCACTAAACTTTTTTAAATCAATTTCACCTTGCCGTAAATTCAGATATTGGCAAATTTTTGCACATAATTCGGGATTAGAGGTTCCAGAAAAAATTAATGGTTCTTGTTCCAACACAGATTTTCTTTTGTTATACAAAAAACAGACGCCAAATATATGGAATTAAAGTAGCTCAGTCAAATATTTGAATAACTTGCAAGTTACTATATTTTAAGAGGTTAGAGGAATAATTCTATTTGAACCTTTTACTAAACAAATATACCACTACAATAATTAAAACAAAAAGAGCGCTGTAATAAATCCAAACAGGGGTCTCCTTTAACTTAAATGGTCTATAAGTTGCCGTAATATATTTACCGGTTCCTATTTCATCCTGATAATATTGCCATGTTAGTTTATTTCTTGATATATCTGTAGCATTATGACTAAGTATTTCCCCCGGTAAATAATAAATATAGGTCAGGGAGAAATTTTTGCTTTTCATCCCAAAACCGGTAGCTATAGGGGCAATAAATTGGGAAAATATTTTTGTATTATCTTCTCCATCTTTTATTGTCAATTTAGAGTCCTTAAAGGCGGGTAACTGGTTTAATGAATCGAGGCTATTAAATTCAAATTCTACTTTTGCATGGATAGTACTATCGGAGTAATCTCTGTAGACTTCTACATTTTTAATAGAACTAAATGACGAAGCGAATTCTTTGTAAACAGAATCCTGGTTAAATAACCCCAACTGATCCACAACAATTGAATCACGGGTATTAGTCCATTTCATCCAGTAATGGATGAACATATTTCCGGAGCCATCTTTTTTTATAGTTGTTACTTGAGTATAATTGAGGCACCCACCTAAAAAAAGTAATAGAATAAGAATTAGATTTCTTTTCATAAGGCATCAAATTTTGTGTATTCAATATGCAAAAATAATCAAAAACAAAGTAGAAATTTGATTTGATTTTTCAACTAACTATTTTTGCAAGCTAAATCTCTAACTTTTTATAGGATTGTTATGCCAACATATGAGTATAAATGCTTAGAATGCGGACATCTATTTGAATTATTCCAAAAAATAACAGAAGAACCTGTTACAGAATGTCCTAAATGTAAAGGTCATGTAAAACGTCTTATTGGAATGGGTGCCGGACCTATTTTTAAAGGAAGCGGTTTTTATCAAACCGATTATAAAAACAAGACAAATAAAAGTGAAAATAAATCAGATTCTAAAAAAGAATAAAAATAGCAGACTCATTAATTGAAATGAGTCTGCATTGCTTTAAAAGTCATACCCGATTGAGAGATAATATTTAGGTGAGGAAAATTTCTGAACATTATATTTCCAAGCGACATCCAATCTCCATAAGAAGAGTAAATATAGTCTCAAACCAACTCCTGTTCCGATGAGTAAATCCTTTGTAACTGTATCGCCAAATTCATTTTTTGAAAAAAGCTGAAGCTTCTTGTTATCATACCATGCTGAACCCGCATCTATAAATGCTACTCCTAATATATTCTGAAATAAAATAGGAAGTGGACCGGTAACAAGATATCTTATTAATGGCATTCTTAATTCAAAGTTTAGTAAGGAATATTTTGATCCAAGTTGTTCGGCATAATCATAACCTCTTAATGGTAAAGCCGGTGTCAGAAAAGCGAAATCAGACGCAGATTCAATAGGAATATCTTGCGTAGCAAATGATCTGTTAATCCAGCTGTCTGTTCCACCCAGGAAAAACCTTTGTGGGCTTGCGCCACCAGAAATTCCACCTGAGAATCTCGCGACGAATGAATTATCGAACCAAAATCTTAAATAAGTCCGGTAATCAAAAACAAGTGAGGCAAAACTTTGTCGTTTATTAAAGAAACCGGGGTTTCCGAATAATGTCAGATTGTAGCGAGTTCCTTCTATTGGTGAAGTATATCCCCACATTACATTATCGTGAACAAAACTGAAAGCCGGGACAAGAAATGTTATTTTGTCTGTTGGAACAAATATATTGTCTAAGTTTTCTGAAGTTACATGCATTAAGCTGAGTGATCCATCAAATCTGTAAAAACGATTTAGCGGATAACTTGCCGAGCTTACAAATCCAAAATTTCTATAGCGGTACAATTCACTTCCGAAAAATGAAGTTCTGTATAAAAACCGAGCAGTATGAAATGCTTCAAAACCTAAATCCAATCTGTTTTCTAAGTAATAATAAGCCAATCCATAGTCACTGTTTTTTATGTCAATTTGTAATGAAGTAAGTCCGATTAAGCGATGATTACCTAACATATCGCTGAATGATAAAACTGTAGTTCCAAGTAATCCATATAATGAACTGTAACCAGCATTAGCATAAATTAAATCCGGGGTGAAATTTATTTTATAACGATTAACAAGGTAGTTACCATCAGAGTCTAATTTCTGAGTAAAGAGTTCTTCACGTTTAACGATGTTAGTGCTATCAATCTCAATATCTCTACCACCAAAAACTAATCGCCTTGTTGTTGTTTTTAGCGTATCAGTTTTTGCATCATCTTTTGATACATATTGACCCACAAATATTTTTCTGGATTTTTCTTCGGTTGAATCCTTTTGTGCAATTTCCAAATTTTTTGATGTGTCTGGCTGTTCAGTATCATCTGCAAAAAGTCTTGAAGTTTCAGAATCTTTTTTCATTAAGCTTGCCATATATTTTGTTACTTGAAGAGAATCAGTTTCAAGTTTCAGCTCAAAAGGATTGTTTATCAGAAAAATATTATAGCCAGTTTTGTAAAGAGCTGTGAATGCTAATTTTTTACCATCAGCCGAAACAGAAATTTGGCTTAGCTGACTCCATGAATTTGTAATTGGAACCGGTTTATTATTCACCAGATTATTGTCGGTATTACTATTTACCGGTAGTTTTAATCTATAAATGTTATCGATCCCATTTCTATCTGAAACGATAAGAATTTCTTTACCATCACTGGAGAAAGCAGCAAATTTTTCGTTGCTAAGTGACCAATCGGTTAAACGCTCCATTTTTCTTGACTCGATATCAATAATGTATAAATCCATTTGTTTGTAATTGTGTTTATACATTTCGAAGTCATTATTAATCTGCGAGTTGCTTAAATAATCAAGTCGATCGGAGGAAAAGATAATTTTGCTTCCATCTGGTGACCAGACCGGGTCAGAATCGGTAAAAATATCATTAGTAATATTTGTTAGCTCACCGTTTGTTAGATCATAAACATAAATATCGGATTGAGTTGAATTATATCCGTCGAATGCAATTTTGTTACCATCCCGAGACCAATTAACTGATTCAATTCCAGGCAACTGGAAGGGGAGTTCTTCGCTTTTTCCGGTTTCTGTATCAACAATTCTTATTTTATCGTAACCGCCACTTTTTACCGAAAGAGCAATTCGCTTGTTATCCGGCGCCCAAGTAAGAGAAGGGTGTAAAAGATTCAGTTCTTCAAAGTCGGTTGCTCTTCCACTTTCGACAACTCTTTTTAATATTTTGCCGGTACTTACTTCAAGGATGTAAACATCGAGATAAATATCTCTATCTGAAATAAATGCAATTTTATCGCCTTGCGGGGAGATTGCGGGACTTGAGTTATAGAATCCACCATCTTTTTGATTATCTGTCAATCTTTTAGCAAACTCATCAGGGTCTTCTTTTACAGCTATATCTGGCCAATACTCCTTCTTTAAACTTTTTTTCCAGCGCTCATTAAGTTCTTCTAAGCTTATACCAATAGAAGCTTTAAGAGCAGATTCGAGTGAACCGGTTGCTTGAATTTTGTTCATAAGTTCAGCGATTTTCTGACTTCCATAAGTATCAGTGAGATATTTAAATACCGATTGCCCACCACGGTAACCGAGATAACCAGTCAAACGGTTTATATCAGGTAAGACTTCGCTTATTATTGCATTTCTTATAAACATGTCTGTGTTGGTTTCCCATCCTTGTGATAAATATTCAGCACTTCCTTCCATAAACCAGTGTGGCAGTTGTAATGTTATTCCTCTTGAAATAATGTTTTGAACTGTACCGCCGTAATACATGTCTTGCATAAGAGCATGAACTAATTCGTGATGAATAACATGGCGGAATTTCTCATAATCACCTTCGAATGGGAATACTACTCTATTCTTAAAAGGTTCGGTGAATCCACCTATACCTTGACTTAGATATTCATCGGTAACGTTTGTCTCCACAAAATCATTGTGGGAGTTATAAACTATTAAAGCTATTCGGTTATTAATTCTATAATTAACATCGTTCTGTAATTTTTCAATTGCATCTTCTGCAACGTGGGCAGTGAACTCTGCAATTCGTTCTCCACCTTCTGCAAAATAAATATCAAAATGTTTGGTCTGGATAAAGAACCAATTATATTTTTTGTACTGAACTTTATTTTGACCGAATTGCGCAGATAATATATTTGATAACAGCATTAGCAAGATGAATGGATAAAATATTTTTTTCATAGCATCACCTTTAAAAATTCTTTTTAATCAAGCAGACTAAAATCGATTTCGCGTTTTTCACTATCTACGCGAACTAACTTTACATTTACTTTATCTCCAAGGCGTATTTTTCTTCCGGTACTTCTGCCGGTAATTGTATAATTTTTTTCATCAAATATATAGTAATCATCTTCTAAATCTCTGTAACGTATTAGACCTTCCGCAAGAGTTTGATTTAATTCAATAAAAATTCCAAAATTAGTAATACCGGAAACAACACCGTGAAATTCAGTTCCTACTTTACCTTTGAGATATTCAATTTGTTTCAATTTTACAGATAACCGTTCAGCATTTATTGCATTTCTTTCTCTTGCAGATGAATGATTACAAATTTCGTCCAATTCTTCAACAGAAATTTTATTCTCTATATTATTCACATAATCATAAATTAACCTATGAACAATCAAATCTGGAAAACGGCGTATCGGAGAAGTAAAATGAGTATAATATCTAAATCCCAAACCATAGTGTCCAATATTGTTTGTTGAATAAACCGCTTTAGCCATAGATCTAATTGCAATCTCGTTTATAACTGCTTCTTCTTCAGTTCCTTCGCAACTTTCGAGTAACTTCTGAAATTGTTTTGATTTATTTGCTGCATTAGGATCGAACGAATATCCAAGCGATTTAACAAACCTTGCAAATTCAAGTACTTTTTCCTTATCCGGTAAATCATGTACTCTATAAACAAAGGGCTTGCTTAATTTGTTCTTTTTTAAGTGCCCGGCAATTAATTGATTTGCCAAAAGCATCAATTCCTCAATTAAATTGTTGCTTTCGCGAACCTCTTTTATTTTAATTTCTACCGGAATACCATTTTTGTCCAGTTTAAAGACAACTTCAGGGGAATAAAAGTTTATACTTCCTTTACTAATTCTTTTGGTTCGCAGCTTCTGAGCAAGGTCGTTTAGTAATAAAATTTTATCGCAAAATTCACCTTTTTTCTCTTCAATAATTTTTTGAACCTCTTCGTAAGTAAATCTTCTTTTACTATTTATAACTGTTTTTCTGATTTCATAGGATACTACTTTGGCATTAGGCGTTAATTCGACTATTACAGAAAACGTAAGTCGGTCTTTATTAGGAACTAAGGAACAGACAACATTAGATAATTTTTCGGGAAGCATCGGAATGACTTTTCCTACAAGATAAACGCTTGTTCCACGACTCAAAGCTTCTTTGTAGATAGGTGAATTGTCTTTTACATAATGACTTACATCTGCAATGTGGATTCCGACCAAGTAATTTCCGTTTGGTAATTGTTCGATTGAAACAGCATCGTCAAAATCTTTTGCATCTTCTGGGTCAATTGTAAATGTAACTATATCTCTTAAATCAAGTCGTTTTTTTATTTCAGAATCCGGAATCGTTTCCGAAATTCCTTCAGCTTGTTTTAAGACCTTTTCAGAAAATTTATATGATATTCCAAATTCTCTTGCTATAGATGCAATTTCTGTGTCATAACTACCTGATTTTCCAAGTATTTCTATAATTTGACCTTCCGGATTGAGGTCAGGGGATTTCCATTCTATATTCCCGACAACAACTTTATCACCAACACGTGCATTGTTCAGAAATTCATTTGATATATAAATATCACGGTGAATTTTTTTGTTATCCGGAATAACAAAATAAAACGATTTACTTTTTTCTAATCTTCCGACAATTTCGTTTGTGTTTCGTTCAATGACTTCTACAATTTTACCTTCTATGTTTTTGCCATGCTTATTTGCAAGAAGATTTACATGAACAATATCGCCATCAAATGCAGTCCCAAGATTTTTGCCGGCTATAAAAATATCGGTTTTGTAAGTTTGACCTTTGAGAACTACAAATCCGTAATCACCTTCACCAATTATTTGAAGTTGACCGACAAGTTTATCTTCACCACCTTTATTCAAAGAGTAACGCTTACCTTGTTTTTGAATGTAACCTTCTTCGGTTAGTTTATAAAGAATACTTTTTAGCTCTGCATAAGCGTAATCTTCCGTTATGCCAAAGTGTTTTGCAATATCTTTGGTTTTTAATTTTAGTGAGGGGTGATTTTTAAAGTAAGATTTAATTTCTTTTTTCATCAGAACTCAAATTTATATTTAAGGGCTAACTCGTTTATTTTCTCGTCAAGAACATAGGTTTGACCAATTGGGTCTTTTCTTTCAAGTCTTATTAGAAATTTAGGATTAAACAGGTATTCAATTTTAAGGTTCGCTTTACCAATATTCTGGAAAACTTCGGTAGTACCACCGAAACTGTATCTTAGATTTTGAATTCTTCCTGATAAACTAAATTTGGTATAATCTCCGGCTTGGCTTATCTGGATATTATTGACTAAATCGCCCACAGCAGAATTAACGAAACTTGTTAAAACAGAACCAAGAAAAGAAGTTGCCGTATTTCCTATAGCATTAGTTTGACCGGCAACCTGTGCGCGATCCTGTGCAGTAAGATCATCTTTGAATTTACCAATCAGGATAAATGAGAATGCATCTGCATAGTCGTAACGTGTATCTCTTACATTGTTCTGAATATTTCTTTGACCAACATAAACACCAATACTTTCTGTATTGCTTGCAAGATTTTTACCTAAGTCCTTCAGTGGTCCGTTAATTTTTATTTTGACAGCTACAATTTCGGGAGTAGCATCAACATTTCTTGGATCAATATAATCACTGGCATAGGTCGCTAAGATATCCAGATAAGGATTTGTAATATCAGTTTCGAAACGTATTTTACCTTCTGCATCGAATGTTCTGAAGAATTCCAACTTTGAACCGCTCATAAGATCGAAAGCTCCCTGAGCACGAACTTCGCCGGCAACACTTTCGTAATTTAATTCGCCTCGCATTTCGACCAATAGTTTCTGATTGACCGCTTGTGAAAGGATAATATTTATTCTTGCACTGTTTTCAACGCGAACACCGATTTCGTAGTCAACACGTATTGATTCATCGCCGTTGTTCTTTGAAACATTGTTACCGGAGGCAAGAATTTCTTCGAATCTTATTTGTTCTAAATCAATTTTGCTGGAGTCAACGACATAAATAACATTATAATTACTGCTTGAAACAGCCGACTGATCTGAAGTTGTGAGGGTTAAATTTGTTTCTTTAAGTAGTATGTCACCTTTAAAGAATAAAACATTATTTCTCAGTGTTAATATCCAATCGCTTGCGGTTCCTATTTTTAAGTCACCATATAAAAATGGACTGGTTGAACGGGAAAGATCACTAAATAATGCAATATCACCATTAAATCTGATGGACATATCTTTCGGTTTAAATCCATCAAAAATGATTGAACCGTAACCTTTTATTTTCCCTGGATATTTCGTTCCGCCGGCGTTAGATACTATTAAACTATCTATTAGTAACCCTTGGTCACTAAAATTAAAACTCAGATCACAACGGTAGGGAAGATTTGTATTTGTCGATCTGAAATATCCATTTTGCAAATTAAAATACCCTGAGAAAACAGGTTTTTCAAGTGTACCTTTTATTGATAAGTCTGTTAAAAGATTTCCTCTCTGATCTGCAATATTAGGTATCAGGTTTGCAAATGTTCGCAAATCAAAATCCTTTGAACGGATTTTTAAGTCCATCTCTTTAGTATTTATTATTCTGTGTTCTACACTTGCAAAACTGAGGTCTATTGGAATTGTTCCGTTAAGAGTGAGTAAAGGTTTGGAAATGTTATAAGTTGAATCGACAAATTTGATGTCGGTTGTAACTAATTTATTAGAATATCGAATTGTACCGTCTAAGAATCCAAGTTTATGGTTACCATATTTTAAGTTGTTTAGTTTGATTGAAGTATTAATGTAAGGTTCCTCAAAGTCACCGCTGATAACCGCTCTTAAATCACCATCAGCTTTTAGCATAAAGTCATCTTTGCCCATTAAATATTTTGATAAGATTCTTCCGGAAATATTATTTGCCTGAAGAATAAGATTTTGCGCTCCACTGCTTTCGATTGTTCCTTTTATACTTATGGAAGATGTGTCGTTATAAATTGCACAGTTGGCAATGTTAAAACGATATGGGTTGAAGAAAACATCAATTGTATCTTTATTTGTCCAAAGCAGACCATCATAATCGGCATTTATTTTACCAATTCTTATTTGTTGCTCGATCGGTTTCATCAGAATGTAACCGTAAGCATTCGCTTTAACTAAATCTTCAATATTAGCTGAAGCATTAAAAAACAATCTGCTTTGATTAAAACTTAGATCGGCTAAAAAATCTTTTATGTAAGCGCCCGAATAAAATCTTCTTCCGGACAATCGTGCAGTACCGGATAATTTATCGAAAGTTGCATAATGATTATCTCTTACAAAATTAAAATCGGTTTTAACATCAGAAATGTAAAGAGTAGATTTCTGGTCGATGAATACAACGTAATCGAGGTCAAGATTTGTGTTAATTGAAAAATTTGGTGGGCTATTAGTTACACTTCCTTTGCCATTGCCCATAATATCAAATCTATCATAACCGATTATTTCTGTTATTAAAGCAAAGTCTTTGAAGTTGAATTCGAAATCAAATTTCAGGTTTTTGTTTATTACTTCCGGCAGAACTTCTTCCTGTACTTGATTTGCTATGCCGGTTCCCATTACAGCAAGCGGATTTAACTCTTTTATTTTTTCCGAAATTATTTTTGAGATAGCCGAAGCTTCGTAAGAAACAATATCGATAGCATCTTTAACAGAAAATTGTCCCTTGATAGCAAAGTCAACAAAGTCTGAATTAAACTTAATTTCTCTGTTGCTGGAATCTCTTTTTAGAGTAACATCAACAATTGAGTTTCGGATTTTTGTGCCGCGATATTTTGAGGAATCTATTCCAACGGAAAAAATTCCTATTATTTTATCCGGATCGAAGTGTTTCCCGTCAATGTTAAAATAAAAATTCAGATCGCTTTTATAATCACCTTCAACAAAAGAGGAAATATCAAAATGGTTAAGACTGCCAAGAAGACTATAGGCAGGTATGGTATCGTTGTCAAAAACCATTTCGCCGGTAATAAATGCTTCGGAATTTTTGCTGATACCGTTAATTTCCAAATCAATTTTTCTATCGGCAGCTTTCGATTTTATATTTAATTTTTCAATTGGAATTTGATTGAATGAAGATTCGCCGGTACTAAAATTAAAATCATAATTCAGTTCGAATGGTGATGTTCCTCTTCCTATTAAATTACCTTTAGAATTGATAGAAGTTGTCATTCCGATTACCGGTGTCAAATCAATATTATTCGTTTCGAATTTTATATCATAAGTAATCGGATCGCTTTTAAGATTCATTGCTGCGTTAAATCTAAGAGAACCATTCTCTATATTTCCGGAAAAGAGGGACTTAAAATTAGTCGGTTCGCCCTCGTATTCAACGTTTACACCACTAACTTTTAACTTTGCAAACTCCGGAAGTTTTAGAGAAGGAAGCAGAGCATTAACATCTCTATAATTAATATCAGTATCCTTGATTTTCGCTTTTATGTATAGATTTTCCGGTTTGTTGAGATTAAGTATTTGTCCGTTAATCTCAAAATGTGTTGAGCGGTAATCCAAAGCGAGTTTCTCAATATCAAATCCTCCGAACTTGCCATTTGCTTTTAATTCGAGTGATGGATTACCTTTTAATATTTCTGTTGCGTCAATAAACGATGAAAGGTCATCGAAGTTAAATGATTTTGCGTCAAGGTCGATAGATACGGGAAAATTTTTGAAATCTTCCAATTCAATCTTACTGAATAGATTAAGACTGTCTATACGTGCATTTAATCTTATATCGCTGCTATCAGTAATGAATGCAAAGTTTGTAACACTTGCAAAATTTTTTGTTACGGCAAACTCTCCGGAAATGATTTGTAAAGTGAAACGGGTTAAGTTGGGTTTAAGTGAAAGTTCCTTAAGGATAAGTAAATAATCTGAGTTAGGAACATCAATAAATGCCTGAGCTGAAAGGAAAAGATTATTTACTCTGAGATCGTCGAAATTAACAGTCTTATAATTTTTGGTTGAGTTTGTATTAGTGAATGATTGCTGTAAAAAATTAATATTCTTTAGTTGAATATCATTTGCCTGAATATAAAAAGGGAATTCTGATTTGGTTGTGTCTTCTTCTTTGGGTTTGATAATTTTATTGTAATTCCAGTTGCCGTTTTCATCCTGAAGAAATTTTATTGCTGCATTTTCTATAAGAATTTTACGAAAGAAAATTTTTTTTAATAGAATCTGTAACGGACTGGTTTTTATTTCTATCTTTTCAGCTCTTAAAAGTGTATCGCCGGAAGTAGTAAGAACTGTATTTCTTAAAAAAATGGATGTTAAAATTGTCCCGTCAATTCTTTCTATTTGGAGATTACCATTTATCGAGGAGTTAACTATAGATGTTAAGTTATCTTTTAGGATTTCTCTAAATGTGCTTGTCTGCGAAAAACCTATGAACAGAATAAGAAGAACAATTAATGCAAGGAAGGATAGAATAAATACATTAACAATTCTTCTGAAAAGAGAACGTTTTGGTTTTACTGCTTTATTATCGTTATTTGTATTATTTTCTTCCATTAATGGTTAAAACGCTCGATGATGGTTTTTATAATATTAGTCGTAGATTGAAAATTGACGAATTCTATTGTTTCAACTTTACCACCGGCATTTTCAACAATATCTTTTCCAACTATGTCATCAATTTTCCAATCTGCACCTTTAACTAAAACATCCGGTACTAATTTTTTAATTGTTTCGTAAGGAGTATCTTCTTCAAAGAATGTAACAAAGTCCACAGCTTTAAGATTTGCAATTATAAAAGCGCGTTCTTGAAGAGGAACGATAGGGCGTTTATCTCCTTTGATTCTTGTTACGGATGAATCTGAATTCAAAGCTACAATTAAAACATCACCAAAAGATTTTGCTTTGGATAGATAATCAACATGACCGGCATGAAGAATATCGAAGCATCCGTTAGTGAAGACAACTTTCTTATTTTCTTTTTTTAGAGCGTTTCGGATAATAACTAATTCATCTATGCTTTTTAAGTAGTTCATTTCAGCTCCTCTACAACAGCGTCGAACAAGGTTTTTTGTTCTATAGGTACAATACCTACTTCCTCGCAAACAAGTCCTCCGGCGTAATTTGCGAGGTAAGCGGCATCAAAAATATCTGCGCCGGCAGTAATAGCCATTGTGAGAGTTGAAATTACAGTATCGCCGGCACCGGATACATCGGCAACTTTTCTTGCTTTAGTCGGAATGCGTCTTTCCGGTTTTCCTTTTTCAAATAACGCAATTCCTTCCGCTCCCAATGTCAGAAGTACATATTGAGCATTTAATTTTTCTATCAATTTATTGCCAGCATTCGATACATCTTGAGAATTTTTTATCCTGATTCCGAGAGCATCTTCGGTTTCTTTACGATTTGGTTTAAACACCGTTACGTTTTTATATTCGAAGAAATTATTGAACTTAGGATCTACTGTAATAACTTTATTATTGTCATTAGCTAGTTCAATAACTTTATGAATCAGGTTTTGTGTAAGAACGCCTTTGTTATAATCCTGTAAAATTATTGCGTCAATTTTTTTTATTTCTTTTTTTAGAAAATCCAGAATTTTTTTCTCGACATTTTTATTTATTGAAAAAGTTTTTTCTTTATCAATTCTCACAATATGCTGGTTGTCTGCGATTACTCTTGTTTTTGCAGTAGTTGGTCTGTTTTTGTCAATGAATATTCCACGGTTTGAAATGTTATTTTTTCTGATTAGATCGATTAAAATTTTTCCGTCATTATCATTGCCGATGACACCAAGCGGAAGCGGAATTCCACCAAGCTTCAGAATATTATAAGCTACATTCATTGCACCACCGAAACGGCAGAATTCATTTTCAACTTCTACCACCGGAACAGGGGCTTCAGGAGAAATTCTAACAACATTTCCCCAGAAGTAACAATCGAGCATTAGATCTCCAATTACAGCAATACGTTTGTTATTAAAACTTTTTTGAATTCTCTGTAATATTTTTAGGGAAGTGTTGATCATTACTTTTCTCCTTTATTCCACTGAGCAAGTTGATTAAAGAAATTGATTCTAATTAACCCTTGATTTGTTCCCATCCATAGGAAAGTACCATCAAAGTAAATTTTGTATATTAGTTTTGGTATTCTATCATCATGAACTTGAACAACCTGATTGGTAATCCTGTTAATTAATATAAGACCTCTTCCATAAATTTCTTTTGTTGCTTTACCAAATTGATAAAGTGAAACCCAAATAAAATTACCCGTCAATTCAAGGTCGTTTATTCCATTAGCGGTTAGACCTTTTGAATCATCAAATCTTAACCAGTCATTTTTTCTGTTATATCTATATAAGCCACCGATATTAAACTCTGGTCTTTCGGCAGTAATGAATTCATCCAGTCCAATCCATAGGTTATTTCTTTCAGTTAAAAGGGCAGAAACAGAAATTTGTTCACCTTCTCCATTAAAATAGTTAAATCTGTTATCAAAAAAAGTTAGTGCCCTTGGGTCGCTTAGATCTCTTGACTTATTGTATTTATGAAGACCAGCTTCAGTTCCAAACCATACAACGCTATCTCCATCAACTTTAATGGCTTTTATTGTATTTGTTTTTTGATTACCGCGAATAGTCAAATCGTAATCGGTAAATCTTTTTGTTTTCTCATCGAACTTGGTTAAGTATTGAAATCTTCCTATCCAAACAACTTTATCATAATCGTCGTATGCAATTGTCCTGATCCAATTACTTAATTGTCCACCTAATCCAAATTTTCTTTTTGTCCAGTTATTTCTTTTTTTATCATAAATAAAAAGTCCATCTATAGAACCAGCCCAGACAAAATCATCATTACCAGCTACACAATAAAAAAAGTCGTGCTGTAAATTTCCTTTTGATGTTGAAAATTGTTCCCATGTTTTGTTTTTGGTTGAGTATTTAAATAGTCCATTACCATTTGTAGCAAACCAAATTTCATCTTTGTAAGATGAAATGTCAGTGACCTCAGAACCTCTCAGAAAATAGTCTATTTCAAAATCTTCCTGAGCAATAAGTGTGATATTTATTAAAGCAAATAGTAAGAAGGCTTTTTTCATATACTCCATATGTCTCGAAATTTATGATTGGAAATTTAATATTAAGAAAGCTGTTAATGAAGTGAATAATTATTACTTAATTGATGTTGATAAAGTTTATCTGCCAGTACTTTTCAAAACCTTTTACAAGGCAATCTTGCAGTTTTTCGTAATCTACTTTTTCGTTGAGTATAGTTTCGATCTCAATTGTTTTGTGATTAATCTCGGAAGCTAATGCTTTGGCCGTTTCAGCGTCTGTATTGAGGTAGTTAACTAACTTTTTATGAAAAGTACCACATAATATCGAACCATGTTGGAGGATAACATTATTCAGTTTACGTTGAGCACTTCCGATTATCTTTTTACCGGCATACTTCACTTCGTTTTTGGCGGTAGTTCCAAAACAAAGCACACCATTTGGTTGCTTTAAAATATTTGGAAAGTCCGGTTGAATTTTTTCTAATTCAGATTCAGCAAGGAGTGGGTTGTAAAATTCAAGACCCATAATTAAAGCAGATGAAATTTTTTCATAAATCTCTTTAGGGCTTAAATTACCGAGTGGCATTACGACAGAATAAGTTATTTCTTCAGCGTGAAGAATTGCACGACCACCGGTAGGGCGTTTTACAACCTCGATGTTGTCCTTATTTGCTTTAGCAATGTTAATATCACTGTAATATTGATTTGCGCCCAATGAAATACAATATGGTTGCCATTGGTATAATCTAAAAAATGCTTCGTCTGGTTTACATGAAGTTGCCAGGTTAAGATCAAAATCCATATTGAAATGCCCGGAACCCTTTCCGGTTTTTAGAAACTGCCAAATCATCGTCTGATAACGCCGCGGTCAGATTTTTCTATAAACTGAATAATATTTTTAACCAGTGGATGATCTGGGTATTTCTCTTTTACTTCTTCTAATGCTTTAGAAAAAATTAATCCTGATTGATAGAAAATTCTATAAGCATCTTTAATTGCATTTATATCATCATCAGAGAAATTTCTTCTTCTTAAGCCGACGATATTTAGACCCATAAAACGAGCCGGGTAACCGCTGGTCTTACAATAGGGAGGTATATCGGAAATTGCCATTGAACCTCCTCCTACCATTGAATGTTGACCTATTTTTCCGAATTGATGAACTGCAGACAAACCACCAATTATTACAGTGTTTTCTATTTCTACGTGTCCGGCTATTTGAACAGCGTTTGCAATTATAACCTGGTCACCAACGTTACAATCATGCGCAACATGAGTATACGCCATTAACAGACATTTACTTCCAATAGATGTTTTGCCGGTAGCGGTAGTTCCTCTATGTAATGTTTTGCCGGTAGCGGTAGTTCCTCTATGTAAGGTAACAAATTCTCGTACAACTGTATCGTCACCTATATAAAGGAAGGTTTGTTCGTTACCAAATTTTAAATCTTGTGGTAAATTTGAAATTGAAGCGCCCTGAAAAATTTTTACTCTGTTACCAATTCTTGCACCGTCATAAATAACTGCATGAGGACCTATTTTACAATCGTTGCCTATTTCAACATCATCGTGAATAATAGCAAATGGACCAACTTCAATATTATCTCCTAATTTTGCATTAGGACTAATAATTGCGGTAGGATGAATTTTAGACATAGTGTTAGTTCAGATTTTCCGATTTATTTTCTTTATTAATAATTGCACCCATAAATTCTGCTTCTGCAACAAGATTATTGTCAACATAAGCAGCGCCTTTTATGGAAAAGTATTTACTTTTTTTACTTATTACTTCTGCTTCTAAAATCAATTGGTCGCCCGGAACAACCGGTTTTCTAAACTTTGCATTGTTAATGCTCATAAAATAGACAAGATGGTTAGCGGGATCGATAAAAGAGTTTAGAACTAAAATTCCGCTAACCTGTGCCATTGCTTCGATGATTAAAACTCCGGGCATTATTGGTTGACCGGGGAAATGACCCGGGAAAAATGGTTCGTTAATAGTGACAGATTTAACTCCAACAACTCGCTTATCTAATTCGAGATCAATTATTTTATCAACCAGAAGAAATGGGTATCGGTGGGGGAGTATGCGTTGAATTGCATTAGCGTCGAAGACCACTCCTTCTTTTTTGACAAACTGGTATTTCTTAACAAGTTTCTTTTGCTGATATAAACTTCTTATTTTTTTTGCGAACTCAACATTAGCTTTATGTCCGGGACGAGCAGCAAGAATTTGTGCTTTTATAGGAACTCCAATAAGAGCAAGATCACCTATCATATCAAGTAGTTTATGCCTTACGGGTTCATTTCTGAAACGGAGTTTATTGTTGCTTAAAAATCCTTCGTGTGTAACAGAAAGTTGTTCATCAAGTCCAAGTTTTTCTTTTAATCTGTTTAATCCGGCTTCGTCAATTTCATGATCGACAATAACAACAGCGTTATCAATGTTTCCGCCTTTTATTAATCCCTGATCAGCAAGCATTTCAACTTCACTTAAAAAGCAGAAAGTTCTTGCCGGTGCAAATTCAGTTACAAATTCTTTTTCCAGATCGAACAAGCCTGAGTGCTGGCTGCCTAATGCCGGGTTTTGGTAATCTACCATTATTGTTATTCTGTAACTGTTCATTGGTAATGCAACAATATCAACCTGACGACTTTCATCGCTATACATTACAGTTTCATCTATAACAAGATAGTCTTTAGGAGCATCTTGAGTAACAAATCCGGCTTCCAGTAATTTTTCTACATAAGGCATTGCGCTGCCATCACCAATTGGCGGTTCAATACCGTCAAGTTCAATTGTAATATTATCTATTTGCAAACCAACAACAGCTGCAAGAACGTGTTCGATTGTATGAACTTTTGCGTCGCCAACAGCCAGTGTCGTTCCGCGGGAAGTATCAACAACATAGTCAGCATTTGCCGGTATTTCCGGTTTACCGCCAAGGTCAACTCTAACAAATTTAATTCCGTGATTTTCTGGTGCAGGTTTGAATGTCATTGTACAGGATGTCCCTGTATGTAATCCTACTCCCGATAAAGAGACAGGTTTTGCAATTGTTCTTTGGAGTTCTAACATTATTCTCCTTTCAAATCAGTTAATTCCGAAATTTTACTTTCCAAAGATGCAATTTTTTCTTCTAATTTCTTAATTTTTTCTGAAAGCGATGGAATGTTACGTATATGTGCTTCCAATCTGAGTTGTTGGGACATTTCCTGAGCAGGTGAGCCACGATATTTACCGGGTTTTTCAATCGCTTTGGATACACCCGACTGAGCACCAACTATTACTTGATCTGCTACTTCGATATGACCGACAAAGCCGGCTTGACCGGCTATCATACAATGTTTACCTATTTTAGTGCTACCCGAAATTCCAGCTTGAGCAGCAATAGCTGTATGATCTCCAATAACAACGTTGTGAGCTACCTGAACTAAGTTATCTATCTTAACACCTTTTTTTATTAATGTTGAACCAAATGCCGCGCGATCAATGGAAACATTTGAACCTAATTCTACATCGTCTTCCAACACAACATTTCCTATCTGCGGCACTTTTTCATACTCTCCTTTTTCATTTAGTATATATCCGAATCCATCAGATCCAATTACTGTATTTGAATGAATGATTACATTATTTCCAAGAACACAATTTTCTCTTATAGTAACATTAGGATAGATCAAACAGTTATCACCGATTTTCACATTTTCCATTATAACGGTGTTATGATAAATCATTGTTCCATCGCCTATAGAGCACCCGGAAGAAATGACAACATTTTTACCAATGCCAACATTTTTTCCAATTTTAGCAGTCGGGTCGATGTAGGCACTTGGATCGATACCATTAATAATGAACTTTGGTTTTAGGAAAGTAATGATAAATTTTTGAAGTGCCACATTAGGATTTTTAACTTCAATGTAGCTTAAGTCGGTTCTTGTTTTTTTAAATTCAGGAGATATTAAAACAGCCGAAGCTTTGGTCGTGTTTAAGTATTTTTCGTAAGCTTTCAGATAGAGAAAAGTAATATCGCCTTCTTTTGCTTCTTCAATTTTCGCAATATTCGAGATTTCAATATTGGGATCACCAATAACAATACCGCCGACAAAGTCGGCGGCATCTTTTAGTTTTATTTTCATACAAACTCATTTTAGTTTTTCTAAAACTAGTTTAGTAATATCATATTCTTCTTTTGCATAAAGGAACATTATATCGCTGCTTCTATCGAATATGAAATCGTAATCATTTTCTTTTGCAACATCTTGAATTGCATTAAAGATACGATTAAGGATCGGCTTCATTAGTTCTTCTTGCTTCTGAAACAACTCGCCTCTGACACCAAATTTATCTTGTCGGTATTTTGATATCTGATCTTCAAGTTGAACAAGTTCTTTCTCGATTTCAATTCTTTTCTGTTCGCTCAGAATTAATTTTCTCTTTTCGTAGTCATCATATTTATTTTGCCAATCTCTTTCCATTCTCGACAATTCTTCTTGCCATTCTTTAATTATGGCATCAAGTTTTTTCTGAGTATCCTGAGCTTCAGGAAGTTGTTTCTTTATTGTTTCGCTGTCTACATAACCAATTTTAGGTTGAGCATGTAACGAAGAAACAGCTAATAGTATGGAAAAGATTAATCCGATCTTTTTCATTATTTATTCCGGGTTTAATTTATTTACCTCTTTTTAGGCGATCCAACACCTTAAATGTAATGTCGAACTGAGCATCTGCATAAAGAACAACAACTTCTCCGGCTTTATCAAGAACATAATGCATGTTTTCTTCTTTTGCTATTTCGTCAATTGCTTTGAAGACTTTTTGTTTAACAGGTGCTAACAATTGTTCCTGGCGGACAAAGTATTCACCATTTGGTTGAGCAAATTTTTGTTCGCGGAATTTTTGTAGCTCTTGTTCTTTCTCAACTATCTTTATCTGTGCTTCTCTTTGCTGTTCTGGTTTCATTGTAGAGGATTGCTTCTGATAGTCTGCGTATGCATTTTGAAGAACAGTGGTCATACTGTCAGCTTCTTTTCTCCATTTAGCCACTAACCCATCAAGGTCGCTTTTTGCTTTTATAGCTTCAGAGAATTGTGTCATTATAATTTCTGAATCAACATAACCAATTTTCAGGGAAAATGATTGTTGATTTTGAGCAAATACTGATGCAGAAAAAAGAACAAGTAAAATAAAGATACTTCTTTTCACTTTTAACCTCATTTTGTTTTATGTTAAAATCCTTTACCAAACTGAAAATGGAAGATCCATTGAGGATCTTGATTATCTACGCTTTTACGATCGAAACCGTATCCATAATCAAACCCTAAAAGTCCAATAGGATTGATTAAAATTCTTGCGCCTACACCAACAGAGCGCTTGAGATTGAATAAATCCGTCTGTTTAATATCGAAATATACATTACCGGCTTCTGCAAATGCCAATAAATAAATTGGGATTGGTTCCAATGCTAATGCGCCCCTTAGTTCGAATGTATATTTTGCTTGAACACCGCTTCCAATTACTGTTCCGTTTGCATCGCGTCTTCCAAGACTTCTATCGTCGTATCCTCTTAACGGGGTAGTAGCTATAATCATTCCGTTACCACCCATATAATACCATTCAAATGGTTGAATAGGTGTTCCTTTTTTCAACTCATGAATATAACCTAAATCTACACTTGAATAAAGTACAATTCTGTTGGTATTAAATAAAGGTTTATACCATTCACTTTTAAAGTCGAACTTCATATAATCCACGTTACCCGGAAGTGGACCACCGGAAAGTTCTGCACTAAGACTAACTTTAGAACCTCTTGAAGGGAAAATAGGATTATCGATGTCCATTCTTGAAATAGTTGCACCTAATGTAAACTGGCGAGTAATTCCTTCTCTATAATATCCTAAACCATCAATAACATCGTTATATTGAAAACGTGCTATTCCTTGAATGTAAAAAAAGTCATCGGGCCAGGTAAGTTTTCTGCCGGTTTTTAGTGTTATACCGGATTGTCGTAAATCGTAGTAATACCTTTGTCTCGTATCAAACAAATCGAAGCCGACCATAGTAGGAGTATCCATAAACCATGGCTCTGTAAATCCAAGAGAAAATGTACGGTAGTAATTACCAACACCGAATTGCCAACTGAAGTTTAATATTTGTCCACCCCCCATCTGGAATGGTTCAGATATTGAGAAATTCGTTAGTGTAAAACCAATTGCACCACTAAAACCAAATGCACCGCTATAACCGACTGACGCATTTAGGTAGTCGCTCGATTTTTCTTCTACTTTATATGTTAAATTTACCGTGCTATCGTTGGCGGGACGATAATCAATTCCTTTATAAAGACTTTCTACATTAAAGTATTGCAGATTAGATAGCTGCTGAATACTTCTTAAAATAAAACTTCTGCTGAAATAATTTCCGGGTATTGTGTATAACTCTCTTCTTATTACTTTGTCTTTTGTCTTTGTGTTACCGACAATATCGACCTTTCCGATTTTAAAGCGATTGTTTTCGTTTACACGGATTATAATATCTAATGAATCGGTTCCAACTTTTACTTCGCGTGCATCAAGGTTAAATGCAAGGTAACCATTGTCCTGATATAGTGATGAAACATCTGATTGTTTGTCATTATAGTTAAGGTTGGTATTAAATTTTTCATAATCAAAAACATCACCTTTTCTAAAGTCAAGACGTTGTGTAAGAGTTTCATCATCCCAAACAGTATTGCCTTCCCAAATAATATTTCTGACTTTATATTGAACGCCTTCATAAACATCAATTTCTAAATCAAGATATTTTCTGTCCTCTGATAAATAAAATGTGTCTCTTAAAACAACAAAATCTCTATAACCATTTTTTCTATAAAATTTTGCTAAAAGTTCTTTGTCTTTTTCAAAGTCGGCTCTTTTAAAGTTTGGAGAAGACCAAAATTTCCACCATTTCTTTTCGCTTGTTTTGTCGAATTCACTTTTTAAGTCGCTATCCTCGAATGCTGTATTACCGTTAAACTTGATACTGCTTATAACTACTTCGTCGCCTTCAGTAACATTAAACATTACTAATGTTCTATCTTTGATTCTATCTATTGAATTAATTGCGACTGCTTTATTTTTGTCGTAAGTGGTTTGATACTCCTGACTCAAATTTTTATCGTTGCGCCAGGTAACAACGATCTCATCATCAGTTGTATCTGCTCTAAAGAATGAATAATAATTTATATCAATCTTAGCATTAAGATAACCTTCATCTTCATATTTATCTAAGAATTTATTCTTTATACGTGTTACTTCTTGTGGTTTTAATGTTTGTCCTCTGACGACAGTAAGTAATTTATCAATATCACTTTGACTAAGTTCATCATTACCTTCAATAACAAATTGTTCCAGGCGAGGATATTCTTTAACAACCAGCTGAAGAAAAACACCATTATCAATTTTTTTGTCGATTAATATCTGAACATCTTCAAATATTCCAAGATTCCATAAACGTTTAATAGCATTATTTGTTTGATCACCGGGAATATCTAATTCGTCACCAACCTTAAGACCGGAATTTGCAATAATGGTAGAAGCATCCGCACTTTTATTACCAATTACAGAGATTCCTAAAATTTTATAGGTTGATTTTTGTACTTGCGGATATATAAGCGCAGAGGTAACAAAGAAAAGAAAAAGAAAAATTTTAAGCCAGTTGCTTTGAGTGAGTTTTTGCATTCTTAATATTTTTTTTCAAGTTATCCGATAATTGTTCACTAACTAAACCGAACCTTCGCTCTCTTCTCTGATAATCTTTAACAGCTTCTATAAGATGTTTACACCTGAATTCAGGCCAGAGAACATCAGACACAAAGATTTCGGCATACGCAATCTGCCACAATAAGAAATTACTAACTCTAAACTCACCACCGCTTCTTATAAGAAGATCCGGATCGGGCATTTCAGATGTTGTTAAGTACTTTGATATTAACTCTTCTGAAATATCATTTATTTTAATATTACCGGCAGTTGCTTGTGCAGTTATATGCTTAACTGCTTCAACAAGTTCCCATCTTCCACTGTAACTTAGAGCAAGATTCAATGTCATCTTTGTGTTATTTTCAGTTTTAGTTACAGCTTGTTTTAATTCATGTTGTACAATTTCTGGTAACGAACTTATATCCCCAATTGTAGTTAATTTGATATTATTGGAATTAAGCTCGTTTGTTTCGTTTTGAAGACTCTTAACTATTAATCGCATTAGTGTTGAAACTTCTTCTTTAGGTCTTTTCCAGTTTTCTGTTGAAAAAGTGTATAAGGTTAGATATTGGACACCTAATCCAACACAAGTTTCAACTACAGAGCGAACCGAATCAACACCTTTTTGATGTCCGGCAACTCTTGGAAGATTACGTTTCTTAGCCCACCTTCCATTACCATCCATTATAATTGCAATGTGATTCGGAATGTTACCTTTGGCTTTGGTTTCTTCAATAAGCTTTATTTCGGACTGGGTTAGCTTAACTGCCAATTTTTTAATTTCACCTCAAATTTAGGCTCGAAAAAATATGTTGATAGAGAGTAAATGTCAAGGTTAGAGAAAATGTATAACTCATTCACTTAATACAGAATTGTCCTTTTCATCTGGAAGTGTTACTAGTTTTATCTTTGAGCGTGTTTCTTCGTCAAGGGATGCTAAGAGCATTTGTGCTTTTATAACTGAATTATAGGGCACACCTAAAAAAACTGTAACTTTATCTGCCGAGTGTCTTGGTTTTGTTTTGGTTAGATAGATTAATTTTGTAATCGAATTAGGATCATTTAATTCTTCGTCGCTTAATGTTATGCCTATAGCAATTTTCTTTTTGTATTTTGCAATTGCATCTACATCATAGTTACCAATGGGTTTAGGGGAGGGAAGGTACTTCCCATACTTTCTGCTGAGGGTTAAATACCCGTGTTTCCACAATTGATCTATAAGGGCATCTACTTTCTTTCTTTTTTCTTTTGTGCTTAGCATTTTCTTAACTAATTATATATTAACATTATCGGAATAATTGGAGAAAACTTTTGGGTTCCAAGGATTTTTATGTTTGAAATTTTTCCATAATCAAATCCTCGGATTTCATTTGCTCCATTTACTCTTCCATAAATTGCTTTTTTACCATTTTTATTCTTTCCGATGTAATAAGGTTCCAGAATTACCTCATTCAATCCATATAAGAATTTTACTCTGTTTCTGTTAAATATTGCTGTGGTGAAATAAATTGTCTTCATAATCTCTCCAAAATTTTAATTGTAACTTCTAAACACGCCAATTACTTTTCCGACAATTGAAAACTCTTCGTTATTTTCAATAATAATAGGTTCATAATTTTCGTTTTCCGGGATCAAATAAATTTTTCCATCAATAATTGAAAATCTCTTCATAGTTGCCTCATCATTAATTAATGCAACTACAATATCTCCGTTTACTGCCTCTTTCTGAGGTTGAATAATAACAAGGTCACCTTCCATAATACCAGCATTAATCATACTATCTCCTTTAACTTTCAATCCGAAACATTCTGTTCTGCTTCTCAAAAAATTCTTATCAATAACAAAGTTACCTTCAATATTTTCCTGGGCAAGGATAGGTTGACCGGCAGCCACACGTCCAACTACAGGAATTTCAATATAATTTGAATCTCGTTTAATAGGATTGTTATTGATGACAAGTGAGAGTGTTCTACTTAAATTATTGCTACTGTTCAAATAACCTTTTTTTACTAAGGCATCAATATGTCTTTTCACACCAAATGTGCTTACAATCTTAAATTTTTGTCCAATCTCCCTATAGGTTGGGGGAAAGTTATTTAATTCGACGTATTCTTGAATGAATCCAAGAATTTCTTTCTGGCGGTCAGTTAAATCTTTTTTCATGATAGTGTCCTTTTGTTCACCTATAATATAGTGAACAGACTGACACCATGTCAAGTGAAATTTCAAGATATTTTTGAAAAAAAATATGCGTTGGAATTTTAATAAAATGCTATTAGTAAGATGGCTTTATAATAATATAATGGTTAGTGTAAGAATGGCTGAACAATAAAAGTAGAGACACGCTATAGCGTGTCTCTACAGTTTAATAAAAATAAATGAATATAAAATGTTAAGACGTTCCATGTAAAGTCTCTACAAAGAAACAAATGTGCACCGTATATACGCTGCATGCAACGTTTCCTCGTAAAGACGCGCTATAGCGCGTCTCCACAACACATCGCTTTGTAAAGACCCGCCATGGCGTGTCTCTTCAAATTGTAAAGACATGCTATAGCATGTCTCTACAGCTGCAGCAAAAAAATAAAACGTAAAGACGTTGCATGCAACGTCTCTACAACCACAAAAACAATACGTAAAGACTTGCCCCCGTAAAATACACGAGACAAGCATGGCGTGTCTCAACAGCAAACTGTAAAGACTTGCCATGGCAAGTCTCGACGATAATGATTTTTCAATAATCAAAAATATTTTCCGGGTTATTTTTTTCAATATCCCATTTCAATGGATTTTGTTCAATATAACGACGAATGTTAAACAATTCATTTTCGTTACGAATAATTCTATCATAAAATCTTGCTTGCCAATTGAAATGGGTGAAACCATTTTTATTAGCCCAACGTTTAAGAGAACCTTTGAAATGATTGATAATCATTGATAAAGAATTTTTAATTGGTTTAGAGAATATATTTTCATTTTGTTGTAGAGACATGCCATGGCATGTCTCTACGTTAGAATTAATTATGATTATTCCGTGAATATGATTTGGCATAATAACATAATAATCCAATTCGACATTGTTAAAATGTTTTGGGATTTCTTGCCAAAATGAATCGGCAATTTTACCTAAATCATTCAATATTACTTTTTCATTTATGACTATGCCAAAATATTCAATGTGGTCTTTTGTATTAATAGTCACATAATACCACCACGGAGCAGAATAATCCCAGTTTTGTAATCGAGCAGATTCAACACGAAATGTGTTTTTGAATTTTGCCATAAAATAATGTTTAAGTAGAGACTTGCCATGGCAAGTCTCTACAAGGTTATCACAAAATAAAATCGTAAAGAAGTGAATACAAACTCTTTACAAAAATAAATATGGGCAGATAAAAGAGTAAAGACACCATATATGGCGTCTTAAAAATGTGCTCTTGAGACGGGATATATCCCGTATCTACAACAACAATCTGTAAAGACACGCTATAGCGCGTCTCTACAATACACCGCAAAGACACGCCATGGCGTCTCTCAACCTCACATTGTAAAGACTTGCCATTGCTAGTCTCTGTAACTTTTATAAAAATTATTAAAATAAAACTTATATTTGCTGCGGAAAAGTAAGAGGACACATGACCGATAAAGAAATATATAAAGCACGTGCTGAGGGTTTTAGAATGATTGAAGAAAACCATAAAATAGTTTCTGACTCAAACTTTTTAGAGTTTATGAGCTATATTAAAGAGATAGTTGAACAATATGAACCGAGTAAAAAAGTAATTGAAGAGAGGCTTAAGGAAAAATGTGAAGATAGAATTAAACTAGTACAACTTTTTAGAAAATGACCCCATTCGAATTAACACTTAAAAATATTGATGAGTTTTGTTCTAATCAAAAAATTTCATATGCAATAATTGGTGGTATAGCCTTAATTTCATATAAAATTCAAAGAACAACAAATGATATTGATGTAACATTACTAATTGATCTCGAAAAATTAAATGATATTGGTGAAAAGATTATAAGTAATTTTGAACCTCTGTTTAGCGATCCAATTTTATTTTTTCAAAGAAATTTTGTTCTACCGGTAATAGATAAAAGTACCAATATTAGAATTGATTTTGCAGCCGGGCTTACTGAATTTGATAAAAAAGTAATTGAGAGGAGCAAAAAGAAGGACTTTGGCAATGTCAAACTTTCATTCTGTACTTTAGAGGATTTGATATTGTATAAACTTTTTGCCTATAGACCAAGAAATATTTCTGACCTTCATGAAATATCCCAAATGTATAGAGATGAACTTGATAAGGGATTATTTATCTAAACTTTTGAATAGTTTTGTTGAACTCGGGCGTGAAGATATGCTCCAAAATTTCAACAAAATATTTTGTTTGTAAAAACACCTCTCATGATTTTTTTACCAATCCCGAGAGACCAAATATAAATTTTGATAATGACTTCCATAGTAATTTTTCGACAAGGTAAAACGTTTTGGGACATCTTTGCAAAAAAATACGAAATTACTTTAAACTGTTGCTTTTCATATATGCCATTTATGGCATTTCAGAAGAATGTTTTTGAGACGGGATGTATCTCGTCTCTACAAATAAACCACGAACCGTAAAGACGCGCTTTAGCGCGTCTTCACAACACATCGCTTTGTAAAGACACGCCATGGCGTGTCTCTTCAACACCACAAAGACTTGCCATAGCAAGTCTCTACAGTTTAATAAATGAATATAAAATATAAAGACCTTCAATGTTACGTCTCTACAATGAGCCCTTGCCATGATAGATCAAATAAGAAAAAGGACGTCCAATTGAACGTCCCTTACAAACCACTTTTTACGGAAACAGAATTATGAGATCCTCAAAATCATTCAAGATATGTCATCCATCCGTGTTTGTCTTCTTTTCTACCGAATTGGATACCTGTTAATTCTTCGTATAATTTTGTACCGAGCTCGCCGGCTTTTTCTTCGTCGAACATCAATAATTTATCGTTGTATTTTAATTTGCTGATTGAAGAAATTACTGCTGCGGTTCCTGTACCGAATATTTCCACTAATTTTTTCTTGTCATATCCTTCAATAACTTCATTAATCTCAATCAACCTTTCATTAATATTATAACCCCAATCTTTGAGAAGTTGAATTACTGACATTCTTGTAATTCCCGGTAATATTGTTCCTGTTAAAGGTGGCGTTACAACTTCGTCATCAAATTGAATAAAAATGTTCATTGCTCCGACTTCTTCAATATATTTTTGATGAATTCCATCGAGCCATAATACTTGTGAATAACCTTCTTTCTTAGCTTCTTTTTGAGCTAACATACCGGCAGCATAATTACCGGCGGTTTTTGCTTCACCCATTCCTTTTCTAACAGCGCGGACGTATTTATCGGTAACAAGAATCGGAACCGGTTTGAATCCTTCCGGATAATATGGACCAACCGGACTAAGCATAATAACCATCTTATAAGTTTCTGATGCGCGAACACCAAGTAATGGTTCTGTTGCAAATATTATAGGACGAATATAGAGTGAATGATCCGGTTTGGTGGGAATCCAGTCTTTTTCAAGTTTTATAAGTTCGAAAAGTGAATTAAGAACAAAATCCGGATCGACTTCCGGAATGCACATTCTTCTAGCTGAACGATTTAAACGCTCAATGTTTTTTTCCGGTCTGAAAAGGGCAATTCTCCCATCAACTTGACGATAAGCTTTTAATCCTTCAAAAATAGATTGACCATAGTGTAATACTATTGCTGCGGGATGAAGATCAACTTTACTAAACTTTTTTATTGTAGCATTGTGCCATCCACCAAATTCTTCGTCGTAATCCATTTCGAACACATGATCGGTATAAATTTTCCCGAATACTAAATTTTCTGGTAGAACTACTTTAGTATCTCTTTCAATAATGTCGATAATTAATTCATTCATAGGTGCCACCGTTTTTTATTGACTAATTATTTTTATTGAAGTGTTACTTTAAAATAAAAAACCCGGTATAATTTACCGGGCACAGTTATATTCTTCTTGAGTAATGTTAATAATCAACAGCGATATTTTTAATCTGACTTTCATTCAAAGATGAAGATTACCAAATAACTTTTCGTTCACATCTAATATATTAGTTTTTGGTTATAATTGGCAATAAGAAAAGAAATACTTAACTTAAAACAAAAAATATTTTAAAATGATATTCAATAGAATTGCTTTAGCTATTACTTTTTCGCCGAATGGCTTACCACTGTTAAAATCGGCAGTCAGGTTAAAAAAATTATTTGGTTGCGAACTTTATTTGATTCATGTGGGGGAAAAAAGTTCTGATCAGGAAGAGAAAATAAACGATTTAGTAAAGCAAGTGGGACTTTCTGATACATCATATAAACTTATCTGGAAGAAAGGGGAGCCATCAAAATCGATTATTAATGCTGTTACAGAAAATCAAATTGATTTATTAATTGCCGGCGCACTTGAAAAAGAAACTGTTATCAAATATTATCTTGGTTCGGTCGCAAGAACGTTAATGAGAGAATCACCTTCTTCGGTTTTAATATTAACCCACCCTGAGCCGGAACCTAAAGAATTTAAAAAATTTTGCGTTTCTGTAGATTTTAATGAGCTTGGAGAAACTGCAGTTAAAAAGTCTTATCAATTTGCAAAACTCGAGCACGCTGAAGAATTTGTTTTAATAAAAGAATTTGAAGTTCCGGGGTTAGCTATAACCGTTTACGATAGCGGTTCAACAAGTGATACTGAAAAGAGTAAACACGAGTGGCAAAAGGAAGAGGAAGAAAAACTGAAATTCTTTGCTAAAGAAATGAATCTGGTCGGATTAAATTATTCAACAGTGGCACTTTTTGGTAAACAAGGATGGGAAGCAAGAAACTTTGTGAAAAATAATGGCAGTGATTTGTTTGTTGTTCCATCACCTCCAAAGAAATTAAAATTTTTCGACAAACTTTTTCAGCATGATATTGAATTTATATTAAGTCAATTACCTTGTTCGCTACTTATAATTCGTAATTAATATTATGAGTTTAAGCCCGACAGATATTACAATTTTTCTTTTAAGCATAAGTGTAATTCTATTTTTTGC
>Ga0209381_1000708_pt1 | contig 72158 bp, 61 predicted proteins | sample DewCreD2012metaG_FD_184111 | JGI IMG/M metagenome (GOLD analysis project Ga0209381, IMG submission 184111) | Hot spring sediment bacterial and archeal communities from British Columbia, Canada, to study Microbial Dark Matter (Phase II) - Dewar... ... | reverse complement strand
CGCACCACCTCCCCTATTCCATGGTGGTGGGCCTCTATGGCCTTGGAGCTGCGCTCTACCATCTTCTCAATGGCGCCCTTGCTAACAGAAAGGTTAAACACAGAGCTCAAAAACTCCTGTACCGTGGCTCTACTGTTTCCCTGCACCCCTGCCATCTCCCCCACAAGGGCAGTGAGTCTGGGGCCGTAACCTGTCTTATGAGGATAAGGCACCTTGGCCTTATTCATCTTGCCGCAATGGGCACAGCGGCCCTTGTGACCCTTTTTGGCCCCAGGCTTGCTTTTCTTCTTGTGCTTGTTTTTCCTCAAAGGGCTGTCCGTGGAGGGGGGCTTGTCGGAGTTCTTGGAGTCAGCCCTATACTTTCCCTCCAGCTCCTCCGGCCGCCCTTGAAGGGCTTCCAATTGGCTCTGTTGGTCCTCCAATCGGTGATGCCAGCTGATCAGTGTTGCCCTTACAGACCTGGGGCTAAGCTCCCAGTCCACTTGGGATACCAAGGGGACACCGTCTTGTCCAACCAGGAACTGGGGGTACTTATCCAGGTCCATGTGCTTGGCGCCATCCATGGACCTATATATAGCACAGTACCAAAAATTGTACAACCCATAAAATGCCGTAAAAACACAATCTTCAATCAAAAATCCTCAACCAGCATCTACAACCCTGTGACCAGATACAGTGGATGGAGGAGTTTTGCAGGGTTTAGGCGCAACTGACGGGACAAGTCCGTTCCAGCTTTCAGTGATATGGAATCCGCTGCATGAGGCTGGAGGCAAAAGCATCCCCTCTGCTCATGTCAGAAGGGGCTTCCCCGTAATGTTTCATAAAGGCTTCTCCCCCGGTGTACTCCACCCAGCTGTTCCACTCCCCCGCCGCATCTCGGAACCCCCTGGGGTCTTTCCGCAATGCCGCCCCATAAAGGCGATACGAAAGGGCCAAAAACCTCAGGACCCCGTCGTCCTGGAAGGACCTATCCAGCCTCTCAGAGGCCTCTGTGATGGCTTCCAAGCGCTCTGCCAGCGGGTGGCAGGGGTTTCGGGCCCAGGCCTGAAGGGCGAAACAATAGGGATGGATCAGACCTCGATACCCTTCCGGGAGGGCCGGCCGCTGCGAAAGCCTGCCCAGCCCACGGTCCAGCTCCACGCTGTAGAAGGTGCGGAAGAGGCTCCCATAGGTGTCAGTGCCCTCCACCCACTCCTGGGACTCCTGGAGGAGACGGCTGGCTTCGGCCAGCCGGCCGGCGCGGAGCCGGTTGTGGATCAGGTAATGGTAGGAGCGGGAGACCTCCAGGGGGTCCATCTCTTTGAAGATCTCGACGGCCTCCTGGAGAAGCCTCTTGCCCTCTTCCCACCGCCCCATGGCCGTGAGGACCTGGCCCAGAGTCCCCAGGACCTTGGCCCGGGAGATCTGGGAGATGCGCCCCTGAGCATCTTTTTGCAGGAGCGGCTCGAGAAGCTCGACGGCCTCCTGGAAGAGGTGGGCGTCGTAGAGCTGGACTGCGGCCTTGGCCAGGTGGACCGCCCGCTCGTCCGGGTCCAGAAGCTGGGGTCGCTCCCCCAGTCTCTCCTCCATCTCCCGGAGGTAGGCCAGCCCTTTTTTGAAGCGGCCGAAGCAGGAGTTTAGATAATGCATCTCCCCCAGCCAAAGGACCTCCTGGCGTGCGGTGAGAAGATTCCTGTGTCGCTCCAGAGCCTCGAGCGTAAGGAGGCCCATCCTGGACCTGCCCATCTCGTGCCAGTCCCGGCTCTCCCTGAGCATGCGTTCGCACCGGAGGGGATCTGGGGGATGCTGGTGGGCCTGGAGCCAGCCCCGATCCCTGAAACACATCACCAGGTCCTCCAGGCCTTGGATGACCCGAAGCTCACCGAACTCCGAGCGGAATCTCGAGATGGTCCCGTTCTGCTCCCCCAGGACTATGGCATCCTGTCCAGGGCCCACCTCCCTGAGCCAGCCCTGGATCTTCTCCTCCAGCATGTCTCCAGACTGAATAACCCCGTCCCGCCCCACCGAGCCTGTGGCGAAGACGGGCCGGGCCGCTGTTCCTGAATGCCGGGCAAAGTACCCGATGAGGCAAGGGAGCTCCCAGGACCTTCCGTCCAGTCTTACCCTGGGCCTCACCCTGGCCGCCAAGGGAAAGCGGCGCTGGTCCGGGAAGGCCGGCTCGCCCATATTGGCACAGCATTGCAGGAACGCCTCCAAGGGGCCGGAGAGATCCAGCCTGTGGCCTTCTTCTTGTTGGTCTGAAAGCTCGTATGCGAGGTGGGCCACCCCTCCGCAGCCGGCCCTCTCCAAAAAAACTGGGACCGGCCACCCCTCGGGGGAGGGGGGAGCCTCAGGGAGAAAAGACGCGGGGAGAGGATTCCTGGAGACATAAGCCTGCCATGCCCCTGGATGCACGGCGAATTCGCGATGCTGCAATATCATCTGGGCGCTTACGAGCCTGCGACGGAGGTCCCTGCCGGCCGCAGAGCCTGACCGGGAGGAACGCATGATCATTTCCAGGGTGCCTACAGGGTTTTCGGGAAAACCCAGCAGACGTAGGATTTCGGCCTCAGGGCTCATCTCTTTTTCTTGGGGAATCGGACCAGGATGTCCCTGTGGAATCCCTCTGTCCTGACCCTCAAAAGGGCTTCCCTCTCCAGCCTCTCTCCAGGCCAGAAGCCCAAAGGTACCTGGACACCTCTTTCAGGGAGGTCCTGGAGTTTCTCCAAGGGGGGGGCGGCCTCGACTTCGGGAAAGGGGGCGGCCTCGGGAGAAAACCAAAGGAGGATCCAGCGGTCTTGTCTCGGCTCCCAGCGGAGAAAGATCTTGCCGCGGGGTGTGCTGATGAGCTCCCGGTCTTGTTTCTGGGCCTCTAGCTCTGCCTCGAGCCGCGATGAAAGGTCCGGGCTGAATGCGGCCATGCGGATCTCCTTTTCCTTCGCATGCCTATAGGTCGGCAGGCTGACCACAGCCACACCCCAGCCCTCATGCAGGTGACGGCGCGCGCGCTCCATCACCGCGGCCTCGCGGGACCTGAACTGCCAGAGTGGGTGTTCCGGATTCTCGGGCATGGGCTTCCCCACACCCCTGAAGGACTTGGGCGGAGACTCTCCTCTTTGGTGCCACAAGAACAGTTGGATCAAGTTTTGCAATTGATCGGCTGGGATGGTGGCATGGATGAGTGTGGGCACATCAGTCTTGACCAGGATTGCGTTCCAGACCTCCACCAATGCGGTGTAGCCCCCGCCCCACTCCTGGGGGTCGAGCATGTAGTCGTGTTCCGAGGCCAGCCAGTACTCCAAGGAAATCTTGGCGCAGACCAACCCCCCCTTTTCCTCCATGAGGCCGGCCACGAGGGCATGGTCGGGCTCATCCTCGGGGTTTGTTGTGGGGGCATTCAGGAAAAAACAATCGCCTGGCCGGGGAACACGCCTCACTTTTTTCCTGTGGAGCTCCAGGATCTGCTCCAGCCGCTTTTGAGTCTCCAAAGGCAAATCCTCGTGCCTCATTGTCTCGATTCCTCTCTACTTCCATAAACCCGATAGAGTGACCATTTTCCGCTAGTGCATTTTCTCGGTCAAAGCCCTCTCTATGGCATCCAGTTCCTGATACACCAAGCTCTTCCCCAAGCCCATTATGGCGCAGATCTCCGGGACTTTGCGCTGCTCCGTATGATGAAGCCTGAAGATCTCCCTTTGCCTGGGGCTCAGCCTTTGTAAAGCTTTCTTTATTTCCATCCGGGCCTCGGCCTCCTCCATATCCGGCTTGGGAGCCTTTTGATCGGGAAAGGGCCACTCCCTGGTTTCCTTCTCCCCTGGCTGTGAGACCTCCATGGCCTCGAAACGGGCATCCCATATGCCCAAATGATCGCAAAAAAACTCTGTCAAGCTGAGGACGCTCACAGGGCCGCTAATATTATCGAATATGTGGGAGAGAAGGGTATGGAGATCCCGATCGGAAATCATGGGGGAGACCCTCTCATCACCATCGTAATAGATTTTGGATAGGGGAGGAAGGTTTGGTACCTTTTGTCTAAGTTCCTCCAAGGCCAGAGGTGCCCCCAAAGGGGAGTTTTTGGGTGCCCAAAGCTCCTCCGAGTCCGAAACGGAAACGATCCTCCCTTCCTCGCTGAGTCTGTTCAGCATTGCCTTTGTGCGCCTGCGCAGGTTAGTCACATGGGGGTACCTTCTCTGGGCGGACTCGGCCAGGAACTGATCGAAGATGTGGATCACGAGATGATCAACTTCATTCTCTCTTGCCTTGTCCAACAGATAATCAAGACGGGCTTGAGTTCCCGAAACCAGATGAGTTGTGAAAAAATCCATGGCCAGATCGTGGAGGGTCTCTTTGTCCCATTTTTCCCCCCAAAAGCCGTACTGCACGGGCTTCCAGCCCCTTCTCATAACCCTCCATCTCGCCAATTGATCCAACTTCTCGAAGAAAGACTCCGAGAACCTCCCGGTGCGGGAGTAGTTTCTAAATTCCTTGGTGAAGTCGGGATGTTGCCCCTCACTTTTTCTACCGGCCATAGCGCTCGACAGCCTCCAGGATCCGGCGCAGATCCGCCGGGCACAAAACACCGAGATGGTCTTCGGGGAAAAGAGCCCTTCCCGGGATTTCCCTCAAAAAAGGTTCAAAGGCCGTGGGTTTGCTGAGTCCGTTGGTGGCATCCGGATAGACCGTGACATAGAGGTCGCGCACGTGGGGGAGCAGGTTTCTGAGATCCGTTCCTTTGCTCACGCCGAGCAATCTCCCTTCCTCCTTCAGCACGCAGCAGGGGTGGCGGAGGCTCAGGTGCCTCGGGATGCCCAAAACCACGTTGCCTATCTGGAAGATGTGGCCGCAAAGGTCTTCTTTTTGGTTGGCCATGCTCCCGCGCGCTTCCTCCTGGGGCAACCTCCTTCAAGAGCTTACTTCGGACCCCAAGGGTGTAACCCCAGACCTTGTGCAGGAATTGTAATCCCCAAGAAATGCCCTGTCCACTCAAAAGAAAGGCTGCAAGCCCTTTCGGGTCTACCTAGGGTTACACAAAGGCATTGTTCCAGGGCTGATCTCTTGGGGTCCTGGTTCCTCCAGTAGGTCTAGAAGAGGTATTCTTGGGGTCAGGAGTTTCGGCGGCAGGGCCTTGACGAGAGGGGCCTGTTCATGGTATGCATGCGCGGTGAATCGCGCTGGGAAAACCCACGTGAGCAGTGGTGGGAGAAGCACGGGCCCCCAGGATCGCAAGTGGTGGGCCCAGCTGGGGATCCTGAGCACCATGGGGATCGCCATGGCGATCTCCGTTGCCACGGGAGTCCTGGGGGGCCACTTCCTCGACCAGTGGCTGGGAACCAAGGTGTTCTTCTGGGTGGGCCTTCTGGTGGGGATCATGGCAGCCTACAGGACCCTGTGGGTCTTTTACACGCGGTACATGAGGGAGAGACCTCCCCAGGGCCCCACCCAGGCCGAAAAAAAGGAGTGACTGGATGAGCCCTCTTATCCGCAGGATCGAGAGAAGAAACTGGATCCTGTGGGCTATCCTGTTGACGGCCAGCCTGGTGTGGGGGAATTGGAAGTTCCTGCTGGGGGTGGCCGCAGGGGGTGGCCTGAGCCTTGTGGGCTTCAGGGTCTTGAAAGGGGTTGTCTCCAGAGTGCTACCTCTACCCTCCCACAGGGCCAGAGGAAGGATCGTGGCCTACCATTACGGGTGGATGGGAGCGCTTTTCGGGATTCTGGCGCTCTTGCTCTCCTCAAAGCTGGTGGATCCGGTGGGGCTCTTGCTGGGTTTGTCTGTTGTGGTGTTGAACCTGATTTTGAGCGGTGTGGTTGATTTTCGAAGAATCCAAACGGAGGTCTGATCTGCTATGAAAGAACCTATACAGCTCTACCACCTCTTTGGACTCCACATTCCACATCACCTGTTTTTCACCTGGCTGCTTATGGCCTGCCTTTTGATACTGGGCCTTTTGATGCGCTCCAGGCTGCAGATGGTGCCCGGGAAGTTCCAGGTGGTGCTCGAAGCGGTCGTGGGAGGCATCTACGACTTCTTCCATGATGTGCTGGGTCATGAGACAAGGCGCTTCTTCCCCCTGATCGCCACCTTGGGGATATACATCTTCCTTTGCAATGTCATGTCTTTGGTGCCTCTTTTCGACTCCCCCACCAACATGCTCAACACCACCCTGGCCATGGCTGTCTTGGTCTTCATCTATTACAATTACGTGGGGTTCAGAAAACACGGGGCCGCATACATCAAGCATTTCCTCGGGCCCATCGCCTGGCTGGCCCCCCTGTTCTTCGTTGTGGAGTTGATCTCCAATTTCAGCAGGATGCTCTCTTTGTCTTTCCGACTCTTCGGGAACATCCGAGGCAAGGACATCCTGCTCGGGGTGCTTTTCTTCCTGGTGGTCATGAGCAAGGGAATTCTCTTCCTTGTCCCGCTGCCGATCTTCGTGCTGGGCCTTTTCGTATCCTTTATCCAGGCCCTGATCTTCGCCCTGCTCACCGCCATGTACCTGGCGGGTGCCGTGGAGGAGGGGCATTGAGGCGAGGGGATCGGCGGGTAGGCATATGCATATAGACGGAATCTCTCAACTGCGGAGGAAGGAGGAAGGATCGATGCGAAAGACGGTGTTGACGTTGGGACTGGCGCTTGCGGCTGTGTTGTTCCTGGGAGCCGGTGTGGCTCTGGCTGCCGAGCCCGGGGCAGGGGGAACCAACTGGGTGAAGGTGGCGGTGATGATCGGAGCTGGTCTGGGCATTGGGATCGCGGCCCACGGCACCGGCCAAGGCATGGGAAACGCCATAGCGGCAGCCTGCGAGGGGACGGCCAGAAACCCGGAGGCCTCAGGAAAGCTCACAACCACAATGCTGATCGGTCTGGCCCTGATCGAATCTTTGTGCATCTACGCCCTGGTCATCGCCTTGATCATGCTCTTCGTGGTGTGACCCGGGCTGACCCCAGAACAGAGAGGCAAATGGGGGGCGGGAAACCGCCCCCTTATTTTTTGTTCAATCCCTCCCGGTGGCGCCCGGGGCAGTGCAAGCCTGGGCCTGACCCAAGAGTTCTTTCAAAAACCCACCAGTCAGGGAAGTAGGAGTTTGTGCAATTTGCTCAGGGCTGCCTTGGGCCACCAGGTTTCCCCCCAGAGGGCCTCCGCCCGGGCCCAAGTCTACCACATGATCAGCACACTTTATCACCTCCAGGTTGTGCTCTATGACCACAATGGTGTTACCCGCATCCAGCAATCTCTCCATCACCTCCAGGAGTCTTCTCACATCCTCGAAGTGAAGGCCCGTGGTGGGCTCATCCAGCACGTAGAGGGTCCTGCCCTGCCCGGGACGGGCCAGCTCCCTGGCCAACTTCAACCTCTGGGCCTCTCCCCCCGAGAGACTGGGGGCAGGCTGCCCGAGGCGCAGGTAGCCCAGACCCATCTCCACAAGTAGCCTGAGGCCCGGGGCGAGCCTGGGGATATTCTCGAAAAAGACCAGGGCCTCTTTAACCGTCATCTCCAAGACCTGGGCTATGTCCAAGCCCTTGTACCTCACCTCCAGGGTCTCCTCGTTGAACCGCTTCCCGCCGCAGGCCTCACAGGTGATGTAAACATTGGGCAAAAACAGCAAATCCACGCTTCTGGTCCCCTCGCCCGTGCAGGTCTCGCACCTGCCGCCCTTGAGGTTGAAACTGAATCGCTCAGGCCCGTAACCTCTAAGCCGCGCCTCGGGGAGTTGGGAGAAAAGCTCCCTGATGGGCCTGAAGAGCCCCATGAAAGTTGCCGGGTTGGACCTTGAGGTGCGTCCGATGGGAGACTGGTCCACCTCCACTACCGCTTGAAGTTTCTCCAAACCCCGCACCTCAGCAGCCCCCCAAACTCTTCCGGCCCGGCCTTGAAGTCTCCTTCTGGCCTCCCGGCAGAGCACATCCAAGACCAGGGTGGACTTGCCGGACCCGCTCACCCCTGTAACGCAAGTGAGGCAACCCAAGGGGAATCGAACGTTTATATTCTTGAGATTGTGGCCAACTGCCCCCAGGACCTCTATGGCCAGCCCCTGGGTGGGCCTTCTCCCAAGGGGGGTCTGGATGCTTTTCTTACCCGAGAGATAGGCTCCGGTGAGGGATTCCCCACAGGAAAGGATTCCCTGTGGCGGGCCGCTGTAAAGAAGCTCTCCGCCTAGCTCCCCGGCCCCCGGGCCCAGATCCACCACCCAGTCTGCCCCCAAGATAGTGGCTGGATCGTGTTCCACCATGACCACCGTATTGCCGGCGCTGCTAAGATCCCTTACTGTTTTCATGAGATCGGCCTGGTCGGCAGGGTGAAGGCCTATGCTGGGCTCATCCAGCACATAGAGCACCCCCACCAGGGGAGATCCCATGTGTGCTGCCAGGCGCAGCCTCTGGGCCTCTCCGGTAGAGAGGGTGTCCAAGCCCCTCCCCAGGCTCAAGTAACCAAGCCCCAGGCGGCAGAGGGCTTTCAACCTGTCTTGGACTCCCGCCAGTATCTCTTGGGCCAACTCCCGGCGGCCGGGACTAAGCTCCACTTGACCCAGGACCCCCCCAAGCTCCTCCAGGGGTTTTCGGCATAGCTCATCCAGGCCAAAGGGACCCACCTTGAAAGAGCGGGCCGTCTGGTTGAGCCTGGAGCCTTTGCATGTCCCGCATTCCATTTGGGAATTCTCCAAACCCAACCCCGAGCATTTGGGGCAGGCCCCTTGGGGGTCGTTGAAGGAAAAGAGTCTTGGGCTGGGAGGGGGCAACTCCACCCCGCAGGCAAGGCACAGGGGGTATTGGGTGAACCAAAGGGGCTCCCTGCCCTCAGGCTCCACCTCCAGGATGCCACCCGTAAGTTTAGAGGCGGTCTCCAGGGACTCACTCAGGCGGCTTTTTTTCTCCGGCCTCACCAAAAGCCTGTCCACGAGCACCTCGATGGTGTGGGGAAGCTCCGGTGAAAGCCCGATGTTTTCCTCTAGTTCCATGAGTCTGCCGTCTATGCGGGCCCTTACGTACCCTGCCTTGAGCAGCTCATGGAGCAATTTTCTGTGAGTGCCCGGCTTTTCTATGAGCACTGGGGCGTAAAGGTGTATTCTCAAGCCCTCCAGGGCCATGATCCGATCTCTTATCTCATGGAGGGTTGTCCCCCCTATGGGCTTGTCGCATTTGGGGCAATGGGGCTCTCCCACCTTTGCGAAGAGAAGCCTCAGCAGATCCTGGATCTCGCTCACAGTGCCCACTGTGGAGCGGGCTCGCCCGGGCAGAGGCCTTTGATCCACGGCTATGGCCGGGGGAAGGCCCTCAATGGAGTCCACCCGGGGCCTGTCCATTCTTCCCAAGCTCTGTCTAGAGTTGACAGAGAGAGTTTCCAGAAACCTGCGCTGGGCCTCTGCGTAAAGTGTGTCAAAGGCCAGGGAGGATTTCCCGGAGCCGCTTACCCCTGTCACCACTGTTACGGCCTCGCGGGGGATGGAGACATGAAGGTGTTTGAGGTTGTGTTGAGAGGCTCCCCTAACGAGAATTTGTCTGGCTTTCATGTTCCGCTTTGATGCATCCCTCTGGCAGCGAAGACCGGGAAACCCCGCCCGAGAATGTTATGGAGCCCCAAGGGCTTTCGGGGCCTGGGCCAGGCGGGCCGCAAGCATCAGGGCCTCCAGGAGACTCCCCTCTGAGGCCTTGCCGGTCCCGGCTATGTCGTATGCAGTGCCATGGTCTACCGAGGTTCTTATTATGGGAAGCCCCAATGTCACATTTACCGCCTGATCTCTTTCCAACAATTTAAGTGGGATCAGGCCTTGATCATGGTACATGGCCACAACCACGTCAAAAAGCCCGTCCGCGGCCATTCTGAAGACCGCGTCCGGGACCATGGGCCCATCGGCTTGTATGCCCTCCTGCCGCAAAAGCCTCACCGCAGGGGCAATGATCCTTTCCTCCTCGTCCCCGAAAAGCCCTTGGTCCCCTGCATGGGGATTAAGACCCGCCACAGCCAGCCTGGGAGAGGGTACGGCGAACCAGTCTTTCAAGGCCCGGTAGGCCAAAAGGGCCGCTTCCCGGATTCCGGCCGTGGAGAGTCGCTCAAGGGCCTGTTTTAGGGAGCAGTGGAGGGTGACAGGCACCACCCTGAGCCGTTTCCCAGCCAGCATCATGGCAAAGCTTTGAGCCCCGGTCCAGGCGGCCAGCATCTCGGTATGCCCAGGGAAATCAACTCCGGCCATTTTGAGCCCCACCTTGTGGATGGGGGCTGTGACAACAGCCTGGACCTCCCCTGCCAAGGCCATGTCCACTGCTTTGCGCAGGAAGTCCACCTGGGCCCTTCCGCACTTGGCATCCAGCTTTCCCCATTGATGGTCGGCCAGATCCTCCGGGGTGGCCCTGATTACGTTCAGCCCTTGAGAGTCCAAGCCTTCGGCTGTGGAGTCCAATGTTCGTATGGGGAGCTTTTTGCCCAGAAGCTTTCCAGCCCGCTCCAGGACAAGGGGATCTCCCAGCACAACTGGAGTGCAAACCTCCCAGGGTTCTGGCCTGGCCAAAGCCTTGAAAATCACCTCGGGCCCCACCCCGGCGGGATCCCCCATGGTTACGGCTATCACGGGAAAAGTCCTCATAACAGTTTTGCCTGGATCATTCTCCAAAGCCCTTAAGTTTGGGGGCTCAAGCCCCCAGGCCCCAGATACCCTTTCACACACTCCGACTCAAACCCGGGCAAAACCCCACACCAAAAACCAGAGTTTTTTGACCATCATGGAGACATCCACAGGATAACCCGTGTCACTCACTCACCGCGAGGGATGCGGGTTAGACGCCTCGGGAGCCGAACTCGGGAGCTTTGGGCAGCAGCATCAGAGTCTTATGTCAATGAATGCGTTTTTTCGAAGGGATTCAACCAGCTTGCGAACCTCTTCCTGGTATTGCCTCTCTTCCAGCTTGGCCCTTATTTCGGCCTTGACCGCCTCAGGCAGCTTGTTGGAAGCCTCTTCGCGGCCCATCACCCTCAAGAGGTGGTAGCCCACCTGGGTTTCTATGACTTGGCTTACTTCCCCGGGTTTCAAGTTGAAGGCCACCCTATCCAGCTCTGGAAGCAGGTCGCCGGGCCTGAAAAATCCACAGTCCCCGCCCCCCTCTGGGTTGGGCCCCTGGGTATACTGTCGGGCAAGTTTCCCAAAGTCTTCCCCCTTCAGCACCCGCTTCCTGATCTCCTCCAGAAGCTTTTTCTTTTCCTCCTTCTCTTTTTCAGAACCGGATTTTACCAAAAGTATTATCTGCTGGAGCCGCACCGCATCCCCAGAGGGCTGGGCAGCCGGGCTCAGGTCCTTGTAATTACTCTCATAGAACTCCTGGCACTCCTTGTCCGTGACATGTATGTGGGAACGCACAAGCACGTCCAACATTCTGGCCACCATGAGCTCTTTGCGCAGCTTCTCCTTGAAACGCTCAGGGGACATCTTCTGCCTGGCCAGGTCCACATAAAGCTCTTCTTTTGTTGCGCCCCGACTCTTGAGCAGGCTCTGGAGGGAAGCCTCCACCTCGTCATCTGTGATTTTGACTTTCAGACGTTCTGCTTCCTGCTCCAAAAGGGTTCTGTCTATGATGCGCTCCAGAACAGCCTTTCGGGCTTCCTGAAGCTCCCTTTCCACCCGTTCAGGAGGAGCCTGCTGTCGGACTTTTTCAAAAAACTCCCTTCCCAACAGCTCCAGATCCGAGTAAAAGATCACCTCGTTGTTCACCCTGGCCACTATCCCTTCGGCCCTCTTTCCAGAAGGCAGGGAGGGAGTCTGAGTTGTCTCTTGCCTGGTTTTTTGGCTTTGTTGCTCCTTTTCCCATCGGGCCAGCTTTTCCTGAGTTTCCTTGGCCTCTTTGGCCTTGGAACCGCAGCCCCCCAAAAGCCCTGCCAAAGCCAAGAGCAACACGGCTCGCAATATAATACCCATTTTTTGTCCCCTCTGATTCATGACCCAGAACTCTTAGCTCAAGCTGCCATGCTAGCATCCAGGAAAAGTTGTTTCAATCTGTCTCTAGCGGCAACAGCCAGGGGCCGCTCCAAGAATCCCTTGTCCAAGGGGAACTCCAGCGTATCCTCCCCCAAGAGAACCATCCCTGAGCCCCTTGGGCTCTGTATCAGCTCCACTATCCTTTGGGGCGAAACAGGCGTGGAGGGATCGAAGATGAGCCTCAGGGTTGCGTCTTGAAGAGCCAGTTTTCTGATTCCCAAGACTTTCAGCAGGCTCCTTAGGCCCATGAGTTGAAGCAGGTTGACGGTTTCCTCCGGCAGGGGGCCGTATCGGTCCTCCAACTCCTCTTTGAGGGCCTCAAGCTCCTGATCCCCTTCGCACCTGGTGAGCTTTCTGTAGAGAGCCAGCCTCTGGTGCGGGTCGGGCACATAGTAATCCGGTATCCTGGCCTGGAGGGGGAGCTGCACTTCAGGCTCCAGCTGAGGCTGCACCGGCTCCCCTTTCAAGGAGGCCACGGCCCTTTGCATAAGCTGGGTGTAAAGCTCGAAGCCGACTGCCTCTATGTGACCTGACTGGGAGGGGCCCAGGAGGGTGCCTGCCCCCCGGATTTCCAGATCCCTGGTGGCAATACGGAAGCCGGCCCCTAGCTCGCTGAATTCCTGAAGGCTCTGGAGCCTTTGGAGCGCTTCTTGGGTGAGGGCAGTGGAGCCCTGCTTGGGAAGCAGCAGATATGCATAAGCCTGATGGCCTGAGCGGCCCACTCTTCCTCGGATCTGGTGCATCTCGGCCAAACCCAGCTTGTGCGCGTCGTGGATCAGGATGGTGTTGGCCGAGGGGATGTCCAGACCCGCTTCTATGATGGTGGTGCACACCAGCATTTGGATCTGCCGGGCGTGGAATTTTTCCATGACCCGGGCCAGTTCCCTCTCGGGCATCTGCCCATGGGCCACTGCAAGGCTTACCTGGGGAAGCCACTCTTTTAGGATTCCCACAATGCCCTCAATGCCTTGGACCCTGTTGTGCACAAAGAAAACCTGCCCTCCCCTGGCCAGCTCCCTTTCCACCGATTCCCTGACAACCCTTTCTTCGAAGGGGGCCACCACAGTGCGAATTGAAAGACGCTCGGGGGGAGGTGTTTCTATTATGCTCAGGTCCCTGATGCCAACCAGTGCCATGTGAAGGGTTCTGGGGATGGGTGTGGCCGTGAGGGTGAGCACGTCCACCTCTTTGCGCATTTTCTTGAGCCTCTCTTTGTGGGCCACCCCGAAGCGGTGCTCCTCGTCAAGGATAAGAAGACCCAGGTCTTTGAACTTCACGTCCTTCTGCAGAAGCCTGTGGGTGCCTATGAGGATGTCCACCTTTCCTTCGGAGCAGCGCTCCACCACAGAACGCTGCTGGGAAGGGGTTCTGAATCTGCTGAGCACCTCTATTATCACTGGGTAGCCCCTGAATCGCTCCAAGAAAGCATGATATTGTTGCTCGGCCAAAAGGGTGGTGGGCACCAAATAGGCCACCTGTTTTGCGTCCATGACGGCTCTGAAGGCGGCCCTCATGGCCACCTCGGTCTTACCGAATCCCACGTCGCCGCAGACAATCCTGTCCATGGGCCTGGGGCTGCCCATGTCAGCCATGACTTCTTGGATGGCTTTGAGCTGGTCCGGGGTCTCCTGGTAGGAGAAACCATTGCTGAATTCTTCATAAAGGGAATCCGTGGGGGAGAAGGCGTGGCCAGCAGTCACCTCCCTGGCCGCGTAAAGCTCCAGGAGCTCCTTGGCCATCCTCTCCACCGCTTTCTGAACCCTCTTCTTGCGGCTTTCCCAGCCCTGGCCCCCCAAGCGGTCCAACCTGGGCAGGACACCCTCGGTGCCCAGATACTTGTGCACACTCTGGAAGCGTTCCACCGGCACGTACAGCCCGTCACCCCCCAGGTACTCCAGGTGCAAGAAGTCGCCCTTAATGGAGCCGGCCTCCAGGGTCTTGAGCCCCCGGTAAATCCCTATGCCGTGATCCGCATGCACCACCAGGTCCCCTTCTTGAAGCTCCTCCAGGTGGGTCAAGGAGACAGGGCTTCGGGCTTTTCTATGGGGGGCCAAAGCCCTCTGAGGCCCGAAGACCTCTTCCTCGGTCAGAAGCACCAGCCCCAGCTCCGGGCAGGAAAATCCCTTGGAGAGCTCTCCTACCCGAATCCATAGCCTGGCAGGTCCTGTAGGCCACTCACCCTGGACCAAACCCAACCGGCAAGGCGTGCCGGCTTGGGCCATGTGCTCCCTCAAGCGCTCAGCCTGCCCAGGGGAGCGGATAACCCAGTGCACATGCAAACCTTCCCTCACCCACCTGCGAAACCTTTGCGGCAGCCCTCCCAGGGCCTCTCCTCCGGATGCCGCCGCACCTGCCAACTCGGCCCTAAGCCCCTCGTGGCCCGAACAGCTAACCCCTATAAAGGGTCTTTTCTGTTCAGGAGGGAGATCTTTTACCAGGGAATCTATGAGCAAGGCGGGCCTGGAATCCCATGCCTCCATAGCTTCCTCAGGCGGCACGTATAGCTTCTCGGGCTGAAGAAGCCCTGAGAGAGGAAGATCCCCCTGGGAGCCTCTCCAAAGCGCCCTGTGCCAGGAATCGGTCAGCTCCTGTTCCAAGGTCTCTGGCTCTTCCAAAACCAAAGCAGCCCCTGCCGGCAGGTAATCCCAAAGGGTTTCCAGCCTTTCATGGAAGAAGGGCAGCAAGAACTCCATTCCCGGGAAAGGGATCCCTTCGGCCAGGGCCTCTAAGATCGGGGTGAGACGAGCCTGGGGTCTTTGGGAAAGCAAGGGCGCAATTCTCCTCAAGGCAGCTTCCCGATCGGCTTTGGACCAGGGAAGCTCCCTTACGGGAGAGAGTTCCACCCAGTTGATGCGCTTTGTGGAACGTTGGGTGTCGGTTGAGAAAACACGTATGGATTCTATCTCGTCTCCAAAGAAGTCCATGCGGACCGGTTCTTCCATCTCCGGGGGAAAACAGTCCAATATGCCTCCCCTGAGGCTGAAATCCCCCACCTCCTCCACCAAAGGCACCCTGTGGTAACCCCAGGATTCCAGGCTTGCCAGCAGCAGCTCCATGGGCATATTCTGCCCTGGGCTCAGAAAAAGGCTTTGCTTTTCCAACCAGCTGCGGGGAGGCAGCCTCAAGATCCAGCTGTCCACGGGAACCACCAGCAACTGCGGCGGCTCCCCCATGAGAAACTTTCTCAGGATCTGAAGCCTGGCGCACTGGATACGCTGATAGGGTGAGTTTTCATCAAAAGGCAGCACCTCCCAGGATGGGAACACCTCTATGCGTGCGGCGGGACTGCACAGAAAACGAAGATCCTTGCACCATTGATCAGCCCGCGAGGAGCTCTGTACAAGGACCACCAAAGGCCCGAGTCCCCTGGCCAAAAGGCGCGAGACCAAAAAAGGAGGGCAAGAGCCACGCAACCCCTGCACCCTTAAGCCCCGGCCTTCCCTCAAGGAATTTTGAATTCTTTGGAGCAGACCGTCCGTCATCTCCACACACTTTTCGCTGCGAACTCCCCAAACCCGTCTCGGGCAGAGGAACTTTGTACAATTTTAGCACGGGATGGGCCCCCCAAGCTTCCTGCTCAGGCTTGGGCTCCTCCACGGGCCGGTTTTTGGACCAAGGAAGCAGCCTTTTTTTGGGGGCTGCCGAAAGTTCTCTTTCCAAATGGGGGTTGCACGGGCGGTTGACACAGAACTCCAAGGCCCTTACCGTGTAAGATAATTTTCAATGGGAGGGGCTGGATTGAGCGAGAAACTTCTGTACCTTTCCCGTGGGGATGTGGAGCGGGTTTCGCTGCCCATGGGAGAGATCATAGAGAGCCTTGAAGCAGCCTTTCTGGAGAAGGCCCGAGGTTTGACTGAGGCACCCCCCAAACCTGGAATCCACCCCAGGCCCGAGTGCTTTCTTCATGCCATGCCTGCCTGTGTGCCTTCACGCCGAGCCGCCGGAATAAAATGGGTGGCCGGCTACCCCTCCAACCCGGCCAAGGGGTTACCCTACATAAGCGGCCTGATAATCCTGAACGATCCTGAGACCGGACTTCCCCTGGGAGTCATGGACTGCACTTGGATCACGGCCAAGAGGACCGGGGCGGCCTCGGCCCTTGCCGCGCGTTACCTGGCCAGGCCCGACTCCCGAGTGATGGGAATATGCGGTTGCGGGGTTCAGGGTAGAAGTCACCTGGAGGCTTTTCTGGAGGTACTTCCCAACCTGGAGGAGGTAATCCTGTATGACCTGAACCCTCAGGCTCTAGAGAGTTTTTTGGGGGAGATGAAACCCAGGTTCCCCCGTTTGAGTTTCCAAAAGGCGAGGAGTCCTCAGGAGGTGGCCCAAGAGGCGGATGTAATGGTCACCGCAGCCCTGATCTTGAAGGAAGCCACCCCTTCCATCCTGGGCGGATGGCTCAAACCGGGGGGCTTTGCCTCGGCCGTGGATTTCGACTGTTACTGGAGCCGGGAGGCTCTGGAGGAGATGGATCTAATCGTCACGGACGACTTGGAGCAGCTGGGCTACTACAGGTCCTTGGGTTACTTCCCCAGGCTTCCCCAGGTTCAAGTGGAACTAGCCGAGTTGGTGGGAGGCTCCAGAGCCGGCAGGACGGATGCTTCCCAGAAGACCATGGCGGTCTTCCTGGGCCTGGCCATAGAGGACATGGTGACAGGGCTTGCCATTTTGCAAAGAGCCAAGCAGCTGGGTATAGGGATGGAACTGCCCTTGTGAGGTGTGTGAGGGTCGGTTGACACCTCCAAGGGGGTTTGCTATAGAAGGTCACGCTTCTTCCCCTAGGGGTTCCAGGAGCACTGCAATGATGAGGGCTTTGTTCCTGCTGAGCGGTGCAGCCGAGTAAGGGGATGGGTCTGGAAATCATGTTGGGAAAGAAATCCGCCTTGGCTTTTGGGGCTGCGAAAGAGGGCCTTCCACGATGAACAAGTCTCCCAATTACAGGATTCTTGAAAAGATAGGGGAGGGAGGCATGGGGGTCGTGTATAGGGCCCATGACAACAGACTCAACAGGGAGGTGGCCATTAAAGTCCTTCGGGTGGATCCTTCACGCAGACTCCCGGCGGAGAAGGTACGCGAGATTCAAGCTCGTTTTTACAAGGAAGCCCAAGCAGCTGCCCGACTGAATCACCCCAACATAGTGGCCATCCACCAGGTGGGCCACAGCGGAGGCCAACCCTACATTGTGATGGAATATCTCAGGGGAAAAAGCCTCTTGGAAAAAATGGAAGAGCCCTTGCCAGTGCGGGAGGTGATCCGTATAGCCATCCAGATATGCGAAGCCTTGGACTACGCCCACTCCCAGGGAGTAATACACAGGGACATAAAGCCCGACAACATAGTGGTGATGGAGGACGGCCGGGCAAAGATAGCCGATTTCGGCATTGCCAGGATAGAAGACGCAGATGTGGGCCTTACCAAGGCAGGGGTTCTTCTGGGCTCTCCAGCCTACTGTTCCCCGGAGCAGCTCAAGGATTTCAGCAATGTGGACGGAAGAGCGGATCTTTTTTCCCTGGGAGTGATCCTTTATCAGTGGTTCACAGGAAAACTGCCTTTTGAGGGGAATTCCTCCCCCGAGATAATAACCCGGATCCTGGCTCAGGACCCCATGCTTCCCAGATCCCTTAACCCGGAGATACCCCCCTCTTTGGAGGCTCTCATCATGAGGGCCTTGGCCAAGGACCCCTCGGAAAGGATCGGTTCGGCCAGGGAATTCCGTGCCAGCCTGGAGAGGATTCTGAATTTAATGGAGGGAGCTTCGGCCGAGGTGCTGGGGCCCACAGCCCCTTTGGAACTCCCCAAGACCAAAACCAGCCGGCTTCCCCTTCTTCTAACAGGAATCCTTTTTCTGGCCCTTGTGGCTTATGGTGTTTTTAGCTTAATGGGCGAGAAGGGAATATTGGAGCAGACCACCACACTTCGGGGAGGGCACATGGCTCGTATGCTGGAGGTGGTGGGCGTAGAAGACTCTTCGAAAGAGAAGGTGAAAATCCTGGAAGGTTATCTGAAGGCCATGGGGAAGGATCCAGACATAGTTTTCCTGGAGGTTACCAGAGAAGATCGTACGGTGGCCAGGTTCGCCGACAAGGGACGCATGGCCCGTGAGGGGGACATCTATGTGAGGGGCTTCCCTTTGAAGATGGAGGGGGGGGCAGAGGCTGTGCTGCTGGTGGGCTTTTCCAGGACAGGCTACAACGAGAGGGTGGGGCGCACCAGAATGTGGCTGCTTGCAGGCGGGGGGCTTTTGGCTGCTTTGCTGGGGGGGCAGATTTTCTACCTAAAGAGAAAACCCTCTTTGAGAAGTTCCGTAAAAGGAGGCAGTAGTGGCTGAAAAGCGCTTTAACCCGCGGGCCGGTAAACCTAAATCCGCCAAAGAACTCGGAAGCCGTGTGGAGTTGATTTTAGAAAGGCTAAAGGAGCAGTACCCTGATCCGGGAACTGCTTTGAGCTTCAAGGATCCGCTTCAGCTTCTTGTGGCCACAGTGCTTTCGGCCCAGTGCACTGACGAGAGGGTAAACCAGGTAACCCGCAAACTCTTCCAGTCTTACAAAAAGGCCGAGGATTACGCCAATGCAGAGCTGGAGCGACTCGAGGAAGAGATAAGACCCACAGGGTATTTCCGCCAGAAAGCCAGGACCTTGAAAGCTATAGGACAGAATCTTGTGGAGCGGTTCGGGGGGAAGGTCCCGCAAACCCTTGAGGAATTGGTGAGTCTGCCGGGTGTGGGCAGAAAGACAGCCAATCTGGTGCTCTCAGAGGCCTTTGGAGTGCCCGGGATAGTGGTGGATACACATGTTCAGAGGCTGGCCGGCAGAATAGGCCTCAGCCGGCAACGCGACCCGGTGAAAATCGAGTTCGATCTGATGGAACTGGCACCCAGGCAGGAGTGGTCCAGCCTGTGCAGCCTCCTGATCTGGCACGGAAGGAGAACCTGTTTGGCCAGGAAACCCAGGTGCGGCAGGTGCGTGATACGGGATCTGTGCGATTACCCGGAGAAGACCGACGCCGTTTGAATCGGCGGAGATTAATGAGTTGAGGAGCTGCTCTAATGAGAAAGGGCTCTGAGGCTGACTTGGGCTCTTGGGTGGAATCCCTGATCCGGGATTTTGTTCTGTTCTCCCCTGAGAACCATTTGGGGAATCCTTCCAGGGAAAAGGCCTTTGAGGCCCCTTTGGTTGGAGTTGCAAGGGGGGATGATCCGCTTTTCGATGCCCTGAAAGAGCACGTTGGCCCCTTTCACTGGACACCCCTGGAGATTTTCCGGATGCACTATCCAAATCAGGAGGTTCAGGCAGGGGACTTGAGGGTCATCTGCTGGGTGCTTCCCCAGACAGAGGCCACACGAAGGGACAACAGGGCCCAGAAGGTGTACCCCTCGGAGCGTTGGGCCAGAGCCAGGATTTTCGGGGAAGAGGTCAATGACAAGTTGAGAAGACACGTGGTACAGGAGCTGGGGAAGAAAGGTCATCAGGCTTTGGCTCCCGTGCTTTCCCCGGAGTTCAAGAGAGTGGAGTCCGACCGCTTTGTTTTCGCCTCCACCTGGTCGGAGAGGCATGCGGCATTTGTGGCCGGCCTTGGGACCTTTGGACTTTGCGACGGGCTGATCACCCCTGCGGGGAAGGCCATGCGGGTGGGCTCGGTTGTGGCCCGCATTGATTTGACTCCCAGCGCAAGGCCTTACACCCATTTCCGTGAGTACTGCCTGTTCTTCAGTCTAGGGACCTGCGGCAAATGCATCCCCAGATGCCCTGTGGGTGCTCTCAGCAGCTCTGGGCACGACAAGAGAAAATGTGTGGCGCACTTGAGACCTGCCAGCAGGGACTACGTGCGGGCCAACTACGGCTTTGACGGCTACGGCTGCGGCCTTTGCCAGACAGGTGTGCCTTGCGAGGATAAGATCCCAACCCCTCAAGATGGAATCTGAAGAAGCACACCGCACCCTATTCCCCAAAGCCCGTGATTTTGGGGGCTCAAGCCCCCGGTAGACTTCCACATATTCCGACTCAAACCCAGGCAAAACCTGAAACCAAAAGTCTGGGTCTGTTTGAGTATAAAGCGGTTTGTCCAAATATGTGATTAACCCGGATTATTCTCCAAAGCCCGTGACTTTGGGGGCTACGCCCCCAAACCCCCGGTACACTTCGAGATGTTCTGACTCAAAGCACGACCAAAGCTGAAACCGAAAGGCAGGGTCCTTTTGAGTGTGGACCAGTTTATCCAAATATATCATAAAGATAGCCCGCATCCTGACTCTTGAAAGAGACCGTCTTTGAGAAAGCCTCATCTCCATTCTCCTACAAATGATAAAGCCTGTTGGGCCACTGGCTTGATCATTTATTTACCGGATGGTAAAATAAAACACTTGGGGTGGAAGAGATGATGGGCATGCCCAAAGCTTCTCGGGGTCGCGGCACCAGGGATAGGATCCTGGAGGTGGCTACCGAGATGTTTTCCCAAAGAGGATACTCGGCCTGCCCTGTTGCCGAGATAGTGGCAGGGGCCGGTGTCACCAAGCCGGTGCTTTACTATTACTTCGGGAGCAAGGAGGGGCTTTTCAGAGCCATCCTGGAGGAAGCCAGCAATCGACACGAAAGACTCCTAGAGAAGGCAGTTTCAAGACAAACCTCGGTGACCCAAAAAGTAACTGAGCTCTTCAAGGAGGTCTATAAGGAAGTAACCCAAAGCCCGCATCTTTTCCGCCTTCTGCACAATTTGGCTTTTTCTAACTCCGAGAAGACTATGCATGGTTTGGACATCGAGTCTTTCCCTCGGCGCATGAAGGAGACTCTGGCAGCCATGGCCCGGGAGGGTATGGAGAAAGGAGAGCTTGCCAGGTCTGACCCTGAGGATGTGGCCTTGCTTTTGATGGCTGTCTTGAGCCTTTGCATTGACCTGGACCAATGCTATCCCCACAATGCCGACCCAGGGCGCATGGAGAGGCTGCTGGGTCTGGCCTTGGCAGGATTGGGCTTGAAGCGAGGGTGATCGGATGAAAAATACTCTTGCCAAGTTTTTGTTGGGGTTTTTGTTGCCGTTTTTTGCTGCGGCATGCGAAAAATCGGAGAGCAAGGTAACCGCTCAGCCCCAAGCCCCGCAAGCACCCCAGGTGAAGGTCTCTGTCTTGGAGGTCCAACCCACCAGCATGAGGGATGTGCTGGTGCTTCCCGGAGAGACCCAGGCCTGGGAGGATGTGAGGGTCTCCTCGGATATGGACGGGGTGGTGGAGTGGATAGGCCCCAAGGAGGGCCAGGCGGTCAGGAAGGGGGAGCTGCTGGCCCGCATAGATGTGGCAGCCCGCAAGGCCGCCTTGGACAGGGCCCAGGCATCCTTCAAATTGGCAGATGAGCTCTTGAGGCGAAGGGAGTCCCTTTTCGAACGCAGGATCATATCCAAGGAAGAGCTGGATAGGGCCTCTACCGAGCGCGCCCTTGCCGAGACCAATTTGAGGCAGGCCCAAGTGGAATACGAAAGGGGATTCTTGAAAGCTCCCATCTCAGGGATCGTGAATCACCTGTACGTGGATGCAGGGGAGTATGTTGGCAGGGGGGCTCCTGTCCTGGATCTGGTGAATGTGGAAAGGATAAAGATCCAGCTCAATGTGCCGGAGATGGATGTAAGGTTCTTAAAGCCCGGTCAGGATGCCATGGTCAGCATTGACGCCTTGCCGGGAAAAAAGCTTTGGGGCAAGGTGGATTTCGTGGCCTATAAGGCTGAGCCTTCAACCAAGACCTTTCAGGTGCAGGTGCTTGTGGAGAACTCCGCCAGGGAGATAAGGCCGGGCATGATAGCACGGGTGGCACTCATCAGGCGGGAGGTCCCCGATGCGTTGGCAGTGCCGCTTTTCGCCATACTGAACAAAGGAGGCGAGAGGGTGCTCTTTGTGGAGAAGGATGGGGTGGCCATGGCCCGGACCATCTCTGTTGGGATAATAGAGGGGGAGCGGGTTCAGATAACAAGCGGTCTCAATGCCGGTGAGAGGGTAATCGTGGCAGGGCAGGCAGAGGTGGAAGAAGGTATGCAGGTCCAGGTGCAATGATCCTGAATCAATGGGCTTTGAGGCGCCAGGCCGCCGTGCTGGCGCTTCTGGTTTTTTTGGTAGTGGGGGGGCTTTACTCCTACCGGATTCTCCCCAGGGAGTCCTTCCCGGACATCCCCATACCCTTTGTCTTCGTGACCACCACCTATGAGGGTGTGGCCCCCGAGGACATGGAGAAGCTCATCACCATCCCCATCGAGCGAAAGCTAAAGGGCATATCAGATGTGGAGGAGATTCGCTCCACCTCAGCTGAGGGGATCTCAACTGTGGCCGTAAAATTCCTGCCCAGGGTGAATCTGGACGACGCTGTCCAGAAGGTGCGTGACAAGGTGGACCAGGCCAAGGCGGATCTCCCGGCGGATCTCCCCGATGACCCTGTGATCAAGGAGGTGAATTTTTCCGACATCCCTGTGATCAGGGTGGTACTGTCCGGGCCTTTCAGCCTAAAGCGCCTCAAAACCTTCGCCGACGAGATAAAGGACAGGATAGAGGCCATCCCAGGGGTTTTGGAGGCCAGGCTCACAGGAGGGCTCCAGCGGGAGATACACGTGGAGTTCGACCTGGACAGGGTGGCAGCCTACAACGTTCCCTTCTCCAGCCTGATCGCATCAGTGCAGAAGGGCAACGTCAACATGCCAGGCGGGAGCATGGACATAGGCCAGGGCAGGTACCTGGTGCGGGTACCGGAGGACTTCAAACATCCTGCCGAGATATTCTCCCTGGTGGCCTTTGTGCAAAACGGAAAGCCAATCTATCTGAGAGATGTTGCCACCATAAAGGACAGCCACCAGGACCCCCTCACCAGGAGCCGGCTCAACGGCCAGCCCAGCGTCACCCTGGCAGTTCTCAAGAGAAGCGGGGAGAACATAATCCGCATAACAGACGAGGTGAAAAAGGTTGTAGAGGAGTTGAGGCCCATCCTGCCCCCCTCTTTGAAGCTGGACCTCACCTCGGACATGTCCGAGGATGTGAGGCTCATGGTGGCGGACCTGGAAAACAACATCATCTCGGGCCTCATACTGGTTTTGGCCGTGATCTTCATCTTCATAAACGCCAGATCCGCCTTCTTCATCTCACTTGCCATCCCCTATTCCATGTTCATAACCTTCCTGCTTCTTTGGGCCATGGGCATCACCCTCAACATGGTGGTGCTCTTCTCCCTGGTGCTGGCCCTGGGCATGCTGGTGGACAATGGCATAGTCATAGTGGAGAACATCTACAGGCACATGCAGGAGGGGAAAAACAGGCTCCAGGCGGCCAGGGACGCCACCGACGAGGTGGCCTGGCCCGTGATCACCTCCACCCTGACCACCCTTGGGGCCTTTTTCCCCATGATGTTCTGGCCGGGGATCATGGGCAAGTTCATGTACTTTCTCCCCCTCACGGTTATTTTCGCCCTGAGCGGGTCTCTATTCGTGGCCTTGGTGATAAACCCGGTTGTCTCTGCCAGGTACCAGTCGGCAAAGCAAGCCCCACCGCGCCAGACAGGGCATGGGAACCTGCCCTGGGTCAAGAGGGCTTACCTGAGAGGTCTTCTTTGGTCTTTGGAGCACCGGTGGGTGGTCCTGGGAGGTGGGGTGGCGGCTCTTGTGGGCTCGGGGGCCCTCTTTGGTATTTTGGGCAAGGGGGTGGAGTTCTTCCCGGAGGTGGAACCCAAGCATGCTTTCGTTTACCTGAAGGCCCCAGAGGGCACCAACCTGGATGCCTCGGACACTCTGATCTCCCAGGTGGAACAGGTGGTGATGCAGTATCCGGATATCCGCTACGTGGTGAGCAACATTGGTTCGGTGGGGGGGGACCCGTTTTCCCAAGGCGGCACCGGCACCCACATCAACAGGGTCTCCCTGGACTTTGTGGACATCCATGAGCGCAGAAGGCCCTCCTCCCAGGTGGTGGACGAGATCCGAGGCCGCCTCCTTTCCAGCATCAGGGGCGTGGAGCTCCAGGTCGAGAAGGAGAAACACGGCCCCCCCACAGGCCCTCCCGTCAACATAGAGATCTCCGGGGAGGAGATCCAGGTGCTGGGGGATCTGGCGGCTCTTGTGAAGAAGCAGATCCGAGACATCCCAGGGCTGGTGGACTTGAAGGACAACTTCGTGAAAGGAAAGCCCGAGATCACAATTCGGGTGGACAAGGAGAAGGCCGCCCTTGTGGGATTGGACACTTACACCATAGCATACACGGTGAAGGCAGCCGTTCGAGGTGCCAAGGTAGGAGTCTTTAGAGAGGGGAAGGAAGAGTATGATATCCTGGCCAGGCTGCCCGAGCAGGACCGCCACTCGGTGGAGAGCCTAAGGAGGCTTACCGTGTCAGGGCCCAAAGGGGAGCCCATACCTCTTACCAGCGTGGCCAGCATCTCACTTACCGCTGGCTTGGGGGCCATCCAGCGTCTGGACCAGAAAAGGGTGGTCACGGTCTCCGGGAATGTCTCGGGCAGGCTCGCCAATGACGTGATCCGGGACATCAAGGGGCGCTTGGAGCAGATGCAATGGCCCAGGGGATACAGGTTCCGATTCACAGGGGAGCAGCAGGAGCAGGACAAGGCCAAGGACTTTCTGAGCAAAGCATTCGTGGGGGCGGTCTTCCTGATCCTTCTCATCCTCATCGCCCAGTTCGACTCCTTCAAGATCCCCCTGGTGATAATGAGCTCGGTGCTGCTCTCCCTCATAGGCGTCTTTACTGGCCTGCTGGTTTGCGGCATGCCCTTTGGTGTTATAATGACGGGCATAGGGGTTATAAGCCTGGCTGGGGTGGTGGTGAACAATGCCATAGTGCTCATAGATTACCACCGGCAGTTGATGGAAAAGGGGTTGGCCTGCAGGGAGGCCTTGATTCAGACAGGCCTCACGCGCTTCAGGCCCGTGATGCTGACTGCCATCACCACTATTTTGGGGCTTTCACCCATGGCCACAGGGGTAAGCTTTGATTTCACTTCCATGAGATGGGATATAGGAGGCGAGTCCTCCCAATGGTGGGGGCCCATGGCCGTGGCAGTGATCTTTGGCCTTGGGGTGGCCACCATGCTCACACTAGTGCTGGTTCCGGTGCTATTGTCTTGGGTGTACGGGCGGGGTCTCAAAGGAGCCCTTCCTGCAAAAAGATGTTGAGAGGAGCCCTTCGGTCCCATGTATTTGAGCGGTTTTGTGCACAGGGAGGCCCTTTTCCAGCTCACCAGAAGGTGGCTTTGTGCCAAGCTGGAGCCCGATGACGGCCTGCTTATCACCCGCACGCTCATCTGTGATGGGTTTGTGCTGGGGGAGACTCTCGAGACCCTCAGTAAGAGACTCCTGGGGATGGTTCACCCAGGCCCTTTCCAGATCAAACGCATTCACCTCAAGGGGGAGCTCAGGGAGACACTCTGCAGGAGCGCCAGGGACCCGGATCCCAGGGTAGAGGAGCTCATCAGGAGCTATATGGAGAGGCCCGAGTTCTTTTACAGGGATGTTCCCATCAACGGGGCCATGGCTTTGGACCGGGAGGAAAGGCTCCTGGGCCTATACCGCCTCAAGAGGCCCAGGAGGATCGCGGAGAAGGCCAACCGTTATATAGCCAACTGGATCTTCCAGATGGTGCAGGAAAAGGCCAGGCGCTTGGCAGAGGAAAGAGCCAGGGTGCTTCGCATACCCCTTGAGCTGCTTTTGACCCCCCAAGAGGAGATGGCCCAGGAGTTCATCCGGGCGGAGGAGGCCATAGCCCGGAGCTTCCGGGAGGGCAAGGTGCAGATGGACCGCTCGGCCCTTACCATAAACGACATCGGCGGGATCAAGGTCGTGGCGGAGGAGGAGGCCTTGGACCGGCTGGAGGAGATTTTGGACGGGGAGCCCGACCTGGAGGTGGTGGAAAGGGAGGAATACAAAGGGGAGTATCGGGCCAGGAGTTTCATCCTCAAGCACACTTGGGATAGGGAAGCGGTTTGCAAGGCTTTTTTGGAGCGAAAGGCCTGGAAGCACTACGCCAACAGGGGAATCCCTGAGAAGGAGCTTGCCTCTGGAATAGAACCTTGGTTGGAGGATGCCGCCCCTGACCTGTATGTGGAGGTGATGCTCTCTACCTTCCCGGATATGGTGGAATCAGAGCTCGGGTGCTGCATCCACGAGGAGCGGATCCTGGGACAGAGGGACACAAAGGTTTATAAAGGCTATATCCCGGCCAATGTGGAGTTCTTGGTGGAGTATCTTTTCTCGGTGGGCCTGAGCCCCCAGACCCGTGTCGACTCCTTACCCATAGTGCTATGGGGCAGATACCTCCCAGAGACCATGATCTCCAAGATCCGGGAGCTCTATGGGGTGGGGGAAAACGGCCCCCTCTACTGAAGCTGACCCGCGGCACCAAAGGGGCCATATACAACGAGTCGAAAGGCAAGAAAACAGTCATCCTTGGTAACTGGTCACGGGGGGTGGCGGCATTTCTCTCCGCTTCAAGTCTTCGGCGCTTGATTTTCCAAAGGATTTGGCCTCCGGGGGATGCTTGCCCCCTCCCTCGGTCGGCCTCAGCTTCGCTTCGGCCGAGAGGGCTTCCCCCAGGTCCAAATCCCGGAAAATCGAAGCGCCTCCGCCAAGCCGCTCCGAGAAACGCCGCCACTCTGTGATCAGATACCATCCTTGGGAACGAAAGATGTCGCGCGCCAAAGGGTTTTGGCTGCAGGAGGATTCTATGGAAAACCAAGGCTCTTGCATCGATGAGGGCTCATCCCAGGGGGAGAGCCACTATCAGCTGGGCGACATGGGGTTTCTGGTCTCGCCTGAGCAGTGGGTTCCCGGGTTCGTGGAGAGGTTCGCTGGGGAGGAAGGCATTGGTCTTCTCACAGGATCCCATTGGAGCCTGATCAAATACGCCCGGTCTTTTTTCTTGAGCAATGGGCGCTCCCCCATGCCCCCTGAGTATGCCAGGCAAATTGGCCAAAGCATAAGGCGCATCCAGGAGTTGTTCCCCAAGGGGCTGTTGAGCATCCATCGCCTTGCAGGGCTCCCCCAGCCCAAGAGCTGTTGATAGCTGAGGCAAAGGGGGTCCAGTTAGGACCCCGCTCCATCTAATAATTCATACGGCCTTGGGTGAACCCTTCCTGGTTAGACTTGATGAGATTGCCAGTGGGATCCTCAAAGTTGAGTGGGTTCGTAGCGCTCCACTCCAAACCTGTTGATTTTGGCCACATTGAGCCTCAAAGAAGTTTCATGGTCTCTTCTAAAGCTTCTCTGGTCTTGTCCAGATCCTCATGGCTGTGGGCCAGGGACACGAAGGCGGCCTCGAATTGGGATGGGGCCAGGTACACCCCCCGGGTTAGCATTTCCCTGAAAAAGCGTGCGTACCTGGTAGTATCCGCGCTCTTGGCCGAGGAGTAATCCCACACCTCTTTTTCCGTGAAAAAGACGCTCATCATGGAGCCCACCCTGTGTTGTTGGATTGGTATCCCGGCCTCTCTGGCCACCTCCCTGAAGGCCTGCTCCAGCTGCTTTGCCTTCTCCTCCAGTTCCTGGTAAACCCCGGGCCTTCCTAGCACCTTCAAGGTGGCAATGCCGGCAGCCATGGCCAGGGGGTTACCGGAGAGGGTTCCGGCCTGGTACACCGGCCCTAAGGGGGCCACCTTCTCCATGATGGCCTTGGGACCACCGTATGCCCCCACAGGAAGCCCACCCCCGACTATCTTCCCCAGGCAGGTGATATCTGGCATCACCCCGTAGCGCTCCTGGGCCCCCCCCGGAGCCACCCTGAAGCCCGTTATCACCTCGTCGAAGATAAGGAGAGAGCCGGTTTTGGTGGTCTCCTCCCTCAGCGTCTCCAGAAAACCGGGCTTTGGAGGGATCACCCCCACGTTGCCGGCCACCGGCTCCACTATGACGCAGGCCATCTCCTGTCCCCAGCGGGCCATGGCCTCCCTGAACGCCTCACTATCGTTGAAAGGAAGGGTGATGGTAAGCTCCGCGTAAGGGGCAGGCACCCCAGCGCTGTCGGGCACGCCGAAGGTGAGAGCGCCCGAGCCAGCCTTCACCAGAAGACCGTCTGCGTGGCCATGATAGCAACCCTCGAATTTCAGGATCCTGCTTCGGCCCGTGTATCCCCTGGCTAGTCGGATGGCGGACATGGTGGCCTCTGTGCCGGAGTTGACCATCCTGACCATCTCCACCGAGGGGATCCTCTCCACGATGAGCTGGGCCAGCTCTATCTCCAGGTCCGTGGGCGCCCCGAAACTCGTGCCCCTGGCCAGGGCCTTCTCGATGGCCTCCACCACCTCTGGGTGGCGGTGCCCGAGGATCATCGGGCCCCAGGATCCCACATAGTCTATGTACTTGTTACCGTCAGCATCCCAGAGGTGAGCCCCCTGGGCCCTCTGTATGAACAGGGGATCCCCCCCCACTGCCCTGAAGGCCCTCACAGGGCTGTTCACGCCTGCGGGCATGAGCTGCTGTGCCCTTAGGTAAAGCTCCCCGGATCTCCTGTTGGAACGCTCCATGCCTTCCTCCTCGGCAACACCCCATTGCCTGGGGGTCCTCAGACACTCAGAAGTATTGCATGCTGGACTTCTTGTTCTCCTTGCTGCTGAAAAGGAGCACGTATTCCTGGACAGCTGTGAGGCGGGACACCTCCCGGGCGATTCTCTTGCAATCCTCGGGGTCCCGACCGTGGATCATGGCGTAGAGGTTGTAAGGCAGGCCCGGCGCGGGAGGCCTTTCGTAGCAGTGGGTGACCTGGGGGTATGAGGCCAGGAGCCTCCCCACCTCCTCCAGCCTCTCCTCGGGCACCACCCATGCGCTCATGGCATTGGCCACATAACCCACCCTCTGGTGACGCAAGGTGGCACCGAAGCGACGAAGCAGCCCCTTCTCCTTCATGTATTTTATGCGATCCAGAAGCTCCTCTTGGCATATGCCCAGTTGCCTGGCAATTTCCTGGTAAGGGGCCTCCACCAGCGGGAGATCGTCCTGGAGAATGCTGATTATGCGGCGATCCAGCTCTGTCAAAGGGACCTGGGACTTAGGCATAGATTGAACGTACCACGGCCCCTGAGGGAGTGTCAAGAAAGGGCCTGGGGAAAGCCGGATCCAGGGTTGACAAAACCGGGGGGGAGTTGATAGCTTGGCCGGCACGGAGTTGATCCGGGAAACATCCACTTCTACCCACCGCTTGCCCAAAGGCTTAGGGAGAGGCAGCCGTGAACCTGGCAGATCTTCTCTGGTTCACTTGCTCCAAACACCCCCACACCATCGCCCTGGTGGACGGGGCTCAAAGGTGGGACTATGGCTCACTCCTTGATCGGGTGAAAGGGCTGGCAGGGGGCATGCTTCAAAGGGGTATCGGCCGAGGGGACAGAGTAGCCATAATGCTCCCCAACTCCCACCAGTTCGTGGAAGCCTATTTCGCCGCCTTGGCCATAGGGGCTGTTGCCACGCCGGTGAACTTCCGCTTCGCGGCCCCGGAGATCCGTTTCCTGCTTGAGGACTCGGAGCCCTCGGCTTTCTTTTTCCACTCCTCTTATGAGCAAAGGGTCAGGGAGGCCTTGGAGGGTTTGGGCGGCCCCAGGCTGCTTGTACCCGTGGAGGGGGGGCGAGGAGGCTTGGGAGAGGAGTTCGAGCATCTGATCTCCCATGAGAGTCCAGTTGAGAGCCCCTTCCCAAGGGCTGAAGAGGATCCCTGCCAGCTAATGTACACCTCCGGCACCACAGGAAGCCCCAAGGGAGCACTCATCCCTCACAGGGCTGTGCTTTGGAACCTAATCAACACCATGCACGGCCGGGAGGACCGGGAGGGGGAAAAGGCCCTGATAATAGGGCCCATGTATCATACGGCGGCGCTTAACAACCATCTCACAATCCAAATGGCATTAGGCGGCACGGCCATTCTCATTAGAAGCTTCGACCCCCAGCTCGTACTGGAGGTTATCCAAAAAGAGCGGGCCACTACTATCTCAGGGGCTCCCACCATGTTCAACATGCTCATGGAATATCCCCAGGCCCGCAATTACGACCGAAGCTCCATCACCAAGTGCACCTCAGGGGCCTCAATCCTGCCCCAGGAGACCAGAAGGAGGCTAGAGGCTTTCTTCCCCAAGATTCAAGGCATCTATGACGTTTACGGTTGCACCGAAGCAGCCCCCACCATAAGCATCCTCAGGGATGAGGAGTCCAGGCAAAAGCCAGGCTCAGTGGGAAGGCCTCTGCCCTTCGTGGAGGTCAAAGTGGTGGATGAGAAGGATCGCCCCCTGCCTCCTGGAGAGGTGGGGGAGCTGGTTTGCAGAGGACCCAACGTGATGCTGGGATATTACCGGAAGCCCGAGGCAACCCGGGAAGCCCTGAGGGGGGGCTGGCTCCACACAGGAGACCTGGCCCGCATGGACCAGGATGGGTACCTCTACATCGTGGACCGAAAAAAGGATCTGATCATAAGCGGTGGGGAGAACATATACCCCAGGGAGATAGAGGAGGTCCTCCTGGAGCACCCGGCCATAGCCGATGCGGCGGTGGTGGGTAGCCCCGACCCCCTTTGGGGGGAAGCGGTTCACGCCTTTTTGGTGCTAAGGGAAGGCCATGTTCTGACCCAGGAGATGGCGGTGGAACACTGCAAGAAAAGACTGGCCGGGTACAAGAAGCCCAGGAGGGTCACTTTTCTCTCTGAAATTCCCAGGAATCCATCAGGAAAGACCCTAAAGACCAGGCTTCGGGAAATTTCCATGAACTTGGGGAAAGACTGATCTGGGGGGAAACGCTCATGAAAGGGGAATCCAGGGCAGTGGTCCTGACGGGTCCGGGGAGCATTGAGGTGAGAAGTTTCCCCCTGCCTGAGATAGGAGATGAGGACGGGCTCCTCCAGGTGGAGCTGGTGGGGGTGTGCGGCTCTGATCCAGGTATATTCGCGGGTAGGTCCACCAGGGGGCCTAGGCCTTACCCCATAATACTGGGCCATGAGATCGTGGGCAGAGTAGTGGAGATGGGCCGGGCTGCAAGGCGTCGCCTGGGGTTGGAACTGGGAGAAAGAGTTGTTCTGGAATATGCTTTTGGCTGCGGCTCTTGCGAAATGTGTATTTCCGGCAGTTACACCTTGTGCGAGGCCAATTTCACCTATGGCTCCATGATATCCTGCAAGGAGCCGCCCCATCTTTTCGGCGGCTACAGCGAGTACGTGTACATCCACCCCAGGGCCATGGTGCACCGGGTGGGAGAGGAGATCTCCCCTGAGGTGGGTGTGCTCATCTGCGCTGTGCTGGGCAACGCGGTGAGGTGGCTCAGACAGATGGGGGGGGTCTCCATAGGGGATCCAGTTGTGATCATAGGCCCCGGCCAGCAGGGCCTGGCAGGAATTGCGGTGGCCAGGGAGGCCGGGGCAGAGCCGGTCATAGCGGTGGGGATCAGCAGGGACGCCCCAAGGCTGGCCATGGCCTTGGAGTTCGGGGCGCACATGACCGTGAACGCGGATCAGGAGGACCCTGTGGAGGCAGTGGCCAGGGCAACCCGGGGCCGCATGGCCAAGGTGGTCATGGATGTGTCCGGAAGCCCGGCCGGGGCACGCCTGGCTCTGGCTGTGGCTGGGAAAAAAGCAGCGGTGGTGCTGCCGGGTATTTACAAGAAGGATGTGACCTTGCCTCTTGATCAGGCTGTGTTCAAAGAGCTAAAGCTGCTGGGGGTGTTCTCCCACGATTTCCAGGCCGTTCGGCCCGCAATCAAGATGGCCTGCAAGGGGAAATACCCGCTGGATCGCCTTGTGAGTCACAGGTTTGCCCTGGAAGAGGCCGAGCAAGCCTTGAGATTGGTTGGGGGGGAGGAGCCCGGCCAGATGCCCCTCAAGGTGGTGCTGGATCCCAAGCTTAGCTCCAGGCCCCCCTGAGGATTCAGAATTCGAAAAAAGCAAACCCGGACCTAAGCGGAGCAAGGAGGAGGGAATGGGTGGGGCGGATTTTGATCTAAAAGGCCAGGTGGCCCTGGTCACGGGCGGCTCCAAGGGCATAGGGAAACACCTGGCCAAGCTGCTGGCCAGGCACGGGGCAGCCGTGGCAGTGGCCAGCCGCCATTTGGAAGAGGCTCAGGAGGTGGCAAGCGAGATAACCAAGGCTGGGGGGGAGGCCATGGGGGTTTTCGTGGACATCTCCAGGGTGGAGACCATTTCCCCCATGGTCCAAGAGGTGACCAAATGGAAGGACCGGTTGGACGTGCTGGTGAACAATGCAGGGACCAATGTGAGAAAACCGGCCCTGGAATTTTCGGAGAAGGAGTGGGACAGCATCCTGGATACGAACCTCAAAGGAGCTTTCTTCTGTTCCCAGGCGGCGGCAAGGGAGATGATCCCCAGGGGGGGCGGCAAAATCCTCAACATCTCTTCGGCCGCAGGGGGGATGCCGGTGCCTTGGCTCGCCCCTTACAGCATAAGCAAGGCGGGCCTGAATCACCTCACCCGCATCCTGGCTGTTGAGTGGGCTTCTTACAATATAAGGGTGAACGGGATCGCCCCCACGTACATAGAAACACCTCTCACAAGGGAGTGGCTGAGCGACCCCAAACGTTACGAGATGCTCAAAAAAAGGTCCCCCATGGGGCGCCTAGCCACCTTGTCCGACTTGGATGGGGCTGTTTTGCTGCTGGTGAGCGAGGCCTCTTCTTTCATAACAGGCCAGACTCTTTTTGTGGACGGAGGAAGCGGAGCCGGTTGGGCCCTTAAGTGGGAACCCAAAGAGCAAAGCAGCCCCGGAGGAACCCCTTGAGCTGGCCCAGCTTCCCAGAGCACGTGCAGAACAAGGCCTCCCTTTACGGGCCAAGGGTATTCCTGGAGGACTGGGAGGGGCAGACGAGGTACACTTACAGGCAATTCGCCGAGTCCACCTCCAGAATGGCCTGGGCTTTCTCCAGGCTCGGGGTGCGCCCGGGGGCCAGGGTGGCTATCTTGCATCCCAACCACACCGATTTTGTGTTGGCTTACGCCTCCATCATTCAGGCAGGCGGGGTGGCGGTGCCTGTAAACACCCTTTATTCGCCAAGGGAGGTGTCTTATATTTTGGAGGACTCCGGGGCCGAGACACTTCTTACAACCCACGCCTTCAAACCCCTTTTGGAGGGGATTCGAGGAAGCCTTTCCTCCTTGGGCACTGTTCTTGTCAAGGAGCCGGGAGAGCTTCTCTTTCAGACTCTTGAGAGGACCTGCGGAAGCCTCAGAAGGGAGCTCATGCACCCCGGTGGGCCCGAGGACTTGGCCTTTATCTTCTACACCTCGGGCACCACAGGGAGCCCCAAGGGGGTGATGCTGAACCACAGAAACCTGGTATTTGGAGGGGCCAACACAGCCCAGAATTACGGGCTGAGAGAAAATGACGCGGCCCTGGTCTGCCTTCCCCTGGTGCACATCTTTGCCAATGCCAGCCCTGTTCTGGGGGCGCTCAACAGCGGGGGCCGTGCGGTGATAATGGAGAGGTTCCAAAGCCAGCCCGCCCTGGAGGCCTTGGAGAGGGCTCGGGTGACATGGTTCCCCGGCGTCCCCACCATGTTCGCCTATCTGCTTGAGGCCATGGGGAAAAGCCCCCGCAAGCTCCCTTGCCTTCGCATGGGCCTCTCGGGAGGAGCCTCCCTCTCGGAAGAGCACCTAGGCCGCTTTGAAGAGAGCTTCGGGGTGCATGTGATGGAGGTCTACGGCCTAACCGAGTCCACGGGTTTGGTAACGGCCAACCCGGTCTACGGGGTGCGCAAGGCGGGCTCCATAGGGCTGCAGGTCTCGGGGGTCACGGTGCGCCTCCTGGACGAGAAGGGCCTGGATGTGGCCGAGGGGGAAGTGGGGGAGATAGTCTTTCGAGGCCCCAACGCAACACCTGGCTACTGGAACCTCCCTGAGGCCACCCGGGACAACATAAGGGATGGCTGGGTATTCACAAAAGACCTGGCCCACAGGGACAAGGAGGGCTATTACTTCATAGTCGGCAGGAAGGACGAGCTCATCATTTGCGGGGGATACAATGTCTATCCCCGGGAGATCGAGGAGGTGCTCTACCAATATGAGGGGATAGGGGAGGCGGCCGTGGTGGGGATCACCCACCCTGAGCTGGGCCAGGTCCCCAAGGCCTTTGTGGCACCCAAGGCAGGCTTTTCCCTGGATGTCGGCGCGGTGAAGGATTTTTGCGCCAGGCATCTGGCCCCGTACAAGGTGCCCAGAGAGGTGGAGCTCCTCGCTGAGCTACCCAAGAGCTCCACCGGGAAGATCCTCAAGAAGAACCTTTCCTGAAAGCTTTAGAGGTGGACAAGATGCACTCTCTTCTCACAGAGGAACAGAGATCCTTCTGGGAGCGATGTCAGGAGTATGTCAGAGAGGAGTTGGCCCCCCTGGCCAGGAGCCTGGGGGAGGTGAATGTAGTGCCGGAGGCCCTTCGCCGTTCCCTGGCAGGTTCAGGACTCTACGCTCCCCTTTTCCCTGAGGAATACGGCGGCTCCGGGCTGAGCCCGGTTAGGATCTGCCTGGCCAGGGAAGCCCTGGCGGCAGTGTACGGGCCCGCGGACACTACCTACGCCATGCAGGGGCTGGGAAGCCAACCCATAGTGCTGGCGGGCTCTGAAGAGCAGAAGAGATCTTACCTGCCTTCCCTGGCCAGGGGAGAGAGGCTCACCACCTTCGCCCTCACAGAGCCTGGGGCTGGATCGGATGTGGGAGCCCTGGAGAGCGTGGCCGAGAAGGTGGAGGGCGGTTACTTGCTAAACGGCTTCAAGAGGTTCATATCCAACGGCTACTCCGCGGACATGGCCGTGGTTTTTGCCCGCACTCCGGTTGAGGGAAATTCCAAAGCCTTCTCTGCCTTTGTGGTGGAGAAAGGAATGAAGGGCTTCGAGGTGCTTCGAAGGCTTGAGCCAACGGCCAGCCACGACCTGGTGGAGTTCAGGCTCAAGGATTTGAAAATCCCGGCCCAGAGTCTCCTGGGCCCCTTGGGGGAGGGCTTCCGCGTTGCCATGAAAACCCTGGAGCTGATGCGGGTCTCTGTTGGGGCGGCTGCGGTGGGCATGGCACATGCGGCTCTCCAGGAGGCCCTGGCATGGGCCAAGAGCCGCGTCCAGTTCGGGCAGGCCGTATCCGAGTTCCAGGGGGTCTCGTTCCAACTGGCCGATGCGGCCACCGAGACCGAGGCTGCCAGGGCCCTGGTGTACCTTGCAGCCATAAAAAAAGAAGGTGAGGCCGGGGATGCCTCGATTTTCTCTTCCATGGCCAAACTCTTTGCCACAGAGGCCGCCTTCCGATGCATAGACAGGGCCGTGCAGATCCACGGAGGGATGGGCGTGCTCAGGGGCTCGAGGGTGGAGCAGCTCTACAGGGAGATCAGACCCCTTAGGATTTATGAAGGCACCTCAGAGATCCAAAGGCTGGTGATTTCGAGAAATCTGTTGAAGAAGACCCAACGCAGCACAAGCTGAGAAACCCGAGTCATCCTCCGCCTAATGGCATAGGCGGCCCTGAAGGAAGGGAGACCAAAGATGGACCCCAAAGAGATCATGCAGCTGGTCAGGAAAGGAAAGGTATACGATCTGGGCATGGAGTATTACGTTGGCATGCCCCATCACCCCAATCACCCCCCTTTTGCCTTCACCCTCGTGAAGCTCCACGGGGAGATAGTGTATCCGGAAGGGGTCTCCGCTTGTAACTGCCTTTTCACTACAGGCGGCCACACAGGAACCCACCTGGACGCCCCAGGGCACATAAGCCTGAACAAAGAGGTTTACGGGGTGGGGGACATAGGGGCATGGCAGGACTACCACGGCCTCAAAAAAGGGGGGATAGAGCAGGTTCGGCCCATAGTGACCAGGGGGGTGCTCCTGGACATAGCGGGAAGCGAGAACCTGGAGTGTCTGGAGGCCAATTACAGGATAGACTCCAAGGTTCTTGATCGGGCGGCCCAAGCCCAAGGGGTCTCTGTGCGGGCCGGAGACGCCGTGTTGATCCGTACAGGATGGATCCGTAATTACCCCGATCCCCATGCTTACGTCTCCCACGAGAAGGGATGCCCTGGGCTTGTGGAGGATGGGGCCCATTGGCTGGTTGAAAAGAAGGTTAGCTGTGTAGGCTCAGACACCTTGGCCCTGGAGAAGACCCCTACCGCCAACCTGCCGGTGCACGTGATACTGCTTGTGCAAAACGGGATCCTTATCATGGAGATCCTGAACCTGGAGGATCTGGCACGGGACGGGGTGTATGAGTTTCTGCTTGTTGTCTCGCCCCTCAAGATAAAAGGAGGAACCGCATCTCCGGTGAGACCCCTTGCCTTGAGCTGAGTGGGGCGGCCCCAAATGTTCCGGAAAAAACCTTTTGTGTCAAACATCTGAGAAAAAGGAGGGCGTAAGAATGGCAAAGAAGCTCATCACAGGATTATGCGCAGCGGTTTTTGTGGGGGCTTTGCTCTTGGGACCGGGAGCCGGCTGGGGGGCTGAGAAGAGGCTCGTCATAGCCACGGCCTCCACCGGGGGCACCTGGTATCCCCTGGGGGGCGGTGTGGCCAACATCATCAGCAAGTATGTGGCCAATACCTCGGCCTCGGCCAAGCCATCCGGGGCTTCTGTGGAGAACATACGCAACGTGGGTGGGGGCAGGGTGGATCTGGCCATAGTGATGCCGGATGCCGCCTATTTCGCCTTCAAGGGGGAGGCGGATTTCAAGGCAGACAAAAAATACGATAATCTGAGGGCGCTTTTCGCTACTTACCCCATCGAGGCTTATTTCTACACAGTGGAAAAGACCGGGATAAAAACATTCTCAGACCTCAAGGGAAAGAAAGTGGCAGTGGGGGCGGCCGGCTCAGGCACCGAGGTCTTCAACCGCATGGTGCTGGAGATGTACGGAATAAACTACGATCACATAAAGCCGCAGTTCCTCTCAGCACCCGAGGCCACAGAGGCCCTCAAGGACGGCACGGTGGATGCGGCCATGTACCTGCTGGGCACCCCTGCTCCCACCCTCATGGAGCTCGCCACCCAGAGAAAGATCGTGTTCATAAGCATGGAGCCAGAAAAGGCCAAGGCCTTCTGCGAGAAATACCCTTTCTACTCCCAGGTGACGGTCAAGGCCGGGACTTACAAGGACCAGACACAGGACTTCAACACAGTCAACTACTACGGGATTTTCATCTGCAACAAGGACATGGAGGAGAAGCTGGCCTATGACATCATGAAGGCCGTCTTCGAGCACAAAGAGGAGCTGGACCAGATCCACGTGGCCTTCAAGGACATAAAACTTGAAAATGCGGCCAAGAGCATAGCCATCCCGCTTCATCCGGGGGCTGAAAAGTTCCTGAAGGAAAAGGGCGTGATCAAGTGAGCCGCGCAAAGGGGCTGTCTTGGGGGTGGTTGGCTTTGTGGGCCTGGGTCTTATGCCTGGCCTACTGGCCGGTCTGTCCCCAAGCGGCCCTTGCCCAGGAGCTCTTGGCCCTTGTATTAAGGGAGGAGTCCAGCGGGAAAGCCCTGTGGTGCTCACCTGTGGTGGCTCAGGAGGAGCTGGTGGTGGAGTTCCTCCATTCCTACGACCGCTTCCCTGTGAGGGAGCACTACAGGATCCTGGGGCCGGGGCGGATACTGTTCCATGGCATGATAACCAGATCCCTGCTAAATGGCCAGGGATTCACCTCGGCAGAGATTCGCACAAGACCAGATGGCTGGCTGGAGGTGGATGTGCCCTGCGTCTGGCTGGACAGGGTGGAGTTCATCATGGGGTCCAAAGAGCTGGCCGATCACAGGATCCTGCTCCGCGGGGTGGAGCACCGTCTGTCCCAGGTAATTGAATCCGGGGCCTCTGTGGTGATCCAGGCCGAGGCCTCCCGTTGCGCAGGGTCGGTCTCGGGAAGTTAGGAGAAATCAACATATGGCAGATGGGGGTGGGCAGGGGAAGGGGAAGGGGTTCTTGGGCTGGGTGGTGACCCTGACGGCGGTGGCCATGTGCGGTTTCCATCTATACACGGCCCAGTTCGGATTGAGACCTGCGGTGATACAGAGGGGAGTCCACCTGCTTTTCGGGGTGCTACTGGTCTTCCTTCTTTACCCGGGAGTCAAAAAAGGCCCGTTCAAGGCGTTGGGGCGGATCCTGGACATGCTTCTCATGGTGGGTGGGGCAGCGGGTCTCCTCTATATAGTCAGTCAGTACAGGAACATTGCCATGAGGGGCGGAGCTCCCAACATGGCTGACCTGGTGTTCGGCTCCATCGTGATACTGGTCACACTGGAGGCCACCCGTAGGGTCCTGGGTCCGGCTCTCAGCATAATTGGCGCGGTGAGCCTTGCCTATGCCCTGTTCGGCAACCACATCCCCGGGGAGTGGGGCCACAGGGGGGTCTTCCTGGATGAGCTGGTGGAATATCAGTTCCTGACCACAGAGGGGCTATTCTCAGTCCCCTTGGGGGCCTCCGCCAACTTCATCTTCCTGTTCATCCTGTTCGGGGCGTTCTTGGTGAGCTCCGGCACAGGGGATTTCTTCATCAAGTTCGCCAATTCCCTGGCCGGGCACCTAAGGGGGGGCCCGGCCAAGGTGGCGGTGCTCTCCTCGGCCGCCTTCGGGACCATCTCTGGCTCGGCTGTAGCCAACGTGGTCTCCACCGGCTCCTTCACAATACCTCTCATGAAAAAAATTGGATACAGGCCTGTCTTTGCCGGGGCAGTTGAGTCCGTGGCCTCCACAGGGGGGCAGATCATGCCCCCTGTGATGGGGGCAGGGGCCTTCATAATGGCTGACATGCTCGGGATCTCCTATCTGAGGGTCTGCATGGCAGCTGCCATACCCGCGGTGCTCTACTTCTTTGCCCTGCTTTACATGGTCCACATGGAGGCATTGAGACAGGGGCTCAGGGGATTGCCCAGGGCCGAGCTGCCTAGGCTGGGCCGGGTTCTCAAGGAGGGGGGCTATCTGCTGCTGCCAGCCCCGTTTCTGGTAATCCTCCTGGTGCTGGGTTACTCGCCCATGAAGGCCGGGTTCTGGTCCATAGCGGCCGTGCTCCTGGTCAGTAGCCTGAAGAAAGCCAGCCGCATGAGCCCCAGGAGGATCCTGGAGACCCTGGAGAGGGGGGCCAGGGGTTCCCTGGAGGTGCTCACCGCATGCGCCACAGCCGGGATAGTCATTGGGGTTGTGACCCAGACGGGTCTGGGCCTCAAGTTCTCGAGCCTGGTGATCCAGGCTGCAGGGGGACAGCTCCTCTTGGCTCTCATTTTTGTCATGGTGACCTCCTTGATCCTGGGCATGGGACTCACCACCTCTGCTGCGTACATCCTCACAGTGATCCTGGGGGGCCCGGTGCTGACCAAGCTCGGGGTGGATCCCCTGGCAGCACACATGTTCGTGTTCTACTACGCGTGCCTGAGCACCATAACGCCTCCTGTGGCCCTTGCAGCCTTTGCAGGGGCGGGCATAGCGGGGTCGCCCCCCTTCCGGACCGGGTTCGAGGCCATGAGACTGGCTCTTGTGGCCTATGTGGTGCCTTTCATCTTCGTGTTTCACCCGGCCCTCATCTGGAAGGGAGAGCTGGTCACGATTCTCCAGGCAGGTGTGACAGCCATGATAGGCTGCGCGGCCCTTGGTTCTGGGATGATGGGCTACCTGGCCGGAAGGCTTCATCTCCTCATGCGAGGGGCGCTTCTGGCGGCGGGCCTGCTCCTCATAAAACCAGGGGCAGAGACCGATCTGTGGGGGGCCGCGATACTCCTGGCGGTGTTGGTGCTGCAGCAGGTGCGGGCACGCATGGCTCGCAAGACCCAGGAGGCCGGGGCCCCTGGGACAAGGTGATGGGTTGATTCCAGCCAAGGGCTTGCTTAGAGCTTCGGGGGGCTTTCCAAGTGAAGAGGGTGCTGGAGTTATCCACGGCTCCACACCCGGATGGGGGATGAGTTATTCTGACTGCAACAGGGTTCGGTTTGCGCGGGCTGACAGCATCCTGCGATTCGCATGGGGGGCTGTCTTGAGCATGACCGGTCAGGGGTTGAGACCAAGGAGGTGGGTTCCATGGAGCTTAGGGGAAAACGCGTTGCCATCCTCGTGGAGAGCAAGTACAACGAGTTCGAGTTCTGGTACCCGTATTTCCGCATGAAAGAGGCCGGGGCTTTGGTGAGCATCGTGGGCACCGGGCCCAAGGAATACCTGGGCTCCAATGGCTTGCCGGCGCCGCATCCTGCTGTGCGAGAGAGTCTGGAAGAGCTCGTCTCCGCCGAGACGGTGAGGGTAGAGGACTTCGACGGGGTCATTGTGCCCGGGGGCTTTGCCCCTGACTACATGCGGCGCAACCCGGCTTTGATTCAGTTTGTGAGGGATATGCACGCAACCGGCAAGATAGTCGCGGCCATATGCCATGCCGGGTGGGTCTTGGTCTCGGCTGGAGTGCTCAAGGGGAAAAGGGCCACCTGTTTCTATGCCATCAAGGACGATGTGATAAACGCAGGCGCCAGCTACTTGGACAGACCTGTGGTAAGGGACGGGAACCTCATAACTTCCCGCTGCCCGGATGACCTGCCAGCATTCTGCCGTGCCATCATAGAGGCCTTGAAGGGGAGTTAGCCTGGCCCGCATTATTCACGATCAGTGGATAATGCGGGCTATCTTAACGACATATTTGGATAAACCGGGCTATGCTCAGAAGCATCCTGATTTTTGGGGGCATATTCGGCCCTGGTTTGAATCGAAACATGTCGTAGTGCACCGGGGGCTTGAGCCCCCAAGGTTACGGACCTTGAAAAATAATCCGGGCTAGCTCATCTGCCTGGAGTTAAAAGAGGAGAAAGCCCGTGCGACTCTTAGGAGTTTCTCCACCACTTCCAGGGGGCTTCGGCCCAGGATCCGCACCATGGGCTCCTTGCCCAGGTCCCCTTCGTCCAACACGGCGTCCGGAACCTTTCCCAGGGATGAGATGGCCTTATCGGTCCCCCACTCCAGGGTGGAGCCTTCCCGTTCCTTGATCTCCCTGGGTTCTTCTCTCCGGTCGAAGCGGGCCAGGGTAAACCCGGCCTTCTGGCAGGCTTCTATTATGCCCGCCGAATACCTGATGTTCATTGCGGAGCGCATCTCTGGTTCATGGCGCATGGCGGCCAGTATCACCCGGGCGATGTGCCTGGATGCTCCAAAGGCAGGCTGCCTGAAGACCAGGATCCTCCTGCCCTCCTGGCTTATGCGGCCTGGGACTGCCGCCACTTCATCGAAACCCAGGGCACCCGGCAGTCCATAGCCCAGGTTGGATCGCACCTCTGGGATCAAGTCCCCCAGGGGTTCTGCCTCCAGCCTGTGGAGAGCCTCGCCCAGCTCCCGCAGCACCTGCTCTCTTTGCTTCCACCTGAGCACCTCTGCGTAAGGGTTTGTGGGCCCGCAACCTCCCCCCAGGGCAAGTCCGGTGGCAATTGCCCTGGTTACGAACTCTTTGGCCCTTCCCACGGCCTGCGTGATGGGTTCTCCCTGGGCCAGAAATGTGGCCAGAGCAGCCGAGAAAGTGCAGCCAGTGCCGTGGGTGTTGCGGGAAGAAAGCCTGGGGCCTGGGAACAAATGGGCGGACTCCCCGTCGAAGAGCAGGTCCACGGCCTCCCCTTCCAGATGGCCTCCCTTGACCACCACGTGGCTAGGCCCCATGGCGTGGATCAAGCGGGCTGCCTTCTCCATGTCCTCCAGGCCCTTTATGGTGAGGCCCGTAAGTCTGGCCGCCTCGGGGAGATTGGGAGTGACCACGTAGGCCAGCGGCAAAAGCTCACGACACAGGGTCTCAACCGCCTCCTGCGAGAGAAGGGAATCCCCGCTTTTGGCCACCATCACCGGATCCACCACCAGGAGTCTCACCCCGTGGTGCTTTATCCCCTCGGCCACAACCCGGGTTATCTCCGCGGTGCCCAGCATCCCGGTCTTGGCCGCATCAGCGCCTATGTCGGAGAGAACTGCATCCAGTTGCTTTCTCACGAATTCCACCGGCGCCATTTGGACTCCATGGACTCCCAAAGTGTTTTGAGCCGTAAGAGCGGTGATCACGCTCATCCCGTAACCGCCAAGCACTGTTATGGTTTTCAGATCCGCCTGTATGCCAGCCCCTCCACCCGAGTCAGAGCCGGCGATGGTAAGAACCCTTTTCATTGATCCTCTCCTTCAAGTTTTCCCTCTTCGGGCCCGCCCAGTCGCACCACCCGGTCAAAAAACCGGGCAAGAGCCTCCATTTGGGCTCTTTCCCTCACGGAGAGTTCCCCGCCTCCCAATCTCTTTCCCATGTAGCCATTGGCCACCACGGTGTGAAACCTCTCCAGCCAGGAAAATAACTTTGCGGCGCACCCGGCCTGCAGGTACATGCTGGCGTCGTTTAGAAACAAGGTTTCCTCCCGCACCCCGGTCTGGGCCATGATATTCTCTATGGCCGCAAGGTTTGCCCGGGCCAGTTCCAGGATTTCCTCCTGGCTCCTTCCCATGAGCCTGGGCGGGGCAAGGGCAGGCCTCAAGTACCTGACGCGCTCTCCCCTGGGGGGCTTGAGCCTGCCGCCCAGCCCTGAGAGCCCTTTTTGGGCAGCCAGATGCTCAGGGATCTCCGGGGCCAGATCCAGAACCAGGATATTCCCCCCCAGGCCCTGCCGGGAAAACCCATCCAGGATTCTCTGGCAAAGAGTGGTCTTGCCCGAGTTCACCTCCCCCACAATGAGGGTGCGCTTGCCCACCAGTTCCGAGTAGGAGTCCTGCTCCGGGGTTTTCATGCTCTCATGCCACCAGCACAAGACCTATGAGACTTGCGCATTTTACCTCCTCCACTTTTGAGGAGTGCCCTATGGGGACCAAGGGCCAGCCCAGTGACTCGGCTATGGCGAAAACGTCTAAACCACAGGCTTCCATGGCAGGCCTTGCCCTCAGGGGATGAGCACAGGGCTCTCCACGCAGAACCGCACAAGGAGTCAGAGGAAGGCAAAGAGAACACTCCCCTGCCGCAAACCCCATGGCCAGGGGAAACCCCATATAGAAAGCCTTAGCCTCCAGCCTTGCAACCATCTCCTTTTGCCTTAACTCGGTCTGCAGGTGCCTTGAACGCCAGCCCTCGCCCACGAAATCCTCCACCCGGGCCTCCAGTTGGAAAAGCACACCCCAGGCGTACTCGCGGAGAATCCGGCGGGTGACATCCGGCGTGAGCGGGTTGTGGGGAGGGCACATGGCGCTGCTCCCATAGAACCTGCAAAGGGGCACAAAGCATTTGGCCCTTGCCGCTTCCCTCACAACCAGCCTGGAAGTGGGGACAGCCTGCGCCCGCGCCGCGCCCAAAGAAAGAGCCTCTTTGCACAATAGGTCAAGTTTCTGCTTTACTGCTTTTCCCAATTTCCAGCTCCCAGGATTTTTTAATTGGCCACCCTGCTCCCCACCAGGAGAGCCAAAACAGCGGCCCAAAGGGCCATGAGCCCGTATTCCCAAGGACTGATTCTCCATTTCCCCATGAGAGTCCGCCCTTTTCTGGCAAAGCCTCTGGCCTCCATGGCCATGGCCAGATCCTCGGCCAGCTGGAAGGACTGGATCAAAAGAGGTGCCAGCAAGGCAGTCAGATTCCCCAAATTTCCCGGTCTTGGTCTGAGGTCTATGCCCCTTGATCGCTGTGCTTCCATTATGGCCCTCAGCCGTCTGCCCATGAGGGGCACATAGCGCATGGCTGTCACGATAATGAAGGAGAACTGGTATGGCAGGCCCATTCTGCGCAAGGCGCCTCCCAGCTCATCCGGCGTTATAGAGCCGAAAAGAAGGAAAGAGGCCGTAAGGAGAGCCTGGAAGCGAAGAGCCATCTCCAGGGCTTCCGAGAGGGGGAATGCGGCGACTCCCACCAGAAAAACCATGGCCACCATGGGAGCCGAAATTCTAAGGGATTTAAGCCATGGCCCGGCCATGCCCAGCAAGAGCACCCCCAGGAGCAAGGCAGCCAGCTCAGCGGCCAGAAGCCAAGGCTTCCCGGTGCAAAGCACCAGGGCCACTGTGAAAAGCCCCAGAATCAACCTTGTCCTGGGATCCATGGATTTCAAGTTTGAGACCTCACGCCCTTAAGCTTGCAAGCCCGTCTTGAATCTCCGAGACCGGCCTCATCCGGCCCTCTTGCATCTCCAGGCAGCGGTCAGCCACGGCCCTGGCGAAGGCCCGGTCGTGGGTGACCACCAGGATGCTGGTGCCTTCCTCCTGCAGCCTGGAAAGCAGCCTGGCCAGTTCCATGCGGGAACGGCCGTCCTGCCCGGCCGTAGGCTCATCCAGTATCAGAATCCCGGACCCCATGGCCAGAACAGAGGCAATGGCCACCCTCCTCTTTTCCCCCTCGCTCAGCCTGTATGGGGAGCGCTCCAAGAGCGAAGTGAGGCCGAGGGTCTCACATATGGAGCCAAGTTTCCAAGGAGAACAAAATTTCCTGGCCAGAGGGCCCGCCAAGATCTCCTCTCTCACGAGGCTCCGGAAGAACTGGTCGTTGGGGTTCTGGAAGACCATTCCCACCAAGGGGGCCAGAGAGGAGGGATCTTTACCCGAAATGGGCTCTCCCCTCACAAAGATTTGACCTCTGTCCGGGCTGAGCAGCCCGTTTAAATGCCTTATGAGTGTGGTCTTCCCGGCCCCATTGGGCCCCAGTATGGCCAAAATCTCCCCCTCGTGGAGCCTAAAGCCCACATTGTCAAGGATAAGGCGGCCTCCAAGGCTCTTGCTTAGGTCCCGCACCTCCAGCACTGTTTGAGCCCTTGAGAAATCCCTGGCCGGTTTGGGAGGGTAGCTGGGGATGAGCCCAATGCGGGCGAGCTCTTCCCTGGCCTGCCTCGCAGGGCCCTCAAAGCAGACTCTTCCTCTCTCCAGGATGAGGCATCGATCCACTTCTTCCAGAAGAGCCTGCACCCTATGCTCTGCTATCAACAGGGTTCTACCTTCTGAGCGCAGTTTTCGAAGCGCCTTCTTTACTTTCCCCACGGAGATCTCATCCAGGTGCGCCAGAGGTTCATCCAGAACCATGACGGGACAGGGCATGCAGGCCGAGGCGGCTATGCCCACGAGCCTTTTCTGACCGCCTGAGAGATCTTCGGGGCTTCGCCGGAGCAGATGTCCCAGGCCGAACTCTTGAGAGGCCCTTTCGATCCTGGAGAGGATCTCCTCCTCGGGGAGCCCCAGGCTTTCCAGACCAAAGGCCAGTTCCCTCTGTACCGTGGGGTTGAAAAGCTGGGCATCGGCGTTTTGCATCACAAGACCTACGTGAGAAAGCAGCTCCGAGGGGGAGTGGAGGCTAAGGTCCATATTGTCCAGAAAGGCCTTTCCTTTGAGCTGGCCTCCCAGAATATGGGGGATCAGCCCGCCCAGCAGAAATGAGAGGGTGGATTTGCCTGAGCCGCTTGCCCCTGCAACCATGAGAGTTTCCCCGGATCTGACCTTAAGATCCAGACCCTCCAGCACTGGGACACCCCAGGAGCCGGGGTACGAGTATTGGATGTGCTGAAGATCTATCATTCCCGCCAGATCCCGGCCTTTCGCAGCACCTGCAATGCCGCAACCCCCAGCACTGCCCCGGCCAGGGAGCTGGCTGCGAAGGCCCCCATCATGACCGAGGCTGCCATGGTCTTCTTCATGAGCATGGGGGCCACCAGCCAGACGCTCACAAGGGCTCCCAGAAACCCCGTGCCCAGCACCTCCCCCAGAGCCGCTGCGTAGGTCCTGCGAAACAGTATGTATGCCCATCCGGCCAGAAAGGCCCCTATCATGCCTCCTGGGAACGCCAAGGGTGTTCCCACTCCCAGAAGATTTCTTATTATGGCTGCAGCCGTGGCAATCCCCAGCGCGTACCAGGGCCCCAGCATGACCCCGCCTATCACGTTGATCATGTGCTGGGCTGGAAACAGCTTTATGAAGCCTAGGGGAATGAAAATGGGAGACAAGGCCACGGCTATGGCCACCAGGATCACAGCTTGGGCTACCTTTCTTGTCTGCATGGATCCCCCTCTTACTTTGGGCTTGGTTTTTCTTCCTTCTCTTCCCCCAAGATGAGCCTGAGCACCAAATTGGCCTGATGGTGGGCCGCGATGCCCACCCTTGGGGCCATGAGGCCCCAGCCGGGCCTGGCGGCAGAGACCTGGTCGCCCACAATAAAGAGCCGGGGCGAGATGCGCTCGGTTCGGATGGTGTTGTTGGGCCCATAGCCCGCCAGCCCCGATGCGGCCACGATAGTGTGGTCAGGCATTTGCTCCAGCACTGTTGTTATGATCATCTCCTTCATCTCCGCCTTGTCGAAGGCTTCCACGATGATGGGGCTGGAAGCGAAGATGATGGGCACGTTGTGCCTGTCCAGCACCACCTCATGGCCCTCCACGCGCACATAGGGGTTTATTCTGGAGAGGTTCTCCCTCATGGCCTGTACCTTGGGCATCCCTATCTGCTCCACGAAGTACTGCTGGCGGTTAAGGTTGCTGGGCTCCACCACGTCGAAGTCGGCCAGCACCAAGGTCCCCACGCCCACCCTGGCCAGGGCTATGGCCACCGAGGAGCCGAGTCCCCCCAGGCCCGCTATCCCCACCCTGGCAGCCTTGACCTTCTGGTGCACCCCGGGGGTGTGGCGGGCTGCCATGAGGGCCTCCAGCTCCAGGGCAGTGGGGATTTCCCCCCTGCGGATGAGAACCACCCTGTCTCCCTGTTGTAGCGGGAGGTCTTGGCTTTGAGGAAAGCCGTTGTAGATGAGAATGTCTGCGCTGGGTCTGAACCTATCCCTCAACATGTGCAAAGTGGTGCCTGGATCCACCTCCAAAAGCTGCTCGTTTAGGAAGATCTCCAATCTTTCCATGGCACCTCCTGGGGGGGGCTATCCCCCAAAAAAGAAAACCGCTTCCTCAAGAAGGGAAGCGGCGTCCTTAAAGTGCCCTGCAGCCAAAGCGACCGCAAGGGCACAGGCTCCAAGAGTTTCTGTTTAGAGCCCTCGTCGCTTCCCTACGCTGGTATTACCCAGATCAGGTTCTAAGGGTTGTCGCGCCCCTCCAGCGCGACTCTCAGCTAACCACCCCTAGCGACAAGAAAAGCTTACCAGCTTGGGCTGATTTGTCAATGGAAAAGCCGGGTTCGCCCGGGGGAGGATACCCTGGTGGCATTTCCTGGCTTCAAGTCTTACCCTAACAGAGGGTATCCTTGCCCAAATACCTTTCCAAAGGGGAGGGTGAAAAATGAGGATCGAGTGTTTTTTGTCACAGGGGTGCGCTTCCAGGGAGGCTCTGGAGGCCAACATAAAGGAGGCACTCAGCCTCGAGGGAGTCCAAGCGCAGCTAAACTTCCAGGTCATAGGCGAGGATGAGGCCAGGCGTTTGGGCATACCCGGCTCCCCCACGGTGTTCCTGGAGGGCCGGGACCTGGAGGGGCTGCGGGTTCTGGAAGGGACGGTTTCCTGAAGGACCTACAGGGACGAGGCCGGGCGCCTCGCCAATGTGCCGTCTGTTCAGCTAATAAGGGATGCCTTGAGAAAGGCGATGAGCTTGGGGGAGCACAAGTGAGTTCGGCCTGAGGGCCACAGAACGTGTTGAGGTTGCAAATTCTGACAAATCAGATTATTCTGATTCTAGCGAATTTGGTCAAACTTGTTGGCCTTGTGAGGAGCCTCCAATGCCCAGAAGAAAACGTTTTCCTGATATGTTCCCTACACTGGGGACCTGCTGCAGGGTTGAGTCTGTTGTGAGCGTGGATGAGCGCGGCCAGATGGTGCTTCCCAAGGATGTGAGAGACAAGGCGGGGATCCGCCCGGGAGAGAAACTGGCCCTTGTGCTTTGGGAGAAGGATGGGGAGATCTGCTGCATGGTCCTGATGAGGACTCAGGTCCTCTCAGCCAAGGTGAAAGAGATGCTGGGTCCTGCGGTGGAGGATGTGATGGGAGCTTAGCAAAATCTTGGGTAAATCCGGGAAGAGAAAGGAGAGATGGATGGATGAGATCCGGATCAAGGAGAAGGTGAGGGAAAGATATGCCAAAGTGGCGTTGGAGAGGACCTCCTGTTGTGGCACCCAGAGCTCTTGCCGCGGTGGGGCCTCTGTGCAGGACATAAGCCAGCTGCTGGGCTACTCCAAGGAAGAGCTCTCCCAGGTACCTGAGGGGGCCAACCTGGGGCTCGGCTGCGGGAACCCAGTTGCCCTGGCCGCCCTTAAGGAGGGCCAGACCGTGATGGACCTGGGCTCAGGTGCCGGTTTCGACTGTTTCCTGGCGGCCAGGAAGGTGGGAGAAAAGGGAAGAGTCATCGGCGTGGACATGACCCCTGAGATGCTGCAGAAGGCGAGGGAGAACGCCAAGGCTGGGGGCTTTCAGAATGTGGAGTTCCGCCTTGGGGAGATAGAGCATCTGCCGGCCCCTGACAACTCCGTGGATGTGATCATTTCCAATTGCGTGATCAACTTGGCCCCGGACAAGGCCCAGGTCTTCAGGGAGGCCTTCAGGGTTTTGAAACCGGGAGGGAAGCTCTTGGTCTCGGACATAGTCCTGGAAGGGGAGCTCCCGGAGGCTATCCGAAATTCAGTGGCAGCCTACGTAGGATGCGTAGCCGGAGCCATGCAAAAGGAAGATTACATAAAAGCCATGGAGAAAGAAGGGTTTCAAGATGTTCAGGTTTTGGAGCAAACGGGCTTTTCCTTGGATTACCTGGCCCACGATCCCACGGTGGCAGCCGTGGCCGAGTCTCTGAGCCAAAGGCCCCAGCAAGAGCTGGCCCAGGCAGCCAAGGCGGTGGCCAGCGTGAGGGTGCAGGCCCTAAAACCCAAGAAGCCTTGAAACATGCTGCGGTCTTAAGGAAGGATGGTTGGGCGAAGGTCTATAATGACCACAAAAATCAGGAGGATTAAGCATTCATGAAAAGGTTCTCTGGTCTTGGGGAAAGAATCTCCTGGTTTAGCCAGCCGTTTCTGCTGTTGGTTGCAGTGGGGTTAGGATTCCTGAGTCCTCTCTGGGGGGATTCGGCCTGGGCCGGCCAGCCGATTGAGATCACAATCCTACACACCAACAACGTGACAGGGCATCTCTTCGGGTGCCCCACCTGAGGCAACAGGGTGCTGGGCGGTCTGGCCCGGCGTGTGGAACTGGTGGAGAAGATTCGCTCCAAAGGTAATCCCCATCTGGTAGTGGACTCAGGGGATCTCTTTTTCGAGAGAAAAGGGGCCGCTGACCCGCAAAAGGTCCTGGCAAAAGCGGAAATCCTGGCCAAGGCCTACAAGAAAATGGGGGTTGCAGCGGTCAATGTTGGAGACCTGGATCTGCTGGCGGGGGTGGATTTTCTCCAGAGAAAGGCCGGGGAAGGTCTTCCTCTGATCTCGGCCAACCTGGCTGAGGCCTCAACAGGTGAACTTCTTTTCAAAGCCTACCGGGTGGTTGAGGCCGGCTCCTTTAAGATAGGCTTCGTGGGCCTTATGGGACCAGAGCTGGACCCACAGGTGCGCAAAGCAGCAGGGGAGAAGGTTTCGCTTCTGGATCCTTGGGAAGCGGCCAAGAAGACGCTGGAGGAGCTTCGGGGAAAGGTGGACTTTGTAGTGGTCCTCTCGGACATGGGAATGGCCCGGGACCAGCGGCTGGCCAAGGAGGTGGAGGGGATACAGTTCATCCTTGGAGGCCACGATGGCCGCTTTGTCTCCTCTGCTGAGCAACAGGGCGGGAGCTGGCTCCTTCAGTCCTACTCCAAGGGCATGTACGTGGGGAGCTTAAGGCTTCGCCTGGAGGAGCCTGGCAGGCCCATATGGGACGAGGGCAGGGCCTCCAGACTGGAGCAGGAACTGGCCAAGCTTGATGGCCGCATAGACGCCCACCGCAAGGCACAGGAAAGGGGGCCCAACCCTTCGGTGGAGCGTTCCCTCAAACAGCTCGAGGAGCAGAGAATCAGGCTCAAGCAAGAGCTCGAGGAGTCCCGCAAGAAGCGGGACAGGGGCAACCGCTTCTCTTGGAGATTGGAGCCTCTGGATCCATCTCTTCCCGAGGACCGAGAGGTGACCCGCTGGATCCAGGAGGCCGGCATCCAGGCTGACTGAAAAGCCGCGCTCAGGTGGTTTTTTACAAGTTGTAAAGAGCCCGGACAAAACATCCCCGCATATCACCGGGTTTATCTCCCTTGAACCAAGCCACGCGAAGTTTTTGCAGGACATTTCCACTTGAAGCAGAATGGCACGCGCGTTGCACCATTTCTTGGGGAAGCGGTTTTGAGTGCTCGGCTGGGAAGGCTGATCTTGCGGACCACTCTACGCAGACGGATCTATCTGAACTTTGTTTTGCTGATAGTGATCTTCGGTGTCTTGGGCTCGTTTCTGGGAGCCTTCCTGGTTAACCGAACGGCCGTGGATGAGGCCCAAAGAAGCGTGAGGCTTAACCTGCGTTCAGCCTGGGGCGTAATTCAAGGCAGGCTGGAGGAGCTCAGGATCCTGGTGGCCGTCTTGGGCACAGGCAAGAGGGTGGCGGTGGCCTATGCCGCCGGGGACCCCGCAGCCTACAGGGCCTCCCTGGAGGCTGCCCGAAGACAATGCGGGTTTGATTTTCTTTCTCTCACCGACGAGCATGGTCGAGTAATCTTAAGGACCGTTGAGCCTTATCATGTGGGGGACGACCTTTCCCTGGATCCCTTTGTGAGCTCGGCACTGAAGGGCTCCACCCCGAGCGGTTTTCTGATTTTAGGCGCGCAAAGGCTTAGGGCAGAGGGTGGAGACTTGGAGGAAAGGGCATTTGTGGCCTTTGAGCCAACCACCAAGGCCAAACCCAGGGCCAAGACATTCGAGACTGCGGGTATGGCCCTCATCGCGGCAGCGCCGGTAAAGGACGAAAAGGGAAACATAGTAGGCGCCCTGTATGCCGGGGTTTTGGTGAACCGAAACCACTCTTTGGTGGACCGGATTCGCTCGGCGGTTTTTGAGGAGAGACTTTACAACGGGAAACCCCTGGGAACCGTGACCATATTCCAGTGGGATGTTCGTGTGGCCACTAATGTGACCCTGCCCAACGGGAACAGGGCAATAGGAACCCGGGTGAGCGCAGACGTGTACGACAAGGTGCTGGAGAACGATATCAGCTGGTATGACAGGGCCTTTGTAGTGGACGATTGGTACTTAAGCGCGTACGACCCCATCCACGACCTGGAAGGCAAGACCATCGGGATCCTTTATGTGGGGCTCTTGGCACGCAAGTACGACGACATCAGAGCTGCGCTTTGGAAACTATACGCTGCCCTTTCAGTGGCGGCTGCAATAGTGGTCCTGGCCATTGGAGTGCTGTTTGCAAGGAGACTTTCAGGCTCCATCTCGAGGCTGGCCGAGGCCGCAAGCCTTATAGCCACTGGGAATTACGACCTCAGGGTCCCGGAGCCCCGTTCCCAGGACGAGGTGAGGGAGCTCACCCAGGCTTTCAATGCCATGGCTGCAAGCCTCAAGGACAGGGAGGAACGGCTTTCCCAAACCAACCTTGATCTGGAGCGGACCAATGAGAAGCTGCAACGCCTGAATGCCAACTATATGGACATGCTTGGGTTTATCTCCCACGAACTCAAGAACACCCTCGGGGTGATCTACACCTCCGCAAAAACTCTGGAAAAGGGCCTGGCAGGCCCCCTAAGCGAGCCCCAGGCAACTCTGGTAAAGGGCATATCCCGAAGCATCCAGTCAGCGGTTTCCATGACACGTAACTATCTGGATCTGGCCCGAATCGAGAAGGCAGAACTTTCCATGGAGTCCAGGCCTTTGGATTTGGTGGAGGAAGTCATAAAGCCGGTTCTGGAGGAGCTATCATCGGCCGCCTCCGAGAAGGGCATGTTGGTACAAGAGAGACTCAGGGGCCCCATTGGTTTGACCGGAGATCCGGCCCTGCTGCGCGTCGTGGTACGAAACCTTGTTCACAATGCGATACAGTACGGCCGAAGAGGCGGGCTGATCCGCCTGGAGGCCTCAAAAGAGAACGGGAAAGTCCAGCTGGAGGTGTGGAACGAAGGTGAGGGTCTTTCCCCTGACCAGATGGGGCGTCTGTTCGAGAAATTTGTGAGATTCCACAAGGAGAAAACCTCAGAGAGAAGAGGTACGGGTTTGGGGCTTTTCATCTCCAAGGAGATAGTGGGAAAACACGGGGGCAAAATACAGGTCAGCTCCGAGCAAGGCAAATGGACCAGTTTCCTAGTGACTCTGCCCGCCTGAAAAAGTAACTTAAGAACCTCTCACAAGGCCGGAAGTGCAGAACCCCACACTTCCCAAGCCCTGAACCCTCGCAGGGATCCCCCTTAAAAACCCGCCAAAAAAACTGAACTGCCGTCGCCTGAGGGGACATCTCTGGGGGGCTGATTGCGCCTTGTCGGATGAATCCCGCTTGGCAGCCCAACAGACCGCCCGCCTGAGACAGGGGTTGTTAATTTGAGCAACTGAATTCATGCGGGGATCTCCCTGAAACGGCCCACTTGGTCTATTCTTGGGGAATTATGGGCAATCTCAAAGCCGGATTGACCCACTTTGCCGGCAGGGAGATAATCCTTGAGAGAAATAGAGGGGCCATGGGGCCTTGGAGGCGGCCTTGTGGCCCCAAGGTTTATTGGAGAGGAGCCCTATGGTTTACTACGGCTGGTGGGTGGTCCTGGCCGGGTTCTTGATCGCGCTTTATGTGAGCGGGGCGCTCTTTTTCGGCTTCACAGCCTTCTTCGAGCCAATAGTTGCCGAGTTTGGCTGGAGCTACACGCAGGTCTCCCTGGTTGTGGCCTTAAGAGGCCTGGAGATGGGGATCTTTGCGCCCCTGGCAGGATATCTGGTGGACCGCTATGGATCCCGAAAGCTGGTTCTGGCCGGTTCTGCCATCGTGGGCCTGGGTTTTGTGCTTCTGGGCCTTACCCGTTCACTGGCCATGTTTTATGGGGCGTTTCTGCTTCTGGCCTTCGGGGCAGGGGGCTGCACCAGTGTGGTGCTCATGACTGCAGTGGCCCGATGGTTCAAAAGAAGGATCGGGAAGGCTTTGGGGGTCATGGCCTGCGGATACGGAGCAGGGGGGCTTTTGATCCCGCTCCTGGTCTGGTCCATTGACGCCAATGGGTGGAGGGCCACTCTCATATTCCTGGGCCTTCTCATGTGGGCCATGGGCATCCCTTTGGGTTTTGTCATAAGGGAAAACCCGGATCCTGAGGCGGACGGGGAGCTGGAGCCGCCGGCCCACAAGGCCGTGCTTCACCCCGGGCATATCCAGGAGCACTCCGAGAAGGGGTTTCGCTCCTCCTTCTCGGATCGCTCCTTTTGGGCGCTCAACCTGGCAGAGGCCTTGCGCATGATGGTGTTGACTGCGGTGGTTACCCACGTGATGCCTTACCTGAGCTCCATAGGGTTCGAGAGGGGAACCGCCGGCCTGGTTGCTGCTGCTGTGCCCCTTGCGAGCATTGCAGGCAGGTTTGGCTTTGGATGGCTGGCGGACGTTTACCAGAAGCGCATTGTGATGATGGCGGCATACGCTTTCATGCTGGCTGGGCTGGCGGCCTTCACCCAGGCTGGGTCAGGATGGCTTCTGGTTGTTTTTCTTGCCCTTTTCCCCCCTGGTTTCGGTGGCACCATGATCCTGAGGGGAGCCATGCTAAGGGAGCACTTCGGGGTGGGCTCTTTCGGGAAGCTGCTGGGCATCACAATGGGCACGGCCTCCCTGGGCGGCATGGTGGGCCCGCCTCTTGCAGGATGGGTCTTCGACACCTGGGGTGTTTACGAGCCTCTATGGCTCATCTTTTGCGTCACCATGGGACTTGGAATATTGATCGTTTCCACCATACGCCCTTCGGCCTGACCTCTTTCTTTTTTTTGACTTGACAAAAGGTCTTGGTTTCTGTTTCATACTTAACCAATAAGAAAATGGAATTGGGAACGTGATGAATTTTAATCTCAGGGTTCTTCCCTGAGACAAAGGGAGGGGTTCTGTTTTCATCTATCCTGCAAGGAGGACACGGCTCATGAGGTCAAAGCTTTTGGTGCTGGCATTTCTTGTCATAGGAGTCCCCACCGCCATGGCCGTGGTGGGGGGAGGGGATGTGGAGTTCAAAGTAAGCGGGGCAGGTCCGGTGATATTCAGCCACGAAAGCCATGTGGGGGTTCACTTCCAGGCCTGCACGGACTGTCACGCGGAGCTATTCACCACCAGGACCCAACACAAACCGGTCAGCATGGCTCAAATGGAAAAAGGGGCTTCATGCGGGGCTTGCCATAACGGCACCAGGGCTTTTTCGGTAAAGGATAATTGTCAGGTCTGTCACCAATAGACTCCAAGCCAGGAGGGATGAACCCATGTACCAGGGCAGGGACGAGCTCACTGTGATGCAGGAGGACCTGCACCGGGCCCTCAGCCGCCCCGCAAGGCGATGGGCCATGTTAATCGACTTGAGGAGGTGCACTGCCTGTCACGCTTGTACTGCTGCGTGTGTCTCAGAGCAGAAGAGCCCCCCGGGGGTCATGTACAGAGTAGTGTACGAGGAAGAGTTCGGCACCTTTCCGAAGGTGGCCAGGAGGTTCACCCCGAGGCTCTGCAACCAGTGCGATGACCCCCCTTGTGTTACCGCCTGCCCCAACAAGGGGGAGGGGAAGGCCACCTGGAAGGACAAAGACGGGGTGGTCATGATCAACTACACCCAGTGCATTGGCTGCGGCCGATGTGTCATGGCCTGTCCTTACAAGGCCAGGGCCCTCGACGGCGGTGCCTTCTACACTGAGGGGACCCCCAAGCTCCAGGATTACGAGAAGGCCCCAAGCTGGGAGTACGGCCGCAAATGGCCCAGGGCTGAGAACGAGCTGCCGGTGGGCACGGCCAGGAAATGCCATTTCTGCGTGCACAGGCTGAAGGTGGGGATGCTGCCAGCCTGCGTCACCACCTGCCCCTGTAGGGCCAATTTCTTCGGGGACCCGCAAGACCCCCAGAGCCTGATACACATCTGGATGAAGGAGAACGCCAGCAGAGTCCGGGTGCTGGGCTCGGTGAGCAGTCCTGGGGAAAGGAAGCCCGCAAACTCGGAGCTAAGAGGCATGAGACCCCACGAGCTGGCCCAAGCCATCGGGTACCCGGGCAAGCAACCTGTTTTCGCAGGGCAGGCACCGGCCAAGCCCCGCGTCTTCTATATCCTGCCGTAAGGGGGGCAAGCCATGGCCAAGCAATCAGGAAACGGAGAAAAAGGCATCAGTCGGAGAGGCTTTGTAAAATGCTCGGCCCTTCTGGGGGGGACGCTTCTTGCCTCCCAAATGAACTGGGCCAGGGATCTGGTGCAGCGCGCAGAGGCGGGGCTGCTCTCCCCGGAGGAGGAATACGAGCTCATCCGGGCCGAGAACATCCTTTACACTGTTTGCCTGCAGTGCAACACAGGTTGCGGCATCAAGGTGAAGCTCTACAGGAAGGGTGATAAGGCCCTGGCCGTCAAGATAGACGGTAACCCTTACAACCCCTTCGTCATGCTGCCCCACCCTTCCTACAAGACAAGCCCCATGGAGATGCGCACCGTGGATGCACCCATCTGCCCCAAAGGGCAGGCCGGCATCCAGACAGTTTACGACCCTTACCGGGTGACTCGGGTGCTCAAGAGGGCCGGCAAGAGGGGAGAGGGCAAGTGGATGAGCATCCCCTTTGACAAGGCGATAGAGGAAATCGTAAACGGCGGGAAGCTCTTCTCCCATGTGCCCGGGGAAGAAAACAGGGTGGTCAAGGGGCTAAAGGATATTTGCGTGCTTAGGGATCCCAAGTTGCTCAAGGCCATGGCAGAGGATGCCAAGGCCATTGCCAAGGCCAAGGACAAGAAAAAGGCAGTGGAGGAGTTCAAGGCCAAGCATGCGGCCAACCTGCACTATCTTATTGACCCTGATCACCCGGACCTGGGCCCCAAGAACAACCAGTTGGTGTACTTTTGGGGAAGGAAGAAAGGCGGGAGGGGGGAGTTCGCCGCCCGCTTCTTCGGGGACTATTTCGGCACCGTGAACACCCACGGGCACACCACCGTCTGCCAGGGCTCCTTGTACTTCACCTGCAAAGCCATGAGCGAGCAATACGAGTTCAACAAGTTCGGGGGTGGGGTCAAGTTCTACTGGCAGCCTGATCTGGAAAACGCCAAGTACGTGCTTTCAGTAGGCTCAAATCTCTTTGAGGCCAACTACGGACCCCCCAACATGAACTCCAGGCTCATACCCAACATAGCCTCGGGAAAGACCAAGCTGGTTGTCGTGGACCCCCGATTCAGCAAAGCTGCTTCCAAGGCATACAGGTACATGCCCATCAGACCCGGGACCGACGCTGCCTTCTTCGCGGCCCTGATCCGCTGGATACTGGACAACAAGCGCTACGACGCCAAGTACCTCTCCAATGCCAACAAGGCGGCGGCCTCCAAGGCAGGAGAGACCACCTGGACCAACGCGGTGCTTTTGGTGCGCATGGAGAAGAATGGCACCCCGGGGAGATTTCTGAGGGCCCACGAGATAGGCCTCAAGGAGCCGGAGAAGAGAAAGGACAAGGAGGGGAAAGAGCAGTCTTTCGAGTTCCTGGTGGCCATGAAGGATGGGAGTCCGGTGGCCGTGGACCCCAACGATGAGAAAGAGCCCGTGACCGGGGACCTGTTCGTGGATACCGAGATCAAGGGGATAAGGGTCAAAAGCGGGCTGCAGGTGGTGGCAGATGCTGCCAGGTCTCGCACCCTGGATGGTTGGTCCAAGATCTGCGGCATCCCCGTGGATGAGATTCTCAAAACCGCCCGGGAGCTCACAAGCTTTGGCAAGCAGGCCGTAGTGGAGGTGCACAGAGGCGTTGCCCAGCACACAAACGGCTTCTACAACGTGACCTCGGCCATGACCCTCAACCTGCTTCTGGGCAACTTCGACTGGAAGGGAGGGATGATAGCCCCATCAACCTACAACACCACCGGGGGCAAGGAGGGGCAGCCCTTTGACCTGGGGAAGATGAAACCTGGGGCCACGGGAAGGTTCGGCACCAGCATCATCAGGCATGATGTAAAGTACGAGGATACAACCCTCTTTGAAGGCTACCCCGCCAAGAGGAACTGGTGGCCCCTTTCCAGCGACATCTACGAGGAGATAATGCCCTCCATGGGGGACTCTTATCCTTACCCTGTGCTTGCAGTGTTCAGCTATATGGGGGCCCCCACCTATTCACTTCCGGCTGGCCACACCAACATAGAGGTGCTGGCCGATGTGAACAAAGTCCCCCTCTATTTCACCTCCGACATAATCATTGGCACCACCTCCATGTACGCTGACTATATCTTCCCAGACCTGAGCTATCTGGAGCGCTGGGAGATGCAAGGCTCCCATCCCAACATGCCTGTCAAGGTGCAGCCCATCAGACAGCCCGTCATAGCGCCTTTGACCGAGACCGTGAAAGTGTTCGGGGAGGAGATGCCTTGCTCTTATGAGGCGCTCCTTTTGGCCTTGGCCGAAAGGCTTGGTTTCAAGGGCTTCGGCAAGGACGGCTTCGGGCCAGGGCAGGACTTCACCCGGCCCGATGACTTCTACATCCGCATGGTGGCCAACGTGGCCACAGACGGGAGCCCTGTGCCGGATGCGGACGATGCGGAGGTAAAGCTCTTCCTGGAGTCCAGGAAGCATCTCCCCAAGAGCGTCTTTGACCCAGAGAGGTGGCAGAGGATCACCGGGGCCAACTGGAAAAAGGTTGTGTACGTCCTCAACAGAGGGGGGAGGTTCCAGGAGGCAAAGGACATCTACAAGGGGGAGCTGGTCGCCAACCAGTACAAGCGGCTCATAAACATCTACCAGGAGAAGACCGCCGGGACCAAGAGCGCCTTCACCGGGAAGCCCAACCCCGGCCACGCCACTTACCTTCCCATCACAACCACCCTGGGGAAATCCCCCAAGGATGAAGGGCTTGAAGACGGCTACCCCTTAAGCCTCATAACCCAACGGGACATCCGCATGACCAAGTCCAGGACCGTGACCGACTACTGGCTCCTGGCCATGCTTCCTGAAAACGGGATCATCATCAACCCCAAGGATGCTTCCAAGCTGGGGCTAAGAACCGGGGACAGGGTCCAAGTGGTCTCGGCCACAAACCCCAAGGGCGTCTGGGACCTCAAAAACGGCAAGCTCAAGCCCATGATCGGGAAGGTGCAGGTGACGGAGACCATAATGCCCGGTGTGATCACATTCACCCTTGGCCATGGTCACTGGGCCACAGGGGCTGCGGACATGATCATAGACGGAGTGAAGGTTCATGGAGACGAGCGCCGGGCCACTGGCATACACGCAAATGCCGCCATGTGGGTGGATCCTCACCTCAAGAACACCTGCATGCTGGATCCAGTGGGTGGGAGCGTTTCCTTCTACGACACCAAGGTGAGGCTGATCAAGGTCTGAGGGAGGAAAGCCCTCACCGGCCTGAAAGTGCCGGGCCGGGGTCCTCGGGACTCAGGCAGACGGGATCAAACATGGGTGTGCTGGCCAGAATTAACCGGGCAGCCGAAGTGATCCTATCCAGGGAGCAGCTTCCCGTTGATCCCCCCAGAACCCGTCCGGCTTCACGAGATAGTTTCCTTGCCTGGCTCCTGAGGCCGGAAGCCCTGGAGGAGGACCCCCAGGCTCCACGGACAAGGAAGCCATCCTTTCTGTTGTGGTTGTTGGGCCGCGAGGAGCTTCCCCTGGATCCGGTGGAGCCCGGGCGGCCTGGTGGATTCCTGGGACTTCTCTTTGAGAGGGAATCCCTTTCCACAGAGAACCCGGACCGAGCGGGGGATTGATTCATGGAACACAGCAAGCATCTGGCCAGGATGATCCTGCTTGTGGTCTTGATCCTGGTGGTTTTTCACATCGTACGGACTTTGTTCACCCCTCAGTCCTTCGGCAAGTACGGCCATTACCGGGCGGACAACGTGGCCGAACAGATGGCCAAGCCGGTTGCTCACGGCGGGGCCGCCTCCTGTGAGGCCTGCCATGCCGAGCGCTACGCGCAGGTAAAAAGTGGGGCCCACGCCACGGTGGAGTGCGAGAGCTGCCATGCCCCCTTGGCAGGTCACGTGGCCGAGGGCAAGCGGGTGGCTGCCATGCTCCAGAACAGGTCCGCCAGCCTTTGCCTGAGGTGCCACGACAGGCTGGATGCCAGGCCAGAGAGATTCCCTCAGATACAGGTGGAGGAGCATCTTGGGAAGATGGGGGCCACCATGGGGCCTGAGGTGTGTGTGGGATGCCACGACTCCCACGATCCAAAGATGGGGAGGTGAGGGCGCCATGGGGGATGAGCTTACCAGAAGAGGTTTCTTGGGGGCTGCAGGAGGCCTGGTTGTAGCTTTGGGCCTTGGCCCCAAAAGCGGGGAAGGGGCTGAATCCGGCCAGCCCGAATACAACTGGGAGGATTTCTCCTATGTGTATCTCATCGATGCCGGCCGCTGCATCGGCTGCGGCATGTGCGTCCAGGCCTGCCAGAGGGAGAACAAGGTCCCGGATGGGTTTTTCCGCACCTGGGTGGAGAGGTACCGCATAGGGGAAGGGGGCCGGGTTGAGGTGGACTCCCCCAATGGGGCCATAAACGGATTTCCGGCCACCATAGTGGATTTCCGGGTAACCAAGGGGCTTTTTGTGCCCAAGTTGTGCAACCACTGCAAGAACACCCCCTGCACGCAGGTCTGCCCGGTGGGGGCATCCTACACCACCAAGGACGGGGTGGTGCTGGTGGACGACAAGCGCTGCATCGGCTGTGGGTATTGCGTGCAGGCGTGCCCGTACGGGAGCCGCTACCTCCACCCGGTCACCCACGTTGCCGACAAGTGCACCTGGTGTTACCACAGGATAACCAAGGGCTTGAAGCCGGCCTGCGTCATGGCTTGCCCAGTGGGGGCCAGGGCATTCGGGAACATGAAGAATCTCCAGGATCCTGTGAGAAAGATCATAGCCACAGAGCCCGTATTAGTGCTCCAGCCAGAGCTGCTCACCAGGCCCAACTGTTATTACAAGGGGCTCGACAAGGAGGTCAGATGATCCCCGAGATCCGCTTGCCTGAAGTGGTGGGGTTCGCATTTCCCAACGATGTGCACATAACCTGGAGCCTGATGATAGTCCTTTACCCTTACCTCACAGGCATCGTGGCAGGAGCCTTCGTGATCTCAGCCCTTTACCACCTCTTCGGCAAAGAGGAACTCCAGCCCATAAGCCGCTTTTCCATGGCCACATCCTTCGCATTCATGGTTGTGGCAACCCTTCCGCTTCTCAATCATCTGGGCCACCCGGAGCGGGCCCTCAACATCATCTTCACCCCCAACTTCTCCTCCGCCATGGCTGGCTTCGGGATCCTCTACAACACCTATCTACTGATACTGCTTCTGGAGGTCTGGTTCGTCTGGAGAAAGGACATCATTTTGCTTGCCAGGAGGAGCAGGGGACTCAAGCGGAAGATCTACGCCGCCATGGCTCTTTGGACTTACGACATTTCCCCCCAGGCCATGGAGAAGGATCACTCGGCCATACGGGTTCTCACGGCCATAGGCATCCCGGCCGCCTGCATGCTCCACGGTTACGTTGGGTTTCTCTTCGGGGCCCTAAAGGCCAACCCCTGGTGGTCCACTCCTCTCATGCCCATAATCTTCCTGGCCTCGGGGATGACCTCCGGGGTGGCCATGCTCATCATCCTTTATCAGATAGCCATGAAGCTGAGCGGCCAGAGGATAGACGGGGAGACCATCGCCTCCCTGAACCGGTGGCTCTGGCTCTTCATGATAGTGACCGTGAGCCTGGAGCTTCTGGAGATCATCACTCTGGCCTATGAGAAGAGCGAGGCATGGGAAGCCATACATCCTCTCCTGACAACAAAACTGGCCTTCTCCTTCATCTCGGTGCAGTTGGTCCTGGGCTCCCTGATCCCCTTCATCCTGCTCATGATCGCCGTGACCATGAACCGATACCTGCATGACAGGGTCAGGAACACCCTCTCTTTTGTCTCGGCTCTCCTGCTCCTCATACAGGTCTTCGCCATGAGGTGGAACGTGGTTATTGGCGGCCAGCTTCTGAGCAAGAGCTTCAGGGGGTTCAGGGAAAGCTACTCGCCCCAGCTCTTCGAGAAAGAGGGGATTTTGGCCGCGGTGGGCATCTTTTGCCTAGCTTTCATAGCGCTTTTTGTGTTCGCGAGGATCCTCCCCGTTTTCAAGGGCCTGGAGGAACCCCAGAGAGCCTCCCTGGAGGCCGAGATAAAAGGCTGAGACCAAAACCAAAGTCTTGCTGAAACCCCCCTGACCGGCTGGAGGATTTTCCCTCTCCAAGACAGGAATCTATGCCCCTTCGGGTTGTATCTGCCCTTGAACATGTGATAGGTTTGGGCAGTGTCAAACCCCCCTAACCGAGGGCTCTTCCATGGAAATCCACTGGCACCTGAGCGAGGGTGACTTCTTCGAGGGTCTTCTCGAGGAGAAGCAGGAGTTCGTGTCCCTTGCCAGGAAGAGAATCATCCCCAAGAACGCTTTTGTGTTTTCAGTGGGGGAACCAGGGGGGTCGGCCTTCTATCTGGATAGCGGCTACGTGAAGATTTTTCGCACCAGCCCCCTGGGCAAAGAGCCCATAGTCTTCATCAGAAGGCCCGGGGAGTTGTTCGGCCTGGCGGAGGTCATGAGCGGAGGAGAACGAAAATGCCATGCCCAGGCCCTTGCCTTGTCCCAAGTTTACGAGATCCGGAAACAGGAACTGGAGCTGATCCTGTCCAAACACTTCATATTGGCAAAAAGGGTGATCGGCGTCCTGGGCAGGAGGCTCAGGTTCCTGGGCGAGCAGATCGAAAACCTCATGGCCAGCGATGTGACCACACGGGTCCTCAAGCTGCTGATCTATCTTTGCTACCAGGGGCTCCTGGATTCCACCTCCTGGAACCGGCCCATCAAGGTTCCCCTGAGGTTGACCCAGGAAGAGATAGCATCCATGACGGGCTCATGCCAGCAAACGGTGAGCGAGGTGTTAAAGTCCCTCAAGGAGGAAGGGCTCATCCTGGTCTCCAAGAGGGAGATAGTGTTGGTGAAGCCACTTGAGGCCATAAGCCGCGTGTTCTGACTTGATAGGGTGGCGGTGCCAGCCTGGGTCATTGACCACCCTCGAGCCCTCCTCGGAGTTTCAAAGCTTTTTCCCTGGCTCTCCCGACATGAGAATCCATTTATCGTCCAGACGATAGAACAACCGGTCCTTCCCTGACATATTCCCCTAGGATGAGGTTCCCGGGACATATCCCTTTACCTCACGGTGGATTAGCCGGTGACGCCGCCAATCCTGCAAGCCCGGAGAGCATTCCCGGGGTGCCCCTGGATAGGGATTTCGGATCCACTGCGGTCAACAGGCAAACAAGGATAGCACTAGTGTTGCGGTGAGCGGAGAAAGGAGGCGAGCAGATGAAGGGTGAGAATGTTGGCCAGGAAACCTTCTTGGAAGAGAAGATGAGGGAAATCGAGGAGGCGGAAGAGGCGGAGGCGGCCAAGCCCACCAAGTCCCTTGTGGGGCTTGCCATAGGTTTCGGCTTTCTCCTGGCCCTCCATTTCGGGCCCACCATGCCCGGCCTCAAGCCGGCCTCTCAGTCGGCACTGGGGGTTTTCCTCTGGTTCATCGTCTGCATGGTATCGGATGCCTTACCCAAGGCCATCGTGGGATTCGCCACCCCACTTTTGCTCGTGCTCTTCTCTGGTCTCAAGCCAGGGGTGGCTTTCAAGGCCTTCTCAACGGACATCTTCTTCCTGGGGGCTGGGGCTTTTGTTATAGCCGGGATCATGATGGGGACTCCCCTGGGCAGGAGAATAGCCCTGACCCTGGTGACCGTGCTCAAGTCAAACCGGGTCACCAAGATCCAGACAGGCCTTGGCCTGGCAGACGTGGCTGTGGGAAGCGTTCTCCCCACGGTCTCGGAGACAGCCCTGTTCCTTCCAGTGACCAAGGCCATAGGCACCCTCATGAAAGGCAAGGAACACCTGCCCGAGGTCAAGAGGATAAACACAGCGCTTCTCCTTCAGACCCCCGGCCTTACACCCCTTTTCACCGGGACCCTGATCCTCACGAGCCACTTCCCCAACATTATCCTTGCCGGCCAGCTCAAGGAGACCCACGGGATATACATTTCCTGGCTGGACTGGCTCTGGCTGAACCTGCCCCTTTGGGGCTTGCTCCCCATAATGTTCGTGTACGTGTTCAGCTACTTCAAGCTCTGGAAGCTGGAGATACCCGGGGCAGAGGAGCAGATCCCGAGGCTAAAGAGGGAACTTGGCAAAATCACCTGGCCCGAGATGTGGGGGCTGATATGCATTGGCCTTGGGCTTTTGCTCTGGATCACCGAGAGCGTGCACAAGATCCAGTCAGGCATGGTGGCCCTCATCACCGCATCCCTTCTGTTTATGCCATGGGGGAAGATCAGGTTCGAGACTGTGAACAAGTTCATAATGTGGGACACATTGATACTGCTCGGCGGGGCCATATCCTTGGGCACAGTGCTTTACGACGTGGGGGTGGTCAAGTGGCTCTCGGACTTCATCGTGGAGCCCGTCAAGGGCCTAGGCCTTCCCACCTTGGCCATGATGGTGGTCTTGGCTTTTGCCCTTCACATCGCAAGGGCAGGTGTGGTGAGCGCTGTGGCAATGGGGGCAGCCTTCATCCCGCTCATGATCGGGATGGCCAAATCCTTTGAGCTCAACGTGCTGCCCTTCAGCCTGGTCCTGACCAACTGCCTCAGCTATGCTTTTTTCCTGCCCATCTCCATAACGGCCTTCCTCATAGCCTGGGGAGCCTCAGGAGCCACAGGCTGGACCGCCATAAGGTTCGGGATAGGTCTCTCCATCATAAGCAACCTCTACGTGCTCTTTGTGCAGACAGCCTGGCTGGCCCTCATCGGGTACCCCCTATGAGGTCCGGCTATTGCCGAGCGTGGAGAGGAAGGATGCAAGGCACTAAGGAAGAGGTTACCAATAATCGAATGCCATGAACCAGGAGGGAGAAGAAGTGAGCGAGAGGAACGCGCCAAAGGACTTCAGTGAGATCCCCACCGAGATCATCGAGACGGACATCCTCGTAGTGGGTGGGGGAAACGCCGGCTGCTTTGCGGCCATAGAGGCCAAGAGCAAGGACCCTTCCTTGAGGGTCACCATAATGGAGAAGGCCCATATCAGTAGAAGCGGGGCCACCGCGGCCGGCATGGACGCCATCAACACCTATATCCGGACCGACAAGGGTGAGACCCCCGAGTCCCTCGTGAAATGGAGCCGGGCCCAGGTCGGGGGAGGTCCCATCAGGGAGGACCTTGCCCTGAGCAATGCCGAGATCCTCAACGAATCGGTGGAAATGCTGGAAGACTGGGGGCTCCCAATAGTGAAGGATGAGGATGGCCATTACAAGTTGCGTGGCCGTTTTGACATCTCCATCCAGGGCGAGCAGCTCAAGCCCATCATGGCCGAGAAGGCCATGGAGATGGGGGCCAAGGTGTATAACCGGGTGGCCGCCACCAACCTTCTGATGCAGGACGGCCGCTGCGTGGGGGCCATGGGGTTCGGTGTGCGGGACGGCAAGTTCTACGTCTTCAAGGCCAAGGCCACCATCGTCACCACAGGGGGGGCCTGCGGCATTTACAAGAACTATACATCGGATTACTCCGGGGCTCACCATCAGACCTGGATGTGCCCTTTCAACGTGGGTACCGGCTATGCCATGGGGATCAGGGCAGGGGCGGAGATGACCTCCCTGGAGCAGAGATGGGTGGCAGTGCGCACCAAGGACTTCAGCGGGCCTGTGGACACTCTCTCTGTGGGCTATGGATGCCTTATAACCAACGCCAGGGGGGAGAAGGTCCTCAGGGAGCGATACGCGCACCTGGGCGGGGACAAAGCTCCCCGCTTCGTGCGCCTGAATGCCCCAATGATGGAGTGGCTGGAGGGAAGGGGGCCGGTGTACGTTGATACCACCGTGCTGGACGAGGAGGAGGCCAAAGACCTCAGGGAGGATCTGCTCAACGAGAGGCCAACCTTTGTGCTCTTCCTGGCCAGCCGGGGAATAGACATCACCAAGGAGCCAGTGGAGATCTACGGGAGCGACCCCTATATCGTGGGGGGCCACACTGGCAGCGGCTTCTGGGTGGATATCAAGAGAATGACCACCATCCCAGGTCTCTTTGCCGCAGGCGAGGCCGCAGGAGGAAGCCCCAACAAGTTCGTGGGGGGGTGCGCCGCAGAGGGGAGACTCGCGGCCAGGGGGGCTGTGGAATACCTGGCTTCGGTCCAGCTCCCTGAGGCAGACCCAGCCATACTGAGTCGGGAGAAGGAGAGGGTCTTTGCGCCTCTTATGAGGGGTCCGGCCTTCGACGGGATCACCCCTGTGGAGATGGAGGAGAGGCTGCAGAGGCTCATGGACGAGTACGCGGGGGGGATAAGCCAGTTTTACAGGATGAACGAGGAGAGGCTGGACTATGCCCTCAATAACGTAAAGATGCTCCAGAGCCAGACCCAATATCTCTTTGCCAAGGATTTGCACGACCTCATGAACGCCCACGAGGTGGTGGACCGCCTGGATGTGGCTGAACTACTGATTCACCACCTCAAGTTCAGGAAGGAGACCCGCTGGCCGGGCTGGCAGACCCGTATGGACTACCCCGAGCCCAACCCCGAGCTGGATTGCTTTGTGGAGAGCAGGCGTGATCCCAGCACAGGCGCCGTGGAGGTCTTCACCAGGCCTTACGAACAGCTCATCCCGGGGGATCGCACTCAGGGATGAGCATAATAGCAAAGACGCAAAACAAACAAATTTGATCATAGGAGGAGGTGTTCTCATGCCGCCCAAGGTGGATAAAGAGAAGTGCGATGGTTGTAAGGCGCAGCAGGAGCCCCTGTGCGAGCAAGTCTGCCCGGGGGATCTAATGACCCTGGGAGAGGATAAGAAGGCCTATTGCCGGATGCCGCGGGACTGCTGGGATTGCATGTCCTGCACCAAGGCCTGCCCTGTGGGGGCCATAGAGACGCGCATACCCTACCAGCTGGGCTACCATCTGGCAAAGCTCATACCCATGATGGGCACCAACACCATCACCTGGACCTGCATTGACATAAACGGGAAGGTGGAGCGTTTCAGGTACGTGAACAGGGGCAGGCTGGATTGATGGAAACCCCCTCTTCCAAGACAGGGCTCTTCTTTTGGGACCAAGGCGGCCGACTGGGCAAGGCCCTGGATCTGAACTGGTTGCTGGGCAAACTAAGCAAGACCAAGGGGATCTCATGCTGCTCCTTGCTCGATGATCCCTGGGGACCGGGGGGGCTCTCCCAGGTCGTGGAGAAAGTGCAGAAGGGGGAGCTGGGGCGCCTGCTCTGGGTGGGCCGCTTCAGCCGGGAACAGCAGGGCATCCTCAAAAAAAAGCTGGCAGAAGAGGGGTTCAACCCCTACCTCCAGGAGTGGTGCGACCTGGAAGAGCAGGGGGTGTGCAGGGATGGTCTGGAGCAGACGGTGCGAAACAAGAAGGCCCTGCTCCTCATTCAGATGTGGTTGGCCAGAGTGCGCCTTCTGGAGCCCCTTGCCCCGGTGGAGATCCCAGCCTCTGACAGCCTGCTCGTAATAGGGGCCGGGGCGGCCGGCCTGCACGCCGCGGTATCTCTCACGAATCTGGGAAAAGAGGTCCATCTGGTGGAGAGGCAAAGCGGTGTGGGAGGCAAGGTGGCCTCCCTCCACCGTTTTTATCCCAGGCTTTGCGATCCGCGATGCGGCCTTGAGTTTTCTATTCAGGCCCTCAGTGATTCAGGAAGGGCCAGGTTTCACACCCTCTCCAGGGTGGTCTCTCTGGAAGGGGGACCAGGCAATTTCCAGGTGCGGCTGGAGAAAAGGCCCAGGTTCGTGGATGAAGCCAGGTGCAATGCCTGCGGGGAGTGCGCAAGGGTCTGCCCTGTGGAGGTCAGGGTCTCTGCAGGGTCCCAGCCCGGAGGGGAGCCGCCCGGGCTGCTACCTGCCGCCACCAGGGCCATCCATCCAAGCCTGCCCATGGGCTTCCCAGTGGCCTATGTTGTGGAGAGGCAGTACTGCCCCCCTGGGTGCAGGGAATGTGAAAGAGCATGCCCCAGCAAGGCTGTGGAGTTGGATCAGGAGACACGGGAAGAGGATTTGCTTGTGGGGGCGATCCTGGTGACCACGGGCTGGGATCCATATCCCCTCTCCAAGGTGGAGGAGTTCGGCTACGGGCTTTACCCCAATGTGATCAGCAACCTGCAGATGGAGGGCCTTCTGGGCTCACCGACCGAGACCCCCAAGGAAGTGGGCTTCATCCAATGCGTGGGAAGCAGGGATGAAAGACATCTTTCCTATTGCTCCACAGTGTGCTGCTCGGTCTCCCTTAAGCAGGCCCTCTATTTGAAGCAAAGAAGGCCGGATGCCAACTGTTACGTTTTCTACCAGGACATCCGCTCCACCGGTTTCCAAGAGGAACTCTACCAGAAGCTGAAAGAGATGGAAGGGGTCACCTTTATCCGGGGCATTCCCTCCACGGTGAGACCTGAGGCTGGGACAGGAAGGCTAAGGCTGCGGGTGGAGGACACCCTCTCGGGCAGAGAGGTGAATCTGGCCCTGGATCTCCTTGTCTTGGCCGGGGGGATGGTCCCGTCGCAAGGCTCGGAGGAGCTGGCCCAGGTCCTCAAGCTTCCCAGGAATTCCCTGGGCTTCTTCGAATCCCACCTGCAGTGCCATCCCGAAGAGAGCCAGAGAACAGGGATCTATGTGGGGGGCTGCTCCCGCGAGCCCATGGGCGTGGCCGCTTCCATTGAGTCGGCCCAGCATGCCTCTCTGGAGGCCCTGCGCTTTACGGGCGGCACTGTGATCATCGATCCCAAGTATCCGGTTGTGGACAAGACCAAGTGCGACAAGTGCAAGAGGTGCATGGAAGAATGCCCCTTCGGAAGTTTTTACTTTGATGAGAACGAGTTCCCAAGCCCCCACCTGGGCAGGTGCAGGCAGTGCGGGAACTGCGTGGGCATATGCCCCCTGGCTGCCATATCTCTGAGAAATCTGACCATCAAACAGATGGCAGCGCAGATACAGGCAGCCTCAACTTCCTTCATGGACGGGAAGGAGCCCACAGTCTTCGCTTTTCTATGCCAAAACGACGCCTATTACGCTGCCAGGGATGCGGTGGAAGCGGGCCTCCCTGTTCCCCCAAATGTGGTTTTTCTGAAGGTGCCGTGCGCGGGCTATGTCAACAACGCCCTCATAGCCGACGCTCTGGCCCTGGGCATAGACGGGGTTCTGATCGGGGGTTGCGAGGACGGGCAGTGCCACTACGTGAAAGGTAATCAGCTGGTCAGCAAGAGAAGCGACGACCTGAGCGACAAGCTCCAGAAGATGATGATGGAGCGGGACCGGGTGCGATTTGTAAACCTGGAGATCAGGGATTCGGAGAAATACACGGCAACAGTAGAGCAATTCGTGCAGGATCTAAGGGCCATGGGCCCCAACCCCTTCAAGATGTGAGGAGGGGGGCCCACAGGATTGCCGAGGAGCTTTCCCGGGTACGGCTGGCATCGGGAAGGTGTGATGTCCAGGGTAGATGAAATGGATCAGGAGATGATGGGCCAAAGGGAGGGCCTCCCTGAGGAACTTCTCCCCGCAATACGCTGTGTTCAATGTGGGAAGTGCTCTTCAGGCTGTCCTGTGGCCTTCGATACAGCCCACACTCCCAGGAAGGTGATCCGCCTCCTCCAGCGGGGTTGGCTTGAGGAAGCTGGCCGCAGCCCTTTTCTGGGGTTTTGCGCCCAGTGCCAGGCCTGTACGGTTAGGTGTCCCAGGGGCGTCCAGGTCTCAGAGGTGCTGCTTGCCCTTCTTAGGTTTGCAAGGGCAAAGGGATGGGTGAGGCCCGATGGTTTTCACAGGAGCTTTGAAGAGATGATCCGCCAAAGAGGCAGGATCAATGAACTTCGCCTGGGACTTATTTCCCAAGCGGGTAGGCTTCCTTCACATCCCCTGGAAGATCTGCTTCTTCTTGTGAAGATGCTCCTTCGAGGGAAGCTTCCATGAGGTATCTCTATTATCCGGGATGCAGCCTTAAGGGAACCGCCCGGGATTACGAGGAGTCCCTGCTGGCGGTGGCCCCGGCCCTGGGAATGGAACTCCAAGAGGTGGAGGGGTGGAGGTGTTGCGGGGCTTCAGCCGCCCGGGCCAAGGATAGAAAATGGGCTGTGTCCCTCTCGGCCGCCACCCTTGCCAGGACTCAGGATCTGGGCATGGAGATCCTCATGCCTTGTTCATCTTGTTACGCGAACCACCTGAGGGTTCTCACTGATCTGGAAAAAGAGGGGGGCTTGGGAGCCCGGCTAGGGCTGGCTCGTCCTCCCAGGGTAAAGCACCTCTTGGAGGTCTTGGCCCTGGACTTGGGGGAGGAGGCCATCAAAGAGCGCGTGGTGCGCCCTTTAGAGGGGCTAAGAGTGCTCCCCTATTACGGGTGTCTTGTGGCCAGACCTTTCCCCATGGGCGGAAAGGAAAGCCTCGAGAACCCATATTCCCTGGAAAAGCTCATCCGGGCTTCGGGGGCTTCTCCTTTGTCCTACCCAGAAAAGCTGGACTGCTGCGGGGGGCCCCTCCTTTTTTCGAGGGAGAGAGTGGCCTTGAGGCTGGCAGCCGGGATACTGAGGGAGGCCAAGAGACCCTCACCTGACTGCATTCTTGTGGTGTGCCCTCTGTGTCACCTGATGTTGGATGCAAAACAAAGGGCCGCAAGCAGGGAATCAAAGGAAGACTTCAGGATCCCGGTCCTTTATGTGACCCAGCTTTTGGGCCTGGCCTTGGGGTTGAGCCCGAGGAAACTCAGTCTCCACCGGCTCATCACCTCCCCGGCTCCCCTTCTTGCAAAGCTGGCTCTAGGGAGAGCCTAAAACGATTTACAAAAAGGCCTCCTCTGCATCTTGCCCGGCTCCCTTTGCAGCCGGCACAATGCGGCAAGGTCAGCTCGCTCAAAGGCCGCACAAAGATCCCTAGGAAAGCAGCCATTATGATTCACGATAATTGGACAATGCGGGCTAGATTGAAGTCAAGGGGTTGGCCGGTCTCCGCTAACCCTCCCCTGTTTTAGATCCTGGCGGTATTTATCGAGTTTTTCCTGCCACTCTGGGGTATTTAGGGCATTGTATTCATCTTGGGTCAGACGACCGCTCTTGATAAGGCTCTCCCGATAAATAACATCGATCTGGCGCTGTTTGGCCTCCTTGTCCATCTCCAGCTGCTGTATTCGGGTTTGCTTGCCGATGGAGTCCACCGCGCTTCCAGCACCCTCTGCCAGAGGTTCGTTCTCAATCTCTTGAATCTTGTTCTCGTATTCCTTCCCAATACTTGCTTTTCTCTCATTACGCCATTTGTCTTTATCCGCCTTGGATTTTTCCGAGATCGGATTGTAAGTCTTTGGTTCCACAAGGGGGGATTGATGTTGCAATTTGTCATAGTGATAGTCAGGTAGTTTGTTAGGATCCCATTTGCTGAGGTGATCTTGAAGCTTATTAGCAATTTCGCCGCCGGGGTAATTAGTGAGGTTGCTCAGGAGTCTCTGGTTCTCCATTTTGAACGTCTCCTGCGTTAACCTCAAAGAATCTTTCATATCGCTTCTAAAACTTTGCTCATTATTTAACCAATTAAGAAGTCCTTGTTGTCTGACAGCCAACGTCGCTGACTGCTCCATCAGTACTGCCAAATCTCTATCAAGATTTTTTTCTTCCTCCGCATCACCCCTTTCCTGCGCTTTTTTTATTGAATTCAATACATTCTCTATTTTCTTGGTAATGATATTCTCGCCAGTCCGGTAGGATCCCAGCGTCCGCTGGAACTCGTCTCTGGTCTTGTCGAAAAAGCTGTCTATGGCCTGCTCCTTCAGCTTGACTGCCTCGTCGAAATCTTTTTCCAGGTTTCTGAGGCGGCTCTGGGCTTCTTTCACTTCAGAAGTGCCACCCTTTCCACGGGAAGAGAGAGGCGGTGTGGAAGACTTGGGTTGGTCAGGCGCAGCAGTGAGACCGTCAGCCCCCCGCTGACCGGATTTTGATCCAGTTTCCCCGCCCCCAACTGATGCGCTGCCGGCCCCGGGGAGATGGGGACTCTGATCAGAGGCTTTAGGGGGTGTAACTATGTTGGTGAAGGGGTCTTGTTTGGTGCCGCTGCCCCAAATCCTGTCCTCAAATGGTTTGTTGAGGTCCTGGTAGTCACGGTAAGGGTCAGCCTTGGTGCCGCTGCCCCAGTATGGCTTTTCCGAAACCTTATTGCCCCGGTTGTCATAAACATTGGTGTAACCGGTGGGACTGGAGGCAGATCCTCCGCCGACGGCCGTATTCTTACCTTTTTCCATTGACCTGGTCGTCGGGGTGGAAGCAGTGCCTGCAGATTTAGTGACCGGGGAAGTTGAGGTAGAAGAGTTGGTTGCAGGGGTGGAGACAGCAGGCGGTGCCTTTCCCTGGGACGTTGATGCGGAAGAGGTAGTGCCGCCCGATTGCTGATATTTTTCCAAAAAACTGATTTCCTGCCTGAGCTTCTCGATCTGGGCATCCCGGTCCTTTACAAATCTACCGTTCCCAGAGGTGTAGTACTCCAGCGCCTCTTTAGCGGCTTTTAGACGGCTATAGCCCTCGGCTGCATTGGCGGGAGGTGTAACAGCGGAGCTCTGGCCTGAGGAGGAAGAAGCCCCTCCTGTGGCACCAGCAGGCGCAGGCGACTTGGCGGAAGTGCCGCTGGTTGCCGGGGTTGTCCCGGAAGCAGCCTTTCCAGTGCCTTGGCTGCCCGTTCCATCCTGGGTCTTTGAATCGGCCTGCTGGTAGTACAGTCGCCGCGGTGCCCCGGACTTGGAGGCGGCCGGATCTGGGCCTGATTGAGCAGTTCCGGGTGAAGTGGACTTAGATTGTCCCACAGCGGCTGATTTTGAAGACTTTGGTGTGGGGCCGGAGAGCTGCCTTCCCGAGGTGATGGGTGTCTTTTGTTTGGCTGAGGGATCCGCTTCTTTCGTGAGCGATTGGGAGGCCTTTTGCTGTTGTCGTTTTTGTTGGTTAAGCCCATAGTTCTCCGGGCGTTGCTTTTGGAATTGTTCCTGCTGCAAATTTTTTTGCTGCGTGCGGGAACTCTCTATTTTCCCCCCCGTTGCTCTTTGCCCCTGAGTTCTTTCCAGTTGATCTCGTTGCTTCCGCTGCGAACTCAAAGGCTTTTCCTTTTGTTGTTCTTCCAGTTTTTCCTGTGTCTTTTGAAAGGGAGCTTGTTTAGGAGATGTTTGTGCACTGTACCCCCTTTGTCAAGACACTTTTTGCGACGGAAAACCCCTCCTTTGGCATCAGGCTGCCACCTCCACCCTGTGGCCCAGGTTCTTGGCCCTGCGCTCGGCCGGCGTCTCCCAGTCGAG
>Ga0209381_1000707_pt1 | contig 72233 bp, 57 predicted proteins | sample DewCreD2012metaG_FD_184111 | JGI IMG/M metagenome (GOLD analysis project Ga0209381, IMG submission 184111) | Hot spring sediment bacterial and archeal communities from British Columbia, Canada, to study Microbial Dark Matter (Phase II) - Dewar... ... | reverse complement strand
CCGGGCTGGGAAGCCCGGCTCCACGTCAGCCAAGGATTGCCGACGCTACCACCGCACACATATGAAACGGACTTGCAAGAAAGTGAGATGCGCCCATCATCGCGCGCCCCCCGTTGACGCGGCGGCGGGGCGCGCGTAGATTGACCCTGCCGGTTGGGAATGAGCGCCGTCCCGGACGTTATGCTGGGGGCCACGCATCCAGCACTCATTCAGACCGGCCTTTTTATTGTCGCGGCGCTTCATGGCTGGGTTTTCACGTAGAGGGTTTTGAAGTTGCACGGAGGCGCCTTCCGTCTGCCAGGTCACGAAGGTGAGGCGGCCCAGCAGGGCCTTTTCAAACATGAGATCCCCCCACCGCTGTCCCGGCCGGATGACACCCGGCTCGCGCCAGACGTGGGCCAACAATTCAAAATCCAGCACGATCAGCGGCCGCTGCCCTGCGAACGCCTCATCCAGGCTGTGATCGCGCCAGACCTTGCGGATAGTGCCGGGGTCGAGCGTGAGCCGTTTGCCGACGAGGTCCCCCCCCCCCAGCGCCCCGGCTTGCGTGATGGCCGCCGGGCTGGCGTTGCCGAGCCAGAGCGCGGCTTTGAACGGCGATTGCCCGGCGAGCACGTCGGTGACGAACTGCTTGAGCCGCTGGCCCTGTCATTGCGCGGTGTCGCTCTTGATGCTGACCTGGTCGCCGAACGCGTTTTGCAGTTGCCGGCGTTCCCTCTCGCCCAGGCCGACCAGCCCGGTGGTGAGGGTTTGGTAGAGCACCGTCTCCGGCGCGGCGATCTGCTGGCCGGGGGCGATGAGGCCGAGTGCCTCCGCCTCGGGCCGCAAAACATCTTCCACCCACATGCCGCTATTGAAGTCGAAGGGCGGCGAGGGATTGCCGAAGCGCGAAATGCGCGCTCAGATCGGATCGCTTTTTAGCGCGATCATCCGGCCGCCAAAGAACCGCCCCCCGGCCTCTTCCCAGCGCGCAGGCCAGTTTCGCGGGGCCGCCGAGGCCCGGATGCGGACCAACTCCTGCGCGGGCACGGCCTCGAGCGCGGCGGCGTCCAGCCCGGCCTTCTGGTTGTCGTAGCCGTAAGCCTGACCGACCTGCTGCGTGTAGATCAGATTCGCCGCGCGCCCCGCCCGCCCCGGGCACAAGTTGCTTGACGGTGGGGGGCGTTGTGATTGCATGACGGCCATGAAAATAAAGCAGATGACGATGGTGGCGGGCTTGCTGGCCGCGGCGTTGCTGGCGGCCGGGTGTGTCGGCACGGTGAGCGGGCGCCGGACGGCCGCGGTGCCGCTGGTCAAGGACCGCGTCGAAGGCCGTTACGAGCGCCCGGCGGGCATGGTGTTCGAGGCGGCCAAGGAGGTGGTCCGCTTCAACGGCACGCTGGTGAACGAAGTGACCCGGCACCAGACCAACGGCTTCATCCGCGCGCTCGAAGGCCGCGTGCAGGAACGCAAGGTGTTCATCGCCGTCGAGGAAGTGGATCCCAAGGTCAGCAGCGTGACGGTGCAGGTGCGCACCACGGCGGGCGGCCGCGATCTCGACCTGGCGCACGAACTCGAGAAACAGATTGCGCTGCGGCTGGTGCGCTAAGGTTTCTTTCCTGAACCTCGACGCGCTGCCGTGCGTCCCGCCGGCGGAAACCGTTTTTCCGAACCCGAACTCCGAAATCGAAAGGGCCGTTCGGAGGCGGGGCGGCGGTGTGGCGGCGGGCCTCCTTGCCGTCCGTGGTGCCGGGCTTCCCGGCCCGGCGGGAAAAACTTCCGAATGCCCGGGGTCAAAGACTCCACTCGGGGGGGGCCGGTCGTTCGGGCGCGTTTCCGGGCGGCAGGGGTGCCGCCCGCCACGGCAGGCAGGATGCCTGATGCCACCCGCTTCGGAATTCGGGTTGACCCTTGCCCGGATATTTCACACTCCGCACGAAATGCCGACCGAGCGGAGCGCCGGTCTGTGACCGGCTGTGGATGTTTTACCGCGATAAGCCGGTTACCCACCGGCGCTCCGGCCCCCGGAGGGTGAAATATCCGGGCTTGCGCCACCCGCACCGCGCCGGGCCGCGTCAACATCCGGTGGGTGGCTTCGGTGAAGACGGGGGTTGCCGCGGAGGGGGGCATCCACACCCCCGCACCGCAAGACCTCTGCCGGCGCCTGCCGGATCCGCCGCGCCGGGCGCGCGGCTCAGAACGGCCAGAAGCGCGGGATGAAATAGACCGACAGGGCGCAGAAGATGAGGTTCAGCGGAATGCCCACCCGCATGAAGTCCGTGTAACGGTAGCCGCCGGGATGATGCACCATCGCGTTGGTCTGGTAGCCGACCGGCGTCGCGAAACTCGTCGAGGCCGCAAAGCACACCGCCATCAGCAACGGGCGCGGGTCCACCCCCAGCGTGGCCGCCGTCGAGATGGCGACGGGCGTCATCAGCACCGCCGTGCCGTTATTGCTCATGAACTCGGTCAGCACCGCCGTCAGCAGATACAGCACCGCCAGCACAAACACCGGCCCCAGCGCGCCCGCCGGGCCGAGGGTCAGGTCCGCCAGCCATTTCGCCGCGCCCGAGCGTTCCATCGCCAGCCCGAGCGGCAGCACGCCCGCCAGCAGGAAAATCACCTTCCAGTCAATCGCCGCGTAGGCTTCCTCGAGCGTCAGGCACCGCGTCACCACCAGCGCGATGCCGCCGACGATGGCGGAAACGAGGATGGGCATGACGTTGAAGGCCGCCAGCGCCACCACCGCCGCGATGATGCCCGCCGCCAGCGGCACCTTGCTCCGCCGCAGCGACGGCTCCTCGACCTGCTCGAGGAGGATCACGTTCGGATCGCTCCGCAACCGGGCGAGGGCGTCCTTGGGCCCGAGCAGCAGCAGCGCGTCGCCAAATTGCAGCCGCACGCGGTTCAACTGCTCGCGGACCGTGCCGGTGCGCGCCTGCACCGCCAGCACCACCGCTTCGTAACGGCGGCGGAAATCCAGCTCCGCCAGCGTGCGGCCGATGAAGCGCGAATTCGCGGCCACCAGCACCTCGGCCAGTTGCAGGTCATGGTCGGCCACGCGTTCGTCCCGCAGCTTGAACTCCGGGTCGAGTTCCAGCTTCCACGCCGCTTTCACCTCGAGCAACTGCGCGGCACCGCACCGCACCAGCAGCACGTCGCCCGCCTGCACCGGCTCGTGCAACGGCGCGAACAAACGCATCCCGCGCCGGAGGATTTCGAGCACCGTCACGTCCTCGCGCCGCCCGAAGCCGCTGGCGGGAATGGTTTTGCCCACCAGCCGCGAATCCGGCAGCACGCGCAACTCGGCCAGGTAGCTGCCCATCTGGAACTGCGTGACCAGTTCCGCGCCGCGGCGGTCCGGCAGCAGCCACCGGCTCACCCCCAGCAGATACACCGTCCCCGCGCCGAGCAGAATCACCCCCATCGGCGTGAACTCGAACATCGAAAACGCGCCGTGCCCCGCGCGGTCGGACAGCGAGCTGACCAGCAGGTTCGTCGAGGTGCCAATCAAGGTGCAGACGCCGCCAAACTGCGACGCGAAAGAGAGCGGAATGAGCAGCTTCGAGGCGGAGACGTTGCCGCCCGCGCTGGCCGCCAGCACCAGCGGCAGGAACACCGCCACGGCGGCGGTGTTGTTGATGAAGGCCGACACCAGCCCGACGGCCAGCATCATGAGCAGCAGGAAGCACCACGGCCAGTGGATGAGCCGCCGGAGCAGCCGCGCCGCATACGCCACGCCCCCCGTCTTCTGCAGCCCCGCGCTCAGCACGAACATCGCCGCCACCGTGATCGTGGCCGGATTGCTGAACCCGGAAATGCCCTCCTCGGGCGTGATCCACTTCGCCGGATCGCCCCAGCCCATGAACCGCAAAAACAACCCCGTCAACACCAGCGCCCCCAGCACCATCAACGCCACCAGGTCCGACCGGAATTTTTCCGTGACGAACAGCCACACCGCACCGGCGGTGATGAGCAGGACCAGGGCGATTTCCATGCGCGCCGCAGCATACCGAACCCGACTCCGGCGGCAACGCCCGTCCACGCACCGGCAGGAGGTGGCGATCACCGCAGGCATTCCGCGCGGCGCGGCGGCAACTTTTTGCTTCGCGGCAGCGCGGACACGGGCCAGCATCGCGCCGTGAAATCTGGTTCCGGCCTGTCGTTGCTGCTGTTCGCGCTGCTGGCGCGGGCGGAACCGCCCTCCGAAAACGCCAGCGCGCCCGGCGTTCCACCGCCGCCCACCAATTCGGCGGCCACCGCCACCCCCACCAACCCACCGTCGGCGACCGCCGCGCCGCGCTCCGTCGGCCACCCGGAATTGCTCGCGCCCGGCCTCCGCGTGGAACTCGCCGCCGCGCTGCCCGCCGACGGCGTCCCGACCGCGCTGGCGTTTGACGCGCGCGGCCAGCTTTACGTGGCGTTGCGCCGGAATCGCGAGGCCGGCGAGGTGTGGCGGTTGCGGGACGCGGATGGCGATGGCCGGTTCGAGACGAATTCGCGCTGGGCGGAGGGGTTGCCGGCCACGGGCGGAATGGTGGCGCACGGCGCGGGCGTGCTGCTGGCGGCGGGCGGCGACCTGCTCTGGCTGCGCGGCGGGACGAATGACGCCACCGCCACGCTCACCAGCAGGCTCTTCTCCGGCTTCCCCGCCGAAGCCCGGCCGCCGCAACTGGCGTGGCGGCCCGACGGGCGCGTTCACGCCGTCGTGCCCCGGCCGTTCGCGACGCTGCAGGCGGAAGGCGGCGACCGGTTGAACCTGGGGACCGATGATTTTTCCTTTCACCCGCGCACCGGCGACGTGCGGCCCGAGCCGGGGGGACAGCACACCGCGGTGGCGTTTGACCGCGCGGGGCGGCGCTTCACCTCGTCCCCCGGGGCGTTCCTGCGGCTGACGATGGCCCCGCTTTCGGCCGCGCGGCAGAATCCGTTCTTCACCTGGACCGAACTGACCGCGCCGTTGCTGCCGGGCAACCAGGCCGGCGCGGCGAACCTGCTCATTTACGGGGGCGGCCAGTTGCCGGACAGTTACGCCGGGAATGTCTTCCTCGCGGAACCGAAGGCGGGCACCGTGCTGCGGCTGGCGGGACGGGAAAACGGCGTGGTGGCGGCCCCCGCCGTCCCCCGCGACCAGCGCACCGCCGTCTGGCTGCGCGGCGAGCCGGGGCGCTTCCGGCCCACGGCGCTGGCGGCGGGACCGGAGGGCGCGATCTATGTGGCGGATGCCGGCCCCGAGGGCGATCCCGCGCGGTTGTGGCGCGTGCTGCCCACGGCGGCGAAAGCCGCGCCCGCGCCGGACCTGACGCGGGAGGACACCGTCACGCTCGCCGGACGGCTGGCGGGTCCGAACCAGTGGGCGCGCGAGAGCGCGGCGCATCTGCTGCGCGAGTCGCGCGACACGAACACGGACGCGTTCCTGCGCCGGCAACTGGGTTTTGGGCGCAGCGCCCAGGCCCGGCTCGGTTCGCTGCAAGTGCTCGCCGCGCGCAATGAACTCACCGCCGCCGACCTCGTCACCGCCCTGCGCGACGCCGACCCCGCCGTGCGCGAGACCGCCGTCGAACTGGCGACCCCCTGGGTGCTGGCCGACCGCGCGCCCGGGCCGTTGTGGCAGGCGCTGCTCGACCGGACCCGCGATCCGTCCGTGCGGGTGCGATTCCAACTGGCGCTCACCCTCGGCCACAGTGCCCGCTCCGCCGCCACGCCCGCGTTGTCGTTCCTCCTGCGCGCCCACAGCAATGATCCGTGGCTGCGCCGCGCGGCGCTGGGCGCGTTGAATGGCCGCGCGGACGCGGTGTTCCTCGACCTGCTGGAGGACCCGCGCGCGCGGCAGTCGGACGCCGGGTGGGCGTTGCTGCTGACGCTCGCCGAAATGGCCGGGCTGCAGCCGCATTCCGACGGTGGTGAGCTGTTGAACGCCATCGAACGCGCGCGGCCCGGCACGGCGGACCTGTTTCAACTGGCCACGGCGGTGGCGCGCGGGCTGCACGATGGCGGACGCGACTGGCCCGGCGCGGCCCCGGACGGGACGTGGCGGCGGTTCGCGGCGGCGGCGCTGGAGGTTTCCCTCAGCACCCGTTCCGCCGCGATGCGGGCCGCCGCCACGCGCTACCTTGGCGTGAGCGGCCTGACCGCGCCGCAGGTGAGCGACTGGGCGCTGGCGCTGCTCGCGCCCGGCGAATCGCCCGAGGTGCAGTCCGCCGCCGTCGCCTGCCTGAGCCGGTTCGAGGACCCGGCCATTGTCGCGGCGTATTGGCAGCGCTGGCCGCGGCTGGCGGAATCCACCCGGCGCGACATTCTCACGGCCCTGTTGCAACGGCCTGACCGCACTTACTTCCTGATGAACGCGCTCGAAAGCGGCGTGGTGCCGGTCACGGCGCTGGCCCCCGAGCAGGCGAATTTTCTCCGCACCCACTACGACGCCACCACCGCCCGGCGCGCCCGCGCCCTGCTGGGCGGCGAGGTGAACCAGCGCGCCGGACTGGCGGAACGGTTTGCGCCCGCTGTGTTGAAACTCGCGGGCGACGCCGGACGGGGCCGCGCCATTTTCGCGAACCGCTGCCTGGCCTGCCATCAATGGAACGGCGCCGGGCGCGCCTTCGGGCCGGACCTGGCGGGCGCGGCGGACCAGCCGCCGGAGGAATTGTTGCGCGACATCCTCGAACCCAACGCGCGGCTCACTCCGTCGCACCAAACGGAAGTGGTGCTGCGGACCAACGGCGAGCTGCTCGTGGGCCTGGTGCGCGCGAACGTCGGCGACGTGCTGGCCGTCGAAAGCCGCGAGGGCGAAGTGCGCCATCTGCCGCAGCGCGTGGTCATGCAGACGGCACCGCAGTCGTGGTCATTGATGCCGGAGAACGCCGCCGCAGGCTTGTCCGCGCAGGACCTGGCGGACCTGCTGGCCTTCCTGCGGCGGGTCGGCCCCGGAACCCCCGGGCCAGGTCCGTGACCCGAAGCGAAGGCCCGCCGCCGCGTTTCATCCCGGCGAAGACGAGGGGCGCGGTCGCGGCGGCAGCGGCGGCAGCGCCTCCTCGAGCACCCCGCGCACGCGGGGCCAGAGCCGCACCGCCTCCACCAGAATCCACCCTTGCAGCGCGAGCACAATCACCGCCACCCCCGCCAGCAAATACTGCCCCGCGTTGAACCAGCGGTGCAGGTCGTAAAGCAGCGCCCAGCCCGGCGTCAGCAGCATCAGCACCGCCGGGAGCACGCACATCCAACTGGGCCGCCCGCGCCGCCACAGCCAGAACGCGACCACCAGAAACGACAGCCCGGCCAGCAACTGGTTTGTCGCGCCAAACAGCGGCCACAAAATCAGGCCGCCCTTGCCAATCGTCGCCCACGTCCACGGGTCGCCCGGCTTCGGAAACAGCGCCAGCGCGAACGCCGTGCCCACGGCGAACAGCGTCGCCCCGTGCGGTGTGCGCAACCCGCGCAACGGCAGCCGCCACCACGCCACCGGCGCAGACGGATTCCCGCGCGCCGCCCAGCGCGCGTCCGCCGTCCCGGCCAGTTCCTGGACCACGTAGCGTTGCAGGCGCGTGGCGGTGTCAATCGTCGTTCCCGCAAAGGAGGCCACCAGCACGCCCATCAACGCCGTGGCCATCGTGTGATTGATGCCCATCGCTTCGAGAAAGTTCGCCGCGCCCACCACGAACGCGCTGATGGCCATGCCGCCGGTCACGGACGACCAGTTCGCATACATCGTCTGCCATAACGCCGCGCCGCCGAGGTCGCCGAATTTCGCCGCCCAGCCAAACCCGATGCCCGCCGCCACGGCCACGATGACCAGCACCGCGAGAAACCCCTCGAGCAGCATTGCGCCGAACCCCACGAACTGCGCGTCCGGCTCGCAGCGCAGTTGCTTGCTGCTGGTGCCGCTGCTGACCAGACAGTGAAACCCGCTCACCGCCCCGCACGCGATGGTGACGAAGAGGAACGGCAGAATCGGCGGCGCGCCGGGCGGGTGCAGGTTGAGCGCCGGGGCGACCAGTTCGAGCGGGGCGCGCGCCGCGCCGGCCCCCGGCGGCGCCCCGCCGAAGAACGCCGCCACCGCCACGCCCGCCACCACCAGCCCCAGGGAACTGATGAGCTGCAGACTGTTGATGTAATCCCGCGGCTGGAGCAGCAGCCACACGGGCAGCACGCTGGCGGCGTAGCAATACGCCAGCAGCACCGCCACCCACACCCACAACGGCCACGCGGCGAGGGCCTGGTTCACGCCGCGAATCCCGTCCCCCAACGCGCCGCCGCCCCACGCCACGCCCGGACACCCCGCGCCGAGCCAGACCGTGGCATACATGGCCCCCAGCGCGAGCGCCGAGGGCCACAGCAGGTTCCGCCCTTTGCGATGCACCGCCACGCCAATCCAGAGGGCGATGGGGATTTGCAGGAACACCGGCAGAATGGACTCCGGGAACAGGGTGAACACGCTGGCGATGACCCAGCCAAAAATCGCCAGCACAATCCACAACGCGAAGAGCAAAATGGTGAGGAACAGCAGCCGCGCCCGCGGCGTCAGCACCCGGCCCGCGATTTCGCCGATCGTCATCCCCCGGTTGCGCAGGCTCACCACCAGCGCGCCGAGATCATGCACCGCGCCGATGAAGACGCAGCCGAACACCACCCACAACAACGCCGGCACCCAGCCCCAGATGATCGCCAGCGCCGGCCCCACGATCGGCCCCGTGCCGGCGATCGAGGTGAAATGATGCCCGAACACGATGCTCCGGGCGGTCGGGACGTAATCCCGGTCGTCGTTCAACGCCACGCTCGGGGCCACGGCCTGCGGGTCCAGCCGGAACAGCCGCCGCGCCAGCCAGCGGCCATAGGTGTGATAGGCGATGAGGAATCCCACCCCCGCCAGCAATGGTATCAACAGCGTTTCCATGCGCGGCCGGTCAATTGGCCCGGCGCGCAGCTTGGTGCCCGGCGCGCGCGTCCTCAAGGGCGAAGTCATTCCCTGCCGCCGCCCGCCGGTTGGATTCGTCATTCCGCCCGCCCGGGCTTCCGGTTAGCCTGTCCCCGTGGATGCCCCGCCCGCCCCGCGACCCCGCTGGTTCACCACCGGCGACGCGATGTTCGCCGCCCTGCGCGAAGCGATGGACGGCGCGACGGCCAGCGTGGATTGCGAGACCTACATCTTCGCGGATGATGCGGTCGGGCGGGCATTGCGCGCCGGTCTGACGGCGGCGGCCCGGCGCGGGGTGCGCGTGCGGGTGTTGGTGGACGCGCTGGGGTCGCTCGAACTGCCGGATGCCTTCTGGAACGAACTCCGCGCGGCGGGCGGCACGGTGGCGTGGTTCAATCCCCTGAGCGCGGGGCGGCCCGGCATCCGCAACCACCGCAAGCTGCTCGTCTGCGACGGGCGCGTGGCCTTCATCGGCGGGTTCAACCTGGCGGCGCATTACGCGGGCGACGGCGTCACGCGCGGCTGGCGGGACGTGGGCGTGGCCATCGAGGGCGAACTGGTGGCGGGCCTGGCGGCGTCGTTCGAGCAGATGCTGGCGCTGGCGGCGCTGCCGCACAAAAATTTTCCCCGCCTGCGGCGTTCGGCGGCGCGGCGGGCGTGGGAAATGCATCACGCGCGCCTCTTGCTCGGCGCGCCGGGGCGGGGGCCGCATCCCATTTACCGCAGCCTGCTGGCGGATTTGCGCCGGGCGCGGGACGTGGACGTGATGGTGCCGTATTTTCTGCCGCCGTGGCGGCTGCGGCGCGCCCTGCAACGGGTCGCCCGACGGGGCGGCCGCGTGCGGCTGCTGCTGCCCGGACCGTGCGACGTGCGGCTCGCCCAGCAGGCCGCCCACAGCTACTACGCCCGCCTCCTGCGCGCCGGGGTGGAGCTTTACGAATACCAGCCCCAGGTTCTCCACGGGAAATTGGTCATCGTGGACGACGCCACCTGCGTCGGCTCGGCCAATCTCGACCGCCGCAGCCTGCGGTGGAATTACGAGTTGATGGTGCGCTGGACGGAACCGCTGCTGGCCGCCGAGGCGCGCGCCATTTTTGCGGCGGCCCTGGCGCACGCCCGGCGCGTCGAAGCCCGGGAATGGCGGCGGTCGCGCTCCTTCTGGACCCGCTGGCGCGAGCGCTGGGCGCATTTCCTCCTCGCCCGGCTCGACCCGTGGCTCACACGCTGGCAATGGCGCACCCTGCCCGAGTGAAACCGGCCGGCAATCCGGCCCCCGGGACGCCAAACCCGGCGCCCGGAACTTTTCCGCCCCGGAGCAACTTTTTGCCCGGACCGGTTTTGAACGGGTTGTCGAGCCATGTCGCAAGACCCCGTAGAACAAAGTTTGCGCGAGACCCTCTGGCGTCGTCCCTTGACGGCGGAGGAAACGGCCCGGTTGACTGCCTGGCTGGCGGCACACCCGGAGGCGCGGGCGGATTGGACGGCGGAAGCGGCCCTGAGCCAGGCCTTCGCCCGGCTGCCCGCCCCGCCGGTGCCATCGAATTTCGCCGCACGGGTCATGCAGGCGATTGAACGCGAGGATCTGGCTGCGGCGCGTGCGCGGTTGAAAACGGGCCAGTTGGGTTGGCTGCGCTCGTGGGTTTGGGTTCCGCGCGCCGCCGCAGCCGCTGTCCTCCTGCTCGCCGGGGCGCTCGCCTGGCAGCACGGGCAGCGCGTCCGCGAAACCCGCGCGCTCGAAAAATTCGTGGCCGCCTCGGAGGCCACCCCGCTGCCGCCGCCCGAGGCCTTCGCGGAATTCGACACCATCATGCGCATCATGCCCGGGCCAACCGCCGACGTCGCCCTGCTCACGCTGCTGAAGTGAGGGGTGCGGCATGACGACGAACTGGCTCATGGGCGGGACCGGACGCCATCGAAGGGCCGCCAGCGCCACCGTGCCCGCGCCCACGGTGCCGGCGCTGCTGACCGCCCTCTGGCTTGCCTTTCCTGCGCCCGCCGCCACCAACGCACCCGCCGTGCCCAGCCTCGCGCCGTCGCCGGTGAAAGTGTTCCGCGAGGCGCTGGTCATGAGCGCGGCGGAACTGGAGGACTTCTTCGCCATCCGCCCGCCGGGAATCCGTGAGCCGCTCGAGGCCAAAATCCGCGAATACCTGGCCATGCCGGCGGAGGAGCGGGAATTGCGGCTCCAGGCGACGGAACTGCGGCACTACCTGCTCCAGGTCATGCCCCGGCCCGCCACCCATTGGCCGACGCTGCTGGCGCAGATTCCCGAGCCGATGCGCGGGCTGGTCAAAAGCCGGCTGGACCTCTGGCAGTTGTTCCCCGAGCCGATGCGCGGGGAACTGCTCGAGAATGAACAGGCCCTCCGTTACTTCACCCAGTTCGCCGGCCTGGACGACCTTCAGCGTCGGCAACAACTCGAAGCCCTGCCCGCCGCCGAACGCGCCCGCATCGAGGCCGACATCGCCCGCTGGCGCAACCTGCCCGAAACGGCCCGCCAGCGGCTGACCGCGCAGGTGACGCAGTTTTTCGACCTCAATGCCGACGAACGCCAGCGCGCGTTGGGCAGTTTGTCCGAGGCGGAACGCGCCGCGATGGAGCGGACGCTGGCGGCGTTCGAGGCATTGCCGCCGCACCAGCGCGAGCAATGCCTGCGCTCTTTCGCGCGGTTCGCCGCAATGCCGCTGGCGGAGCGCCGACTGTTTCTCAAAAAGGCCGAAGCGTGGCAGCGGATGACGCCGACCGAACGGCAGCAATGGCGGGACCTGGTCCAGCATGCGCCGTTGCTGCCGCCGTTGCCGGAGGGCTTCGTGCCGCCGCCGCCCGGCGCCGTGCCCGTGCCCGTCGCCGACACGAACGCGCGCTGAAAGCGGTGGCATCCGCTAACCCGGATGCGCGCAATGTTCTTCCGGTTCCTACAAACCGCCCGGGGAATTATAGCAGCGGACCCGCCCGCCTTTGGCTACAACCGCAGCGTGCCGCCGGATTCCGGCTTGCGCCCTCCGGGACGCGGGCCTTAACTCGACGGCGAATCAGCGAGGTCATCATGGATGTCTATCTCTACGGCATTTGTCTCGCGGTGGGGCTGCTGTTCACCATCATCAGCGCGCTCGTCGGGCATTTGTTCGGCGGCGACGGCACGGACGTGGGCACCGGCGGCCATGCGGAGGCGGGGTTTGCCGACAGCGGCGTGCCGGGGATTTCCTTCTTCAGCCCGACGGTGCTGGCGTCGTTTGTGACGGCGTTTGGCGCGTGCGGTTTGATTTTGCGCAGCTTTGATCTGACCAGCCCGCTCTACATCAGCGCGCCGGCCTCGGCGCTGGCGGGCGGCGCGATCGCGCTCGGGGTGCTGTTCATTTTCAACACGCTGTTCCGCAAGACACAGAGTTCGAGCGAGGGACGCGTGGCCTCGCTGGTGGGCCAGCCAGCGACCATTGTGACGCCCATCCCCGCCGAGGGCGTGGGCGAAATCGCCTACGTCCAGAGCGGCTCGCGCTACACCGCCCCCGCGCGGTCGCTGAAGCGCGCCGACCTGGCCGCCGGCCAGCCCGTGCGCATCGCCCGCATTGTGGGCACGCAGTTTTACGTTGAACCGATGGAATAACGACAACCGCAGACAACTCCAAGGAATCCCATGGAACTCCTCCCCATGTTCGCCGAACTGTCCGCCGCCGTGAAAGTGATTGCCGGCATTGGCGCGGTGCTCTTCGTCATCTTCGTCTTCGGCGGCATCTACGCCAGCCGCTACACCAAGGTCGGCCCCAACCAGGTGCTCGTCATCTCGGGCCGCAAACACCGGATCGTGGACCCCGACGGCACCACCCGCGAGGTCGGCTTCCGCGTGGTCAAGGGCGGCGGCGTGTTCGTCTGGCCCATCTTCGAGAAGGTGGACGTCCTCTCGCTCGAGCTGCTGACCATTGATGTCAACACCCCCGAGGTTTACACCAGCAAGGGCGTGCCGGTCCGCGTGGACGGCGTGGCGCAGATCAAGGTCAAGGGCGACGACATTTCGATTGCCACCGCCGCCGAACAGTTCCTGAGCAAGGGCACGGACGAGATCAAGAACATCGCCACGCAGACGATGGAGGGCCACCTGCGCGCCATCCTCGGCACGCTCACCGTCGAGGAGATTTACCAGAACCGCGACGCCTTCGCGACCAAGGTGCAGGAAGTGGCCGCCGGGGACATGGCCAACATGGGCCTGCAAATCGTCAGCTTCACCATCCGCGACATCCGGGACAGCCAGGGCTACCTCGAAGCGCTCGGCAAACCGCGCATTGCCCAGGTCAAACGCGACGCCCAGATCGCCCAGGCCGAGGCCGACCGCGACGCGATGATCAAGAGTTCGCAGGCTGCCCAAGCCGGCCAGGAGGCCAAGTTCCAGGCCGACACCAAGATTGCCGAGTCCCAGCGCGATTATCAGATGAACGTCGCCACCTACCAGGCGGCCGTGAACCTCAAGAAAGCCGAGGCCGACCTCGCCTACGACCTGCAGAAATACAAGACCGGGCAGCTCGTGAAGGCCGAGGAGGTGCAGGTCAGCATCATCGAGAAACAGAAGCAGATCGAACTCCAGGAACAGGAAATCAAACGCAAGCAGCGCGAACTCGAGGCCAACGTCCAGAAGCCCGCCGACGCCGAGCGTTACAAGGTCGAGACCCTGGCCAACGCGAAAAAATTCCAGCTCGAAACCGAAGCCACCGGCGCCGCCGCCGCCGCGCGCGTCGAAGGTTTCGCCAAAGCTGAGGTGCAGAAGGCCACCGGCCTGGCCGAGGCCGAGGCCAACAAGGCCCGCGGCCTGGCCGAGGCCGCCATCATCGAGGCGCAAGGCAAGGCCAACGCCGAGGCCACCCGCCTCAAGGCCGAGGCCTTCCAGAAATACAACGAGGCCGCCGTCATCGAACTGCTCGTCAAGGTGCTGCCCGAACTGGCCGGCAAGATCGCCGAGCCGCTCGCCAAGACCGAGAAGATGGTCATCATCAACAGCGGCAACGGCCCCGGCGGCGGCGCCAGCAAGCTCACCGGCGACATCACGCAGATCATCGCGCAGTTGCCGCCCGTGCTCGAAAGCCTCACCGGTGTGAAATTCGAGAAACTGCTTGAACAGGTGCCCGCGCTGAAAAACGCGATGGGCAAGGAAACCCCGAAAGCGCCCTGACGCTCCCTTGCCTATGTCCAGCCAGCCTGAACCATTTGTGGCCGGCGCTTTTCTGCTGCTGCTGATTGCGCTGGCGGCGGTGGTCGGCCTGGCGCTCTTCGCGTTCTGGCTGTGGATGCTGGTTCACGCCGCCACCAATCCCGGCCTCGAGCAGGGCGAGAAAATCGCCTGGGTGCTCATCATGATCTTCGTGAGCCTGCTCGGCTCCATCGTTTATTTCTTCATCGGGCGGCCCAAGGCGCGGCTGCCGCGAAAGACATGAAGAGACGGGGGCTGATTGCGCTGGGGGTTTGCGAGGCCGTTCAGATGAGAGGATTGCCATGAAAATCTGCCGTTCCGAAGCAAATGACTGGATCGCCGGCGTCTGCGGCGGCCTGGCAGAGGAGCTGGGCTGGCCGGCGGGCCGGGTGCGGCTGGTGTGGCTGCTGGGCACGGTGTTCACCGCGTTCTCCGGCGTGTTGGTGTATCTCGCGCTGTGGTTCGTGATGCCGAAACGGCCGCCCACGTTCGCCGCACCGCCGTTGCAACCTTGGAAGCGCCGCGCCTGAGCGCACCGGAACGACTGCCATGAGCTTGTTCAATTCTGAAGCGACCAGCGTGATGGTGCAGGGGCGCGAGTTGAAGTGCCTTGTCTGCGGCCAGGATGAGTTTCACAAACGGCAGGCGCAGTTGAACACGGCGGCGGCCAGCTTCTTTGGCTTTGACTGGGCCAATCGCTCGGCCCTGTGTTACGTCTGCGTTCACTGCGGCTACATCCACTGGTTCCTGCCGCAATGAGGCGAAGTGCCATGAACACCGGACGCATCCTGTTACTCGTCATTGTCGCGTTGTTCGTCGGCGCGGTGGCGTGGCAGGCGTGGCAGAAATACCGCGTGGCCCGCGCCAACGACGCCGCGCCCGTCCGCGAGGCCGAGGCCGTGGTGCTCGGCGTCCGCACCCACACCCTCGCCGACCCGCCGGACATGAATCCCAAGAACCGCACCAGCCCGGTCGTGACGCGCTTCGTGCGCTTCCAGCTCACCTCCGGCGAGGAACTGGAACTGCCGGTGACGGCGGAGCAACAGGCGCAGTTTCAGCCGGGTCAGCGCGGTATCTTGAAGCATCAGGGGACGCAGTTTTTGACGTTCTCCCCTCGCGATTAGTCCATGCGCCTCCTCGAAGCCATCCTCGCCGCGAACCAGCGCGCCCCCGCCGACGGCCCGGTGGAACCCGCCCTCGACGCCCACGCCAGCGCGCTGCCGCTGGTTGCGCTCACCTGCATTGACGCCCGCCTGAACCACCGCCTGCCCGGCCGGCTCGGCGTGCCGGCGGACCAGTTCATCTGGCTCCGCAACGCCGGCAACATCATCACCGGCCCGCTCTCGAGCACGATGCGTTCCCTCGCGCTGGCCTGCGCCGTGAAGGGCGGGAAGGAGATCGCGGTCATCGGCCATTCCGATTGTCTGGTGGCCAAGAACAGCACGATGCAGTTGCTCGAAAGTTTTGCCCGGTTGGGCGTGGATCGCGCGCGGCTGCCGGACAACCTGAACGATTTCTTCGGCATCTTTTCCAGCGAACGGCAGAACGTGCTCCGCGCCTGCGAACACATCCGCGCCAGCCCGCTCATCGGGCCGAAGATTCCCGTTCACGGCCTGCTGCTCGATTTGGGCACGGGCCGCCTGGAATGGCTGGTCAACGGTTACGAGACCTTCACCAGCACCGCGACCGAGTTCACCGCCGCGCTCAAGGAAAACCTCGACAAGGCCCAGGCGGCACTCGGCGATCTCGAGGGGTTCAAGCTGGGCGAAATGAAGTTCCCCGACGCGCGCATCGGCGAGGCGGCATCGCAGGTCGAATCGTTCCTGCCCAAGCTCGAACCGGTGCTCCAGAAAATCGAGGACGTCGTGGTGGCGCATCCCGAGGCGCAGACGCCCAAGCAGCTCGTCGTCGAGGCGGCGAAGGACGCGGCGCGCGATTTCGCCCGGCACATCGTCCGCACCCGCACCTACAAGGTCATCGGCGATGACAAACGGCTTTACGGCCCCATCACCGGCGAGAAGCTGCTGCAGTGGATCGCCGAGGAGCGGGTGGACGGCAAAACGCCCGTGCAGGTCGAAGGTTCAACGGAGTGGCGCCCCCTGGAAAAACTGGCGGAGGCCGTGAAACAAAACATTCCGCTGCCGCCGCCGCTCACGCCCAAGCCGGGCTTTGGTTTCAAGCGGCCCGGGCAGCGGTGAACCGGCGCGCCGGGCGGCCGCCCCGCCTCCGCCCTTGAATCCACGCCCGGCCGCCGACTAGCCTCCGCGCATGAACCTCGCGCTCGCATTTCTCGAATCCGCCCGCGCCCACGCCACGCGCCCGGCGTTGTTCTGGGGCGACCGCACCTTCACCTACAACGAGGTGGCCGACCTTGCCCAGCGGCTCGCGGCGCGGTTGGTGGGGTTGGGCGTTCAGCCCGGCGACCGCGTGGGCCTGTGGCTGAAGAATGGCCCCGAGTTCGTGCCCGCGTTGCTGGGCGTGCTCGCCGCCGGCGCGGTGGTGGTGCCCATCAACAATTTCCTCAAGCCCGCCGAAGTCGGCTACCTCCTCAACGACGCGGGCATCAACCTGCTGCTGACGGATGCCGAACTGGCCGCGCAACTGCCCGCGTTGGCAGCGATGCGCCCGGGGCTGCAAAGCTGGCGGGTCGAGGAATTTTCCGCGCTGCCACCCGCCGCCGCATCGGCTGCGGCCACCCGCGCGGAAGGCGACCTGGCCGTGTTGATTTACACCTCCGGCACCACGGGCCAGCCCAAGGGCGCGATGCTGTCGCACGGCAACCTGCTGCACAACGTGGCCAGTTGCCGGCAGGCGCTGGGCACGCTGGCCGACGACCGCATGGTGGTGCTGCTGCCGTTGTTCCACAGTTACATGGTGTGCGTGGGCCTGCTGCTGCCGCTCTTGTCCGGCGGGGGGATGATTCTCGTCCGTTCCCTGCATCCGCTCAAGAATGTGCTGGCCGATATTCTCCAGCATCGCGGCACGATCCTGCCGGCGATCCCGCAATTCTACCGCGGCCTCGTCGCCGCGCCGCCGCTGCCGCCGCTGCCGTTGCGCTTGTGCGTGAGCGGCGCGGCCCCGCTGCCGGTCCAGGTGCTGCGCGACTTCGAGGCGCGCTTCCACATCCCGCTCATCGAGGGTTACGGCCTGAGCGAGGCCAGCCCCGTCGTGGCCAAGAATCCCCTGCACGGCGTGCGCAAGCCCGGCTCGATTGGCCGGCCCATCCCGAACGTCGAACTGAGCGTGCAGGACGATGCCGGGCGAATGCTCGGCCCGGGCGAGGTCGGCGAACTCTGCGTGCGCGGCGGCAACGTCATGCTCGGCTATTGGAACCGGCCCGCCGAAACGGCGGCCGCCTTTCGCGCTGGCTGGCTGCTCACGGGCGACGTGGGTTACGCCGACGCCGACGGTTACTTTTTCATCACCGACCGGAAGAAGGACATGCTGCTGGTCAACGGCATCAACGTGTATCCGCGCGAGATCGAGGAGGTGCTGTATCAATTCCCCGGCATCCGCGAGGCGGCGGTGATTGGCCGGGCCGATCCGCGCCGGGGCGAGCAGCCGCTGGCGTTCGTGGCGCCGGACGAGGGCGTCACCCTTGATCCGGCGGCCGTGCTGCGATTCCTGCGCGAACGGCTGGCGGATTACAAGGTGCCCCGGAGCATCGAGGTGCTGCCCGCCCTGCCCCGCAACGCCACCGGAAAAATCCTCAAGACCGCCCTGCGGGAACAAGCCGCCGGAATGGCCGGCCAAGTCGGAACGATGCCGTAGAAAAAGGCGGCCCGGGCCGCAGGCCGGGCGGCTGGGGCGGCCCGCCCAGGCCCCGCCGCTCCACGCGCAGGGCTTCAACGAGGGCCGCGGCCGCCCGTTCAGCGCCGAGGACGCGCGGTTCACACGCAAGGGCGACACGCTTTACGCCATCATCCTGGGCGCGCCCACCAACCCGGTGAGTCTCAAGGCGCTCGGCACGAACGCCGGACTGCTCGAAGCGCCCCTCCGCGCCGTGACACTGCTCGGCGGTCCCGGTCCCCTGCTATGGTCCCGGACGGCGGACGCCCTCCGCATCAAGCCGCCCGCCGCCTGGCCCAACGATGCGGCCGTGATTTTTCGGATCAGCCTCTGAACCTGGCGGCGGCCCGGCCGGGCCGGCAACCATCGGATGCTGCGCGCGGTTCGGCTTGCCCGCCGCAAAAGTTCTGCGACTGTTTCCGCACCATGAACTCCCCGTTGCTCCCCGTCGTGGCGCTTGCCACCGCCATCACCTTCAATGTTGCCTCCCCCGGTGCCGCCGCCGGCCTCGAATGGCCGCAATGGCGCGGCCCGCTGCTCAACGGCGTGGCCCCGGACGCCAACCCGCCGGTCGAATGGAGTGAAACCAAGAACGTCCGCTGGAAGGTGGCCGTGCCGGGCAACGGCTCCTCCACGCCCATCATCTCGGGCAAGCACCTCTTTCTGCTCGCCGCCGAAGAGGTGGCCGGGGCCGAAACCAAACCCGCCGAGGCGGCCGCCCCCGCCGAACCGTCCGGCCGGCGCGGCGGCGGCGGGCGCGCGGAACGGCCGACCACGCCCCACCGTTTCACCGTGCAGGCGTGGGACCGCACCCAGGGCAGGCTGCTCTGGCAGAAAACGGCCGTCGAAGAGGTGCCGCACGAAGGGCATCATCGCGATCACGGGTTTGCCTCCGGCTCGCCGGTGACGGACGGCGAACACGTCTATGCGTGGTTCGGCTCGCGCGGGCTGCACGCCTATGATTTTGCCGGCAACCCCAAATGGTCCAAACGCTTCGGCCAGATGCGCACGCGCGGCACCTTTGGCGAGGGCAGCTCCCCCGCCCTGCACGGGAACACGCTGGTCATCCTGTGGGACCACGAGGGCGACGACTTCATCGCCGCGCTGGACAAACGCACCGGCGAGGAGCTTTGGCGCCAGTCCCGCGACGAGGGCACCAGTTGGACCACGCCGTTCATCCTCACGCACAACGGCGTCACCCAGGTGCTCGTCAACGGCTCCGGCCGCATCCGCAGCTACGCGCTGGCCGACGGCAAGGTGCTGTGGGAATGCGGCGGCATGACGCAGAACGTCATCCCCACGCCGGTCGCGGATGCGGACACGGCGTATTTCGTGAGCGGTTTCCGCGGCGCGGCGGCGCTGGCCATCAAACTCGGCGGCTCCGGCGATTTGACGGGCACGGACTTCATCCGCTGGTCGCACAACAAGAGCACGCCCTATGTGCCCTCGCCGCTGCTCTACGACGGCCACCTCTATTTCCTGGCCGGCAACAACGCCACGCTCTCCTGCCTCGAGGCGAAGACGGGCCGGATTCACTACGAAGCGTCCCGGCTCGAGGGCGTGTTCGGCATGTATGCCTCGCCGGTGGGCGCGGGCGGGCGTGTCTATCTCGCGGGCCGGGACGGCAAGGTCGCGGTCATCAAAAACGGCCCCGCGCTCGAAGTGCTGGCCGTGAACGCGCTGGACGACAAATTCGACGCCTCACCCGCCGTGGTCGGCAACGAACTCTACCTGCGCGGGCACAAATCGCTGTATTGCCTCGCCGAGGCGGGGCAGTGACTGGGCGGGCGGATTACGCCAGTTCCATCGTTACCGGACAATGGTCCGACCCCGGGACGTGGGGGAGGATGCGGGCGGCCTTCAGCCGCGGGCGGAGCGCCGCGCTGATGAGGAAGTAGTCAATGCGCCAGCCCACGTTCCGGGCGCGCGCGTCGGCCAGCGGACTCCACCACGTGTAATGGCCGCCGCCCTTTTCGAACTCGCGGAAGGTGTCCACGAAGCCGGCCCGCACCAGGGCGCTGAAGCCGTTGCGTTCCTCGATGGTGAACCCGTGGTTGCGGACGTTCGCCTTCGGGTTCGCGAGGTCAAGCTCCGTGTGCGCCACGTTCAGGTCGCCGCAGAAAATGACGGGCTTCGTCCGTTCCAGTTTCTGGAGGAATTTCAGGAACGCCGCGTCCCATGTCTGCCGGTAGGGCAGCCGCTCCAGGCCGCGTTTCGCGTTGGGCGTATAGACGTTCACCAGGAAAAAATCGGGATACTCGGCGGTGATCACCCGGCCCTCGCGGTCGTGTTCGGCGACGCCCATCCCGTTCTTCACGGCGAGCGGGCGCGGCCGGGCGAAGATCGCCGTGCCGCTGTAACCCTTTTTCTCCGCGCAGTTCCAATACGTCGTGTAGTGCGCGGGCCAGAGCTGTTCGACGTCGTCGGGCGTGCATTTGGTCTCCTGCAAACACAGCACGTCGGGCTTTTCGTCGGCGAGGAATTCAAGAAAGTTCTTCTTCAGCACGGCGCGGAGGCCGTTGACGTTCCAGGAGATCAATTTCACGCGCGCGAGCCTAACGGAAACCCCGCGGGCGGGCAGCCGGAATTCCGGCGGTGCCGGCCTACCGCCGCCACCAGCTCGTCTTGCCCTTGGGGCGGGCGGCCTCGACGGGCGCCTGCGATTGCTGGATCAGCAACTGGCCACGGGCGGCTTCCAGCGACATCCGCAGCTCGAAGTAGCTCAGGAAGCGTTCGCCGGGGTTCTTGGCCATCATGCGGACGATGGCGTCGCTGGTGGCCGGCGTGATTTCGGGCAGCACCTCGACGGGCGGGGTCAGGGCCGTGTGGACGTGCGCGGCCACGAGTTCCTCGACGGTGGGCGCCTCGAACGGCGTGTGGCCGGTGAGCGCGTGGTAAAGCGTGCCGCCCAGGCTATACATGTCGGAAAGGAAGGTCTCCTTCTCGCGCTTCACCTTCTCGGGCGCGACGTAATACGGCGTGCCGCGCAGGTCGTCGTCCGGTTCGGCATCCACTTTGCGCGCCAGGCCGAAGTCCACGAGTTTCGGTTCGTTGTCCGCGTTGAAGAGGATGTTGCCGGGCTTGAGGTCGCAGTGGATGAGGTCGTGATTCAGGATGAGGTCGAGCGCGGAGGCCATCTTGATGCCGATGTCCAGCACGTCCAGCTCGGGCAGGCGCTTGTATTTCTCGATGCGCGAATCGAGGCTGCCCCGATCGGCCAGCTCCATCACGAGGAAGCGCAGGCCGTCCAGCTCGTCGTAGCTGTAAATCTGCACGATGTTCGTGTGGTTGAGCGAGGCGCAGATGCGGGCCTCGCGGTAGAAGTTTTCCAGCCCCTTGGGGTCCTGCTCGATCTCCTTCTTCATCAGCTTCACCGCCACCTCGCGCTCGAGAACGGTGTCGAAGGCGCGATAGACGGTGCCCATGCCGCCGGAGGCGATCTTGGCGCGGAGTTCCAGGTTGCGCATCCGCAGCGGCATCATGATGGAATGGCCGCATTTGGTGCAGGGGACCGACGAGAGCGGTTGGAGGTCGCCGGGGATGAACACCTTGGTGTGGCAGCTCAGGCAGGTGACCATCCGGAGGGGTTTTTCCGACGCGCTCATGCCGGGGCAATTAAACACCCGCCTTTCGCCGCCGCAAGTTTCCGGTTCATGGAAGGCGCCGGCTCACGCCTCCCGGTAGCGCTGCGCCACGGGAATGCGTCGGCCCACGCCAAACGCCTTGCTCGTCACCTTCAACCCGGGCGCGGCCTGGCGGCGCTTGTATTCCGCGCCGTCAATCAGCTTCACCACGCGCCGCACGTCGGCCTCGGCAAAACCCGCCCGCACGATCTCCGCCGGGGATTGCCCGTTCACCACATAGGCGTCGAGAATCGCGTCCAGCACCGCGTAGGGCGGCAGCGAATCCTGATCGGTCTGGTCCGGGCGCAGCTCGGCGGACGGCGGCTTGGTGAGGGAGGCGGCGGGAATGAGCTCCCGTTCCCGGTTGATCCAGCGGGCGAGCCGGTAAACCATCATCTTCGGCACGTCGCTGATGACGGCGAGGCCGCCGCACATGTCGCCGTAAAGCGTGCAGTAGCCCACGGCCAGTTCGCTCTTGTTGCCCGTGGTCAGCAGCAACGCGCCAAACTTGTTCGACAACGCCATGAGGATGACGCCACGCAGCCGGGCCTGGATGTTTTCCTCGGTGGTGTCCTCGGCGCGCCCGGCAAAGACCTCTTTCAACTGCTCCTTCACGGCCAGGAACGGGGGCTGAATGGGAATGACGTCGTAACGAATGCCGAGGTTGGCGGCAAGCACGCGCGCGTCCGCGAGGCTGCCCGGTGAACTGAACTGCGAGGGCAGCGAAACGCCGCGCACGTTCTCCGGCCCGAGCGCCGCCGCCGCCAGCACCGCCACGAGCGCCGAATCAATCCCGCCACTCAGGCCCAGCACCGCCGAGCGGAAGCCGCATTTGTGCAGGTAATCGCGCAGCCCGAGCACGAGGGCGTGGTAGAGCGATTCCTCGTCGCCGGCCCCCGGCATGACTGCCCGCGCCGCGCCGCAGTCCGCCAGATCCACCAGCACGAAATCCTCCGCAAACGATTTGCCGTGCGCGAGAAGTTCGCCCCGCGCACCGAACACCAGGCTCCCGCCGTCGAACACCAATTCATCGTTGCCGCCCACCTGATTGCAGAACACCACCGGGCGGCCGGATTTCCGCGCGAGGCTTTGCAGCATCGCCCGGCGCGTCGCGTCCTTGCCCAGCCACCACGGCGAGGCGGACAGGTTGAAGAGAATTTCCGCGCCGGCGGCGGCGAGTTCCAGCGGCGGGTTCGCGCGGTAACGGCGCTCCGGCCAGAAATCCTCGTCGTTCCAGATGTCCTCGCAGATGGTGATGCCGACGGGCCGGCCATTGAACTCGACCGGGGTGTTGCCCGTGGCCGGCTCGAAATAGCGATCCTCGTCGAAAACGTCATAGGTTGGCAGCAACGTCTTGGTGCGCGTGGCGAGCCGCTTGCCGTGTTGCAGCAACGCGGCCGCGTTCGTCACCTCCCGCCCGGGGCGCGCGGGGTTTTCCCCGACAAAGCCGACGAGCAGCCCGGTCCGGCCCGTGGCGGCGGCGAGCCGTTCGAGCGCGGCCCGGTTTTGCTGTCGCAGCGCGGGCCGCAGCAGCAAATCGCGCGGCGGATAACCCGTGAGCGCGAGTTCCGGCGTGACCACCAGGTCCGCGCCCGCCGCGACGGCGCGTTGATACGCGGCCAGGATTTTCGCCTCGTTCCCGGCAAGGTCGCCTACGGTCAAATTGAGTTGGGCGAGGGCGATTTTCATCGGGAAAAATTTACCCGCGTCAACGCGGCTGATGGCCAAAAAACGTCTGCCGCAGCGGACCGCGCTCGGTGGTGACAACCATCCCGGTGCGGACGTTGTGCCGGTCGAACCAGCCGCGCTTGGTTTCGAGCACGAACATCACGTTGTCCGAGGCGGCGACCAGCGAGTTCGTGTTGTGCGGCTCCATGGCGTGAATTTCGAGGATGACCCCGTCCGGATCGAGGTAGGCACCATCCAGCGGCGCGGGACAATTCTTCATCCAGAACGCGGCGCGGTGCGGCTGCGGGAAGACGAACAACATGCCATCCTCCTCCGCCACGTTCGTGCGGAACATCATGCCGGTGGCAATCTCGCGCGCCGAAACGGCAACTTCCGCCGTGATTTCCGCCGGGCCGGCGTAAAGTTTGAGCGTGGGCAGGCGCGGCTGGGCCGCCGTCGGCTCCCACGGCGCCGGGGCGGCGGGCGGCGTGGACGGCGGCGCGTCACCGCAACCGGCCAGCCCGAGCACGGCGGCCAGGGCGAACAACCACAATTTCATCACGCCCGCAAACTGGAAGAGGCGCGGAACCTTTTCAACCCGGAATGCCGCCCTCGCGCCGCCGCGCCACCAGCGCCATCAGCGTCCACAACGCCACAAACCCCAGCAACCCGAGGCCGATGCGCGCCAGCCAACCCGGCGCCTTCGAGCTTTCGGCGAACAGCGTCACGGTCAGCGGCTTGTTGATCTCCGTTTGCAGCACCTGCGTGAACGACTGCCGCACGCCGCGCGCGGGCAGGTTGACGTGCAATGGCGTCACCTTCGTCACCGCCAGTTGCTGCGCCGCCTCGAGCTTGTCCCACTGCTGGCCGGCGACGACGGCGTCGGCGTCGTGCGCCACCATCTGCTGTCCCTTGGGGACGACCACCCCGCCATTGAGCCGCGCATTGTTCTCCACGAACCACGCGTTCTGCGCCTGGATCAGGTTGCTGCTCTGGATGCGCTTCACTTCCATCCCCAGTTGCGACACCTCCCGGAGCTCATCGGAGAAGCCGCCGAACGCGCCCGCATTCCAGGGGTTCCTTGTTCTGGAGTAGTTCACGATGGCTTCTTTCGTCTGGCCTTTCGCCAGTTGCTCCTTCACCGCGGCCAGTTCCTGTTTGAACTGCTTCTGCTTCTCCGCCGCCTTCGTCGTCTCCGCCTCGGAATACAGGCCGCGGCTGAAGTCCAGCACGACCGGCACGCCGGCCTCCGCCGTGTGCGCCATGCTGCCCGCGAAGTCGCGGTAATCGTAGTCCGGTGGCAGATACAAATCCCAGCGCGCGTTCTTGAGCGGCACATCGAACTTCGGCGAAGCCAAGGCCACCGTGCCGCGCCGTTTCGGGAACTTGTCCTCGCTCACAAACGTCAGCTCCACCGTGATGGGCGCGTCACCGGCGGCGGTGCGTTCCAACGGCAGCAACAGCCGGCCTTCACGCCGGCTGGGCCGCACGGCTTCGCCGGCCACGAACGCGCTCCACACCGTGGCGCCCGCCGGCAGTTCCACCTCCAGATGCTGGCGCCCGTTGTTGCGCACGCTCAGGTTCAGCTCGGTCATCATCTGGCCGTCGTCGGCCACCACCGTCGTGAAGCGCGCCGCGTCCACCAGCGCCTGCAACACCTCCGCCTCCGCGTAACGCCGGGCCTCGACGTTCAGGGTCCAGCCCGGGCGCACGTAACGATACGCCAGCACGGCGGCTTCCGGCGGGCGGCCGGTCCACGCGGGCAGTTCGCTCACGTCAATCTTGTTCAGCAGCCCGCCGGCCTTGAGTTCGCTCACCTGCAACGGCGGTTTGGCCGCCAGCACGATCGAGCCGGTCTCGCGCTCGACGCCCAACGCCTCGACGCCCGCGAGGTCCAGCGCGTTCGTCTTCGCGGATTTGGGCAGCTCCCACGTCACCGTCAGCACGTAATCGCCGCGCACCTTGTGCTGCAGCTCGATGCGCCAGGCGTTCGTCTGCTGGTCGCGGCGCCGAATGTTGACGCCGTTGATCTCGACGTTCCGCGCGGCGGCGGGCACGCGCAGCCGGAACTCGCGCACCGGCGCGTTCGCGATGTCAAACTTCACCAGCGCCCGCGCGCTGACGAGCGTCTCGGTGAAGGTGAACGCGTTGAACACCTCCGCCCGCACCCACGCCTCGACGCTCTCGGTCGCCACCGCGAGTTTCCAGTTCGCCGTCGGCGCGTCCGTGCCGATGAGCTTGAACGCCAGCGCGCTGCCCTGCTGGCCTGGCTTCACCGCGCCCGCGACGCCGGCGTAGGGCACCTCCACCAGGCCGTCAAACGCACTGGTCTTCACGCCGATGCCGACTTCGGAGGTGACCGTGACGTGGCCGGAAACCTTCTGCACCCCCAGCGGCACCACGCCGGTCAAGTCCAGTGCGGCGGGCGCTTCCTTCCACGTTTGCGCCAGCGCCACGAGCAACTGCGCCGCGCCGAGCGTGCGCTCGCGCAACGCCACTTCGAGCACGCGCGCGTTGGCGTCCGGGCGTTCGCTCCATTGCAGCACGTTGGTGCCGGTCACGGACTCCACGCGCCAGCCCTCGGGCAGTTGGAGCCGCAACGCGAACACGCCCGCGCGCTTCACCGTGTAGCTCACCTGCGCCGTCAGCGACTGGCCCTCGAAACCGATGCGGAAATCGTTCCGCACGACGGCCTCGATCTGCGGCTGCACAGCCTCGGCGCGCACGCCGAGCTGGAAGTCCGGGCGCAGGAAGCGGAAGGCGGTCAACACGTCCGCCTTCGACACCTGGGCGGCCTGCGCGAATTCCTCCGCGTCCACGCGCTGCAACTCCGCCGTCTGCTCGACGTTCAACGCCAGTTCCTCGCCGCCCTGCAACGCCACCATGCCCGTCTCGCGTTTCACGTCCAGCGCGCGCGGGATTTCGACCGCCACGGTCGCGGGCAGCCTGTCGAGCACGCGCTCGGTTTCGAGCGCCAGCCGGTAGCCGGGCGACACGCCCTTGAGCAGGTCCACGTTCAACACTTCGGCGCCGCCCTCGGCCTTCAACTCCCACGTGCGGATGCTCGCGCCCTCGACGCGCAGCAGCCGCTGCCCCGCCGGGAGCTGCACGCGCACCTGCTTCAACTCGCCCTGCGTCACCTGGTAATCGAGCGTCGTGCGCAGCTTGGCCACGCCGCCGCTGAACGTCGCCAGCGTGTGGTTCTGGCAGAACACCGTGGCCGCAATCTCGGCGGCGCGCTTCACGCGCGGGGTCCAGGTGAGTTCAAACCGGTCGGTCGCGCCGAGAATGGCCGCCACGCTCGTGCGGCTGTTGGTGGCGGTGCGCTTGAAACTCACGGCGGTGGGGAATTCCACGTCCGCCTCCGGTTCGTCAATCATCACCGTCACCTGGCTGCTCAACGCCGGCGGGATGGCGAACGCCAGCGAGCGGCGCGTGACGTCGCCGCCGAGTTTGCCGAGCAGCTTGAATTGCAGCGTCGCGGCGCCGCGCGCGGGCAGCACCACGGACACCGTGCGCCCGTCGCGCGTCAGCTTCGCGCCCGCCGGGCCGGTGAACGACTGCACAGCGAGGTCGTCGTTGAACAGCGCCAGCGTCTGGTTGGTGGCGGCGGTGGACACCACGAGGGTTGCGTCGAACTGCGCGACCTTCTCCTGCACCGTTCCGGTGTAGGTGGCGCTGACGACGGACACGGCGTTGGACGGCGCGAGGTCGGCGCGGACGGCGGTGGCGGCCAGCAGGCCGCACAGGACCAGCAAGGACGTGAGGCCGGTCGCGGGCGTATCCATGACGGGCGGCCGCGGGACGGAGATCTGGTGGCGCTGCCGCCAGCGCCAGAGGACGTAACCCACGGCGAGCACGATGACGCACGGCACGCCCACGATGAGCGCGGTGCCCAGGATGCGCCACATGATGAACAGACTGGCCACGCCCGCGATGATGAGTGACACGGCCACGGCCAGGAGCAGCGAGTTGCGGGCGGGCGCGTTCCAGCCGATCCAGAACAGCACCAGGCCGGCAACGAACAGCGTGACCTGCAACCCCATTTGCAACGCGCGCCAGGTTTTCATGGGCATGACGCGGGCGCTGACGGTGAGCGGCTCGCGCTTCACGTTGAGCACCTTGGTGAAGGTGAACTGCAAGCCGCTGCGCGGGACATCAATGCGGATGGGCCGGACGCCGGCGGCCATGGGTTTGGCGGCGGGCAGCGCCTGTCCCGTGGTGACGGTGGAAGTGTCCACAAAGCCGTTCACCGTGGTGGCACTAAGCGCCTCGGCAACGGCCGGGCTGCCGACAAAAGCGGGGGGCACGCCGCCGCCACGTCCGCCTGCCGCACCGGCAACGGGTTGGCTGGGCGGCCGCAGAGGCTCGGCTGCAGATCCCTCGGTCCGGTCGAGGCGGCCAGACATGGGCATATCCCCCGGAGCTGGGGTGGCCGCACTCGTTCGTGGAGTGGCCCGATCAATCGCTCCTGCCCGCCGCTGCGCCGCCGCCCCCTCAGCCGGTTGATTCATCTGCCGCGCCCGCTGATTCGCCTCATCGCGGGCCAGCATCTCGTTGAACTTGTCCGTGCTGACCTGCTGCACGCTGCCGTCAGCCAGCAGCACCGCGCGGCCGTTCCGGTCGCTCGGCGAATACGCAAGGATGGCGCCTGGGTCGCTGGTGTCCTTGCCGGCGCCGACCCAGACGAACCGCTGCCCGGTGCCCGGGTCAATGGTGACCCGGTCCGACCCCAGCTCGTTCCGCATCTCCTCGAACGACGACGGCATCCGGTCGCCGTTATCGGCGGACCAGATGCGCGCGGCGAGGCCGATTTGCTTGAGGCTGCTCATGGCGCTGATGCGCTGGGCCTTGCTTTTCGCCTTGCTCAACGCGGGCAGCAACATGGCCGCGAGAATCGCGAGGATGGCCAGCCCGACGAGGATTTCGACCACCTTGCTCATGCCGCGCCGGAGGGCGGCCACAACCAGCACGATCAGCACCGTGATGGCCAGCAGCCCGCCGATGAGGGCGGCGTTGCGTTCGACCAGGTTCCAGTAGCATTGCAGGAACTCCTGCCACGCGTCGCGCAAGCCGTAGGTGGTGCCGCGCGCCACCGTCATGTTGCCATCAAACGCGCTCAACCGCCGGTTCACGGGCATGAACAACGACCATTCGGCGTAGGTGTTCGGCACATCCGTCACCGGGGCCTGGAACTCGACCCGGCGCGGGAACAGTGCCGCCCCCAGCTCCACCGGCTGCTTGTAAACGATGTCCACGGCGAACACCTGGTCGCGGTTCGCGTCGCGCGGCAGGCTGACGATGAGGTCGTCGCCGTCGCGCTCGGGCTTGGCGGGCTGGCCGTTCACGAACGTGCTCCAGAGTTCCGCCCGCGCCGGCAGCTTGAAACGCTGCGCCTGCTTCTCGTTGTTCTTCACCATGAACGAGGCCTGCGTGAGCATCTGGCCCTCCTCGGTGACGACGGAAATCAGCTCCGTGCGGTCGGCCACGGCGGCCAGCACGGGCACCTCCTCGTAGCGCGTCACGCGCACGGCGTGCTGGTAATGGGTCCCGGTGTATTTGTAGGCGAGCAGCAACGGCCGCGTGCAGAGCGCGCGGTCGCTCTCGCTCAACTCGGATTCATCCACCAGCCGCAGCGGTTCGGCGGCGGGATTCGGATCGAGCTTCAAACTGGCGGCGGTCATGAGGCCGAGGCTGCCGGTCTCGCGCTCGGCGTCCGGCGTGTGCGCGCCCGCGAGATCGAGCACCGCGCCGCCGGCTTTCGCCCCGGCGGCATTCGGGTCGAACTGATAATCGTAGGTGACCACCAGCGTGTAGCCGCCCCACGCCTTGTCCTGCAATGTGAGCGTCCACAGCACGGCGTTCGTGCCGAATGGCGATGCTTCCTTGCGCCGGATGTTCGCGCCGGTGAATTCGACGTTCTTCCAGTGCGCCGGGAGCAGCACGCGGAACTCCTGCACGCCCTGGTTCAGAATGCCGAACCGGATGGTGGCGCTGCCGCCGATGAGACCGTCGCCGACGGTGACGAGGTTGAACACGTCGCTGATGATGCGGGGCGAGAGCTTCTCCGTGCCGAGGACAAGTTTCCAGTCGGCGCCGTCACCGGTGAAGGCGAGCAGTTCATCCGAACGCGGCGTCAACGTGTTCACGGGCACCTCGCGCAGACCGTCGAGTTCCTGCGTCTTCACCCGGATGCCGGGCGAACTGGCCGCGCCGAGCTGCGTGGTGACGTTCGTTGCGCCAAGGAAGCCGAGCGGACGGAGCGTGATGGATTCGGGGAAATCCTTGTGCGCCTGTTCAAGGTGGATGTCCAGCCGACGGGCACCGAGGACGCGGGAGGCGAAGCTGAGTTTCAGGTTGCCCGCGTTGACCTGCCAGTCGTCCACCCCTTCGCCGCGCACGTCCGCCACGGTGAAGCCCGCGGGAACCACGACGTCCAGCGTGTAAATGCCGGCCTTTTCCACGGCCAGGTTGATGGCGTGATGCACCGTCAGGCGGGATTCCTCCATGCGGGCCGTGACGCGCACGCCGGCCTTCAACACCGGCTCGATGCGCCGGAGCCTGGCGGCCACGCTGATGGGCCGGGCATTGAACCGATACGCCGCCAGCGCGCCGGGAGGCGCGTTGACCTGGCGCAGGCCCGGCGCGGCTTCGATGTCCACCTGCGCGTCGTCCGCGCTCAACGTGAACGAGCCGGACTCGCGCTCCACTTCGAGCGGCCGGGGCGGGAGCAGCCTCACCGTCTGCGGCGTCATTTCCACCGGCTGTTCCGAGAAGAGCGTGATGGCATAGCTTTTCTCGACGGGCTTGATGAACTCCACGGTCAGCAGCGGCGCGCCGTTGGAGCCGGGTCCGATGCGCCAGTCGCGGATTTGTTCGCCCTGCAATTTCGTCAACGTGTGCGCGGCGGGCAGTTCGATGAGGAGACGCGGCAGGGCGGCCTGGAGGATTTCGTAGTTCAACGCCGTGGTGAACTTGATGACCGTGGGCGTGACCTGCGCGCCGACGGCGGTGTCCACGGTGACGAGCGAACGGCGGGCAACCTCGGTGGTCTTGCCCTGCCAGCGGAGGTTCAACACGCGGTCCGCGCCGAGCAGGCCGGTGATTTTCGACGTGGCCTGCTTGTCCGGCTCCAGTTGCGTGCCGCTGAGGAGCTGCATTTCGACGCCCGCCTCGGCGGCCTCGGCAGTGACAGTGGCGATGGGCGACGCCGGGCCGGTGAAGGTGATCTGGTTCCACGGCTCGACGCGGCGGATCTTCGCCACCAGTTCGAGCGTGACGTTGTAGGCGCCCGGCGCGGCGCAGACCAGGTGCGACTGGCCCGCGCGGCTCACGATGCGCAGGGCCTCCGGCAATTTCGGCGCCAGGAGGGCGACGTCGCCGGTGAATAGCGGGGAGGCAATCTCGTTCGTCGCCAGCGATTCCACCTCGAAACTCACCGCGAACCGCGCCTCGGTGTCCGAGACGCGCCCGGCGTAGCTGATGGAGCGGAACAGCAGGTTCGTGTGCGCGGGGCTGTCGCCCGCCGACACGGCGGCGAGCGGGCGCGGCGGGCTGGTGCCGCGCGAGATGATTTGCAGGCCGTTCAGCACCGCCACGCCATTCGGGCCGGGCGCCACTTCGATGATGACCGGCGTCCCGGCCCGCACCTCCACGTCGCGGAACACGATGAACTGCGACCGCTCCTGCCACGGTGACGTGGCCTTCCAGCCGTTGGCCCCCAGTTGCGCCAGCGGGCCGAGCGTGTTCGTGCCCGAGCGGAGCGTGAAGACGGAGTTTTGTTCGCCGGTCACATCGGGGTCGGCGTGGCCGTAGAGGTAGAAATGGTAGCGGCCCGGTTCGAGGCCGGTGACGGTGGCGGTGATGTTGGAGCCGTTCTGCGCGAAGATAAAAGTGTCGAACATCGCGTCGCCGCTGGCGTTGCCCCAGACGCCGGGAGCGTTGGTTACGGCAAGGCTGACCTTGCTGTCGGAGCCGTCGGCGAGTTTGAGGTTCTCCATGCGGCCATCCGCGACCAGCGGCAGGCCGGGGATGAACTTGGGCGAGTAGTGGCGGTAGAGATTCCAGAAGTCATTCGTGCGCTGGCCGGTGGCCGCGAAACCGGTCTTGGCGCTCGCCGTGCCAACGCCGAAGTCCACGTTGAGCAATGTCTGGGCGTGGGCGGGGTGGAGCAGGAGAAGGAAACCTACGGCCAGGAGCGCCGCCGTCCCGGCGGCTTTGCCCTGGCGTCTGCTTAACTGCGCTCCGAAATGCATCGGGCGGTTGTCTGAGTCACTCCGCGCAAAGCCGACGGGGACGCCGGCGCTTCGGCGGAGGGGAAGGTGCGGTTGCGTTTTCATAGAGGTTTTCTCCTGGAGGCGGCCAGGGCCGGATGGAAGTGATGGCGTGCCAGGTGACATGGGTTCAACACCGCAGCCTCGGGGTGGTTTGAACGACTGCCAGCATGAACTGCGCCCGGGGATGGCAACGGCTTAACGCCCCGGGCACGCGCTGGCAAGCGGGCAATGGGCGGCGCGGACGGCGTGAATTCCACGCGCGGCGCGTGAGTTTCGTTCATGCGCGTTGGACGGAAACCCGGGCCGGATGCTCCGGCCGGCTCAACGAGTCAAAAACTCCCGCACCGCTGCGGCAAAGGCGGCGGGGGCGTCCACATGCACCCAGTGGCCGGCGTCCGGGAGCGTGCGGATTTCCGCCGCCGGAAACAGCCGGTGGATCTCCAACTCATCCTCCGCGCCGATGTAATCCGACCGCCCGCCGCGAATGAACAACGCCGGGCCGGTGAACGGAATGGCGCTGTCCACGGCCTCGCGGAGGCGGTCGTAATTGGCGGCGATGCCCTCGAGATGCGCCCGCCAGCGGTGGCCACCGCGCCCGTCGGGCACGAGATTCTTGAGCAGGAACTGACGCACGGCTTCGTCGGGCACGGCGGGGGCCAGGGCGGCATCGGCGGCGTGGCGGGAGCGGAATTCCGCGACGGGCAGGGCGCGGAGGGTTTGCAGCAGTTTCGCAAAGCGCGGCCCGGCGGCCCGCGGCGACATGTCGGCCACGATCAGCCGGTCCACGCGTTGCGGATGGTGCAACGCGAGTTGCATGGCGGTCTTGCCGCCCATCGAATGACCCAGCACGTGCGCCGCCGCCAGATCGTGGGTTTGCAGGAACCGGTCCACGTCCTCCGCCATCGCCGCGTAATCCATCACATCGCGGTGCGGCGAGCGGCCATGATTGCGGAGGTCCACGGCGAACACCCGGAACTGCGCGGCCAGCGGGCGGCACACGGGCAGCAGATTCTGGTGCGAGCCGAGCAGGCCGTGCAGCACGACCAACGGCGGGCCGGCGCCAAGTTCGGTGTGGTGGAGGAGCATGGGCGGAAGCGTGAGGCGCGAAAACGATCAGGGAGTTCAGCGGCAGGATCCCGGCCGGTCGAGGGTTTTTTAAGCGGAGCGTCCAACTTCCAAGGCACGCGTCGGCGGCTGGCCTGGGCGGTGGGTGATTGGGCACCTGCCCGCGACGTTTCGGCAGTGGAGGCTGGAGGTTGGTTCCTTTTTCACGAGGGCAGGGAAACGTCCCGCACGGTCAGGGTGGCGGCGGGATGGCGGACGGCGACGGCGGCGGGGTGCGCGGGGGCGGCGAGGAACTGGATGACCGTCCACGCCGGCCCCGGGTTCAATTCACGGCCCAGGGTGCCCGCCAGACCTTCGCCGGTGGCTTTCAGAAAGGCCTCGCGGCGGGTCCACGTCTGGAAGAAGGCGGGGGCGCGTTCGGCGTCCGGCAGCGCTTCCAGCGCGCGGACTTCGGCAGGGCTGAAACTCCGCGCGGCCAGCGCCCGCCAGTTGGCGAGCGGGCGCTCGGTTTCCACGTCCACGCCAACGGGCGTTCCCCGGGCCAGGGCGACCAGCACGAGCGGACCGGAGTGGGAAAGGTTGAAATGCCAGTCCGCCGGCAGGCCGCGGGCGAGGTGGGGTTTGCCGCGTTCATCCACGGTGAGGGGAACGGCTGCGAGCGGCAGCTCGAGGCGTTCGCCGAGCAGTTGCCGTAGGACGACCCGCCCCGCGATGAAGTGCCGCCGGGCGTCGTCCGCGCGGAACTGGCGGGCGCGTTCCTGCTCGGCGGGCGGCAACGCCTCGAACCTCGCCGCCAGCGCGGGCGCGCACCGGGCGAGGGGGACGCGCCAGACTTCGACGGTGGCTTCAGCGAGGGGCGCAGGCATGGCAATGACCCGGCGGCGGCAGGCGGGCGGCGGACCGTCCGGCCAATCCCGCGTTGACCGCTCCGGGCGGAGTTTTTACAGTCTGGCGGCAAAGACCGCAAACTTTGCCCCGATTGGCGTTCGGGGATTTTTTATGCCCGGCCCCCGGCCCTGCCAGCGGACCGGGCAGCCGGACAATCGGCGGCCGGGCGGATCGGACGCGTGGTTCGCGGAACGGCACCGGCGGTCGTCATTTTCAATTTATGGCCAACACCATTCTTGTAGGCGCCCAGTGGGGCGATGAAGGCAAGGGCAAGATCATTGACGTGCTCACCGATGAGGCGCAGGTCGTCGTCCGCTCCCAGGGCGGCAACAACGCCGGACACACCGTGATCGTCAAGGGCCGGAAATACGTTCTGCATCTGATTCCCTCGGGCATCCTCCGCCGGGGCGTCATCAATGTCATCGGCAACGGCGTGGTCGTGGACCCGGTCAGCCTCGTCGGCGAAATCGAGGGCCTGCGTCAACTGGGAGTGAAGGTCACGGGCGAAAACCTGTTCCTCAGCGAGACGGCGCATCTGGTGTTCCCGTATCACCGGGAACTCGACGGCGCGCGGGAGCGGCTCAAGGGCCGGAACAGGATCGGCACCACCAAGCGCGGCATCGGGCCGGCCTACGGCGACAAGGCCGCCCGCGTCGGATTGCGCGTGGGCGATCTGGTGAATCCCGCCCGCTTCGCCGAGCAGCTCCAGGCGCGCATCCGGGAAAACAATGAAGTGCTCAAGGCGCTGGGGGCGCAGCCGCTTTCGTTCCAGAAGGTTCATGCCGCGTATCGTGAAGCGGGTGATTACTTGAAGCCGTTCGTCGCGAACACGGTCGTGCTGCTCCATCAGGCGTTGCAACAGGGCAAAGCCATGCTGTTCGAGGGCGCGCAGGGCACGTTCCTCGACCTCGACCACGGCACCTATCCGTTCGTCACCTCGTCGAACACCACGGCGGGCGGCGCCTGCACCGGCTCGGGTGTGCCGCCGCACCGGATTGACCGGGTGGTCGGCGTGATGAAGGCCTACACCACCCGCGTGGGCGAAGGGCCGCTGCCCACGGAAAACGCGGAGATTTCCGACCTGCTGCACGGCCTCGGCCGCGAGTTCGGCGCCACCACGGGCCGCGCGCGGCGGTGCGGCTGGTTCGACGCCGTCGCCACACGCCACGCGCAGATGGTCAACGGCATTGACGAACTCGCCGTGACCAATGTGGACGGCCTCGACACGGTGGAAACCATCAAGGTCTGCATCGCCTACCGGGACGGCCGGAAGCGCTACGATTACCTGCCCACCGACGTGGAAACGCTGGCGCGGTGCAAGCCGGTCTATGCCGAGTTCGCGGGGTGGCGGCAGCCGCTCGACCAGATCAAGAGCTGGGCCGGACTGCCGCGCCAGGCGCGGACCTATCTCAAGGCCATCGCCGAGCTGACCGGGGCGCGCCTGAGCATCGTGTCCGTCGGCCCGGGGCGGGAGCAGACGATGTTTTTATGAAACCTCCGAAAAACCGGCGCCGGGGCGGGACCGGCGTCCCGCCGGGACGGCAGCAGGTCCCGGTTTTCAACCTGAATAAAACATTGCCAACCTCGAAACGCGCGAAATGACACGAGCCAACGGACGCTCATCCGCCGCCGCCCTTCCCCCGGCAGGTGAACCCTGGCGCGGCTGTCCCGGCAGCCTTTCGTCCGGTCCGTTCGCGGGTTTCGCGTATTTCGTGGTCGCTCGACTGCTGTTCCCGGGGGCTAAGATTGTTCCCCCTCTCCTGCCCCCGCTGGACCGGCGGGATGCCAGTTCCACCCCGGTTCGCGGCGGTGGCATTGCGAGCCGGACCGACGAATCGAGGGGGCGGGCCGCCGACGAGGGGGCGGCCCGGGCAGCCCCCTGCGCCAAGCCCCTCCCCAACCGTCCATGACCACTCCGCACCTGTCCGCCGAGGCGAAGGCCAATCTGCCGCAGCACGTTGCCATCATCATGGATGGCAACGGGCGCTGGGCCAGGCAGCGGCATTTGCCGCGCGTCGAAGGCCACCGGCAGGGCGCGGAATCGGCCCGCACCATCATCCGTGCGGCGGGCGAACTGGGCATCAAGTATCTCACCCTCTACGCCTTCTCGACCGAGAACTGGAACCGCCCCAAGGACGAGGTGGACACGCTGATGAAATACCTGCTCCAGTATCTCAAGCGCGAGACGCCCGAGTTGAACAAAAGCAACGTCCGTCTCCAGGTCATCGGCCAGATTTGGCGGCTGCCGGAAAACGTGCAGGAGCAAATCCGCAAATCCATCGCCGCGCTCGACCGGAACAACGGCCTCACCCTCATCCTCGCCCTCAGCTACAGCGGGCGCAGCGAACTGGTGGACGCCGTCCGCGCCATCGCCGCCAAGGCCCGGGAGGGCCGGCTCGACCCGTCCGAGATCAACGAACGCGTCATCGCCGAGCACTTGCACACCCGGCACTGGCCCGACCCTGACCTGCTCATCCGCACCAGCGGCGAGATGCGCATCAGCAATTTCCTGCTCTGGCAGATTTCCTACGCGGAATTCGTCATCACCCCGACGCTCTGGCCCGATTTCCGCAAGCCGCAACTCATCGCGGCGCTCGAGGAATACGCCCGCCGCCACCGGCGCTTCGGGGGAATTTGAGCGGGCTTGCCCCGGCCAGAACGAAGCGGCCAGCGGCCCATGCCACCGAGGACGGCGGCACCCCCGTGGCGTCAGGCCTCCTGCCTGACGTGCCAAAACGCCCCGCCGCCTGGCCGTCCGGAGGCCGTCACCATGGCTCCGCCCCTCGTGCCTTCGCCCACGACAGCGGATGCGGACAGCCGCGCTCCATTCCCCCGGCGCGCGGACGTCCCCGTCCGCAGCCACGCCCAATCCGCGCGCCGCTCTCAAACTGTCCACGCTCTTTTCCACGGACCGCCCCCTCCCCCCGAACCCGGTAGTGGGACAGGCATCCTGCCTGTCCGGTGGCGCCGCCAAACTCGCGCTGGACTCACACCCAATGGACGCCTCACCGGACAGGCGGGACGCCTGTCCCACTACGGCGTCGGCGCTCCGGTTCGGGGAGAGGGTGGCCGCAGCCCGGGTGAGGGGGCACCCCGGCGCAAGGAGCTTCAGGAAAACAGAGCGCGCGTTCGTGGAGGCCAACGGCCACCGCTTTTCGGAAACCGCTCTACGGACACTTGCAGTATTGAGGGAGGCCGTCCCGGACGCGGGGTGCGCGGCGTTCACGCCGCTTCGACGCACCAGGCCTCGGCGGGCAGGAGATTTGGGGGCCGCTGGAGAATTCGGACGGTGAAGCGGGCTGAAGCCCGCGCCCCTCACGCCATTCCGCAAGGATCAGTAATTTCCGCGCGCCCCCGCGGGGCTGGGGGCCGCCGCCACAAACATCGGGGTAACCTTTCCAACGCTGATCGCAGCCTGGCACGGGCGCATCTCACTTTCTTGCAAGTCCGTTTCATATGTGTGCGGTGGTAGCGTCGGCAATCCTTGGCTGACGTGGAGCCGGGCTTCCCAGCCCGGCGGAAAGCAACGCCCGCCCGCACGGGGCGCTCGGCAAGTTCATGTCGCCCGCCCGGAGCCACGCTCATTCCGGGCGGCAAGGATGCCGCCCTCTACGGCAGGCAGGATGCCTGCCGCCACCGCCTGCAATAAACTGAGATGCGCCCGCCTGGCACCCCGCCAAAAAAAATCGCTTGGCAGCAGGGATGCCCCGGCGTATTCCATCGCCGCTCTTTGCATCCGGCGGAAGCAATTCCGCCCAGTCGCAAGCAGGTGACAGGGAACCCCGTGGGAATCGGGGACGGTTGCGCCACTGTATCGGGTTACAAACTCCCACAGCCACTGGCCGTGCAGGCCGGGAAGGCGGGAGCGAGGTTTGAGGCCCGGAGTCAGGATACCGGCCCGCTTGTGCTCGTCGGCCCCGCGTCGGGGCACTTCTCCGCCAAGAGAAGGATGAGGCCAGCCGTTCCGCCCGTCGCGGAACGAACGTGGAATGCCTTCATTCTCCGCTGTGCGGGAACGGAGGTTTTTTTATGCCCCGCTTCCGCCCTGGTCCTCGCAACCAACAACCTCCGCCCCTGCGCGGAATTGCCGAAAGACCAGTGCCATGAAAAAACCGTTCGTCCGTCTGCTCACCGTCACCGCGACGCTTGCCGCCGCGCTGCCCCTGAACGCCGCCACCCACCTGACCCGCTTCGACACCGATCCCCTCGCCGCCGGCTGGCTGGCACACGGGGACACCAACCTGTTCTTCTGGGACAGCGCCAACCAGAACCTCCGCGTCACCTGGGATTCCACGCGGCCCAACAGTTACTTCCACCGCCCGCTCGGCGTCACGCTCACCCGCGCGGACGGCTTCCGGCTCGCCTTCGACCTCACGCTGGACGCCGAGCCGGTGGCCGGCGGCATGCAGCTCGCCATCGGCCTGCTCCGCTGGAGCGACGCCAGCGCCACCAATTTCTTCCGCGGCAGCGGCACCGCTTCCCCCAACGTGGCGGAATTCGACTACTTCCCCGACACCGGCTGGGGGGCGTCGCTGGCGGCGACGCTGATTGACGCCTCGAACCGCTTCGATTTCGTCTATGCCCCCGCGCCGCTGGTCCCGGGCGTGACGTATCGCATCGAACTGACACACGCGCCGGGCGCGGGCCGGCTGACCGGGCGCGTGTTCACCAACGGCGTGTTCGCCACGGACCTGCCGTTCGCGTTCGCCTCGCCGGGCTTTGGCGACTTCACACTGGACACGCTCGCGGTGTGCAGTTACAGCGGCGAGAACGCCTACGGCAGCTCGATTTTCGCGCAAGGGGTCGTGGACAATCTCGCGTTCACCTCACCGCTGCCGGTGGCCGCCGTCACGCCGGTTGCCCCCGGGCAGGTCGCGTTCGCCAGTGACGCCGCGTGGCTCTACACGCTCGAACAATCCACCAACCTCGTGAACTGGACCGTGGCCGCGCCGCCCCAGCCGGGCAACGGCGCCACCCTCCTTTTGCAAGCCACCAACCCGCCGGCGGACGCCGGCTATTTCCGCGTCCGCGCCGAACTGCCCTGAACGGGTGAAATCCGAAGGCCGAATGTCGCCGCCCGAAAGCCTCCCGCCGTCCCGGCCGGGACGGGTCCGCTCGCCGGCTGGCCCGGCAAGTTCGCGCCCGGCTGATTCCCCGCGTCGCTTCACGCCCGGAGCGGGCGCGCCGCCGCGGTCGGCCAACAGCGGACTGCGGGGTTCGCCGCCGACCGGGAGCGGCGACCGCGCCTTCACGCTGGTCGAGCTGCTGGCGGCACTGGCGGTCCTCGCCGCGCTGGCGGCGTTGCTGCTGCCCGCGCTGGGCCGCAGCCGCGACGCCGCGCGGCGGGTGCGTTGCGTCGCGAATCTCCAGCAGTTCGGCCTCGCCATGCAGATGTATTGGGACGACCACCAGGGCGCGTGCTTCCGCTACGGCGGCGCGCTGACCAATGGCGGGCGGCGCTACTGGTTCGGCTGGATGGGGGAGGGGAGCGAAGGCACCCGCGCGTTCGATCCGTCGCCGGGCGCGCTGCATCCATATCTGCTGGGGCGCGGGGTCGAGTTGTGCCCGTCGCTCAACTACGCCCTGCCGCGCTTCAAGCTCAAGGCCGCCGGCGCCGCGCAGGGTTACGGCTACAACCTCCATCTCTCCGCGCCGCCCGGCCGCCCGGCGCTCAACGTGGCTTCGTTCAGCCAACCCGCCACCCTCACCCTCTTCGCCGACGCCGCGCAGGTCAACACGTTCCTCCCGCCGGCATCCCGCGCCAACCCGCTGCTCGAGGAATTTTACTACGTCGCCACCAACCGCCACGAGGCCACCGCCCACTTCCGCCACGACCAGCGCGCGAATGTCGTGTTCGCCGACGGCCACGTCGCCCCGGAACGCATGGCGCCCGGCTCCCTCGATCCAATTCTCCCGGACCAGCACGTGGGCCGGCTGCGCGACGCCGTGCTCCTGCCGCGCTGATCCGCGGGCGGGGCAGCCGCGGCAGCCGACTGGGGAAAGGACGGGCCGGGGTGAAACCCCCGGCACTCAACGCCGCAGTCCGGGGGCAACCCTGGTTCTCGTTCCCGGCCTCTGCCGGATTTTGGAACCCCGACTGCGGAAGGGTCTCACCCTTGCGCGTCGAGGTAGCTTTGCAGGAGGATGGCGGCGGCGACGCTGTCGGTCTTTTCCCTGCGCTGCTCGCGACGGACGCCGCCTTCGATCAGCACCCGTTCGGCCTGCACGGAGGTGAGGCGCTCGTCCCATTCGCGCACGGGCACGCCGAGGGTGGCGCGGAGCCGCTCGCCGAGGGCGCGGGCGCGTTGGGCGGCGGGGCCAAGGGTGCCGTTCATGTTGCGCGGCAGGCCGAGGAGGATGAGTTCGACCTGTTTGTCGCGGACGATCCCGGCGAGGGCCTTCAGCAACGCGTCCTCTGGCTCCGCCGCCAAGGGCGGTTGCGGGGAGGCGATCATCTTCATTTCGTCGCTGAGGGCGACGCCCATGCGAACGGTGCCGGGATCGAGGGCGAGGACGCGCATGGCGGTTCAGGCGGGCGGGGCGGCGCGGTGGAAGGATTCCGCCATCGCCACGGCCTTGAGCATGGCCTTGCTCTTGTTGACGGTTTCCTGGAATTCGGCCTCGGGCGTCGAGTCATTGACCCAGCCGCCGCCGGCCTGGACGTGGGCCACGCCGTCCTTGAGCAGCGCGGTGCGGATGGTGATGCAGCAATCGAGATTCCCGCAAAAGCTGAAATAGCCCACGCAGCCGCCATAGGGGCCGCGCGTGGTGCCCTCGAGTTCGGAGATGATTTGCATGGCGCGAATCTTCGGCGCGCCGCTCAGCGTGCCGGCGGGGAACGTGGCCCGCATCAAATCATACGGCGTGCGGCCCGCCGCCAACTGCCCGGTGACGTGCGAGACGATGTGCATCACATGGCTGTAACGCTCGAGGATCATCAGGTCATTAACCTTCACGGTGCCGTATTCACAGACGCGCCCGAGGTCGTTGCGGGCGAGGTCCACAAGCATGACGTGTTCGGCGCGTTCCTTCGGGTCGGCCAGCAGTTCGTCCGCGTTGGCGGCGTCCTGCTCGGGCGTTTTGCCGCGCGGCCGGGTGCCGGCGATGGGCCGGATGGCGGCGGCGCCGTTCTCGGCGCGCACATGGATTTCCGGCGACGCGCCGACGAGCGCGAAGCCCTCCAGTTCCAGCAGGAACATGTAGGGCGACGGGTTGATGGTGCGGGCGGCGCGATAGACGTCGAGCGGCGGCGCGGTGACGGGCGTCGAGAACCGCTGCGAGCCGACCACCTGAATGATGTCCCCGGCCGTGATGTATTGCTTGGCGGCGAGGACGTTGGCGATGAATTTCTCCTTCGGCACGTTGGACGCGAACGGAAGATGCGGCACCTCGGCGGGCACGGTGACCGGGGCCTGCTGGGTGGGTTGCTCGAGCAGCGCAAGCAGCCGCTCGATTTCCTCGCACGCATCCTCGTAGGCGGCCTGCGGCCCGCGCCCGTCAATCGCGGCGTTGACCACGATGGTGAACGTCTGCGCCACGCGGTCGAACACGAGCACCTCGTCGGCGATCAGGAAATAAAGCGTCGGCGTCCCCAAATCATCGCGCGGCGGACGCGGCACCACGGGTTCCACGTCGTGAATGAACTCGTAGCCGAGGAACCCGACCGCCCCGCCGGTGAACGCCGGCGCGCCCGGCACGGCGACGGGTTGAAAGCGCCGCATGACGCGCTCAATGACCTCGAGGCCGTCGCGCACAGTGTCCGGCTCTCCCGCCGCCGGAGTGACGCGGCAGGCTTCGACCACCTGGCCGTTCTCGATAACCGCGACGCGGTCGGCAGTCTGCTTGATGACGGCGCGCGGATTGCAGCCGACGAACGAGTAACGGCCCACCGTGTCGCCGCCCTCGACGGATTCGAGCAGGAACGACTCGCCCTGGCCGCGCAATTTGCGGTAGGCGGAGAGCGGCGTCTCAAAGTCGGCGAGCAGCCGGCGGGTGACGGGGATCAGGTTGCCCCGCTGCGCCAGCGCCACAAATTCATCGAGCGTGGGGGAAAACATAGGGTTGTCCGGCCGCCGCGAGCACAGCCGGTGCCGCCACAATGCGGCGGACGCGACGGGGAGTAAATCGCAAAGACCGGGCCGGTCAGAAGCCCATCCGCGCGAGCTCGTTCTGGAGCGTCTGCTGGAATTCGCGCACCGCCTCGGCGCTGGGGCGGTAGCCCTTTTGCACCGGCAGCAGCGCCAGCCGGCCCATCTGGTCCAGCGCCCACTCCGCCGTTTGGCCGTCGCGGAAGGTCACCTTGCCGCTGATGAGCGTGCCGGGCCGCGCGAGCTGGTCCACCGTGACCGACACGCCGCCGCCCAGGGGCGGCGGCTCCGGCGCGTCGAGATCGTGCGTGGGCATGGCTTCCGGCGACGGCGCGGCGGCGGCACCTGCGGGCGCGGCGGGCGGCGGCGGGAGCAGGGTTTCCTTGGGCCGTTCCGCATCTTTCGGCACGAGCTTCAAATCATCCACCAGCAGGCGGACCTCCATGTAGGTGAGCCGCAAGCCAAGTTCGGACGCGAGGCGGTTTTGGATGTCGCCCAGCTTGAGGCCCTCGGCGATCCATTGCGTCACGCGCTGTTTCTGTGCGTCGTCCAGTTGCATGGCGGCAATATTGTCGGAAACCGCCGCGCGGCCAGAGCAAAAACGCGGCGGACCGCCGCCATCAATCTGCTTGCCTAGCCCGGGCCGCGCCGGAGAATCGCGCGCCTATGCCACGTTTTGAGCGCGTTCCGCTGTCGCCCGCCGACTGGGGGAGGACTCTCGCGACGTTCGACGACCGGATCGTGTTCCAGACGCCGGAGTGGCTGGCCTTTCTGGCGGAGACGCAGCGCGGGGAGCCGGTGCTGGCGGCGTTGCAGGAGGGCGGCGAAACGCTCGGCTATTTCACCGGCATGATCCTGAAAAAATTCGGCCTGCGCGTGTTGGGCAGCCCCATCCCCGGGTCGGGCACGCCGTATCAGGGGTTCAACCTCCGGCCCGGCGTGGCGCGGCGCGCGGCGGCGGCGGCGCTGCCGGAATTCGTGTTCCGCCAGTTGCGGTGCGCGCACTTCGAGGTCGTGGACTCCTTCCTCAGCGCCGCGGACGTGGCCGGGCTGGGCTACACGTTGCACAACCACCCGACCATCGAAGTGGACCTGACGGCGGATGAGGCCGCCATTTTCAACCGCATGGACAGCGTCGCGCGGCGGAACATCCGCAAGGCCGAGAAAAGCGGCGTGACCGTGGAGGTCGCGCGCGGCGAGGATTTCGGCGCGGAGTTCGCGGCGCAATTGCAGGACGTGTATGCCAAGCAGGGGCTGGTGCCCAACTACGGCGAAGCCCGCGTGCGCGCGCTCATCCGCCACCTGGAACCCGCCGGCCAGGTGCTGCTTCTGCGGGCGCGCGACCCGCAGGGTAAATGCATCGCCACCGGCATCTATCCGGCGGTGCATCGCACGGCCTATTACTGGGGCGGCGCGAGCTGGCGCGATTCGCAATCCCTCCGCCCGAACGAGCTGCTGCACTGGACGGCCATGCGGCAGTGGCGCGCGCGGGGCGTCGCCACCTACAACCTGGTCGGCAACATGCCGTTCAAGAAAAAGTTTGGCGGCGTGGAAACCTGCGTGCCGCTGATTGCCAAGTCCCGCAACCCCGCCCTCGGCCTGATGCGCCGCTACGCGCCCAAAGTGGCCCGCGGCATCATGCATCTGGCGTGGCGGCTCAAACCCGGCGCCGGCGCGCGTGTGGCAAAGGGCACGCCCGCCGAATCCAACGAATCATGAGCTACCTGCAACGCATCAAATACCTCGTCCGGCACCATGGCCCGAAGGCGGTGGCCGCGAAGTGCCTCGGCCTCGTGGGCGACCGCTGGTTCGACTGGCGGCACGGCGTGGACAACAACACGCCGCTCCAGCTCGACAGCTACACGATCGTCGGGGAAAGCCGCCAGAACGCGACCTCCTACGGCGCGAGCCGTTTCCTGCCGCTGCGGCGGCTGTTCCGGCTCCTGCGCGAGCGCCTGCCGGGCGAGGGCGTGTTCGTGGACTTCGGCTGCGGGAACGGCAAGGTGCTGCTCGTGGCGGCGTATTGCGGGGTGCGGCGCGTGCGCGGCGTGGAGTTTGCGCGCGAACTGTGCAACCTGGCGAAGGCGAACTGGGCGCGGTTCTGCGCGCGCACCGGCACCGCGCCGGCCAGCGGGGAATTCTTCGAGGGCGACGTGGCAACTTACGCCTGCCAGCCCGACGAGACGATGTATTTCATCTACAACCCGTTCGACAAAGTCATCCTCGAGAAAGTGCTGGCCAACCTCAACGCCTCGCTCCACGCGCACCCGCGCCCGCTGGCCATCATCATCTGCAACCCGGATGAAATCTATCAGCGCGTCATGCGGGAGCATCCCGAGTTCCCGCTGGTGCAGACGCCGCGCTTCTGGGGGTATCCGTTCTTCATCTACATGAACCAGCCCGGTTGAGCTTCAGCGGATGTAGATAGTGGTGAAGTAGTGGAACGCCTGCCCGAGACAGACCAGTTCCCGCTGTTTAATGAAGGCGCCGTGGGCCGCGATCAGCGCCGCGTAATCCCCCGGCAAACCGGCGCGCTCCGAGTAAATGACGGTCAATTCCCGTTGCCGCGCCCGCGCCCGCGCCCCCAGCCGGTCCAGAATGCGCCGGAGAAAGTCCCCGGAAAACGGACGGAACATGTAGAACACGTCGTCCTCCGTGCCGGCGCAATAGTCCAGCGCGTCCTCGTGCCGGATGACCACGTCGCTGCGTCGGCCCGCCGGCCAGCGGCAACGCGCGAGATTGTCGCGGGCGATGGCGCACAGTTCCGGGGCGAGTTCCACGCCGGTCACCGAGGCAAAGCCGTATTCCGCCGCCAGCAGGCAGGTGCGGCCCATGCCGCAGCCGAGGTCGGCGAACCGCGCTTCATGGGGTGGTTGCCACAGGCGCAGCATCCGCCGCACCGCCCAGCCGTTGGTGGGGCTGTAATTCGTCGCGTCCCGCAGCCGTTCCCGCGTGAAGCCCGTCTGGTCGAGCGTCACATAGCCGCACGTCCGCACGCCGTAACGCCGGTCAAAAGTCTTGAAGTATTTGTCGTCGAGCGCCGAGACCAGCGTGCCGCACGTCTTGGCCACGCCAAGGGTGCGCACCAGATGGCCCAGTCGGCCGATGGCTGAGCCGAATGAATGTTTGCCGAGGAGGCGGGACATGTTGTTGCGCAGCAGGGTGGGTTGCGGGCGCGGAATTGCAACGCCGGACTGCTCATCTCGCGCCGCCCGCCAGCGCCGCCGCATACCAGGCGCTCATCGCCTCCGCCTTGCGCGGCCAAAGGCAGGTTTCCCGCACCCGGCGCAACGCCGCTTCCCCGAGCCGGGCGCGCAACGCCGCGTCATCCGCCAGCCGCACCAGGGCCGCCGCGAGCTGGGCGGTCGTTTCCTCCGCCGTCGTGGGCGGGACGCGAATCGCCGTCTCATCGGTCGCGATCTGCGCCGCGCCGTGATGCCGCAACGTCACCGCCGGCAAGCCCGCCGCCATCGCCTCGAGCAGCACGTTGCCCGACGTGTCGCGCAGGCTGGTGAAGAGAAACACATCGTGCTCCGGCAGCCGGGCCTGGACCTGCGCGTGCGGCAGGCTGCCCGCAAATTCCACCACCCCGGCCACGCCCAGCTCCGCCGCCAGCCGCCGCACCCGGACGGCATCCGGGCCGTCGCCCACCATCGTCAGCCGCAACGCGGGCCGCTGTCGCCACGCCGCCGCGAAGGCCCGCAAGGCCAGCGGCGCGCCCTTGATGGGCACCAGCCGGCTCACCCACAGCACCCGCACGCCACCTTCGTTGGCGCGGGGCGGCCGGGCGGCGGCGGTCGCGGCAATGCCCGTCTCCAGCATCAGGCGGACCCTGGCGCGGAACGCCGACGGCACGCGCGCGGCCGTGTCCTCGTTCGCGCACAGGATCAGCGCCGCCGCCGCGAAGCTGCGCCGCGCGAACGGGTTCAGCCCGTTCAGTTTCACGGTCAGCGAGCGGAGCAATTCCCCGGGCCACGCGGCCCCGAAGTCCCCCATCAACCGCCACGGACAAATCTGCCCGCCGCCCAGCGGCCCGAGCACGATGGGTTTGCCGCACGCGCGCCACGCGCCCGGCTGTCGGAACGAGTTGAAGGTGATGTGGTGAATCAAATCGAATTCCGCCAGGCGCGGGGCCAGATGCCGCGTCACCGCGCGTTGCCAGGAAAAATAGTAAACCGCCACCGGCAGACCGCGCCGTTTCCAGGCCTGCCAGCGCGGGGAGAGGTCGAAGTAGAGAAACCGGGGATGCGGCTCCGGCTGGTCCGCGAGGCCGCGCTCAACAGGTTCGCGGTTGTTGGCGCGCGTGACGACGGTCACATCATGGTGCCGGGCGAGGTGCACCGCCCATTGCCAGCCCACCTCCGGCTCCGAGCCGCGCCCGGGTTCGCAGGCGTAGGCGGACAGGAGCACTTTGAGTCGTTCGGCCATCGTGAACGCGGAGGCTAAAGCGGGCGGCACCCGCCAGCAAGGCTGCGGGGCGGGCCAGAATGCGCTTGAAGCCCCTCCGTCCGCCCGCCCAGCATCCGCCGTTGCCATGCCCGGCTTCCTCACCCAGTTCGTGTTTCTCAGCGCCGCGCAACGGCGCCTCTGCGAGCGCGGCCCCGTGATTCTCGTCTATCATCGCGTGGGCCGGCCGCCGGCGGGCGTGCCCGACCCCTACCTCTATGAAACCCCGGCGGTGCTGGACGATCACCTCACCCGCGCCCGGGCGGCGGGCTTGCGCCTGGTCTCCCTCAGCGAAGCCCTCGCCGACGGCCGGCCGCAGCCCGGCACGCTGGCCGTCACCTTCGATGACGGCTGCCTGAGCACGCTGGAACTGGCGCTGCCCGTGCTCGCCAAACACGGCGTCCGCGCCACGCAGTTCATCGTGGCCGGGCGGATCGGCGGGTTGAACGAATGGGACATCAGCAAGGACGACGTGCCGACGCCGCTGATGAACGAGGCGCAAATCCGCGCCTGGCTGGCCGCGGGCCAGGACATTGGCTCGCACACGCTCACCCATCGGAACCTCCGCAAAGTGACCCTTGACGAGGCGCGGCGGGAAATTTTCGACAGCAAGAAGAAGCTCGAGGACTTGTCGGGCCGGCCCATACGGCACTTTGCCTTCCCGTATGGCGGCTGGCGCGTGCCGCAGGTGCGGGAATTGGTGCAGGAAGCCGGCTATCACTGCGCCTGCACCACGGAATTCGGCGTCAGCGCCTCGCCGGCGGAGCTTTGGAATCTGCGCCGCATCACGCCGCTGACCGCCTCGCGGCTGTTCCGCAAGGCCCTCCACCGGCTGGCCCGGAAACTGCGCGGCTGACCGTCAGCCGGACGGAGGCCGCCGTTGCTGCCGCCGGGCCGCGTGTTCGAGCACCTGCCGCACCACGGCCCGCAGCACTTCGGACGGCGGTTGGGTGGCATCCACCACGCGGCCCTGGGGCAACCGCAACACCAGATTCAAGTAAGTTTCCCGCTGGCGGCGGGTTTCCTCCAGCGTCAACTCCGGCTTGCGCGCGTGCAGCACCTCCGGCGGCGCATCGAGGAGAAAGACCAAGTCCGGCGCCGGCAGGCGGCGGAACAACCAGCGCAGGAAGCCGCCGGGCGGCTGTAGCCGGTAGCGGCGCGGGTCGGCCAGAAAGTCGTAGTGATCCCGCTCCACCAGCACCAGCCCGGACCGGAACAAGACGGGCAGATACAGCAGCAGACTGCCCGCCAAAAACTCCACCCAATGATAGGCAAGGGCGAGCCGCGAGCCGAGCCAGCCGCGCGCCGGCTGCGCGTGCGGGTCGGTGGTGGGCGGACGGCTGGCGCGCCGCCGACGCAGAAACACCGCCGGCTTCCAATGCACATGCAGGCTCTTGTCCTGATAGAAGGTGCCGTGCAGCCACCCGCCCAGTTCCCGGGCCACCGTGGACTTGCCGCTGCCGTCCGCGCCCAGCAGGACGACCCGCATCCCCGGCGGGCGCCAGAGGCGGTTCAGCAGCCGCCGCGTATCGCACCAGAAGTGGATCAAGGTCCGCACCGGATGAAACCGCAGGCATCGCCAGATCACCTGCCGACGCATCGGGCCGGTCAGCGCCTCCACCTCCTCCCAGTCCGGCGCCGCCAGCGCGCGCGCCAGCCGCCGACCCACCGCGTCCCCGAACAGTCGGCGCAACAGCGCTTCCATCTCCTGCGGATACCGGGCGAAGGCGATCAGGATCCCGGGCCGGTATTTTTCCTTCACGTAGCCGTGGTAAATCTGGCGGGACAGCAGGTTGTTGATGGCCTGATGCACCGGGTGCGGCACGGCAAACAGCCCGCGGGGCAGGCGCCACTGGAGGACCGCCTCCGTGGACAGCAGGTCAAAACTCCGCCACGACAGCCGGGTGAACAGGTCGAATTGAATCTGCGCCAGCGTCTCCGGGTGGAAGAAGAAGCAGGACAGGGTCGCGAACTCGGCGCGGTTGCTGAGGTGATAGCCCGCGCTGCGGCAGGCGGCCACCAACGCGCGTTCCGCCGCCGCCAAATCGCGGGGCCGCACCAGCACGTCAATGTCGTGACCGGTGAACTGCGGCAGCCGCTCGTAATTCCGCAGCACGACGAATGCGATGCCCTGTTCCCGCCAGGCGGTGAACACCGCCGTCACCACGTCGGTCAGGTCCGGTTCCGGCGTTGGGATGTTGGCGGGCGGATTCATCGCGCAGCAATCAGCGGGCCAGCCGCAGCCACACGCGCTTGAGTTGATACACGCGGTAGAGCGCGGCCAGCACGCGCGGATGCTGGAGAAACGCGGGCCGCCCGGACAACCGCAAGTGCTCTTGTTGCACCCGCAGCCGCTCGGCCCGGCGGCGTTCCAACTGCACCGCACTCGTGTTCGCCGCGTGCCAGCGGAACGCCGCCAGCGGCTCCGGCAGATGCGCGAACTGATACCCCAGCCGCGCCAGCCGGACGTAATACTCGAAATCCATGCACACGCGGCACTCCACGTCCAGCAGGTGCCCGGCCTCGATCACGCGCCGGCGGATGAACGTGGCCGTGGACTGGATGTAGCAGCCGTAGAACAACAGCACGTTGAAGTCGAACCGGTGCTCACGCTTGCGCCGCAGCAGGCGCTTCTCCGCGTTCACAAACTCCACGTCGCCATAAATCACATCCGCCCGGGGATACTGCGCGGCGAAGCGGGCCACTTTCTCCAGCGCGCCGGGCAGCAGGTAATCGTCCGTGTTCAGCCACATCACCCAGTCGCCGGTGGCGCGGCGGAAGCCGCGGTTGATGCCGTCGCTCATGCCGCCGTCCGGTTCCCGGACGACCCGGGCGTGCGGGAATTCCGCCAGCACGGCGGCGGTTTCGTCCGTGGAGCAGGCGTCCTGCACCAGATGCTCCCACTCGACGCCCGTCTGCGACCGCACGCTTTCGAGGCAGTCGCGGATGAAGCGACCTTGATTGAAGCTGGGCGTGACGATGGAGAATTTCACGGTGGCGGTGCCGCGCGCAACCTACGCGAACCGGCGCGGGTCTGAGAAGCGCGATTTCCCGGCTTGCGCATCGGGCCTTGGTCTTGTCTCCACGGTGTGGCTGACGGAATACGGCATTGTTCTTTCCCGGCGGCCCGGAGCCTTTGGGTTTCCGGCCCTTTGCGTCTTTGCAGTGCGAGGACTCAGACTTCTGCCCAAAACGACCAACTTTGATTCAGAAAGTCCGCCTCGGCGCGCGAGCCATCGCGCGCCCTGGCGTGCTCTTCTGAAAGCCGCTTGGTCGTGGCCGGGTAGAGGGTGCGTCAGCGACGCGCCTGCTTTCCCCAGCCCATCGGGAGGTCCGAGTCCCGGCACAACCACCCGGCACACGAGGACAGCTTTACCCACCTGCCGCCCCCACCGGGCGTGCGTTGTTCACGACAAAACGCGCCTTTTGAGGGGGGCGTCGAGCCGGAACGCCGCACGCCCAGCGCGGTCACTGCCGGAAAGCCGGTGCGGGGAAGTGGCTTGGAATGGTGTTTGACTTGGCCTTGTTGTCAGACAACACTGTCACCGTGAGAACCATAACCCGCCGACAACTGGCCCGCGAAGCGGACGCCACCAGGAACATTTCCCCCGGAGAATCCGTGCATGTGCCCGATGCCAACGGGGGGCTGATCATCACCCGCCGCAAACGCCACGCCCTGACGCCGGCGCAAATGCTCGCGGAACTGGACGCCCTGCCCGGCGAGTGGCCCGCTGTAAAAACCGACTATCTCCGGGAGGATGAGGCATGAGAATCTACGCCGATACCAGCTTTCTGGTCGAACTGCTGTGCCGGGGAGCCATGCACCACGCCAGCGCCCGCCAGTTTTTTCTGGCCCAGGGGGAGGCCGAGTGGATCACTACGGAATGGACGTTATTTGAGACCGCCAACGCCTTACGCCAGTTGTGCCTTCAAAGCCCCGGCCTGAAACCGGAGCAGGCGGAAGCCTTGCGCCGCCTGTTCAAACGCTGGCATACCCACGGTAATTTTATCCAAGACACCCCCCGCGCGGACCAGGCTATCCGCGAAGCCATGCAAATGAGCGTGGCGCACGCTACCAAGCTGCGGATGCGCAGTGCCGACGTTCTGCACGTCGCCTGCCTCGAACAGATTGATCACGATTTGTTCGTGACGCGGGACAAGGAACAGCACGCGCTGGCGGTGGCCCGCGCCTTCAAGTCTCATTTACTCCCCTAAAACATCCGCCCCCGCAGTATCCCGCCCTCGTCCCGGTTCACGGCGATGTAATGACCGCGCGGCAACGTCGGCAGCACGTCCGCCGCTTTGGTGTAGGGCCGGATCACGTCCAGATCGTCCGGCTCTGAGCAGTTGAACAACACCCACTCCGTCACGCCGGCCCGGATGTCCACGTGGTAGTCGCGCGGATACTGCGTCGAGGTGAGGAATTGCAGCCCGTGGAATCTGCCGTTGCGGACGATGCGGTTGATCTCCGGCATCACGCTGAACTTGTTCCCAAACTCCCGGAGTTCGTCAACGTAGAGGATTTTCCGGCCCTCGCCCCACTGGCTCACCGTGAAACACCAGTTGGCAAACCAGCGCAGGCCGGCCTTGGCGTCGTTGAGCAGCGGCTTGCCGTCCGGGCCGGGCACTTCGCGGTCGCCGGGAAACATGACGTGCGCATGCTTGGCCCGGATATTTCACACTCCGCACGAAATGCCGACCGAGCGGAGCGTCGGTCTGTGACCGGCTTGGGATGTTTTACCGCGACAAGCCGGTTGCCAACCGGCGCTCCGGCCCCCGGAGGGTGAAATATCCGGGTTAGGGGTGCGGCCGACCCGATCCGTCGCGCCGCACCCCACGCGACTGACCGCATACGACCCGCGAGAGTGCCGGGCGCCGAACCGGTTATCCCAGACCACGGCACGCCGACTCTCGGACAGGGTTAGGCAAGCCCGCTGACGCGCAGGCTACGCCACCCCATGCCCAAAACCAGATGAATCAGCCGTGGCGGCCCCGGCCGCCGGGATTGAAATCCGCCCCACCCGCGCGGTATGCTGCCGCCATGCCGCTTTACGAATTTCATTGCGACCACTGTGGCCGGGACAGCGAACTGCTCGTGCGTTCGAGCGACTGGGCGGGCACGAAGTGCCCGCAGTGCGGCTCGACACGGCTGGAAAAAAAGTTCTCCACCTTCGCCGCCAGCGGGGCGACCAGCAACAGCGCCCGTGGGGGTGGCGATGCCTGCGGGATGGGTCCGGGCGGCGGCGGCGGTTGTTGCGCCTGCGCCTCCGGGCGGCCCCATCGGCATTGAACCCGCCGCTTCCGCGCTCGCCAGCCGCGGGGCTTCGCGGTTCACTGGGGCTTGCCGCGTATGGATTGGCTGCCCTGGCTCGCCAAGTTCTGGCATTACCTTGTGCTGGTGCTGACCCTGGTCCTTTCGATCTGGGGTTCGGGCCACGCGCTCCTGTATCGGCGCGACACGCGGGCGGCGGTGGTGTGGGTGGCGTTCATCTGGCTCGCGCCGCTCGTGGGCGCGGTGCTCTACTTCCTCTTCGGCATCAACCGCATCAAACGCCGCGCCGCACTCCTCCGCGCCGGTTTGGAACCCATCCGCCATGAACACGCCTGCGCCACGGTCACGCCGGACGAACTGGCGCAAAAGCTTCCGCCGGAACACGCCCACCTCGCCGCCCTCGCCCGCACCGCCGGCCGCGTCCTCGCCCGCCCGCTGCTGCCCGGCAACCGCCTGACGCCGCTCCGCGACGGCGACGCCGCCTACCCGGAAATGCTGGCCGCCATCGCCGCCGCCCAACAATCCGTCACCCTGGCGACCTACATTTTCGATCACGACCCGGTTGGCCTGGAATTCGTCCGCGCGCTGGCGGCAGCCGTGCGGCGGGGCGTGGCGGTGCGGGTGTTGATTGATGCGGCGGGCACGCGCTATTCGTGGCCGCCCATCACCCGCGAACTCCGCCGTGCGGGCATCCCGTTCGCCCGCTTCCTGCCGGCGACCGCACCGTGGCGGCTGCTCTCGCTAAACCTCCGCAACCACCGCAAACTGATGGTCGTGGACGGCGCGCTCGGGTTCACCGGCGGATTAAACCTGCGCGCCGGCCACTGGCTGGCCCGGCAACCCGCGCACCCCACGCGCGACCTGCATTTCCGGGTGGAAGGCCCGGTCGTCGCCCATTTGCAGGAAGTGTTCGCCGAGGACTGGCAGTTCACCACCGGCGAAACCCTCGCCGGCCCCGTCTGGTTCGCGCCGACGGCGGACGCCGGTCCCGTCATCGCGCGCGGCATCGCGGACGGCCCGGACGAGGATTTCGAGAAACTGCGCTGGACGCTGCTCGCGGCGCTCGCGGCGGCGCAACGCTCCATCCGCATCGCCACGCCGTATTTTCTGCCCGACGCCACGCTCATTGCCGCGTTGAACCTGGCCGCCATGCGCGGGGTGACGGTGGAAATCCTGCTGCCCGCCAAAAGCAACCTGCCGTTTGTGGACTGGGCCTCGACGGCGCACTGGTGGCAGGTGCTCGAACGCGGCTGCCAGCTCCGGCTCGGCCCGCCGCCGTTCGACCACGCCAAGCTGATGTTGGTGGACGACGGCTGGACGCTGCTCGGCTCGGCCAACTGGGACCCGCGCAGCCTGCGGCTGAATTTCGAGTTCAACCTGGAAGCCTACGACCCCGCGCTCGCGGGCGTTCTGAGTGAAGGCTTCGCCCGGGCTTGGGCGGTGAGCCGCCCCGTGACGCTCGCGGAGGTGGACGCCCGCCCGCTTGCCGTGCGGCTGCGCGATGGCGTGGCCCGTTTGTTCACGCCGTTTTTGTGAGGGACCAAGAAACACTCATCAACGCGGCTTGCTCAATCCCCCCCTCCTTCGACGCCGCCACCGCCATTACCAACGCGGCGGCGCAGAACGATCTGGGGCGGCACAGGAGAGGACGCGCCCTGCGCCGCCAGACAGGCGATGTCGTAGCCCAGCCCCTTCAGTTTGTTGCTCCAAAGGACGCGGCCAGACGCGCCATCCAGGCAGAACAACACCCCGCAAGTGTGCGCAAACACCAACTGCCCCTCGACCAGCACCGTGACGAAGCTGTCACCGAGCGACAGCCGTTCTCCCTTGAGCTTCGTTTCCCAAACCAGGGTGCCGTCGCTCTGATTGAACGCCACGACACGCCCCTTTACGCCGACGAACAAAAGTTGAGAGGGTTCCATATTCCGCTACGGATGAAGCTGATACACCGGACACCAGGCTTCATCGCCCGGTATTGCGTTCATGCTGCGCTGGTCCGACCGGCCCGAGAGTCATGGCGCCATTCCATGACCGGTGTCACGCCGTCTGCTCAACCTGGAACGGCAGGCGGCGCAGGTTGAGCTTGTGGAGGCTCAGGTGTTTCGAGGCCTGATCAATGTCCAGCCCCACCGCGCGGCCCTGCTCGTCCACATCCAGCACGATGCCCTCCTCAATCTCCCGCGTGTCCGCGCCTGGCCGGTCGGCCAGCTCGATGTAAAGGCTGTCGGTCTCGGGAAAGTATTCGATGTTCATGGTTTGTATCTCCGATCCGGGAACGCGTTGTGAATAGTGCATTAGTCCGCGAGGGTGACCACCCGGAGCGGGCGACCATCGAGTTCGGCCACCCGTGCCCAAAATCGGACGCGGGCACCATCGGCTTGAATCTCTTTTCGCTCGGGATGTTGAACCACAAGAATACACATCGCCTTCGTCAGGTAAGGCCGTTTCGCCAAGCCCTTGTTCTCAAAATAGTCTGTGAAGGCGAACTGCACAAAGCCTGCTGATGCCATGCACGCCCGTCTTTAACCCCCGCCACCCTAGTCTGATCGCGTCCTCCCGGCAAGCTCGACCACGCACCACGTTCTTTCCTTCCCCGCGCCGCTGGCGCAATTTTCCCGCGTGCAAACGCTCCTCGTGACCGGCGGCGCGGGCTTCATCGGCTCGAACCTCGTCCGCCATCTGCTGACCGCCACGCCGCATCGCGTGGTGAACGTGGACAAGCTCACCTACGCCGGCAATCTCGACTCGCTGACCGACGTGATGCCCCACCCGCGCCACCAGTTCGTGCGGGCGGACATCGCGGACGCCGGCGCGTTGCGCGAGATTTTTCGCGCGCACCAGCCGGACGCCGTGCTGCATCTCGCGGCGGAGTCGCATGTGGACCGTTCGATTGACGGCCCGGGCGAGTTCATCCGCACGAACATCGAGGGCACGTTCCAACTGCTCCAGGCGGCCCGCGGCCACTGGCAGGCGCTGCCGCCGGACCGCCGTGCGGCCTTCCGTTTCCTGCACGTCTCGACCGACGAGGTGTTCGGCGCGCTCGGCCCGGATGACCCGGCGTTTTGCGAAACCACCCCCTACGACCCGCATTCGCCCTACAGCGCGAGCAAGGCCGCGTCCGACCATCTGGCCCGCGCCTGGCACAGCACCTATGGTTTGCCAGTGCTGGTGACGAACTGCTCGAACAATTACGGCCCGTATCAATTCCCCGAGAAGCTGATTCCCGTCGTGATCCTCAAGGCCCTGCGCGGCGAGCCGATTCCCGTTTATGGGCGGGGCGAAAATATCCGCGACTGGCTCTACGTCACGGACCATTGCGAGGCGCTGCGCGGCGTGCTCGAACGCGGCGTGGTGGGCGAAACGTATTGCATCGGCGGCAACCACGAGCGCCGCAACCTCGACCTGGTGCGCGACCTGTGCGCGTTGATGGACGAGTTGCGACCGGTCGCCGACAGTCCGCTGGCGGGGCGGGTGGCGCGGCACGCCGACCTCATCATGTTTGTCGCCGACCGGCCCGGGCATGATTTTCGTTACGCGATGAACGCGGAAAAAATCCGCCGCGACCTCGGCTGGCAGCCGCGCGAGCGGGGCGACACGGGCCTGCGGAAAACCGTGCGGTGGTATCTCGACAACCGCGCGTGGTGGGAGCGGATTCTGGCGGGCGAATACCGGCTGGACCGGCAGGGACAGACGGGCGCATAGGCGCAAGGGTCAGCGCCACTGTCCACCGTGCGGTTCGGGTGTTCCGGTCCCGGAGTCGCATCCGCGCGCCTTCCCTCACCGCGCCTCCGTGCGGACGTTGAGTTCCAACCCGTTCATCCCGCGCGCCGTCCAGCCCGACGGCGTGATGCGCAGCGAGATTGCGCCCTGGGCGCGCGTGGAAACCCATTGCGCCCCCGCCGCCTCAATCCGCGCGAACAGGTCGGCGGGGGCGCGCCGCTGGGCGGGGAACTCCGCGTCGGTCACGATCACCAATTGGGGACGCACCGCCGCGAGAAAGGTGTCCATCAGGGGCCGCGTCCGCTCCGGCAGGCCGGCCACGATGATGTGCGCGCGTAAATCCGTTTCGCGGGAGGCCAGCGCGCTCTGCCCCGCCGGGCCGAGGTCGGAGAGCAGCAGGACGCGCGTCCCGTGGAACTCGCCGAGCAGCACCACGGCGTTGTCGTCGGCCTGCGGGAAGCGGTCCGCCGCCGTGGGATGCAGCAGCCGCCAGCCGGCGACCGCGGCGGGCGGTGTCAGCTCGGTCAGTTCCCCCGCCGCCCGCGCCGCGTCGGTGAGGTCGCGATACACCCGCGACCGGGACCGCACCGGGCTGGCCAGCAGGGTGGGGATGCGGAACTCGGCGCGCACGTCCGCCGCCGCGCCCACCGCGCGCAAATCGCCGTGCGTGAGCAGCAGGTGCGGGAGACGGTTGACGCCCTGCGCGCGGAGAAACGGAATAGTCACGAAGCGGGCGGCGTTGGTGTTGCCGCAGTCCACCAGCAACGGCGCGCGCGAGCCGGGCGCGCGGCTGAACACCGCGCCGCTGCCCTGCAATGGCAGCACGGTGATTTCCGCGGTGCGCCGTTCGGCCAGGGCGCGGCCCGTGTAAAAGACGGCGAGGCCCGCCGCGAGCACGCCCAGCCAGCGGCGGCGGCCCGGTTGCAGCAGCCAGCCCGAGAGCAGGAGCAGCAGCAGCGCGTAGTAGATCGCGAAGTCCGCCGGCGCGGGCGAGCGCACCTGCCAGAACGCGCCGGGCAGGCCTGCCGCCCATTCGCTGACGCCCAACATGCCGCGCATCCAGAACCATGCGCCGTGGTTGAACAGTTCCCCGATCCACGGCAGCCACGCGCCGCACAACAGCCCGCCCAGCGCGGACGCCAGCGCCGCGCCGCCCATCGGCACCACCAGCAGGTTGGCCAGCAGCGCCACCGGGCTGAACAGGTGAAAGTAATGCATCGTCAGCGGCAGCGACCCGAGCCACGCGGCGAGCGAGGTGGCGAAGGTCAACGCCACCCAGCGCGCCGGCGGCGTGAGCCAGCGCCGCCAGCGGGGCAGCGTCTCGCGCGGCTGGAACGGGTCATGCGCCAGCCACCGATCCGCCCGCCGCTGCAACGGCGGCGTCAGCAGCGCGATGCTCAACACCACGAAAAACGAAAGCTGGAAGCTGGCCTGGAAAAGCTGTTGCGGCTCCCACGCGAGAATGAGCAGCGCGGCGGCGGCCAGCGAATTGAGCAAATCACCCGGCCGCCCCAGCGCCCAGCCGCCGATGATGACCGTCATCATCAGCGACGCGCGCACGGCGGAGGATTGCCAGCCGGTCGCGCCCGCGTAGAACCACAACAGCGGCACGGCCACCAACCCGCACACCGCGCGCGGCAGGCGCACGCCCCGCAGCAGCGCCACGAGAATCCCCGCGATGAGCGCGATGTGCAGCCCGCTGATGGCGAACAAATGCATCGTCCCGCTCCGCATGAACGGGACATACGTTTCCTGCGTCAGCCCGCCGCGCCAGCCCAGGGTCATGCTGTAAATCAGGCGCAGCGGCTCGTCGCGTTCGGGCAGGCCGCGCGCCAGCGTGGTTTGCGCCCAATTCACAAAGCGTTCGCCCCACGGGCGCGGGGTTGGCACCAGCACAATCCAGTCGGCGGCGGAACGCACGCGGAGTTGAAACCAGATGCCCTCGCGGGCCAGATGCGCGCGGTAGTTGAACAGACCCGGCGCCAGCGGCAAGGGCGGCGGCGAGAGAATACCGCTTACTTCCACCGGCGTGCCGGCGGACAGCCTTTCGCCGAGGGGTTCCGGGGTGACGGTCATCACCCGGCCATGCGCCGGCCGCCAGTCGCCGCCGCAGCGCACCGCTTCGACTTGAACCACGGCCAGTGTGCGAAACGATTCCTGCTCATCCCGCACGAAGAGCCGCAGCGAGGGCGATTCCGCCAGCCGCCCGCGCACGGTCACGTCCGCGAAGCCGGCATCGAATTGCGCCCGCATATCGTGCGGCGCGAGCACCTGCGTGTGGCTGGCCAGGTTCGCCCAACCCGCGCAAACGATGATGGCGGGCAGCAGCCACGGACGCAGCCGGGTCACGCTCAAGGCCGCCAGCGTGAGGAGCAAGCCCGCAGCGAGCGGCCATTCGACGGGCACCGCGACCGCCTCCGCCACCAGCAAACCCGCGACGTAGCTCAGGGCCACCCACAGCAGCGGACGCCGGAGCAACACGGGGTTCACGCCCAAGCATCGAAATGGGAATGCCCGCGTATTTCAAGCCGTCTTTCCTCAAAAATGCGCGGATGCGCCCAGGGTGTGGCGCGGACAGCTTGTCCGGTTCGCACTTCGGCTTTCGGGCTTCGGATTTTTCCCCCGCCCATTTCTCCGCGTGACCGCGCGGGCCGGTTTTGCGACTGTGCCGCCATGAGCAAGTTGTCATCCCAACAAATCAAAACCGCGCTCGCCACCGTGCCGCTCTGGCGGCGGCGCGGCGCGGTCATCCAGCGCACGTTCGTGTTCAAGGATTTCCCGGCGGCCATCCGTTTCGTCAACGCCGTTGCCCGCCGCGCGGAGAAAGCCTGGCACCATCCCGACGTGGACATCCGCTGGAACAAGGTGACGCTCGCCCTGACCACGCACGACGCGGGCGGGTTGACGGAGAAGGATTTCGCGCTGGCGACGGTGTTCGACAAACTGGGGGCGCGCGACTCGTGATGCGTGATGCGTAATAGGTGGAGTCGGCACCCCTTCACGAATCCGCATCACAATCTCCCCATGCCGCCCCCGCCCGACCAGGCCATTCTCGATTTGTTCAAGCGGCACTTCGGCTACCGCCCGCCGCTGGTCACCCGCGCGCCGGCCACGGTGACGTTGCTGGGCGATTTTGCCGAAGCCAGCGACGGGCTGGCGCTCACCGTCGCTCTCGAACGCCACGTCTGGCTGGCCGCCGCGCCGCGCACGGATGGTCGCATCGAAATCATCCATGCCGACCGTGCGCCCGAAGTTTTCTGGATCAGCGACCCGCGCCCCAGCAGCGCCGCGCCGTGGACGGACGGGTTCAAGGCGGTGTTGCGCGAACTGCGGCAACGGCGCGTGCATTTCAACGGCTTCAGCGCCGCGCTGCACAATGACATTCCCCCTGGCGCGGGCCTCGGCGAGAACGCCGCGCTCGCGGCAGCCACCGCGCTGACCCTCCGCAAACTCTTTCCGTTCAGCCTGGGCGAGAGCGGCGCGACCGTGCCGCCCAAGCGCAATGAACGCGGCGAACTGCCCCCGCTCACGGCCCCGGAGCGGCTGCACTTCGCGCGCGTCTGCCGGGACGCGCTGGCCGCCGCGCGCGTCACCGGCGAGGGGCTGGTGGAGGCATTGACCACGCTCGGCAGCCGGGCCTGGCACGCGCTGCAGCTCGACTGCCGGTTTCATTCGCTCACCACGGCGCCGCTGGTGGGCACGGCCCTGGTGATGTGTGATTCCGGCGCGCGTCCGGCTGACGTGGCGTCGGCCCGGGGGCAAGCGCGGGATCATTGCCTCGCCGCCGCCCGCGCGTTGGGCGTGAAATCCCTCCGCTCCGTGGAACCGCACATGGTGCGGGCGGCGGGGGAAAAACTTGCCGAGGCGGGGCGGCGGGCGGCCCTGCACGTCACCGGCGAAATCCAGCGGGCCGCCGCCGCCGAACGGGCCTTGCGGGACGAAGACCACCGGCAACTGGGCCAGTATCTCTGGCTCAACGACGAAAGCCGCCGTGAACACCTCGGCCTGGCGACGCCGGAAGCGGAATTGCTGCTCGAGCTGGCGCGGGCGGACCGCGCCTGCCTCGGCGCGCGGCTCACCGGCGGGGCCGGCGGCGTGACCCTCAACCTGGTGCCGCATCACGAGGCGGAACCGTTCCTGGCCCGCATGGCGGGCGCGTTCACCGCGCGCACCGGGCGGACGTTGGCGACGTGGGTGGGACCGATCGGGGAGGGCGCGGGGTGAACGGATTGCGCCCGCCCCCCCCACGCCCCGCTTGCGCCGGCCCGGTGCGCCCCGTATCGTCGCGACACTGGCATGAAACGACGTTTTCTTTTCGGTCTGGTCGCGCTGCTGCTGGCGGCGAACGTGTTCGTGGGCGCGGCGGTTTATCTCTACGCCGCCGAAGCCGGGCAGAAGGATTCCGCCTACCCGAGCCTCGAGCTGTTCTCCGTGGTGATGGAAAAAATCCGCCGTGAACACGTGGACGGCGGGCAGTTCACCTACCAGCAGCTCGTCCGCAACGCCCTCAAGGGCATGTTGAGCGAACTGGACCCCCACAGCGAATTCATGGAGCCATCCGGCTTCGAGGATTTGCGCAACGACACCCAGGGCAAGTTCGGCGGCATCGGCGTCGTCGTCTCCATCAAGGATGACCAGCTCACCGTCATCGCGCCGATGGAGGACACGCCCGGTTTCCGCGCCGGCATCCGCACCGGCGACCGCATCACGCGCATCGAAGGCCGGAGCACCGACCGCATGACCGTGCAGGAGGCGGTCAAGGTTTTGCGCGGCGACCCTGGCACCGAGGTCCGCCTCACCACCTTCCGCCCGTCCACCGGCCAGTCCCAGGAGCACGTCCTCAAGCGCGAGGAAATCAAGGTGGACATGGTGAAGGACAGCAACGGGCGGCGCGAATTTCCGCTGGGCGCGAACAAGATCGGCTACGTCCGCGTGACCCAGTTCGGCGAGAAGACGGCGGAGGAATTGCAGGCCGCGCTCAAGAAGCTCAAGGCGCAGGGCATGGCCGGCCTCGTCCTCGACCTGCGCTGGAACCCCGGCGGCCTGCTCGACCAGGCGGTCGCGGTTTCCGAACAATTCCTCCCGCGCGGCCAGCTCGTCGTCACCACCGAAGGCCGCACCAAATCCCAGACCGTCACCCGCAAGGCCGCCGGCTCGGGCGACCAGCTCAACGGCGCGCCCATCGTCGTCCTCGTCAACGCCGGCAGCGCCAGCGCCGCGGAAATCGTCGCCGGCTGCCTCCAGGACCTCAAACGCGCCGTCATCCTGGGTGAGCGCACCTTCGGCAAAGGCTCCGTCCAGAGCATCATCGAGCTGGGCGACGGTTCGGCCCTCCGCCTCACCACCGCCAAGTATTACACGCCCAGCCACAAGGTCATTCACGAGCAGGGCATCACGCCCGACATCGAGGTGCTCACGACCGACGACGAGGAGGCCGCCATCCTCGTCCGGCGCGCCCCCGGCGGTCTCGAGGCGCTGGATGAAAAGGACCGCGCCCGGATCGAGGCCGTGTCCGACCCGCAACTGGACCGCGCCCTGGATGTCTTGAAGGGCATCCTGCTCTTCGCCGAACGCTGGGAAGATTTCTCCCCGTTGGGCGCGGAGAAACGCGTGGCGGCGGCGCGGCCATGACCCTGCTCGCCTTCGAAACTTCCTGCGACGAAACCAGCGTGGCCGTCATCCGCGACGGCGCGGTGCTGGCGAACGTCGTCTCCTCGCAAATTTCGCTCCACGCCGAATACGGCGGCGTTGTGCCCGAACTCGCGGCGCGCGAACACCTCCGCAATCTCACCCCCGTCACCCGCGCCGCGTTGCGCGAGGCCGGCGTGACGGCGGCGGACGTGGACGCCGTGGCCGCCACGCGCGGTCCCGGCCTGCCCACCGCACTCGTCATGGGCCTCAAGGCCGCGCAGGCGTTCGCCTTCGCCACCGGCAAGCCGTTCCTCGGCGTGCATCATCACGCGGCGCACCTGTTCTCCCCGTGGATGGCCGGCCCGCCGCTCCGCGCTGACTGGGGCGCGTTCCAGCCGAACGTCTCGCTCATCGTCAGCGGCGGGCACACGATGCTCGTTCACGTCGAATCCGAACTCCGCCATCGCGTGCTGGGCGCGACGCTCGATGACGCGGCGGGCGAATGTTTCGACAAGACGGGCAAGCTGCTCGGCCTCCCCTACCCCGCCGGTCCCGTCATTGACCGGCTCGCGGCGGAGGGCAATCCGGCGGCCCACGATTTTCCCCGCCCGCTGCGCAACGACCCCAACCACGACTTCAGCTTCAGCGGCCTGAAAACCTCCGTGCGCTATTTCGTGCGCGACCATCCCGAAGTGGCGGCGGATGGCGCGCCGTTGCGGGATTTGTGCGCCAGCGTGCAGGCGGCCATTGTGGACGTGCTGGTGACGAAAACCCTCCGCGCCGCGCGGCAAATGGGCGTGCGCTGCGTGACCGCCTCGGGCGGCGTGACCTGCAACCGCGCCCTGCGCGCCCAGCTTGCCGCCGCCTGCCAGAAGCAGCACCTCACCCTCCGCCTGGCCGTCCCCGCGCTCTGCACGGACAACGCCGCGATGGTCGGCCTGCTCGCCGAACGCCAGCTCACCCTCGGCGTCGCGCCCACGGACCTCGACGCCGAAATCGCGCCCAACTGGTCGCTCGGCGACGCAGCGTAGCCGCTTTCGGCAAACAGCCGCCAACTGGAAACGAACGGTCCCAGCGCGGCGGCGGTGCTCTACCGGGCCGCCGCCGCACCGGAACGCCGATTTGCAATCGGCTTCTGGTTTCTGTTTTTCGGGGCCACCCGAAGCGTCTCGGCATCATCGTTCTCCCTCCCCGCAAAGCCGGTTGGGAAACCGGCGCTCCTTCCCGGGCCTGCACCCGCTTGGGCTTGGGGAACCTTCCCGAGAATTGGGCGGAATCTCTGCTGCCGGACGGGCTTACGATGCCCTGGGCGGGCGGGGGCGGGACGGGCGGAAGCCCCACAACGCCGCCGCGCCCAGCAGCCATAGCACCGGGGTAGCTGGCTCGGGAAGACCGTCACCGTCACGGTCAACGCGCCCCGCACCAGCATCAGGTTCGTCACCAGCGTGTTCGTCCAGGCATCCACGGCCTTCAAGGTCAACTCATACCGAAATCCGAAGTCCGATTTTCCAAAACCCGAATGCAGCCCAAAATCCGAAGGAAGAATCCGAGTTCCGCCGCCGGTGGAGAAAAGCGCAGCCTTGCCGATGGTCCGGCCAACGTCATTCAGGCTTCGGGCTTCGGGTTTCTTTCGGTTCTCGGACCTCGGACTTCGGGTTGAGGCACGACCTCATGGCGCGAGCTGGACGCGATAGAAACGCTGGCTGTTGGTCGCGCCCGGGTCGGTATAGCTGGTGTTCGTGCCGGTGGCGTTGGTGACGGGGCCGAGGTCGGCGAAGGGCACCAGCAAATTGGTGGTCATCTGCACGCGGTAGCTCTTCCCGGGCACGCTCGACCAGGTGATTTGATTGGCGCCGGACTGCGAGAGGATGCGGAGGAGCGAGGCGGGGTTGAGCGGGTCGGTGCCGGCCTGCGCCTCGGCGGCGTTGGTCATGCCGTCGCCATCCTGGTCGCCGTTGGGCTCGAGCAACAGCATCCCCGTGCTGGCGGGGCCGAAGGCACCTTCGATGCCGGCGTGGTTGATGACCGCGAGCCGGGCGTAAAGCGTCTGCCCGTGCGCGCCGGAAACGGTTTGCGAAAGCCCGGTGATGAGGCCATTGAAGATGTTCGAGCCGCCGGGCGTGGTGCCGACGATGAGGCGGTAGCCGGAGACGCCGCCTTCGGGTTCGCTGGCGGCGGCCCAGTTGAAGGTGGCGTTGGTGCCGATGGCCCAGCCGGCGGGCGTCGCGGGGGCGGCGGGCGCAACCGGCGGGGTCACGTCGTAAAGCTTCAGGAACTGCGCTTCAAAGGGGGCGTTGGTCCACGCGGCGGCACTGGTGGGGACCTTGTTGAGGCCCACGAAGATGCCGCCGGAAAGAACGGTGGAGCCGCTCAGGCCGGAACCCCAGAGCCAGGTGTTGCGGCGGTTCGGGTCCGCGCCGGTGTAGGCGGCGAGGTTCTTCACGTTGTAGGTGCGGCCGGCCTTGATGCCGAAAAGATTCGAGCCGCCGCTGTTGAGGTTGACGTTGAAGGTGCCGGACTGGTTGTTGTTGCGGTCGAGGTTGACGAAGCCGAAGACGACGTCGGAGAGGTTGGGCGGGAGGCCGGCGTTCTCGTATTTGGCGATGGAGAAGATGGCCTCCTGCGGGGTGCCGGAGGTCTGGTTGATGAACCAGCGGTTCGAGCTGCGAAGGGCGGGGCTGGCGGCGCGGGCGTGGTTGAGGGCGGCATAGACGGGATACAACTGGTCGTTGCCAAAGTCCGCATCGAGCCAGAGCGGCATCATCGAGTTCCACGTCTTGAAGTGCGGGACATACTTGCACAGGTTCTTCTCCATGAGGTCGTAGCCGAAGAAGTCGGACAGGCCGAGTTCCTGCCCCTGGAAAATCATGGGCGCGCCGTCCACGGTGCTGGCCACGCCGAAACGGATGAGCGCCTGCCACGGGTCGGCGAAGTTCTGCTCGTCGTGCGAGGTGGTGTTGAGCAGGACGAGGCCCTGGCCGTAGGCGGTGCGGCGGTTTTCGAAGGCGGTCCGGTAGGCGGAGGTGTTGCCGGCGCTTTTGAGCGCAAACACGAGGTCTTCGTTGAGGAGGTCGAAGTGGCGGTTCGAGCGATAAGTGACGGCACCGCCGTCGAGGGATTCGGACATCCAGACGAAGTTCCATTTCACCGTGCGGCAGCGGTTGATGATGTATTCCCAGGCCTGCGGCGGCAGGCCCTGGCCAAAGTCGCAACGCAGGCCGTCAACGCCCTTGTGGGCCTGGTTTTTCGGGGTGCCGACGGGGTGGCCGGTCTTGTCCATCCAGTAAATCGCGTATTCCGCGAAGTAGCGCCAGACGTTGCGCGTATAGACGTCGAAATTGCCGGTGGCGACCGAGTAATCGAACCAGTCACCCTCGTCAGTCTGCTTGCCGGTGCTGCCGGCGTTCTGCCAGAGCGCGGCGTAACGGCCAAAGAAGACGTCCTTCGCGTCGAGCCATTTGCCGAAGTCATAACGGTCGGGTGCGGGGGCAATGGAGCCGGCGCTGAAGGCGCGCTGGTAATAGTCGTCGGTGCGCGAGAAAAAGCGGGCCTCGACGTTGCGGATTTCCGTGGTGGGGCTGCTGGCGGGCGAGAACAACTGGCGGCCCAACTCGCCCAGCTCCACATCCCACGCGGTGTGGTTGAACGCGGCGTCGAGCATGATGTGGACCCCGGCGGCGTCGGCGGCGGCGACGAAGTTGGTGAACTCCTGCATCGCGGCAGGCCGGGTGTTGGCCTTGCTGAGGCGGGGTTCGACCTCCCAGAAATTCTTCACCGCGTAGGGGCTGCCGAGGGCGTAGGGATAATTGACGTCCTCGAAGGGCGAGCCGCCATTCCAGCGCCAGGTGGTGAAGGCGCACGGGCCGGGGCCGCGCGCGTTGATGTCGGCGGCGCTGAGGTGGCGGCCGTCCACGCCGTAGGGATGGATGGGCTGGAACCACAGCCAGTTCACGCCGAGGTTGGTGACGTAGGTGAGGTTCCAGCGCGGCGTGCGCGTGGCTCCGGGGCCGTCATACAGGTCGGCAAAGGTGCTGCGCTGGGATTCGAGCAGCCCCTCGGCTTCGACGGTGAGCGCGTTCAGTTCGTAAAACCGCATGTCGCGCGCGGTGACCGGCGAGACGACGATGGCGTGATCGCGCTGCCGCACGCCGGGCGAGCCGTCAAAATCGTTGTAGTAAATCCAGTTCGGGTTGCCGCTGACCTTGTAACGCGCGGTCAGGCGATACGCGCCGGTGTTGCTGGCGAGCAGCGTCAGCGAAAACTGGCCGCCGCCCATGTTCGTCATCGCATACGCCTTGTAGTAGTGCGCGTCGCTGCCGGCGGTGACGAGGTTGCCACTGGGCGGCAGGATGCCGTCCTGCACGCCGTCACCATCGGCGTCCAGCGCGGCGCGGTCGCGGCGGTTAAGGTTGCTGAAGACCTCGACGGCGGTGAGGTTGGCCGCGTTGGGCTGGAAGACGATGTTGAACGGCGCGGTGGTGCCGGCCACTTCATCCACGAAGACGTGCGTGGTGGTGTAGTTGGCGTTGACGCCGTTGACAGTGAGCACGGGCAGGGCGGCGGCGGAGAGCGCGGAGAGCGCGGTGAGCGCGAGGGCGAGGGCGACGGGCAATCGGTTCATGAATTATTGCGTTGGCTTGGTTGGGAACGGCAAAACGGACGTTGACGCAGCCGGACGGGGCTGGTTCCAGCGTGCAAAATTTGGGGCGGAAACTCAGGGCACCACTTCGATACGGTAGAACTTCTGATCCGCCGGCTCGGCATTGTCGTAAAAGAACGTGAGTTCGCCGCCGGCCTGGATCAGGCCGCTGACCGGTTGCAAGGGCTGCGTCAGGTTGGTGGTGGCGAGGACGCGATAGACTTTGCCGGCGACGCTGGCCCAGATGACGGCGCGGTTGCCGTCGGCCAGCTCAATGATGCGGAGCACGTCGTTGGGATCGTTGGGATTGGTGCCCGCGATGCTTTCGTGCAAATCGCTCATGCCGTCGCCATCGCTGTCGAGGTTTGGCGGCGGCGGGTAGCTGATGACGACGACGCGGGTGTCGGAGAGGAAAACCGAGCCGGTGAAGGTGACCTCGAGGACGTTGGTGCCGGCGGGGATGTCGGCCCAGCGGTAGGCGAGCGAGTTGAAGCCGGCGCCGCACGCGGGGCTGGTGCCGAAGACCCAGTTGGTCGGGTTGATGGAGACGCCGTTGATTTTCAGCGTGTAATTGGCGGGATTGGCGGTTTCGGCGCCGGCGCTGGTGTTGCAGGCGCGCAGCAGGAGGGTGGAATGGGTGGCGGCCAGGGCGATGGGGCCGTTGCTGGCCGGGGTGGCGAAGTAGAGCACCCGCGCCGGGGCCACGGTGGTGACCGTGTTGGTCAGAATCGTCACCCGGCCCGGCAGGACGGCGGTGGTGGCTTCGCTGACGCGCACCGTGAGCGTGGCGGTGCCGCTGCTGGGCACGCCCGCGTAGGTGAAACGCCATTCCTTGGGCAGGCCGGGGTAAAGCGGATCGAGCACGGGCGCGGGGCTGACGGGGCTGGCCGGCGCGAAGGCGGGGACGCCGTTGGTCAGGCCGTTGCCCTGGAGCAGGCCGGTGACGGCATCATCGTTGGCGGGGCTGCTGTCGCTGATGTTGATCTCGACACCGGTGGCCGAGGCGTCGGTGCGGATGATGACCTCGTAATTCACGACCGCGATGGAAGCGCCGTTGGTGGGGAAGGCGATGGCGGCGGCCGGTGGCGCGGCGTCGTAATAAAACGTCTGCGCAAAGGTGTTGAACACGGAGGACTTGCCGTCGCGCGGCAGGAAGGTGCGGGCGCGGACGATGTGGAAGCCCTCGGCGAGGCCGGTGGCGGTGTGGGCCGGGTTGCGGTTGTTGTGCAGCCAGACTTCGGCGGTGGTGGGGTTGAAATTGGTGAGGGCAAAGGTGGTCAGGCCGAAGTGCCGGTCCTTGAGCGCGTCGGAAATGGGCAGGACGAAATTCTGGTAGAGCGCGATTTTGTAGCGGATTTGCGCGCCGTTGGTGTTGTCGGCGGCGGGGATGGTCGCCTTCCACCAGTCCACCTGGTTGTTGACGGAATCCTCGTTGACCCAGCCGCCGGAGACGACCTTGGTGGTGCCGCGGCCGACGCCGAACGCGCCCTCGGGATTCGAGCCGTCGGTCGTGTAGTAAAGGCGGCAGCGGTCCATGTTGAACTTGAAGCCGGCGCGGACGTAGATGTCCACGTCCTGTCCGGCGACGGGGTTGAGGGGCACGCGCTGGGTGGCGGGACCGCCGCCGACGAGGGTGACGGCGTTGCTCGGGCTGTGGGTGGCAAAGACGGCGGTGGCGTTGGTGACGGTCCAATCGTTGCCGTTGCCGTTGACGACACGGTTGCTGGCGCTGTTGCCGACGAAGTAGTGGTAGGTTTCGGCACCCTCGGAGACGGTGTTGTTCCGGTTGGTGGTCATGGCCGCGAATTTTTCGGGGCCGGTGCGGGAGACGAATTGGGCCTGCTCGTAGCCGAGAAAAACGTCGGTGGCGGCGCCCGGCTTGTTGTCCCGCCGGTCGCCGGTCAGCGGGCCGAAACCGAGATGGCTGTTGAGGTCCACGCCGCCGTCGAGCTTGGCGAGGATGTTGTTGGCCGAGCCGTCCGCGCGGAACACGAGGTCAAACGGCGCGTTGGTGAGGATGGGCACGTCAATGGCGTAGGTTTTGTTCGAGACGTTCACGCCGCCGACGGTCTGCCCGTGCTCATTGACGCTGCCCCGGTGGCGGAACGGATAGATGGGGTTGAACCCGTTGTCGCCGTTGACCCCGTCGCGGCGATGGACCGTGATCCGCGGGGCGTCCTGCCCGCCCTGGCGCAGGGTGATGACGTCCTTGCGGTTGGCGCGGCTGGCCTCGGGCCAGTGATAGCCGTAAGCGACGTAGCCGCCGCTGGGGACGAGGATTTCGATGGCACCGCCGCCGGGCGGGATGACTTGGCTTCCGACATACACGGTGGCACCGCCACTGGCCGCCGCGACGGAGCGGGTGTTGGTCGCCGGGCGGACGGTGACGCGCTTGTAGGTGCGGTCGTAACCGGGCGTGCTGACGGCCAGTTGGGAAAGCACGGAGCCGGGCGGGAAGCCGACCGCCAGCCCCTGGGCGTCGCCGCCGCTGCCGGGCGGCTTGTTGACGCCGGAGGGAAAAGCCTCGCCCTCGCCGTCCACGAACGCCACGTCGCCGGGGAAGCCGTAGTTGTCGTTCAAGGCGAACAGCACGACGGTCTGGTCGGCGGCGCTGCCCGGCTCGCGGTAGTCGTAACGCTCGAAGGCCACGATGTCCGCGTCGCCCCAGCGCGGCCGGGTGCCGCCGCGGGCGAGTTGATGATGCAGCCAGGCGACTTCGGGCATCTTGTTGTCGCCGAACTGGCCGAGGTAGGGGGCGTTGGCCACGCGGGGGAAGAAGTCGGGCGCGCCGGACTGGTTGTAGCCGTCCGAGTAAATCGAGGGCAGGCCCTCATGGAAGAAGTTGTAGGCGTTGTGCAGCTCGCGGCGGTTGGCGAAGCCGTCGTCATGGCTCTGCGCGAAGAGCACGCTGTTGATGGGGCTGAACGACGCGGCGGCGGGGTCGCGCTGTTCGAGGCCGGCCAGCGAGGCGGACGGGTTGCCGAAGACGTTGTTCAAATGGAAGTGCAGCGGCGCGCCCAGCAGCCGCATGCCGCGGTCAATGTATTCCTGGAAGCCGGGCGGCTGGCCGAGATGTTCGCCGAAAAGCAGCGCGTCGTTGCGCGGGGCCTCGGTGTCGAAGCAACTGTTCCGGTTGCTGTCCGCTTCGAGGTAGCCGTTGCCGAGCACGTTGTTGCCGTAGCCGTGGACGGCGTCGAACATCGTCTGGATCGCGCCGGTGTAACCGTCGGGCGTCGCGGAGGTGGAGCCGAAGAAAGTCGAAGGCGTGTGCTTGACCGCGTCGAACCGGAACCCGTCGCACTTCGTTTCATTGACCATCCACAGCGCGGCGCGGATGAGGTAGGCGTTCACGTCCTCGGGGACGGGGTCCCCGTTGTTCCCGTTGAAGGGCCGCCACGGCCCGGCGATGGCGGGCAAATTCGTGTCCATGTAATAACTGGGATTGGCCGGCTGGCGGATGAACACGGGCTTGGTGAGCGTGCTGCCCTCGGTGAGGCCGTAGTTCAGGTTGAGGGAACCCGGTTCATTGGCGAGGTCCACCAGCCCGAACAGCGGACGGTTCTGCACCTGGAAGAGGTTGTTGTAGTCGCTGATGCTGTTCCAATTCCGGTGCTCGCCATTGGCCAGACGTTGCAGGTGGAAATCCCCGACCGTCAGACCGGGATACAGATTCGTCGGCGTGTTGGCGTTGTAACCGGGCGTGTCGAAGCCCCGATGGTTCATGATGTTGTCGAAATAAACGCGGAGACCGAAGCGGTGGGCGAGTTCAACGACTTTCAGCAGTTCCTCCTTGGTGCCATAACGGGTGCGGACGGTGCCGCGCTGGTTCTTGTCGCCGAGGTCGAACGGGTCGAACAGGTCGTAGCCCACGGAGAACACGCTGCCGGCCTTGGCGGGCGGAGGCAGCCAGAGGCTCGTGTAACCGGCCTCGGCGATCTCGGGCATCTTCTGCGCGAGTTCGTCCCAGTTGACGTTGAACAACTGGAGCATCGCCTCGCCGCGCGCCGCCGGGCCGGGGCCAAGCAGCAGCATGGGCAGCAGCAAAACGGCGAGCGCACGCGTCAGCCGGCGGCGGGACGGGGAAACAACGGGGGATGGCATGGGCGGGTGAGTTGGCAGCTTGCGCGCAAGATACGCCCCGCCCGCCCGCACTCAACCGCACGAAAATGCGGGGCTGGCGAAATCTATCGGGCCGCCAGCCGGACCAGCGCGTCGTCAATGGCCTTGCCGAGCGCCGGAATGCGCTGGGTGTAGGCCAGGGGCATCACCTTGTCCGCGTAAGGTCCACGCGCGCGACCGGCGAACACCTCGTCGGTGTAGCGGTAGCCGGTGTTGGCGAAGAGGGCGATGATGTAGCGCCGGAACGGTTTGCCGGGCAGCGAGTTCACGATGCCCGCGTCCGACGCGTAATTGTAGGTGAGGCCGGTCTTGTGCGCGAAAGTCACCTCCGCCAGCGCCTGGCCCGGCCGCACGTCGCAGCCGTAATTGACCCCCGCCCGCGTCACCTGGCCGGTGGCGGGATCTATCCAGCGCGGCGCGATGACCGCCGGGATGCCGGGCCGGACGTGCGGCGCGCCGAACAGGCAGGAGGTGGACAACGCCTCGTGCAGCGCCTGCTCGTGCAGCAGCGTTTTCAGCAGTTCGCGCGACGCGGGCGAAAGGTGCGCGGCGGTGACCCATGTTCCGTCCGGCCGCCGCCACAAGTTCCCTTCCGGGCCTTCGATCAACCACAACAGCCGCGCGGTGTCAAAGGCGGTCATGTGGAACTGGCCGGGTCCCCAGCCGTAACCGTCAGACGCCCGCGTGCCGTTGATTTGCAGCGTGCCGAGGCCGAGGTCGCGGAATTCCTGGTTCAACGCGTCCATCCGGCCGCGCCGGTGCAGCATCTGGATGAGCGCCTTGGTGGCGTAATTGTCCGAGACGGTGATCATCGGATCGAGCCAGGCCCGCAACGGGCGCGTCTCCGCCTGGCCGCCTTCCGGTTCGTAGGTCACGGCGGTGTCGGGCGCGAGTTCGCCGGCATCCACCAGCCGGACCGCCTGAAAGGCGATCAGCAGCTTGAAGAGCGACGCGGGATAGGGGGACATGAATTGCAGCGGCGCGTTGGCGCGGCCGGGAACGATGTCATCGGCGTCGGTGAGTGGCGGGTTGTTCGTCCAGCCCTTGGTGGTGGTGGCGCTGGTGGCACCCGGCGCGAACCGTCCGCCATTCCACCGGTCAATGTCCCAGCGCCGGAAGCGCACGCCCTCTGCGCCCCGGTGCAAATCCACCGGCACCACCACGCCGTCCGGGTGATCGCGCGAGAGCAGCACGTTTGCCCACGCCACGGCGCGTCCGGCGGCGTCGAGTTGAAGGACGGCCACATCCACGTTCGGCGGGTGGGCGATGCGCCGCGCGGAACCGGGCGGCACGTCGCGGTCCTCGTTGCCGGGGCCGAAGTCAATCAACTCCGCGAAGCGCGCGGCGCGCACCGCCTCGAGCACGGCGTGTTCAAGCGGGGACAGGGCGGCGGCGGACACAGCGAGGCTCATGAGCGGGGCGGAAATCAGGAAACGCAGCATGACAGGGGGGGCGGCCGGTGGACTGGGTTGGCTGGACAACGGGCCGACGCGCTTCAAGCCGACGCCAGTTCGCCGGCCCCGGCCGGCCGGCCCGCGCGGCCAAGGTATTCCAGCATTTCCTGCCAGTTCTTCCGGTCCGCGCCGTTGCGGATGACCGGTTCAAATCCCGCCTTCAAATACAGGTTGACCGCCGCAGGGCGGCCGGTCGAGGTGAAGACGCGGGCGCGGGAATGGCCCAGCTCCCGCAGCCGATGCAGCACGGCGCCCAGCAGCGGCCGGCCCAGCCCGCGGCCCTGGTGCGAGCGCAGCACCGCGAGCCAGAACACCCGGCCCCACAGCCCGCCCTGTTCATCCTGGGTCTCCCACGCCGTGCCGGTGCCGACCACGCGGCCGTCCGGGTCTTGCACATAACATTGCCGCCGCGCCAGGCGCGCGAAATCCGCGCCGAACTCGCGCAGGAACACGTCCGGGGTGATTTCGTCGAACGGCTCCGCGTCGTGATGAATCCGCAGCCAGTGAACCACGTCGCCGGGCGCAAACCACCGGATCGAACAACCGGCGGGCCAGTGGACTTCGGGCAGGTCGCTCAGGTGCGGACGGACCAGTTCGAGACGGAGATTTTGCCGGATGAGTTCCATGCCGTCGGTTTGCCCAAGCGGGACGCTAGCCCAGACCCGCAGCCGGGGCAACCGGCAATCGGCGGCAAACAGGGAAAGCTGGGTAGATCGTGACCCCGATGGTTGGGGGCAGGCCAGTAGAGATGATGGCGTTTTGCGAGGGCGAGCGGTCGCCCGTTGAGGACCGCCCCGGCGAGAGCCGGGGCGGTGGCTTGGAAGCGGGACCGCTGGAGGCGGGTCATCGGCGGCCAGTAATGCGGGATGGCCTGCAAGTATTTGGTGTCGGTGGAGAGCTGGCCGAAGAGTGGCCAGTGGCGTGTGCCGTGGCGCAGGTGTTGTTTGGTGACGCGCTTTTTCGTAGGGGGCCGGCGTGTGGGGGTTGGCGGAGGAGGCGGGCGATGGCGTTGTGGCTGACGGGCAGGGCGAACTCGTGTTGGCGGCGTTCGGCACCGAAGGCGGTTTGCTGGGGGCAATGTTGGGGGCGGCGGCTCAACTCGGCCAGCGCCGAAGGTTTACCGGGGACAGGGCGGCGCAGCCCTGTGCGGACGGTGTTGCGGGAGCCGCTGAACGCGCGGGCGGCGGCCTTGCAGCCATTGGCCTTGGCGAAGGCGACGCGCTTCTGATGCAACCCGTGACGATCGGCCTTCCTGCGACAGGGATCCAAGCAGGTGCTGGGCACGCCGGGAGGAGGACCAGCGTTGCGCACCGCTGCGGCAAGCGCTCAACACCTTCAACTTCACCACAGGGGGGTCACGATCTGCCCAGCCTTTCCCAGGGGCGCATCTCAGTTTATTGCAGGCGGTGGCGGCAGGCATCCTGCCTGCCGTAGAGGGCGGCATCCTTGCCGCCCGGAATGAGCGTAGCTCCGGGCGGGCGACATGAACT